>Ga0179591_1323215_pt1 | contig 12339 bp, 7 predicted proteins | sample CZOMad2_1_08_16f_FD_182891 | JGI IMG/M metagenome (GOLD analysis project Ga0179591, IMG submission 182891) | Vadose zone soil fungal communities from Angelo Coast Range Reserve, California, USA - CZOMad2_1_08_16fungal (PacBio error correction) | ecosystem: Environmental > Terrestrial > Soil >... | reverse complement strand
TCACCCAAGTCCCCCTTAGAAAGAAGAATTTTGACCCTTGCTCTCCCTCTCCTTATTCCCTTATTACTGAACTGTCTGTAGAACCCCTGAGCCTGCGACACGGCATCTTCGGCTCTTATCTTAACTTCGTGCTTTTTCCCCCTTTTCTTGAAATCTTGATCCCACTCCACTTGAAGCCCAGTCATTGAAGACTTTCCAAAGTGTTCAGTCATTATTTCCTCATGGATTTACGGGGTCTGTGCACCCCCCAGCGGAGGGCGATGGTTTTTCTCTCCGTTTTTGCTTGAGATCCCCGATTCCTGTTGAACCCCCCTCACCCGTGAACAACCTCTGATCCAGATGATACCCACCCAGAGATGTCATCAGTCGTCTTTTCTTCTTTTTTTCGGGCTTAATTAGGTCAAAGCCCCCGAGAAGATTTGTACCTTGGACTCCTTCCGTCCCCTTTTTATGGATCTATAGATGGTCTTATCTCCTTGTTTTTTCTTACCCTGAAACGAGTAACGTAATCTAATGGCATGTTCTTGCAACTTGCGGTTTCAGGCGTAATTCATAACTCTGAGGAAAGTCAGAAGATTATGCATTCTTCTCCCATTTTAAGAAGCTACTGTTTTGATAAACTACCGTACGACCTTCTTCTGAGTCATGTGGGAACATGGGAAGTTTCCCTATTCCAATTTTTTTGAGTCCCTCTTCTCCTTGAGGGTTCGCGTGTTGGAGGTAAGACAGTCCCCCTCCCTTTTATACTGTAAATTTGGAAAGAGCCTTAGGGGGACGGTCACCCCTGCCTTACCAGTGTTTAATGGCCTGCCCTGGGAAGCTGTCCCATTTCGTTGCACTTCCCCCTAGGGAGGTGCATTTGGTTTCTTGCTTGCTTTAAGATGACTCCGACAAACTGTTGGGAAGGTTTGGGAACTTGGGCCCTTCCCCTTCCCCTACTCCTCCGTTGTTTTTTTTTTCGAGAGATGGCTTTTGTTCTACGTTAGTTCAAGAGTCCTGGTGAGTAGTACTTTCGACCCCTCCTACCCCCCTCCACACGAACGCGGGCCGGTTGCAACTCACCCTTTCCCGCAAGCTCTTTTTTACCTGCAGATGGAGGTCCCTGGGTCCCTTTTTTCAACTAATCGCAGGTAACAAGGAAGTCCGTCCCCCCTTGTCCTATTTAAATTTTTCCCCCCGAAAGCGCCCCGGAGAAGTTCCCTGCAAACGTTTGACAATGCCAACTGTACTCCTCCAGACGAGAATAGGAGAGTTTCAACCCCTTTTTTAGAAATTACTTAGAGGAGTCCACTTTATTTGTCCTTTCTTGCGGGAACCTGTCTAAGATTGGTCCCCTGCTTTTTCATTACAGAAGTTGCCATCCCCTAGGAACCCCCTGAATTTCCTGCGTTCCCCCCCTTATCTGTAGCCCCCCTCCCCCTAGAAGGAGGGGCGTACTAAAAGAGAGCCTCAATACTCTTTTCTCCCTGGCCTATTCCCCCAGGTACGCAATCGAGGTTCTTGCCGTACACCGAAAACGCTTCGCCTCCCCCCCCTTCCTCTACTCCCCTGAATGAGTGTTTTTTACATCGCTGTGAGAATTCACTATCTGCCAATTTTCCGAGGGTGGTTGTAACTTGGTGAGGCAATCCGCGGCCCCCAACTGAATATCTCTAGAGTCCCCTAGAAAAGCATTGCTTTCTCCCCTTCTCCCCTTCCCCTTTCCCCATGAGATCATGATAAGGAAGACACCCGTCCCCTCGTATGCTGGCGCCAAGACTTCCTTCCACCCCCCGAAAGGGATTATAAGAAAGAAGATGACCTTTCTCATTCTTCCCTCCAGTCCCCCGGACTTTTTCTCAGACTTTGAGAACAGGTTCCCCCTAGCACGTCCCGATAGTCTCTAAATTTGTAAGGAGCGGGAGAAGGAACTGACTTGGTTTAGTGTAATAGGGATCTATAGGACTTGTTCTCTCTTTCTGGATTTCTTTTCCTCCTTAATAAAGGAAGGGTGTTGATATACGCTAGGGATTGGCTTTTCTCCGAAGTTCACATGGAACCCCTAGTTAGTGTCGGTGGATGGAAAGGGATTCGCTCTCCCCCCTCTTTCCTTAAGCTCCCCCTTCCCCTTTCCAATAATAAGTTGTTGTGCTCTTTTATGATATACTCACTAGGGGAAACTTCGATGTTGAGAGAGTTTAACGTCTTAACCCCCCCCCCTCTCTCCGAGTTGTTTCCCCCCCGGTAATCCACCCCCCTTTAACCTGGTACCTTTATGAGAACCCAAAAGGTGGAATGTCCTCGAATTCTCTTTTCCCCCCATCCGACCCTTTGCCCCATGACATTCACGCCTTTGATTCCCTATGTACCCTAAAACTGTTCCGGGCGGCCCGCCTACTTACCCTTCAAGCGCCTTCTCCTTTTTTACCCCGTGACCCGCCTTCTTTGACAGCTCTTCTCAACGGTTACGTAATCTTAGAGATGCCTCTCCTCTCTTTTGTTCATTAATTCATTAGGATGACAGCATAATCCAACCTCTTACCGCCAATGACCTTGCCCCTTGGTATCATTAGTACATGATAATAAATTAATCGTTCGAGTTCCTGGATACCCAAAGAGGCGGGGAGTCTGGTTTCCCCCCCTCTTTTATTGGAGAGGGACTTTTTGACCTCCATCTCCCCCCCCCCCCTGTTACCAAAACCCCCGTGGCATCTTGATTCCCATATGAACCCAAGGATTCCCTTCCCTTGTCGATTCTTTCGTTGTATGCAGTTTTGAGAATCCAGACTCTGCCTATGGTATTATCGTTCAGCTCGGCATATGGATAGTTTATTGTAGCCCCGCCTTCTGTATTTAATGGGTTCAATAATGCAGAAGGAGAACGTAATGACATCTCTCTTTAACTTTTCCCTTTCGATGGACTCTTTCATCACCATGAGAGGTAAGCCAGCTACCTCCTTCCCACCCTAATTGTTTTTTTTTTTTCCCCGTATATAGGGATCCAACACGTTCACCCCGATAGGAGTCGCCTTCCAGTGGGCCTTTTCAGTCACACCTGTTTCTTTTTAATATTAGAAGGTTTGCTTAGGTTTTTTCTTTTTCCCCCCAACTTACCCATTACTTTGGCCCCTTGTCCGGTTTTTTGTCCCAGGTCAGGGAAAATTTGTTTTTTTTGTTGTTCTTTCCAGGAACTCGAGGCAGCGCCCTGTTTCCCCGGGATTTCCTTGGGTTGAGGGGTTATGATAAGACCCTCACCCCTTTTTGATCGTTTTATTAGGGAAAGAAAGGTATTTCCCCCCTCTCCTTCCAATCTTTTTTTTTGTTTGAGAGAGATGTTACTGGCGGGCTTTTTAGAAGCCCTCTTGGGTTGTTGTCAGCTCTTCAAGCCCCCGCGCTCCGGTTCGTTCTAACGAACTGACTGAAGAGGGCGGTTCAATTTTTAACCCCCCCCCTCTTTGTGCAGTCCCCCCTCCCCGGGACCACATTAACAGGCTCAGACCCTTCGGTGTTCCCTTCCCGTCGAACCTTTCCCCTCTGAACATACAGGCCTCTTCCATGATGGACTCTCCTCCGAGCATCGGTGCACCAGATGTGTGACGTATCTCCCTTTTCCTTTCCCTGCTGATTTCCCCTTCGTGAACTTGGTTCAGAGGGCTTCCGTCCCCGTCCCCCCCTAGGACCTCCGTTCCCTCCCTTGAGGTGCCCAGGCCTAGTGCTCTTCGTCCTCCGTCTCACAATGACTCCCAGAAGGAGGCGAAGAACTTTCTTTGCAGTCTTCCTCTTCTCTCCTTTTGAATCTCCCCCTTCCAATAGATAGAGGCCGTCAGTCAGCCCCGGTCTACACAAGACTACCTCTCAACGACTGAGTCCCGAGTTTGATACTTTCTCACTCTGTTTTTTTTCACCTTTTCCTTTTGTAACCCTCTGGAGGCTCATTAAGCGGCCCGCTCGATCGATACCCCTCCTGCCTATGTAGCCAGTTGCCCGCCCGTACAGGTCCAGTGGTATCTTTCCTTGTACGAAGCAACGTTGACCAATAGGGCATTTTACTTCTTCCCGTAGGCTCTTTTCGTCGAAGGCCAGCAGAACACTACCCCTGAAGATCCTGAACCTTGAGAAGCCGCCTTCTGCGGATATACAATTTCCGAAAGTAAGCCCCTAAGCCCCCTTCCTCTATTAACTTTTCAAGGTCGGGACCCCCTTTTGCAATGAGTCCTCTTTCTTCTACTTCGGAAGTGTACCTGTCGTAGCTTTCCTTTCCTCCTGATCCCCCCCCCCCTCCCCGGGGTGCTCGTACCTTTCAGGCGGTTTTCCCTTCCTCAGTTACCTTCCACCTCGTCGATGGAGTGGACCCAGGACACGTGTCCTGAGAAACTAGGAAGTGGTATTTTTTTTCCTTCTCCCTTTTTCCTTCTTTCCCCCCCTAATCACGTTTGTTGTTGATGATATCCCTTCGGACAAAGTCGAGGTTTCTCGTGATTCGTTTCCTTGTCCACCGGAGCGACTTTTTCCTCCTTCTCCCACAACCCGGTGGGACCTGTCTCAACACCCTTTTTCGGACGTATTCATCCTGACCAGCGATGCACCGAAGTCTAGATCCCTCATGACTACCCGTCTTTTCACCTCTCTTGACAAGGTCCAGGCGCCGTAGCTGGATTTCCCGACCTTCTGCTGGAGATCTCACTGCGTTAAACAGTCGCAGGTCATCTTACCGATTCTTCTTTCCTTTTCTTCCTTTCCCTTAGCTTCCCCTCAAAAGAGGCGGACTTTCAATGGACTATTCCTCCCTTCTTGCTCCTCGGGCACCATTGTAAGGGGAGCGTGCTTCCCTCAGGAGGTTTCTTTTTTATACCTTCTTATAGGAGTTGAAGAGGGAGCCCTCCCCTAGTTTCTTTTCAACCCCCCCCCATCCAAGTGGAATACAATATAATTTCCTCACCGTCCCGATTTTAATCTCCTTGAGTTAGTGGCTTCTCGTTGTCTTTGCCTTGAAGGGCAAGAAAGAGCCTGAGACTTTAAATGTGGGATAGAAGCTCAATTCAATCTCTAGCTTGTTTTTCCTAGAACGGACTGGTTATGCGTCTACCTACATTTAAGGTCCATATTAACGACCTTTTCTTAATTCCGTCCCCAGAGGAGGAATGTCATTGATCATTTTTCCCCATAATGCATTACATAGAAAGTGGAACTCCTTCCTATTTAAACCTGATGGTGCCAGAAGAACTGTCCTGTTCTTCTTTTCTTCCCTTGGTGGCAGTTTTTCACCTTTTCCTCTCATCTCCTTTGTTACTCATGGAGTTTTTTACGGCAGGACACCGCCCGGGATGATTCTTTTTTTCCTTTTCCTGGCTTTTTTTTTTTTTTTGCGGCCCCAGGTCCGGACCCTGGTTTTCGATCTTGTCTGCCGCAGTTTTTATGCACCGCGCGGTGGATTTCTTTTTTTTTGTTTAGATAGATGATTCCCCCCCTTCTTTTGCATTTTTCTTTTCCCCGAAAAGGGTAGGGCCATCTCTCTCTTACTCCTAGTTTTTTTTTTTTTTTTCACTCTTTTCGTTCCCGAAGACAGTATACCTTTTTTCGTCGTCACTCTTAAAGCACAAGCAAACAACTCTCCCCCTCTTTCTTCCGACCCTCTCGGCGGCCGAGGCGGTTCCATGCCCCCCCCACCCCCTTTTCTCATGGGTCCGGCCCCCATCCGGCCCCAGCCCCTGCTTTCGAAACGGACGGTTCTGTAACCGCCAAAGAGAAAAATCCCCCCCCTCTCACCAGCCCCTTTCCCCTCCGTTGCACTGCCCCGGACCAAGTGAAGCCTACCTGCCTCTCTCCCCCGCTGGTGACTTATCGCGGTTCTGTTCCGTCTTTCCTGGTATATGGGAATGGATAATTGACTCCCCTCCGCAAGCGAAGTTAAAGCAGGGCATCAGATTCCATGACCACTTCATTATTTTTTTCTTATCACTCGGTCAGTCTTCTAAAATGAACAGGAAGAAGGATTCGCCCCTTCCCCCCTTTGCAGCCCCTCCCGCTGGCTTCGCGGACGCTCAGTTACCTCTTATCGAGTTTTCACGTAATCCTACCAAGTCCTAATACCCCTGAAGAACCAGAAGTTCCTTCCTTTCTTGCTAGACTTGATGCAATTTGATCCCTCTTTATTGATCGTTGTGTCAAAAAGATGGACTGCTCCAGCCCATCTGTCCTTCCTAGAACCTGGACAAGAGCCCCAATTTCCTTTTTCTCCACTCAGCCCCCAAGGGAATGCTGCTTTTTTTCATCCTGACGTCATTATCATTTTTTTCCATTGAGGAGGAATATTTTGCTTTTCGGCCTTTTCAGCAGGAAAGGACCCCCGAACCTTCCAGGTCCTCTCAGCGCTTGAAAGTGAGACCCTCTTTCTCAATTTCGGGAGGATCGCTCAAGTACCCTCAAGACTACCTTTCTTCTCTTTCGTCCCGGAGTCTTGGAGACGGAACTTTTTTACATGTTTTTCTTCCTTTAATGAGAAAGTGGCCTTATTCTCTTTTTCTCTATGACTTCAGCATTGACATGGTTGTTTATTCCATTTCCCTTTCGTGGGGTATTGTCTCCGGTAATGGAAAAGAGTCGGTCCCGGTTTATTTTACCTTGTCGCCTCACCTCGACGTTTCGCTCCCCCAGCTTCTTCTTTTTTGTTTGTGCGATGATCCATTCCCCGCGGACAGTTTCGTTTTCGATTTCCTTCCCGTTCCATGGTAAAATAAACCGCAGAAGGCGTTGCGAAAAGGTATTTGCTGCCCCTCCCCCTTTTCCAGGGACCTGTCAGATCAACAAAGGGGTCCTTTGGAGTTCCCTGATTTTTTGTCCTGGACACATGCCCCCCAGGATAGATTTCCCCCTTTCCTTTTTTACATGTCCCGACGCAGAATTTGACCCCTTCCTGACTCTCTGGCGGCTTTAAAGTGACCTTTTTTCATGCTCTCAGCAGCCTGCCTTCCTCCCAACCCGAAAGGCCAGGAGAGATGAGAGGAAATTCCTGGGATCCCTTGCCCTTTATGCCCCAAACGCCCCCCTCCACCTCTTTAATCATTGACCCTTCTTTGCATCCATTTTGCCCTGTGCCCATCTTTAAAGTCTCCTTCCTTTTTCCCCGATTGTGCGGTCCTTGACTACCACCCTTGGTTTGACATATTTTCTCGATCGCGGTCTTCTTCTTTGGCACGCGATAAGGTTGAACCTCCCCCCCCCCCCCAGTGTCCATGTGATCAGGACTGATCACCCCCTATGTTCTTTTTCTTCCGTTATTAGTGGTTCTTCCCTTTTCTACTGACGTTGAAATGCACTTCTCCCCCCCCTTTTAAAAGGGGTATCGTTCAGAGGAAAAGTTTTAATTCCCTTGATTTCCTCTCTTCGCCTCCTTCCTGTTCATTTTCCTTCCCTTAATCCTTCAGAACTTTCCTGCATTTCGGGTTTCCCTGGTCCTCAGGAGGACTGTTTTTCATTCAAAGGTCAAGGGAAAGAATTCACCTCCATCCATCTTCCCCCAAGTGAAAACGTATAAGGGCATTTCCCCCCAGCGGGTGCCCTTCTATGAATAGCTTCGTAGGGTCCCCAGTTTACTTTCTCAAAGCCGTTCATGGAAATGGCCTCCCTCGGTTCGCCTATGGAGGTTCCCTTTTAAGGACCCGGGTTTCTTATCCCCTTTCATGTGGAAATATGGGTAAGGGGGCAAAAATGCCTGGAAAAATGGGTGCCGGTGAATGGTCCCCTCCTCTTTTGACTCCTCCCTGAAAGGAAAGCTTTTAGGGATTGGTTGCGGTCTTTATTCTTATTACGCCCCTTGATCGTGGGAAGGTATTCGCCGTTGAGGAAAATCATTTCTTTTTCTTTTTTCCCCATACTCATGTTGTTAGAGAGTTTTCTTTTAGTTTCCCCCTTCTCGGTCCACGAGCCTTGGGTGCTTCTTCAGCTTCGATCCCTCCACCCACCATCCCTCCTAGGGATTGAACGCAATTGCCCGTCGTGAACCGTCGTGGCGGTGGTAAATGGCCACCGGGACCCCCCCGCTACGGCCAATTTGGTATACCCGCTAAAGGACCCTCCTTTTCTTAGGCCCCTCCCTCCATTCCCCCCCCTGAGATATTAAGCCATCCCCCGGTCGTCCTGAAAGCAATTAATCCCCCTTCCGCCCTTCCTAGGAGATTTTCAAAACTGCTGTTTCTCCATCGTAGTCCACGTTCTATGTCCGCGACTGTTGAAATGACTAAGAGGGAGAACAGGCCGCCTTTCTTTAAGCAGGGCCAAAGCCCGAGTTCTCAAAATTTCCGTACTTCGGCATTCTTTCCCAGATCTAATTGTCTCAGAAAAGCGATATAAAGAAGCTTTTTTTTTTTCCCGCTCTTTTCCCTGATCCCCGGAACTAGGCAGAGGGATTGCACCTGTCATCCACAGTTACCATGACGACACTACTCAAGAGTACCCGTTTTATCTTGATATTTGCTTCCCATTTTGAGCTTCACCGGAGCTTGTGGCTCCAGCAAGAGGTCCCCTCCGATCTACTCCCCGCCAGCCTTTTTTTCTCCAGGAACTCCAAATTAAATTCTGCCCTTTTGCCTGACAGTTGCAATGGAGACGCTGCCCGTACCTTTGGTTAGGCGTTACATGCAGTAATCACACGACCGAGATCAAGAGACCAATTGCCTTGCGCTTTGTGAGCAGCAGTTTTTTGCGGTTCCCCCCTTTTAGAAAGTTAAAGACGCCCAGTTCTGCGGTCAAGGAGTCTGGTTCGACGTAATAATGGGTATCCCGTGTCTCTCCCTTCACGAATTCGTCTCGGTAAGGATCTTAATTTCGCCTCCCCCTGCAACTTTTTTTTCTCTGGTAGTTTATTTTCAGACGTTGTTCCACATTTCATTAGAGTGGACCAGGAAAGTGTAGCTAGCCCCCCCTCCCCCCGAGTCTATCATCTTTCATCCTCCTCATTTGTGATATCAGGCGTTTTCCCCAGTCGAGGGGACTGTCTCACGTAATAAACTAAAAAGTCCTTAGACTCCCTGTTTCCTTCTGGAAAACGACCCCGTCCCGGGAACTTGATCAACCCCCTTTCCTGGATTTTGCTCTTCGCCCATGACCAGCGATCCAATGCCCTACACTTCCCTTGGAGATAAAGATTAACCCAGTCAGTGCTTTCTCCCTAATCCTGAACCTGTAGCCATCTCTTTTCTTTATTTTTTAACGAACGTGCCCGGATGGAGATACGCTGATTCGCCCCAGAAAGGTTAATTTAGGCTTCTCTTCCGTCAGTGTTATTAATGCTTATTTCTTTACAAGCGTAATACCCACAACTCCGCAGGCACTGAGGAACCTTGTTTCTTTTCCTCTTTTAATTTGCCGGAATGGAATCCAGTTTTTTCCCGGACCCCCCGAGGGGGAGATGTCCCTCTCTTTGGTGGATCTCTTCTTTTGAATCTTCCCCCTTGTTTACACGTTATTCAGATCCCCCAAGAGTGGTCCAAGTTCCTCTTCCTTCTTTCTCCAGTGGGTCTTATGTGGGGTTCATAATTCCTCGATGCATATCCCTTGGATAGTACCTTTCCCCCCCCTTTTTTGTTTTTGCTGCCTTTTGGCCTTTAATGGGATACCTTTTTGCAGACTTATTGGGGAATTGCAGTTATGTGGCACTCGGGATGGAACTATTCCTGAAGTCCTGTTCCCAAGAACTGATTCTTTTCCCCTCTCTCCGGAATTCCCCTTGGGACGTCTAAATTTCAAGTCTGTTGCCACCTTCAGAGTCTCGGTCTTAGTTAGTATGTTTTACTTGAGTCAACCCCCTTTTCTGCTCTTTTAGAAGGTGAGCTTTCTGGACAGGAAACCCGACGGGTCTTGCATCCGTTGACTTCCAGGTTTCCTTGCCCCAGGCGGGTGGTTCATTTTCATGTAAAAGAACCCAGAAAGCAGTTATCTTAGTTCCCCTCCCCTTCTTGGTCTTTGGTTTTTTTGGATCGATATAGATGACGTCACGCAACCCCTCTTTCCTTTCTTTTTTCAGGGCCCGGTCAATCTAATCTCAGTTGTTGTTGTGTTCTCTATATGGCACCTTCCGGGAGTTACAGAAGCCCCTTTCCGCTCCCTTTTGGAGGTTCTTTCTTTTCTAGTATAAAGACCCCGCCCCCAAGTCCTCCCTGCTTTTGGTGAAATTTTTTTCAATTGGAGGGCAAGGGGAGGTTCATGTCCCCTTGCCCAACCTTCAGGCACTTTTGCCGGCCCATCGAATAATTTTTTTTTCCATCCCCTTCCCAGGACTTTTAATTGACGAAAAAGCAAGGGCCGCCCCCTTACCCCACCCTTCACGGTTGACTGACAAGTCCCACTTAATAACGACCCGAGAATAGGAGAGGACCCCCCCCTTCCTTCTCTCAATTTTGAGAGCTTTACACTGGGCGATTTTCGCATTATCTTCGGAAAGATCAGAGTTATGAAAGGAATCCGTCGAATGCCCGAAGGGAAATACGATTTCCCCCCCCTGAACCTGATTCCCAGGCATTATTTATCCCCCTTTGACCCCATAACCTCCGATTTCCGATCCAGGAAGGTGATGTCCTCCACAGGTACATCTTCATAGTAGTGTCTTGTCCCAGTAAGTAAGTACCCCACGGCGTTCACTTCCCCCCGAAGGCCCCTCCGCAAAGATGAGGACATCGCCCCGATCCTCTTCTCGTAGGACCGGGGGGTTTCGGGGGAGCCAGTATGCTTCGTCTCAAGCACTAAAGATAGATCTTCTCCCCCCCTCCCCATCCTTTTTTTTAGAAAGTGACCCGCCCCGTCCCAGGTCTGCTTACTAAGTCCGAAGCCATTACGTTTTCCCTGGCTCCAAAGGGCCGGATTTCCCTTGTCGTTCTTTTTCCCCACCAGAAGGTGAAGAACACTACCCTTTAGTATCATCTAGACTTTTTGCCGGTGAGGAAGTCGGCGATTCCCTCGGAGTGTAAAGTTCCACTTACCTCTCCCCCTTTCCAATTTTAGGCTTGGGAAGCCGGTCCCCCCGTTTTTAGTTCTCTTGATACTCCCCAAGTGTCATTGTTAGCTCTTTTTCATGGACGATTCATTGTAATAAGGACGTTTTTTGATCTTCCATGTCCCCCCCTTTCCTTGTAAGAAGTCCTGGAAACTATACCACCGTTTCCCTTTGTTGGTATTCCAGGGAAGTTTTTTTAACATAGTAGCATCATATCTTATTTTAATAATACCCACTTTGTTTTTTTCTCTTTAGCTCTGATAATAGAGGAAAACCGAGCTTTGATCTTAGATTTTTTTCCAATAACCCTCCAAGCGCCCGGGTTCCCCTTTCACCTGCTGACCCCCCCCAAGAAAGGGCCAATTTCACCCAACCTTTTCACTTTTCTTGAAGTTCATCGAAATGTACCCCCCCGACTACCCAATGCACATTTTCCGACTTCGGGCTCAACTGCCCTCTTAATACCCGTCATTTCTTTTTGAACCCCTCCTGCAATTTACTCTCAGAGCCTTTGCGGATTCCCCTGACCCTTTCTAAGTCTTTCTCCTGAAGAAATGTGAGAAAAAGCGCCTGTCTTTTGCGATCTTTCCCTGTCGTGTTATCTTGGTTTTAAAAAGAATAAGCAACTAGTCCTCTGACCTTGGAAGACATGGACCTCGCCTATTAATTTTCTCTCATGTGATGTAAGGGGACCTTTTTTTTTGTTCTAACACCCTCGGCGGTGAGATGGTTAAGATCGAGTGCTTGTGAGCGCCCGAGTTGGGGGGTTCAACCCCTCTCCCCCCCCCCGTTGCTCCATCGTGATCCTGATCGGAGAAAAGATTCCTCAATCCCAGTATTTTACTTTCCTTTTCGGTGGTCTTCGTGGGGGATGAATGTTCAATCCCGATGCCTATGTTGAACTGTGTCATTCGTAGGAGGACTTGTCTTCTCTTTTCGGAGTATCTTCTTCCCCCCCCCTCCCCATTCGCATGTTAAGGTACTCTAAACATTCATTCGTTCATGGGGGCGACGATTCCTTTCTCCTTCGGCCCCCCCAGCATGATCCAGTAAGAAGATCATGAATCATCGCCCATTCCCAGCTATCAAAATGAACGCACTCTAATTTTTTTTTCTAGTATTCGTCACCGTGGGACTTTAGTCCCCCCCTCCTTTCAGGATTGCATCTAGAGGGTTTTCGATGTTCGTTGAAGACTCAACTGCAAGGGGTATTGGCCTTTTGTCCCGGATTAGGGAGGTTGGCCATTTCCTTTAACTTTTCCGGTCTTTCCACGGCCCTCGGGCATTTGAAGTCGTTCTACACTCCGCGTGTATTGGTTGTTTTATGAGATGCAGAACAAGTGATGGGGAATTGGTTCCCCTCCCTTCCCCGG
>Ga0179591_1281376_pt1 | contig 12339 bp, 19 predicted proteins | sample CZOMad2_1_08_16f_FD_182891 | JGI IMG/M metagenome (GOLD analysis project Ga0179591, IMG submission 182891) | Vadose zone soil fungal communities from Angelo Coast Range Reserve, California, USA - CZOMad2_1_08_16fungal (PacBio error correction) | ecosystem: Environmental > Terrestrial > Soil >... | reverse complement strand
TCGACTCGTCGCCTGGTTTTTTTGACACCGTTTTGTTTGGATTTTTTGCTTTCGATCTTGGCTAACATCAAGGTTCTATCAGTCGGAAACATCAAGACAGAGTCTGCATCTGACAGGTGCAGGGCGGCTTAGGGTCCTTCCCAGATGCCCCTCTGCGATATGAGGTTGGTGGTTTTTTGAGCGGAACTTCCTTGTTCTGGGAGTCGCAGAAAAACCGGCGCGACCGAAGGCGGAAGTGATGAGGTGCTTTTAGAAGATCGTTGTGTTGTGTGCCATGGTGGTCCAGGGACCGGTTTTGAGCGCTTCGTGTGAATTTCCCGCATTGGTGCTGGGTCGATCGTTAGCTGTAAGACGTGGTCTTCATTTTTTTCTGAGATGTATTGGGTTGTCCGTTGGCTTTTTTCGTCGATCCATAGGATTTCGGCGGTTGCTTTTTGCGCGCCCCTCGCGGCATGTTTTTTTCATTTTAAGCGTGTCTTTCGGCCTTGAGGTGGGGGCTTCTCATTCGTTTCCACGTCATACGGGTGGGGGAAAGTCTTTAGTGAAAGTTGCCGAGTCGTTTGGAATTGCCAGACTTTTTCCTTTTCCGGTCGCCAAGATCAACGCCTTTTACCGCTCCAATGGCCCGCCGGGGTGGGTTTGGATTATTGATGCGAGGCTTTTGGTTTGGCCGGTGTTGGATCGGATGCAGGTTTCCGTGCGCCGGCAGACGGTTATGGGCGATTTCCTTTGTGTGGCCTTTGCTCCAGAGACCAAAGTTTTCCGGTGTTTTTGTTGATTTGGAGAACGATAATGCGCCGTGTGTGGTGCTATGCAACCACATTCGGCGTGAGGGGGCTCCTTTCTCCAGGGATGATAAGAGTGCGATTGGCTGCGGTTCCCTTCTTTTGACGCGCCGTGTGATCGCCGGGGGGAGTTAACGCTTGACGGTGATTAGCCCCAGAGTTTCTCGGCGGCGGATGGTTTCTTGGACAGGCTGGGCGTTTTTGTCGCGGCTGGATCAAGTCCAGCACAGTTGAGTTTTGTGTAACACCGGTCGGCGATGGAAACTAAGTTGGTTGATTTTTTGAGCCCGGCTTTTGTTTGGGTTTATTGAAGACCAAGCACGGAGCTGGCACTGGGTTCTTCCCCCCCTAGGATGGCCCGGTGTAGATGTCGCTGCAGCGCCCATTCAGTCGATGTTTCGAGGTCACCTTTCCCATCTGTCCCTGCGGGGGGCGTTGCGTACTTTCCCTTTTGGGTCCCCCCTTGTTTTCGTGGCGGGGTTTTCGCCGTTTAAACAACCATAAATGCCCTTTTGTCGTTTGACCGAGCTTGACCGCGCGTTTTTGATCTTTTCGTTTCGTGAGTCCGCTCGCCGTTTCGGGGCCGGCGAAACGGGTGGGTGGTGATTGTACCAATATGCGAGCCGTTGCGGGTTTTGGCAGTTTTTGCGCGATGAATCTTCGACGTCGTTGCATGTACGCCTGTTTATTACCGAGGTAACGGACTAGTTTTTCTGAGGCAATTTGAATGGCGTTCAGCACCAGTTTCTTGTCGGCCGTAGGCCATAAGTTGTCTTTACTTTGGGCAAAGGGCGGAAGTTCTTTTCGCTTTTGTTCTTCGGCCGGTTATTACGGGCAACTTCGCGGCCCCTTAAAGATTATTTTTGGTTTTTGTTTTCCCTATTTTTCTTTCCCCAGTTGTGAGGCGTCCTTGGCTCTTCTTCTTTCGAGCTGGAAGATTTTTGTTGTTTGCGCGGTTTTAGATCGATTGAGTTGCTATTTTTTTGGTTGCCTGACCGATTGCCAACCGGGCCCCCCCCCCAATTATGCCCGGCGCTCTAGGGTTATTTTTTCTTTTTCTTTTGGAGTTCCCCGTCATTTTTGCGTAGGTTTTTTGTTTCGATTTCTTCTTTGAAGCAAAAACCGGTTGGGCGATAGGGGCCCGTTATTTGTTTTGAGTTTCGCTTGTTGCGGGGACCGTCTGCCGAGGCAAATGAGTCTTTTCCGCATACGGTCATGATACCTCTTGCAGCCGAACCCGTACCAGATCGCTTTTGTCATCGACTTTTACTTATTTGATCGGGCGCGGGTTCAAAGGTGAGGCGTCAGCGATGAAATCTTGCCGATGCATTAGAGAGTCCTTTTTGGACCCCTGATTCCCTGAAACCTGGGGTCCCTTGTCGGCCGGTTTTAGGCCACATCCTTGGCATTGGGAGAGTTTTTTTGGGACCTCATGCTCTACCGGTTGAACAATAAATTCGATCTCTGTTTTTGGCGGCGTCTCGGTTTTCATCCGGGGCTCTTTTTGGGCGCTACTGTGCAAACCATCGTTGCTTGCCCCATTGAAAGTTGAAGACGCCCTCGCCCCGAGATTTATCCATTTTTTGACCAACTGCCGCTCTTCGCGCCATATTGTAGGCGGATGTTCAGTTGTTTGGCTTTTGGGCACTTTTTTACATGGTTGTTTTTCAGTCTGGCCTTTTTACATGTACAGTTAGAAAGATTGATTGTTCTCTATGGAGCCTGTGCGGGGCCCGCCGAAGTAGGAACTCGTTGGGGGTTGCCTTTTTTCTTTTTCGGCACCGTAGCCTGAGTGCTGTCCAGATGGTTTCGGTCCGTTTTTGTGTCGGATGGTCATTTGCAGGGGACATAGTTGCCCTAAAGGCCAGGTACCCGCCGGTGAAATTTTCCTTGCCATCCGGCGACGATGGGGCCTCCTTGCGGACAGTAGTCCTTGCTTCCCCTTTTGGCCGTTGAGTCTTTTTTTCCGGGGGTGCTTTGGAATTTCCATGGGCGCGGCCGGTGGCGGAAAAATCGACGAAGCGTATCCCTATTCTCCGCCCCCTCCCAGATTTTGCCCTGGTTTTCGGGGTTTGCTGTTATGGGCTGCGTGTCACCCCCAGTTTTGGCCACTTTGCCCTCGGCTCATACAAGCGGGATGGCAATCGTGTTTAGTCTAAGCAATGACAACCCTTCCTCCACATCTTTTTTGAGATAAATAGCACGTTCCTTGACGGTTGGTCGGGCAAGGGCGGGTGCGAGGGGGTTTGTTTGTTTAGGTCTCGATCTCCCAGTGGACCCAGTTGCTGTTAAAAGTTTCTTGGCATTGGTTGGGCCGGGATGGAGGAAAATTGTGCTGGCAATGTTTCCCCCCAGGTCGCTCTCAACGCGATTTTTCCGGAGACTTTTTTTAGCCAACCCCTCCTCCCACCAACAACACCCTCCCCGACCAAGTGAGGGGCGTCCCGTTAGTCGGCAAAACTATTCCATGACCCAGTTGAACAACCCAGGGCCGGCGAGGGCCTCCGATTATCTTAGAAGGGCTTTTGTTTGAATAAGTATTTGTAACATATCTTTTTTTGATTTCCCCCCCTGAATGAGAAAGCATCCGTACGGTAATATATTTCTACTTGAACTGTGGGCCCATTGCATGATATGTTTTGGAACTTTAGGATTCCAATTTCGGCTGGCTTTTTTGAATATTTGTGGGTCCCCTCGGTCCAGGGGCGCGAGCTATACCTTTACCATTGTTTGATCGTTTTTTCCCCCCAAAATTTTGTTTTTACCCCCATTCCTTTTCAGCACCTTGCCAATTCCTCGGTTTCCCTCTCTTTTTTCATACTCTCTTTTTGGTGTTTTTTTGCGATTTTCCCCGGGTCTGTCACCAGGGGGTTTCAAGATTGGTTTTCTCGCCCCCACCCTTTTCGGCGATCTTTTTTGTAAAAGGTATGCCTTCCGTAAACCGAAAATAAAGTTGTTTGCCAAAAAGTCAGCCGCCGCTTTTTTATACTATTTTTTTTTTGTTTCACTATTTCACCTCACCTCACTTGCATTGCTTGCGTAATCCATCTTACGGACGCTGCCAGTTTTTAAAGGTCCCCCCCCCCCCATTCCGAAATTTTGTTCCCACCGGTTTTTTATCACCCTCCTTATTTGCCGCCTGTTTCTTTGTTTCCTTTTGGACTATGTGCAGCCATACGACTGCCCACCTTTCTTGCGGTGTTTTTGTTTTGTAGGCCTTTGCATTTGTGCAAGTGCGCCGGTCGGCTGCGCACATGTACGGGTTTTTAAGGACTTTTTGCTTTTTTCATTTTTCAGTTTTTTCCCATCTCCATCCTTTCCGAACCCTTCGTCTTCCCTTGGGATCGAATCACGCAATCGTCCACTCCCTTCCATAACCCCTTGAACCGGCTTACAAAGTTTCTTTATTCTCCCCTTCACCTATCCATTCGTTTTCGACGGTCGGTGAGTGATCTTGCTTCACCCCCTTGACGATCCCCTGATTATGACCGTTTATTTTCCCGGATTTTTTTCAACTTTTCTCGGGCTCTCCGAATGCCCATGCGCGTCACCCCGCGAGACGATCAGGCGAATCTTTCCCCGGTTAGTTTGACCGGACTTTACGTCTCTTCATTCCTCACCTGTTGCCAAGTGCCTTCTTAAATTCAAAGTTGCGACCCAGAGACAACCAGACCAACATCCTTTTTTTCCCCCCCCTTTGTGAAGTCATTCTCATTACTTGGGGCAGGTCCACGCGGCGGGCCCATCTCGGTCGTGCCTGGGTGCCCCCCCGTTTCTTTTCCTTTCTTTGTTTCTGGGGCCTCATGGCACTCCTTTTCTTCAACTGGCTTCGACACCAAAAAAAAAACCTTTGCCTTTCATCTGGGCCAAAGCTTCCCCTGCCGACGGATGCCCTCTTTCTGTAAAAACCCCCTCGATCCTTCTTCGGCGGCCCCCCCTCTTTTTTTAACAAGGGCTCATCGTCCCCCTTTCATCGCGCGGACCCATAAACAATGCTTTTTTCCCCATTTACCGACAACGTGTTACCCCCGCCCACCGCTTCCACAAACCCATGAACCTCCACAATATGGCGGCGGAGAGCTTCTCCCCAAACCACTTTATTTCTTCTGGCGTGTGAAGGTCTTCCACACTTTACTTATGGCCCGCCCGAGGCTGTTCATCCCGTCAGGGCGCAGCCTTTGACGGGATGTGAAACCGACAGTCCAACCCCCCCCCGTATCGCCACTTTTCCCCCACCTATTGTCAAGATTTCCTTTTATGAAATTGTCCCCAAAAACCCCTTTTTCTTCCACCCCCCCTTCCTGCACAAAGATTTTTGAACCCCAAATACCCAGGAGCCCTCCATCTCCGGTTTCTCAAAATTGTAATCTGTTATTATTTCATTGCGGGAGGGGTTTTTTTCATCTCTATTTCCGTTTGCACGCTTTCTTTGCGAACTGCCTCCTTCCGACTCCATCAACAGTAATCTCCTATCACACATTTGTGTTTTGGAAACGTTACAAAACTTTGTACCTTTCCTCCCTTTTACTTGAGAAGCTGATTAGGGATTTACAATGACCTCTGCGCCTTTCCTCATCTAGGTACTGTTCCCCGCTTCCAAGAGGACGGCGTGTCGAAAAACCACTCCACTTTTTTTTTTTTTTTTACCTTTCTGACAATCTTTTTTTTATAACCCAAATCCCCTACAACACCACCCCATCTCTTCCTGTGGGAAAACATATGATGATCGTCCCTGCCTTCACCTTTTTCCTTTCTGGTCTCTACTTTTCCCTTTTCCATTTAATGTTCCCCCCCTTTTTTCCCTAGTTGCTCTGCCATCATGATTTTTCCACAAGATTTGTAACTGATCCGTCCCTGTCCATTGAAGACCACCCCCCGTCCGTCCTGACCTTCGGTATTCGATGTCACAGTCTTTCTGAATCTTTTTATTTTTACCAGTCGAGTTTCCTTAATTAACGGCCGACCCATCACTCGCGAAAATCTTCTGCCAGCAACTTTTTCTCTACCTTTCGGGGTTCCTGGGAAACTGGATTCCGGTGTCCCCTTTTCAAAATCCCCCCCCATGGTGCCCTCCCCGCCATCCCCTTTTGTCTTCCTACTACCGTTTTTTTCGTTCGCGTTTCCTCTTTATAAGCTGCTCTTCAACCCACTTCTGTTTTAAGACCTTTCTCCGCGGTTTAAAAACCACTCCCCCCCCCCCACCACAAACAAAAACGGTGCCCTCTCTTTTTATTCCGCCCTTTCTCCTGTTTACCAACTTTTTCCCGCATTCCGTTCCACCTCTTTTTTCTTTTTGCCCCTGGAAACTCCTTTTTGAAACCCCCTGCCTCCTAACCCCTTTTTTTTTTTTTGCTAGTTTAACTACCCATCTTTCCTTTAAGGTGAAAAAGATTTGGCATTATTTTTTTTTTTAATGCTTTTTTCCCCCCCGCCCCCCCCCTCAAACCCCATATTCCCGCATTTTTTTTCACCTTCCCCCCGTCAAGAAATGGATGATTTTTTCTGGGCACGCCACTTCTTCCTTTAGCCCATCGACTCAATGAGTTTTTTCATTTTTTTGTTTTTTGGTGAACCACAGTTTTTCCTCTTCCTTTTGGATGTTTTAGAACCAAGATGTCACCTTTTTTTTTTTTTTTTTTTTTTTTTTTTTTTAGTTCTTTTCCCCCCCCCAAGCCCACTTTTTTTTTTTTGTTTCACCAATTCCCACGGTCTCCCCCTTCGTTTACAATCTCCGACTTTTATGTTCTGGTCCACCTTTTCCATGTCATTTATTTTTACCCTTCAAAAAGGAGTCCCCCCTTCCGCTTTTTTTACTTTCGCGACTGTAACCCCTCTCCTTTTTTAGTCTCTTTTTGCATATATCAACTGGTTCTTTCCGTGATTTCTAATAGTTCCTTCCTTTTCCTCACTTTTACCCTTTTTTTACACCCCCCACCGTCACCCACAGCAGCTCCCCCCGCCCAACAAAACCACTGCCTTTTTTCCCCCCCTTTGACACCTTTTCCTTCTTCCTTTTCTTTCCGCCCACATCCCCCCTTTTTTTTTTTTCCCTTGTCCTTTTTGAAAAACAACTTTGTTGGTGTCCCCCACTCCCTGTTTTCCCAATAAAATCCCTTTTCTTTCATTCTTTTTTTCCTTCATAGCCCCCCCCCCCTTCCCCACCCCCCCCTTTTTTTTTTTTTTTCTTCACCCCCCCCTTTCCGAAAAGTAAATATTTCTTTAAACGCCTTCTTTTTCTTATTCTGTTTTGTTTTGATTCCCTTCCCCCCATTTTCTCCCCTTCCTTCCCCCTCCTTAGGCACCCCCCCCCCCCCCTCTCGCCCCTTCAATTCAATTCAACCATTGCTTTCCCCATTTTTTCTTTATTGGCGTTGATTTTATGGAGTCCCTTTTTTGCCCCCAGAATATTCCTATTTTTGAACTCTCCCCGTCCCCCCCCCTTTTTTCTCTTCCCCCTGTCTGATTTTATCCCCCTTTATCTTGAAGTTTGATGATGGTCCTTTCGGCAGCAAGGCAGTGCGCCCCCTTTTTTTTTCAACTGGCTGTCCCCCCCCCCCCCTGATTTTTTTTTTTTCCCCCTTCTCTGCCCCCATCCCCCCTTTTTACTTCCCCCGTTTTTCCTCACCACCAAAAAAGAAAACGTGCCACCTACCCATTAATTCTTTCTTTTGGAAGGACCCCCTTTTTCATTTTTCATCCCTTTTTCTCCCCCTCTCTTCTATGGACCCCCCCCCGGAAACTTCGCTGGGGATTATGGGTCCCCCTCCCCTTTTGTTTTTTTTTTTTTTTGGCGTCTCCGAATGTGGCCTTGGAAACCCCGCCTTCCCGGATCCAAAATTCCGTCTATAGAAACCAACCCTCACCCAATCTTTTGCTCCCTGATTTTTTTCTCACTCCCCCTCGTCTCAGTCTTTATTCCCAGTTGAAATTAGGAGCTGACCTTTTCCCTTTTTTTTTGCCCAAACCACCACTCTTTCTTTTCCCTCCTTTGGCTTCTTTCCCCGCCCAATCATTCCAAACCCCTCCACGCCCCCCTTCATTTTATATTCCTGATTGCCTTTTTTTTGCAATTTATATTGCCTCTTTTTCCCGTCTAAGATGTGAATGCTCATGGACAAATATTCAGTTCTTTTCTCCCCCCCCCTCATCCAGACCCCCCTTTTTCCCCCCCCTCCCCCCTTTGTAAAACTTCTTGTTCCATCTCTTTCCCTCCCTTTTTCTTCTCCTTTTTTCCTATACCTTAGTTTGTTTTTTTGGCGACTATGCTTTTTTCTCTCCTTTGCCCCCTTTAAGACTCTCCTTTTCCCCAGATGCTTGTCCTTTTTGCTTTCGTTTCTCTTTTTCAATTTCTTTCCAAGTTCCATTCCCTTCTTCTTCTTTTTTTTGGTCAACCCTCGACCCCTGAGCGTTCTGGAATTTTTCTAGTGATGCTTTTTCCCTTGTAGGATGTCCTACTTTTCAAGGTTTCTTTTTCGCCCCTTTCTCTCTTGCATGTTTTTTTTGACTGTCTTGGTTTCACCCCCCCCCCCCCCCTCCTTTTTTTCCTCGTTGAGCAACGTCTTTCCTTTTTGAGATTTTTTTTTCGTGTTCACACCAGTTCTCTGAACTCTTTTGCCGTTGATGAGTTTTTGGCGCAAATGTTTTTGCGTTTGTTCCTCTGCTTTCGGTTCCCCCAGGCAAATTCTTTGGGTCTCGAAGGTGTCTGGAATAATCCCCTTAATTTCTTTTTTTTCACTTTGATTTTTTTTTTTCTGGTCTTTTTCGTCTTCCCCTTGATCCTTTCTCAGAATTCTCTGGTGGGCTTTTCCCTTTTTTCTTTTCGTTTTTTTCGTGAAATAGGACTAGCCCCCTTTGATTTGAGCCTGATCCTGGAGTCCAGTCCTTCTCTGTTGTTCTCTTTTTAGTTTTTTCTTCGGTAATCTCTACTTTTAACTCCCCCCCTCACTCCCTCCCCCCGTTCTTCCACAGATCGTGCAAGTGCATCCAAGACCAATGGTTCGTTCATGACCCCATCATTATTTTTCTTTCTCCCCCCCTCTCCCCCATTTTTCTTCCTTTTTTTCCCATCTTTTTTCCTCCTATGCTAAGGGATTTTTGGGTTTTTTGCGTCTCTGTTTTCTTTTTCTATTTTTTTTCACCTCGCCGGTGCAAGTCCCCGTCTTTTTTATTTTCCGTCTCTCCTTTTTGTTTTTCCTCCCCATATCCTCAGTGTTTCTTTTGTTTCCGATAGTCTCCCCTGAATACTGGTTTGGGAACCCCCTTGCTCTTTGTATCGCGTATTTTTTCCCCCCCTGTTTTTCCGGAAGTCTTGTTTCTTTCCCCCGTTCCCATTCTCTTTCCGAGTTTGAGTCTTTTTTCTGGTTGCCCTTTTTCTCTTTTTTTTTTCACAAGTCTCCTTTTGTCTTTCCCTGAAGCTTTGATTGTCAAATTTTTTTCGTCCCCTTATGACTTTTTCTTCTTATCCCCCCTCTCGACCTCTTTTCTTTCCTGGCGTATTTCCCCTTTCCCCTTTTCCCCTGAGTCCAGAATTTCGCCCGGTCTTTTCCCTGTCCCCCCGGTATTGGTCCCTACCATGACTCTTCTTTTTTTCTGGATTTTTGCGGTCCCCCCCCCCCCAAAACCTGCAGTCGGCTGACTTGTCCCCCGTCAGTTTTTCTTTTGTTTTCCTTTTTTTTTAGGACGTGCGGTGTTCCTTTTTTTTCTTTTGAAGCCAGTCCCTCCCTAACCCCTTTGTACTTCATTTTCCTTGTGTTTCCTTTTACCTAGGGACTCCTTCCCCCTGGGGTAGCTTTACCCGTGTAAGAGTCCTGGCAGTAGTCTGTTTCGATTGACTCTGGAGTCTTTAGACGTTCCCCCGGCGGTTTTTTCTTTTTTTCCTTTCAAATTAGTGGGACCTTTTTTTTTTTGATGGTGAAGTCTCACCACCCATCCCTCCCCCCAGTTGTTTTTTTCCTATGGGCCTCTTTTTCTTCTCCTATTTTTTGGATTCTTTTGAGTGTTTTATTTTTGATCCATTTTTCTCCCCTCCTTTTTGGTTTCCCCCCTCCCCTTGTTTTCCTTTTCTTTTCCCCCCTGTAAATGCTTCGATGGTGTCCTTTTTTTTCCCTTTTTGAATATGGTCCTTCTCCCATTCCCGTTTCCGGTTTCCGAGGATTTCTCCCTTTCTAGGACACCCCCCCCATTTCCTTCTGTTTCCTGGGTTTGAATTGATCCTTTTTTTTCCGGGGAGTAGACCCAATTTGGGTCTTTTCGGCGCTTCGCCCCTCCCCTCGTTTTTCCCCCCTTAATACGGATGTTTTGGTAAAACTGGGAGGAATCCTTCCCTCAAGTTTTTTATTTTTTTTCTTCCCTTCTTCTAGGGTCAACATTCTTCTTCCCCTCCAAAGTCTTCTCCCTGACGATTTTTTTTGACCCGCTTCCCTTCGTTCTTTGGATTTTTGGTTGGTTATTCTTTTTCTCCTGGCCGATATGTCGAGCTTTGGTTACCTCCCTTTTTTTTTCTCTCCCCTCTCTTTCTCATTTGGGGAATGCCTCTGTTTCCCTTAACCCCCCTCTCCTTCCTGGGTTAGCAGTTCCCCCCGATCACAGTAACTTTAGTTACCTTCGTTCTTTTTTTCTTTTAGCTCTTTTTTTTTGTGGTGGCTACAACGGTGATTTTCTATTCTTTTTGTTTTTTTGTGATTTGTTTTTCTGCCTCTTTGTTAGTTGACAAGTTTTCCCGCAGACCCCTCGGAGTCTTTTTTAAGCCCTCTCCTTTTTAGTTCCTTAAGATTCACCTCCCTTTCCCCTTAGTTTTTCCCCCCTCCTCCAGTCCCTCCTTGTCTCAATTTTCTTCCCCCCACCTTTTTTTCTCAGGGTGACTTTATATTTTGCTTTCGGAACTGGTGTTCTTTTTTCCCCTTTTTTTTCATCTCTTCCCTTTCCTCCTTCCTCTATGAGTTTGCCCTTCTCCCCGTTCCTACTTCTTTCATCGCAGATCCCAGGCCTTGGGCTTCTCCCCTGCTTTTTTTATGTTTTTTTTTTTTCATTTTCCTTGGCGTCTTCATTGTGTACCCCATCGTAAATCAGTACTGCCGTTTGAACAAGATTTCACATTGTGAAACGTTGGGGGGGGGTTTTGGGTTTTTTTTTTTTTTTTTGGGTTGTGGGTTTTTTTGAGACTTCCCCTATGGGTTGTGGTGAGGTCTGCTTTTTTTTTATCCCAGGTCTATTTCTTTAGCCCGGATGTATTTTACATTTCTGTCTTTTTTGAAAAGTTTGACATTACCCCTTTTCCCTTTTTCCTTTCTACGCTTCTCATCCTTTTTGTAACACTGTTTCCTCGCCGCCTCCAATTCTCTTTTTTCAATTTTTTTTTTCCGCTTGCTTTTGTCCCAAGTTACACTGTCTTTAACTGGCTTCCTTCTCTTCTTTTTTTTTTTCTTTTTTTTTTTTGCCGATGGACCTTGAGTTTTTTTTTCTCGGGGCCTCCTACCCCCCCTTAATCGAAGTTGTTTTTTTCTTTGAAACAGTCTCCCTTCATTTTTTTTTTCAGTTTTCTCTTTGTCCTAGCATTTTGTTGTTCGATGGAAGTGTTTTTTTTCCCTTCCCGTCTGACCTAAAGTTCCCTGGTCCTGTTTCCCCTAGGCACCTTTCCATTTCGTCTCATCACTTGTTTCCCTTACTTTTTCCTTTTCCCCCCCCTTATTATAATGGCCTCGTGTTGCCGAGTTGATGGTTCTTTTTGGTGTGTGGCGCTGCGGGCTTTCCATTTCCATTTTGGGCCGGACGGTTTTGCCGTTTCAATCTGATTTCGTACCAAACAAAGATCTCCCTCATCCGCCCACAGCGAGTCCTCTTTCCTCAACTTGGGATTTCTTCTTCCGTGTTTTTTCTCTTCAGTTGCCCTGGGTAAACATTTCCCCTGTAGCAACCTTTTCTCCTTTGCTTACTCATAATGTGCCGATGTAATCGTAACTGGGTTGACAGCCCCAATTTCCCTGGCCGTCCGCAATTGGGGTGCCAACTCTGCAATCGTCTTTGTTGTCTTTTTCGGGAAGGCTTTGCGAGGGAGGGTTTCTCTCCCCACGTGTCCAGTCTGAAAGGTTTTTCCTGGAAGGTTCTTGATTGTGGATGAGGAAATTGTCTGTTATGTTTTCCCCGGGACAAGGTTGCCAGGTCGCCGGTCTGACCTGGCCGTTTCCCGATCACCCCCCCCCCCCCCCCCGTGAAAACACCACACAGCCAGAAAGTGGTGGATATTAGTCGCAACTTAACAAAAAGCTCCCACAAAACCAATTGCGTGGGGCTGGCCCCTTTTGAATTGGTCGGGTCCCTAATCAACCCTTTGAGCACCATTTCCTCTTTGATTACTTTGCCTGAGGGCAAAGCATTCGGTACTATGGGATTACTTTCCCATTGCCCTTTTTTTGCATTTGATTGAGGGAATGCGTCTTCAATTCATATGGGGACAGCTGCTTTGGCCACTTAGTTAAGGGCCGTCGAGGGTATACCTTTTCTACCAAGATCCGAACACAAGTGGTGGTCTATACCACGACTGGTCTTGCTTACCTAG
>Ga0179591_1335370_pt1 | contig 12340 bp, 12 predicted proteins | sample CZOMad2_1_08_16f_FD_182891 | JGI IMG/M metagenome (GOLD analysis project Ga0179591, IMG submission 182891) | Vadose zone soil fungal communities from Angelo Coast Range Reserve, California, USA - CZOMad2_1_08_16fungal (PacBio error correction) | ecosystem: Environmental > Terrestrial > Soil >... | reverse complement strand
ACGCTTATCTCTTGTTTTTTGACCCTTTTTCCCCCTTAACGTCATTTTTGAGTCGATCTCCTCCCTGTTGATGGCCCCCCGGAACGCTACGCTCGAACTGAAATCTCCTTTTGGACGATCACGCCTCTTTTTCGACCTCTTTCTCTGTCTGTTGACGACGAAGTGACTCTCCCCTTCTGTTCATTGCGTGTTTTTCCCCTTTCTGCAATCCATCTGGCTCCACGGCGCCCGGCAATATCTTTTACATTGCCGTATCCTTGAGTGTTGAAACTCGGTGTCAGGTGTTCCCGATGCCCGGTTCATTTTTTTTTGCCGGGTTTTAGTTGCTTCTTTTTACAGCGTCCTCTTTCCCGTCAAAAATGGCGGATGTTTTTTCAACCCATACTTGCAGCTCGTCCGCCGCGAGGACTTTAGATGTTTGAAGGGACCGTGGCTCCTTCTCCCTCACCTCAGCCGAGCCTCAGGTTTCCCGGCCGGGATATTCGTGCACGCTCCTCCCCTGTTCCTTTTCTTACGTCCTGGTTCCCCCTTCCGCTCTGTTGGTTTTTTTTTTTGATGTCTCTTTGATCCCTGCAGCCCGCGGGATTGGCTTCCCCCTTCAGTTTCCCCTCGAGTTCACCCCCTAGCCCTTTTCACCATGTCTCCCTTTCCCGACACCCCTTTCTTTCAAGTTATGTTTCCCGCCGATTACCGAAGTTTCCAGATAGACGGCTGGATTTTGCACCCCTTTTTCAGTTCCTCCTCCAGCCGGCGACATTCCTTCCCCCCTTCCGGCCTTAGGTCCATTGAGTGCAACAACCTCCCGCAAAAGCTGGTCCAACCCGCTCTGGCGCTCCCCAGGCGACAATCCACTTTGCTTCCTCCCCCATGGCCGCAGGGTTTTCTCTCGGCTTCATTTCGATGAATTCACCCCCCCTCCCCCTTCCAACGCGCTCGGAATTCGTAAGAATTCCTACCCAAAAGGGCTGGAGCGGAATTCTTTTACTTTCCTGCTACGCGTGTCTCTTCCACCCCGTTTTTCAATTTTCTGATTTTTCTCCTCCCTTTAGTTAAAGTGATAGTGCATCTACGAGCCGCGCGGTTCCCGCTACCTCAGGGCTCGATAAGAACACGGCGTTTTCCGGGGTGGGTCTCTCTGTTATAGCGTATCTGAACGTCGACGGACTCTTAGACGCGGCGCCGGTCGACAAGCCCCCCTCGGATAGAGGAATTCCTCCTCTACGCGTTGGTCTTGTGAAGAATAAGTCCCTGTTTTCCGCGTCCGCTGCGAATTGTTCCGTTTTTTCAGCTTTTCTTTGTCCTAATGTCAAGAGACGAATCGGTATTTTCCCGATTTTTGGCTCGTGCCAAGCGGTGACACGGCTCTTTTGTCTGAGTCTTTTTAGTGGATGTGGAGGAAGGCCGGAAACAGCCCTTTAGAGTGCTCCCCCTGTCCCCCAGAGTCGGAATGCGTTTCGGCCCCCCCCCCCCCTGCGCTTCGGTGGCCATTCCCGAGTTCTTTGTGAAACTTACACAGTCCCTTGGTTGGACTGTGGTGTTCGGACGAAAATTTTTATACGCCAGTTTTTCCCGCGGTCGGCCGTTTCCATACCATCCCACAGTCTTCCCGCGATCCCTTTTCGGGTTTCGCTTCGTAGTTTCTTTTGTACCCAGTTGCGGAGCTTTTCGACTATATCCCCTTCCCATGATTGGAGTACCCAAATCGGCCAATAAGCCGGTCCCTGCCCCTTGTTTAGGACCTATCAATCGGCCAAGCCCCCCTCCGGCTGGCCTGCTGGTATGTTGTCTCCGTCCGCTTGCTTTCGACGAGCTCCAGCTGAACCGGCACCCCTCTTTCTTTCATGAACTTCTCGCAATCGGGAAGCCCCCCTAGCCTGATGGACCCCCAGCTTCGGACTCAATTTTTCGAATCTTTCCCGTTTTCTTTTGTTCGCCTTTTTGCCCCGCCTTCCTCGCGTGTAAAGTCATTTTAGTAATTCGTCGTTCCCCACACTTTGAGATTGCGTACTCCTGAAGCTATTGTGCTTGTGATAGACCGACTTTTTGCTTTCCCGTGTTTCCTCTACCCTAATTAGCAAATAGATCGACAGTTTCTTTTCGTCGTCGTCCCGTTCCCCTGACCCGTCATGGGTTCTCAATTACTCAGCGGCACGGATCCGTCCTCCGGTCCCTTTCCTACCCCCTTTCCGAAGGATTGATTCCAGAATCTCTTTTTCGGGACCCCAATCGTCTTCATTGAAACAAATACAGAGGCTGTGGCGTATTCCACAATTCCCGTCTTTACCATTCTCTGTATCTTGTTGCGGTTGAAGTTGTTTCTCCCTTTGAAGCATTTTCCCATGATTCCCCTCGGTTCCCTTCTGATGATCAGTATGGGTCGGCAATACGCAGTGAGGCCCCGCGTTCTCCCTCCTGATTTGTTCTGCCAGTTGCGCCCCTGCACGTCGTCCAAACCTCTGATCGATCTTTACCGTGCCCCTTTCCCTTTTCGCCCCGTTTTATACGCACGCATCAGGGGACCAGTCGGGAACCATCGTTCCCCCAGATCTCCTGTTTTCTTGTGCCATCTCTGATGTCCAAAGAATTCAGTTTTTCCTCCCCCGCCCCCCTTGCCCTTGATCGCCCCTTCGCGCTAAGGGAGTATCGGGAGGATGGAAATTAGCGGACTGATTTGCAGATGACGCTCGGCTTTCGTCTAGAAGATTCTCTTTAATCCTGTGGAGAGCTTCAGTTCTTTTTCCGGTTCCTCTCCTTCCAGTCCGCTTTTTACTTTTCTCTTTCTAGATTAAAGTTTATCCACGTGCTCTTGGGGCGATTATGATTTTCTTTTCCTTTTCTTTCTAGAGTTGACTCGGTCTTTTCCGCATAACCGTTCCCCTGGAATAGCTTTCCTCTCTGTTCCTACTGATCCTAGGCCCGGTTTTTCTCCTAGGTGTCTTTTTCCCGATAGATAACTCTTTAGTGATGGAAGAGTGCGTCTTCAAGAACTGATTCCGTTCACCCTTTTTGAGTTGGTTTTTTTTTTTTGAAAATGCTTCATCCTTTGGCCCGAGATCCTCCCCCTCTTTCAAGTCTCCATTGCAGCCGGATTTCCCCAATGAATCACGAGTTTGTTTCCCCCCCAGCGCAACCACCCCCCCCCCGATTCTGCGGGTTTCCCATTTTCTTCATTTCCCCCCCCCCCTCTCTGTCCTTGGAAATTCCCCCCTTTTCTTCTGCGTCGGGTGCCAAAACCGTCGGATTTGACTTGTACCTATTTGATGTCCTTCCTGTTTTGAACTTGTCGTTCATCATTTCCTAATGAACGGGCCATTACTGCACGTATCGTCGCGTCACTTTTAACTCTTCTGCGCCCACCCTTTCTTCTTAAATCTATTCCTTTGAATACTAACGACGCCCTCTGGAGTTTTCCATATCTTCCCGCAATCTCTGTCTTTTCCTACTGACTTCGTCGTTGCGCCCATTGAACCCCACTCACTTCCTGGCATTCCATTGCAGGCTCTGTTCGTTTCCTGTGAACTTTTCCAGAGGCGTCCTGATGGCGATCACTTCCACTTTTCCAACAGATGTCCTCATCTTGCCTTTCCTTTCTTTTCCCTCCTTTTAGCATCTCACCGGCGGCTTGGATGGAAACAACCCCCCCAAGCAGTCCCTTATGGTCCGCCGGAGGAGTGTCCCCGATTGATGCGCCACTGTTAAGGACGTCTCGTCATGCTTTTTTCAGATCTCTCACCCTGAACTCTTCAGGACGGACTGGATATTAGTGCTCTATACCGCAAATGGTCCCCGCGTTTCATGGTCCTTTTACGTATAGAGATTATATTACTTTTACTCGGTTTTCTTTCCCCCCCCCGGTCGTTTTCACCTGGCGTAGACTTTCACACCCCGTCAAACCCTCGTCCCTTAACTGATCGGTACGGTTTTTACGTTCAATGTCTTTCTTTCTTTAACGAATCCTTCCCCCCCCTAGTACCGGAATTTTTTGATTTTACAACGTGAATCCCACATTCCCTTTGCCCATTGTCTGCTCCTGGTCCGGCTTGTCAGCTCCCGCCTTTCGGCCCAAGTTTTTCCCTTTCCCCCTAGGATGACCCCATCAGCGCAGTTCTTTTTCCAAGTCATCAATTTTTCCAGACAATCTTTCTCTCCGCCAGGCTTTCCTAATTCACATCCCAACGCGTACATCCCCCAGTTTTGATGGACTCCGCGAGGACCATTAGGATCAATTCCCGCTTACGTTCGCCCTAAGAAGGCGTAGTCCCACGTTCAGTTCAACACAGCCTCTGATTTTCCATTTAGTTACCTTTTCCGTTCCCTAACCGAGCAGGTGATAACCCGTTATCTCGACTACCCCTCGATACAGAAAACTGCGGCCTCCTAGCGAGCTCCCTCCTCTTTGGATTCCCTTAGGGATATGAACGAATTCTTTATCATGGTAGAGGCTCCGAATTTTCGTTCGAGTTGTGACGTGCATCCTCCATTGCGGATGATCCTTTGCTGGTAGCTGCGCCCCCCTGGTTTTTCTGATTCCAAGTTCCCCACTTGGATTGTCGGCTTTTCCTGACTTGGGGGGTTGTCCCCCGTTTTGACTGGAGATGAAGCGTTTAGCCCCTTTCGCAAGCCTGTGTGTCAGAGTGCGTCTTCCTTTTTTTCGGCCCCCTTTTTCTACTCACTGTCGTGGGCAAAATCCCCCCCCGCGGCCAAGATTGGACGGGTACACTAAACAGCTCCGTACCCCATTCCGACTCCTTTGGTCACAATCTTTGGCAAACCTGATTTTTGTTCGGGAACAAGTGTCCTCTGTCCCCTCCTTCTGATGACACCCCCCTGATATCACCAACTGCATTACGATCTTTTTCCGCCGTTTGTAGAGATCTGTTGTACCCTCTGGAGCTTTTGTAATCATTTTTCCTGGTGGAGCTGCTGAAGTTTTTCGCTCCGCGACCCTCGGCACCAATCTTCCGGGCGCTTTTTCCCTTCACCTTTTTCCTTCAGCCCAATCGCTTTGCCAGTTTCCCATTCTTTAAGGAGACGGCCATTTTTATTAGGATGTTTGACTGTCAGACGATCCTCAAGGTCGTCCCTGGTGAGCCGGAAGTTCCCCACTGACCTCCCCTGCTTCCTCTTCCTTACGTCCCAAAGGACCGGCAATGTTCCCTCCTTATATTGCCGCGCAGTTGCCGAATGGATTTTTTCGACCTGGGCCCCCTGCCCCTTCCCCGTCCTTTTTTTAACAAGACATATTTTCTGCGTCCATATAACTTGCAGATACTTTCGAACAGGACTGTGACGGCGTGATCGTCGCTAGAGCTCTGTATGTTCCTGTTGACCCTTGGACCTCCCTATTCTTCTCTTTTTCAATCCTGAACTTCGAGTCGTTTTTGTGAACGGAAATTCCCCTAAGACTTCTCCGTCCGAGATTCCCTTTTTTTTCCCATTCGTCCACCACAGATAGAATAAGCGTCTTCCCGGCCAATCGAGTCATTTCCCGAGTTCTTCTTTTTTTTTTGCCCTCCCATTGCATTCCTGTCCTCTCGCGATTTTTGACAAATTTTTTTCGGGGTAATGTCCCTGGACGGCGGAAAATGTTAAGGAAAGGAGCCTTGCGCGCGTAGGGTTCCATCGTCCACTTTCGAGGTCTCACATTTATTCTTGCAGTTTTGCCACGCTTCTCTCCCTTCCTGAAAGCTCCGATCGGGACATAACTCAAAGCTGATCTTTTTCGGATGCGGCTCCTGACTCCATTGGGACCCGTCCGTCTCCTTCTACCAGGGTGAGGCCGGGTCCCCCCCCTTGTCCTTTCCCCCGTTGTGAAAGTGCCCGGTCTTTTCCCTTATCCTTATCCAGAGCACGTGGAGGACTGAGAATCGAAAAGTCGCCTCTCCTCTAGGTGCAATTCTCGGTTTTGGGTCGTTTTCTTTTGGAAGCAGGCTAGGAACCTCCAAGAATCTTCCCCTTGTTCCTTCTCTCCTTGGTGAGCTGTTCCTCTCTCATTTCCGTTATCTGAGCCCCTGGTTCCTAGCCGATGACTTTCCAATTTCCAACTCAGTCCGCGAACTCCCGACTTTCGTTGCTTCCTGTGCTTTTTTGGGCCGAAGTTGAGTGTTTCCGCCAGTTCCGCCTCAGAGATCTACTGCGATTTCTTCACACTGGAAAAAGGAACTTGATCTTCCTCTATTTCCCAGATGGTTAGGTTTCTGTAAAATGATGCTGAGTTCCGTTTCAGGCATCTACTTAGTTATCCTCCAGGGCGTTATTGCCGTTGTCGCCACTGCATTCCTCGCCGTTTTTTTTTTCCCCCGACTCCCTGATGGAGTGCACCCCTACCCATACCAGCGTTCAACCCCACTTGCTCCCTTGTCTCCTTTGCCCCAGTTTTCGCAACATCTTTTCCTCCCTTTTTCCTTCGAAGAGTACACCCACGATCTCTGATGTCCATCCTCGATTGGCCCTGTGCAAGCCGCGTATGCTGATCTGTGTTCCATAAGGTCGAGCGTTTCCCATGGATCTTCTTTCGTTCTTCCCCCCGAACGGGAAAGTCTGAAACTGGTACGACGACGATCTCGACGATGCGTCCAGCCCTGGTCACCGGCTAGCCTTTCCCGGGATCACGCCTACGTGGCCCTTCTCTTCCTTGCCACCACTGAATGACGCCGTTCCTTTTTGTTGAGTCCCAGACAAATTGACGGAGAAAAGTTCGCCCATCTGGCCGACCTTATCTTATACTTGCAGGATCTTTTTTTTTCCCCCCATAGGGGGCCCCCCCCTGAGCGGTTTCTATTTTAGCAGGTCCCCCCTGAATCGTTTTTTCCCCCCCCCCCCCCAAGCTCGCTTTTTAGGCGCATTGAGGCCTACTAACATTTCATGGCGGAGTGGGGTCTTTTTTTTGGGGGTGGGGGGGGGGGGGTTTGGGGGGGGGGGGGGGGGGGTGGGGGGAGTTTTCCTCAGCGGCCGTTTTTGCGAGCTCCTTCCAGGTTACTTTCCGTCGTCACATGGGATCTTGTGGCCCTTTTTGCTCGCTAGACGAATAAGGTGTTTCGATTTTTTCACTGTCCCCCCAGTAGATTCTACGTCAAGCTTCCCACCACGACGCGCTTCTCTTTACTGCGTGGTGTGTTCTCAACCGGCTGATACCGGGATTCCTGGTTTTTTTTCGACCTTTCCCCTCGTCCCCCCCCCTCTTCCTGTTTTGCCAAGTTTAAAAAGAGACGATCCTTCGGGAATTTCCTTCCGGCGGACACGCCTCCTTACGAACTTTTACTCTAGCTTGTTCTTTGAACCGAATCTTGTGGAACTTTTGTGTCCCCATGCCCACTCTCGACACCTTCAGCTATCGGTACTGTGTTTTTGCTCACTTTTTGCAGGCGACCCTTCCTGACAAAAAGGCTGTCCCGCTCTTGGCTCCCCCGTCCGGCGACACCCATGCATTTGTCCCGCCGCATTCTTCCTCACGACGCTTGACTTAATCCGCAAGTTTTTTGATGAATTCACCCCACACGCGTTTTAAGACCGGGGATGACCTTCCCCTTTGCTACTTCCAGCTTCATATGCTTCCCAACCCGTTGAAGGTTCACCGTCAGTTTCTTCCTTCCATAGTTAATTTTATCGCAAACCGAGCGGTGCCAGCTCCTTCCCTTCTTCCTCTTTTTTTTCTACATCACTGACGGTGTGAACACGGAAGGGTGATCAGACTCTCATCGCGTGTTTCTTTAGCCATTTCTAATTCGGCCGCCGGCCCCCTATTGAGTTCCTCCCCCCCCGGGGCTTTTCCAGCTTCAGTCCGCGTAGACTGCGAACCTGGCGTCCTTTAGGACAGGAGTACCAGACGCCGATTGTCGCCTCACTTCCCCGAGCGTTTTTTGCGGAACCCTCCCCATTCCTTTTTTAAGACCCTTCCCCCCTTCGGTTTAATTCTTTAGCAGGGAAATTTTCGCCCGGTTTTCTTTCCGGCAAAAAAGTTTTTCTCCTCGTCGCTTTTGACGGCCCTCAGGTAAGATGAATCGGGAGGTGCCCCTTTAAAACCTTCCGAACCCTCGTTTTGACATTCCTTCCCCCGGAGTTCGTCTGTGACAACTCTGGTTTTTGGCCCTTTTTTGCTCTTTTTTGACCCACTTTCCCTTTTGTCATAGGGATCGGCCGGGGAATCAACTTATCATCACCCTGTCGAGCGAGCCGGGGGGGACCAGCGAGACGGAGCTAAGCTTTTCCTTCAGAATACTCCAGGAAGTACACGGGCTGTGCTGACTTCGCTCAGCCTCCCCACTTTTAGTCTGGTCTACTCCTTTTGGATTTCAAGGACCCTCCTTCCCCCTGGCCAAGGCTGGGGTTCCAGAGCCTACGAAATTTTCGTCCCTGCATGTAGGGTCCTCACTTCAGACACGGTTGCGCCCTTCCCGATCTGTTCTTCCCCCTTCTCTTGCTTCTTCTTTGTGAGTCGCGGAAAGCCCTAGCCTTTACTCGTCAAAGGCTCCCAATTTCATCGCCGTTCGTCTTTTTACCTTGGACTCGGCAATTTTGGGCACGACCCCGACGAGCGTAGTCCGGCGTTTCTTTTAGTTCTTGATTGCGGCCATAACGAAGTATGTAGCAGGACTATCTCCGCTTCCTCATTTAGGATCTTCCCTATGTGTGGACCAGTCCCAGCAATTTGACGCCATCGATCGTCATTTTCTTCCACTGTGAAACCCACTTCCCTTCTCTCAGCTCGCTAGGTAATTTCTCTTTTTAGTAGTCTTCCCCCGGTTTTCCCGGCACCCGATCAGCCTGCGCTTTATAAAGGGGCCACTCTTCATTGAACCATCCCTTTCTGCCGATTGCCCCCCCCCGCACCTTCATACGCTCTTTTTCAGCCCCCTTCCTATAAGGGTGAAGCTCGGCGGCAAATGCCCTTTCCGGAAAGTCGCTGTCTGCGCTCTGGTTCGGGAACCCCCAGTGCGTCTCCAACTCTGCTTCGTCCCTCAGGCGATATTTGATTCCCCTCCCTCCCGAAGGGAATCGGGACATAATTCGCATCGAAGATTATTCGGTTGTACCAGTCGCCACCCTTCTCTTTTTCGCATTTCCCTCTTTCTTCAAAATATCTTTTGAAAAGGAAGGGGCAAGTCCAGGCGAGAAAATCATAGTCGACCCCCAGAGCACGTGGCGGAAGGTCTCTGTCGGGAGGATGAAATCGCGGATTAGGTTTTCGATTTCCCCTGGGCTCTTTCCCCCTCTCTTTCTTTTTTTGTTTAGAGCTCCTCCCGTTCTCTAGCCGCGTCAATTTTCTTGATTTACAATCTGCCCCCGTCCGAGATTCCATCCTCCGTATAGGGCCGGCCTGTCCGCCGTGCTCTTTGTCTGTAGTTCGTCTTGTCCCTTTCCCTTTTTTTTTTTTTAGGCCTGATCGGCATTTTCCCCAAGTGAACCCCCTGGTTTTTCCCCTTGCTGTCGAGATTTTTTTTGGTCAGAATGGTACCTGATGCGGATTTGAATTTTTCTCTTGTATTTACAGGGCTTGATTGCAGCGTATAGCTGCCCCTTTTCCTCGCTTCCCCCCGTTCCCCCTGCTCCATTCTTCTTCCTTGCCCGGACCCACTCGATCAAGCGATTCGTCTTTCCTGCCTTTGATCCCACTGGAGCCGACAAAGTGTAGGTCTCTTTTCATGGATAACCTACTCTTCTTGTTTACCCATAAGCTTGCACCGGTCAAAGCCGCGTATGTTCCGCCTGTGAAGCAAACAGCCTTCGACCTTTCTAGCCGACTTTCCCTCCGACGTGTTGGTTTGAATTGCCGTTTCCCTGACGATATCCTTCTTTCACTGGTCTTCCTATCGCTCTCCTTTGAATTTCTTGGTACACCCCGGGGTTTTTTCAAACGCCTACGTGTACCTTTCTCATCTCCGATTCCTTCCCCCTCGGCCTGAACTATCTGCGTTGTCGCTTTTTTTTTTTTTGCCGCGTTTCGTTGCGCCTTTTCCCTTTACGGTCCCAGGTTCGCAATCAATTTCCGAAACGTGGCGGAAATATCCGTCTTTTCTTGAAACTGGGCGTCAGTGCGTGTTTTTTCTCCGGTCACCCCCCCGCGTTGCCCGTTCAAAGAATCGCCTGGGCCCTTTGCGAATTGAGGCATCGCAGGCAGCAGACGGATGGAGGACTTCCCAGCCCGTGCAGTTGCGGAGTTCTTCCCCGCTATGACCTTCCCGGGCTTGGGGACCGATTTTGCGAGGTGGTTTGTGAGCTCCCTTTCTGCCTGTCCTATTCGCGACTGGTCACCTCGCCTTGGTTAAAACCTCGCTCCTTTCCCCCTCGCTCGACTGTGGGATGTCTTTGATTTCAGATGGCGGTCTCACCTGGTCTCCTACCTCGCCATTTTCGATTTTCCCCAGGATGACGATCGTTTTGGGAAGTGGTATCTCCCGCGCGCTTGTTTCCTCTTCCCGAGGTTCGAGGCAACGATCTTTTTTTTCCCTGTAGCGGTGTCGCGGCATGATCCACAGCGGGCGGACACGTTCAGACCTTACCCCCCTTCTTGTGTTCTTTTTGCGAAATCTTAAGCCCCAAAACTTCCTGTCGCGCTTCAGTCCACACACATTCCATCTGGTCCTTACCATGGCACCTCCCAGGTTCGAAGACCTCCGCGTCTTCATCCTCACTCCTTATGCCCTAAAGCCAACGATGATTCTTTCCAATTTTCCTCAAGGATTCTTTTCTTTTCCTAATTAAGATACTTCTGACAGTACCGCTCGATGACACAGTGCCCCTTTCAAAAATTCAGTTTTTCTTATAGGTTTGATATTTCTCCCAATAGCCTGACCTTCAAGGGTTAGACTCCGAGAACTTTCCTATATCCTTTCCCTCCACTGTACGTTGAACCCTCTTTATATAGATCTTTGATTGCACGTATCGTCAGCACGAATTTCGCCTCAGCCCGATTTAGAGTGGTCTTCCTAGCTTTTTTGTGCCCCTTGAGGTAGGCTCCGCGGCAGTAGATGCGACCCTTTTATGGCCATGTGAGGAGGAACTCTTTTTGGAGAGAATGACAGAGCGTGTTTTTCGTTTTTTTTGCGGCCGTTTCCCTCTGCTCCGACGGAAACTAGGTCTAGGTTCTCAGTTACGTGTTTTTTGGATTTCCCCACCAGACGTTTATCCTTTAAAATCCTTATCGGCCCCAGTATTCGGAATCGGGTTTCGGAGGAACCAAGAACCTCCAGTGTCCCTCCGGCCCGTTTCCTCATTTCCCCACGGTTGGAAAACAGTTGGTGCTTTTTCTCCCCCCGGTTAATTTTGATGATCTCACCACGCAGTCAGTTTTTGAGCCGCGACGTTTTGCTTCCCCAAGTTGGCTTCGTTGTACCATGCCTGGCCTGCCGTTCGCTTTGATTCTCTTACGCGCCAAACCGGCCCCTTTTAGTCCCAGTTCCCCTCCCGTCTTCACATTTTTTTTTGACCTCCACGCCCCGCTTGGCCTTTTTCCCTATCCCCTCCATTTGCTGCTGTCAGGACGGAAATTTCCCTTTCGCAACTGGGCCTATCTTTTCCTTCTTGTCGGATGACGATGCCTGCCGCCTTTTTTTGTTACCCTAACTCCACGTTCTTTTCCCTTCTGCAGAGTCAGTTTAGGGACAGTCTTGAGTGCTCTGTCGCCGGCAAGCTTTTTCACTTTCCCCCCTGGCCGCTACAAGTCCAGTCATCTGCCTTCCTCGGCGGCCAGAAGTCGCCAGTTTGTTTCGTCCGCGACCCTGAGATTCTTTGTTCTCTGTAGCGTCCGGTGTCCCCTTTTTAGAAATCTCGACAGTTTTCTCGTCGTCTCAATCTCCTCTTTTTGATGCTTCCCCCCAAGACCCTTTTCCCTTAAGAAGCAGGTCACGTCGGTCTTGTTAGTCGAAGGCGGGTTCCACGACACCCGTTTTTTTGATCCAGGTTTTTAAACCCAAATTACATTCGTTGTTTCTGCTCCCCGTGGGATTTCTCGATTCCGCGCTGTGCGGTTCCTTTGGCACACGTCCCCGGGATAAGGGGCACTCCTTCGGAGTTTGGCGGAACCCTTAGTTCCTTTCGTTTTCGGTCAGCAGTTCCCCCAACTGCGGTCCCAATCGATGAATTTCCCCCTCGGAATCCGTTCTGCTACGCAACGCCCCACGCCATAACAACGCTCCGATCGGTTGACTTCCCCGGTGGACCAGGTCATTTCCCCGATCTTAATGGTCCAGGGTGTTTTCTCCGGGAAAAAGTGATCGCTCTGATTACCAAGAATTTGGTAACGTCCCGAGACAACTTTATTCCCCCTCTCCCCTTCGTCCTGGATTGACCCCTGATTTGGAGTGCTATTAAGCATCGGCTAGGAAGCGGCTCCGACCCTAAT
>Ga0179591_1299231_pt1 | contig 12340 bp, 10 predicted proteins | sample CZOMad2_1_08_16f_FD_182891 | JGI IMG/M metagenome (GOLD analysis project Ga0179591, IMG submission 182891) | Vadose zone soil fungal communities from Angelo Coast Range Reserve, California, USA - CZOMad2_1_08_16fungal (PacBio error correction) | ecosystem: Environmental > Terrestrial > Soil >... | reverse complement strand
GCATTGCCTCAAAGCCCCCCTGGGACATTCCAATTAGCCAGTAAATTTATGCGTTTTGTCATGCCGCCGCTAAGTTGTTAACTTTGTCCACTTTTGAGGTGACACGTCGCATAAAAATCGCTTTTCGCCCCCTACTGGATTCCGACCCGGCGCCAAGATTCCTTTTCCCGACGTGCGATCTCCCCAATTTTCTCTTCAACAGCCTGCGCGATTAGAGGGGGGGATGCCACTTTTTTTGGGGTGACCCCAGATCAAAAACCCCACATGGTTTCCCCATGCATCCCCCCCCCCCCCAGGCATTGATAGTACCCTTCGAAGTGAGATCACTTTAGTCAGGTCTTTGTGCCACCCTCCGTTTTTTGCATAGTTTTCGCCCAATCTAAGTACTCGACACCTGCTCCCACGACCACGCCTTATAAGGAAGTTGTCATCCTTGCTTTTACTTCGTTTTGGTGATTTGGACCTCCCTCTTTCGACAGATACTGTTTACGCCCAAAATGCAAATGATGGGCTAACCCTTTTCCGCTTTCTTTTTTTTTAATAGTGTCCATAGACTGTTCGGCAGCAGCGGAGGTATGTTTGACCCTGCAGTGATTGGCAATCACCGGGCGAGCGTGCACCTCCCGGGCTATGCCTCACCCCCCCTTCTACCCCAAGAGCCCTCGCTTTTCGCTGGCTAAACATTAAATCCCTGAAAGTGTTTCCCCCCCCCAGGGCAATCCAGCTTCTCCCCTCTGTTACAACCATGGTCTCTTCACAAAACTCGTTGCCCACCTGGCCACAGTTACAAAGAGACCTCTGTCGACCACCGGCCCCCGCAAGAAGCTCAAACACCCGTCCGAGAATGAGGACGCCAGCCACGGCAAGGAGTGCCACCCCCCACCCTTTTTAGGCACGTTCCGTTGTCAGGCTGCCCGGTTCGACCCCTTGACGACCGTGCGCAGACCCAAGGACCCTCTCCAGCACTATTTAGACACCCCCCCTCGGTGCCCGTCTGCGCCCAACAGCATGCGTTAACATCCCCGGTTTTTCCCCCCCCCCATGACATTTGTTCAACCAGCTGCAATAGCCCCTGTTTTTTTTCGAACCCGTTCTCCCGTAAAATGTAATCCACCTTTCCCACATTTATTGACCCCCCCCCTAACCTTCGTGATAGCAGCTTTGTCAAGAGAGTGTAGAACGCAACGACAAGTCCCAGCTCTCCCGTCAGCCCTCCTTATCCCGCCGGGGAGTACTTACGGTTTTCTCTTCTCTAAGGTTTCTACGAGGTGGAGATTCCTCCGGCACCCCCCATACAGTCTAAACCTCATTTTTTCTCTCTTTCACGGCCCGTAGAGCCAGCTCCTCCTCAAATCTTTCGCCAGCCTGGGGCAGCTTTTTTTTTTTTTCTTGTAAACACTGCTTGAGGTGTGCTAACCCCCCCCCACGACGTTTCCCCTTTCTTGCGGTTTTTAAAGTATTTCCGAATTTTGCCCCCCCCAGTTGTAACGGTTCCGAAACCAGAACAAGTCTCCCCCTACTTTTTCATGAGATTTTTTTCAACGGGCGGAATTGAGTGTCGCGGTCCTCGAGACCCGTAGGGAATATCGAGGAGGACCCCCCAACAAACCAATGATAAGTGTCGTACCCTATAACTTTCTTCAAGTCGTTTTTCGTTATCTAAAGCCGGTCCCGTTGGACCGAGCCCCAACTAGGCACCCACCCCCCCCTTTGCGACTTCCCCCGAGCTCTTTTTTTTCCAGCGAGGTTTTTCCCATGGTTTTTTCTCCCTTTTTCCCTCACAAAGTATTTCCCCAGTGCTGTAGTGTCCTGGCTGTCGTTCCAATAGGAGCATTTTGCGCCCGCACATTAGTCGGCGCTTCCTGTTCCTTTGCAGCAGAAACTTCAACACCAATCTTAAGAGCCGTTTTCACCTTCCCCGAAGAGCAGGACCCCTGTCACTCTGCTGGTCCGACAGATACTCCCTCCCAGATTCGAATTGTCGTGGGTTGCCCGCGGGCAACATTGATTTTCAAGTCCACATTGGGCCGGTCGGCGGCCAGTTACATATCTCTCGAAGTGTCACGTGACACGGGTAGTGAGATAAGAATGTGGTAGACTGTAACCACCCCCCCGTACTCTTCTTAAACAGACAGGACGTTCTCACTCCATTCCCCTGCAAGTGTCCTAAGCTACCCTCCCGATCCCTCCACTTCACCCTTACCCGCGGCACGCCGTCCCTGTTTTTTTCATTTTTCCCCCGGCCCTGGACTTGGGCAATGCTTTTTTGTCGGACTCCACTGCGGTTGACGGACCTGGTCACGCAAGATTTCTTTCCATTGCCCCCCCCTTTTTTCAATGTTGTTTTTTGGAAGCTTTTAGTCCAGGTCGTCTGTTAAACAAATTACCTCGAATCTGTCCTACATGCTCAGAACACCCCTAGCAGTTTGGGACCTATTTTCTTAAGATCCATGAAGGGCAGTTCCGTACCTGCAGTTGTCCAGGAGATAGGTCGGCTCCCCAAAATCAGAACGTCTACAAATTTTATCTTCGGAAGATGTTTCCTTTTTTCGGGTCCCCTTTTTTTTTTTTTTTTTTCCTTTTCCAGTCCGGCAGCCCCCTGAAGTTCCTCCCGTTCTTTTGTCCCCAGTAAGCCGCGTCTTTTTCCGTTACCCCCAGATGCGTCCCCCTTCCCGAGGTCGAAACAGTTGGCCCTCCCGCCCTCTTCTTCCTTTTCCTTTCCTTCCTCCCCCTTTTTTTTTTTTTTGCTCTCCAATCGCCTGGACTTTTTTTTTCTTCCCCCTTCTTCCCCCGTCCCTTTGTTTCGTTTTTTTTCCTTTGCGTTATTCTGGGATATAACAACCGAGATCTCTATTGCCATCGATACCGGCAGAGGCCTCCCCCTCTCGTCTTTTCCACTTCCTTACTAATTGGGCCCAACCCGTTAAGCATTTTTTGCGCCGTTACCCCTCAAAATCTCCGTACCTTGCCCACCCCGGCCTTCACACAGCCCACGACGCAGGGTGGTTAACACATGCAGCTTTTCCGACCTGCGTTTGTCCGTTGTTGTTGATTTCGTTTTTTTTGAGGAATCCGAGTCCTTCAGCTGAGGGTCCCCTTTCACCACTGGACGTTGAGCTGGACCCGCAGATCAAACTGCTCCAGTTCTTGCGCTTGATCTTTTTGAAATGACCTAAAGTGGATTGGTTCTCTGCTGGTTTTTATTTTTTTCCACCAGTTTTGCACATCTTGTAGTGTTTGCGTGAAAGCTTCCGTTAGGAACTTTTTCCTCCCTTCGGAATCACTCTTTGAACGTTTTCCGCAACTCCCCTTTTTCCGGGCCCCTGACTGCCGCAACCTCTGGAAGGCCGGTGCATTGTCTGAAGAGTCGTTGATTGCCCCTTCCCCTTTCCCCCGGAGCGTGTTGTTGGATTAAGGTCCTGCTGGGTCCTTTCAGTCCCTCTTCGGGGGAATTCGACCCTATTGGAGCTTCTCCCCGTAACCCCCTCGGTCCTTCCTTTAGCTAGCATTGAAATTGACCGAATTTCCGCCGACTTTTCCTCATCTTTCTTTCTCCCAGACTATCCTTACTCCTTTACGAGGTCTTGTTTTTTCCTTGCGTTCTCTTGTATTTGGTGGCCTGATTTTTTTTCCTTCCACGCTGCTTTCCCCCTTTGCTTTCGTTTGAAGAACTTTGAAAAAGTGAAGACCAGGCTAAAGACCCGTTCTCCGCTGGTTTCCCCCCCTCTCTCACCCGAATCAAGTCGTATGATGTCCCTTTTTTTTTTTTGTAACGGTTCTGGGCCCGTTCCCCTCTTGGGACTCTCCGTGCATCACACCTTTTTCTTGTGTTCGGAGGATTCCCCCCTATTAGATTGGTGATTCCGTCCCCCAATCTCATCTTGTCCCCCACAAATTCCCAGTGTTCTTTCAGCATGAGAGATTTTTGTCTGTGCCTTTTCTGTATAACCCCCTGTGATCTGCCGTTGAAGTGGCGCTCTAGTCTCCCCCTACGTATTCTTCCTTTCCCAGTAAGACCGTTTTCCAGATTTTTGCCGGAGCTCGGGACGTTTTTTTCTTTTGCGCCCCCTTTTCACGTCAATTTAGATGTATTTACCCTGGAGTCCCCTTCCCAGCGGCTCCTCGGTAAGGGGGAACCTTTTTTCCTTTGCTTCCCTCCTTTTCGCACTTTTTCTTTGTTTTTGGGTTTTCATCAGCTTTTTCGTGTGCTTCTCGTCTCCTGGGGATTAGACGTCCCTAAGGGTCTGCACAATCCCTTCTTGACGGGTGGTGTGTGTTCCTGCGCCCCCACCCGTCGCCTTTTTTAGTTTAACGGCGTCCTACCCCAAGTCTGCCCTCCTCTGTCAAACTCCTGTTCGTTAGTTGCCGGCACCTGTGGGAGCGCCACCGGTTTTGGAGCATTTCGCCGCTCTTTTTCCCCAAAAATTTCCTTTTAATAGGCCGACGGGCCCGCCCTATTTCATCTCTCTCTTTTATTTTGTAGTCCCAACATTTCTTTTTGACCATCAACTCTTTACTTTGTCAATTAGTGTTTCGGCAGTATAAATTCTAGTTCGCTTTCACCCATCCCCACCGCTCTTCTCAATGAGTTTTTTTACGACGATTTTTTTTTGTCTCTGACCCCATGGGTTTTTACTCCTGGATGTTTCATACCCCCCCTAGCCTTCCCTCCCTTCCCCCTTATTGAGTGGCTTCTGCTCCAGCTTTCCCCCCTCTTTACCGCTTGTTGTTTTTGTTGTAGACCCTGGGGGAAATTTTTCCTGGCTTTCTTTTTATGCCCCGTCCCCCCCACTCTGAATGATAGAAAACTGAATACCCCCTCGTTACAATTTGTCTTTACCACTGTCCGCCCTGTGCCCTGCTCCTTCAAGGTCTGGCCCTCTTTTTTGTTTCCCAGGAGAGTGCTCCCTGTCTTTTTCCGTTTACCGTTCACCCCCTTTTGTTTTGGGTTTTAATGGAGTTTTTTTTGTCGTGACCGATGCTTCTTTTTCTTGTCGCCTTACGTAGAGCTTTTGTATCTGGAAGCCACCCCTCCTCTGTGTGTCACTTCCCACCGTGTCCCAGCTCCTTCGTCCGTAGCTCTTGGTGAATTCCATTCTTGAAGATATGTTCATCGTTATCCCCGCCGACTTGCCCTTTCTAACGTCTCCGTTCAGCGTTTTTTATTTTTCTTCACTTTTTGCGTTTACCTTTTTCTCCCCTCTTTCTCCCCTGAGTCAATAAAACATTGCCATGTCTGCTTGTACTCAGGCCCCGGACAGCACACCCCGACCTTCCCTTTCCGGCTCCCACCGGGAAGATACCCGGTGCGAGAACCTTCTTTCTTTTTTCAAATCTATATCATTCCCGTTCAGTCCGTGCTGCTTACTTTTTTTTTCTTTCTTTTTTTTTATCCCTTGAGTAGGTGTTTTAGTATATACTTTACTTTTCTTGATTCTTTTCACTCCCAGTTGCAACCCTGTCCCGTTTTATTGGACCTTCCTTTTTTTTCGGTTACTCTCCCCCCTCCTTCGGATTCTCCATAGGCTACATGAACCTTCCCCCTCCACCATACAGCCAGTAAAGGTATTTTTTTTTTTTTTTTCGCCTTCTTTAGTAATAGACGTGCTTATGGTACTTTCTTGGATTCCTGAACTGCGCTGTCCCTTTTCATTTTTTTTCCCCTCTGTGAGAAGATAGTCCTGTTTCTTCCAAGTTTTGTTTTCCTTTTTTTCTACTTTTGCCTCTTTCCCATGCGGCTGTTATGGTTTCTCTTACGATCTTCCCTCAACGTGAAATATCCACACTCGGTTTTCTTCCCTTTCTTTTCTTCCTACCCCTTTTCATTTTGCTTTTTTCTCTTGCTTATGCCTGAAAGACTGCTGTTTCTTTTTCTGCCAGTCGCAGCTCAGTCTGTTCCCCCCCTATACTTCTCTCTCCCCGCCGCGCACTTCTCCCCCTGAATAGAAGGAATCCGTGCTAGCCTCCCCCTCCGACTTTCCGACCTGTCTGACACCCTACACCCAGTTTCCTCTTCTTCTCCCACTTACCTGGGTTCCCCTCTGGCAAGCTGGCCTGCAGTTATTTTCTCTCATGCCCGATCTTTAGCAATCAGTTGTCCTTCTTTTTTTCTTCTTCCGAGAGTGTGTTCCTTCGGACGTTTCGGTCCCCGGCTTTCTGGGAACTTATTTCGACTCTCCTGATCGGTTTCCCACTTCTCTTATCGAGGAGGCGTTGTGCGACTCTTTTCAATCGAGTAAGTTGTACTTTGCATGCATCTGCCTTTTTTTTTGACTTGTATTTTTTTGCCCTCCTTTCTTCTTTGTTGTTCCTCCATCCTTCTTCGATGGAGTCCCCAAGTGAGTCGTTTCTTTTTTTCCTTCGGGAGTTTGATAGTGCTCCTCTCCCCAACTCCTCTTCCCAACGCGGCTGTTTTTATATATCAAGAATGTCTTTCTCCCTCTTCCCTTCTGTCATCATTTATAACCGATGCTTTACACTCCCTTTTCTTTTGCTCCAATAATGCGACGTTCCTTTTGAAAATGGATTTCCCTCTTCTTCTGATCCAGGATTTTTGTTGTCACCTTCCCCCCCCTTGTGTATAAACGCCATTGGATTGTCCCTACTACCTGCCCTCGTTAGAGCAGAGATGTATTTGACTCGTATTTTCCTCTTCGTTCTTCAATTTGCTGTTTGTTTCAGTACTTCGTCAATGGATTTCGCGCTGATATAAGTCTGCTCTCTTCTTTTCTGCACTCTTCTCTTTTTGAGTATTCCAAGATGATGCGTGACCAATTCTTTTGGTGGGCTCCACCGTCCATTTTTGGTCTTTTGGTTCCTCTTGGTGAGATCCTCCCCACAGTTCTCTAGCTTTTGTGCATTTTTTCTTCCCTCCCCCCCCCTTGACAGCGTACCTGTTTCTAGAAGCAAGCGAGGTGACCCCCCACCACCCTATATTCTCCCATCTGCGGCTTGCATAGAGGACTTTCTGATTCCCCCCTGTTAAGGCGGTCGTAGATTTCTTTTTTTTTTATTTCTCCTTTTTCAATGAAGCTGAGGTTCACACCTTTATTGTTTTTTGACTAAGGATAACCCAGGTGCTAGTCTGATTCACAATAATGCCTTGTTTTTCCTTCCTTGCTGAATTGGTTTCCCATAGCCCCATATCTCGGTCGTTTCGTTCCCTCCTTCGTCTAGGCAAGCCCTTCCCCTTCACCTAGCTCCACCCAAGCCTCCCCTCCCGAGTCGACCCGGAGTGTAACGGAGTCCAACGGGATCCCCGTTCACCTACGAGGGTCCATAAATAGAAATTCTCCTGTACAGCTGCCCCAGGCCCCTTTCCCTTTTGCTCAGCCATCACTGGTATCAGAATACTTCCACGTATCTATTGTTACTCCTTCTGTGGTGGTTGCGGATTGATTGAGTCTGGAATTTCCCTTCTACGATTCATTATCCTTTCGCTTGAGACCCATGTGTGTCGTTCGCTTCCTTCACATTAGACTTTGAATGTCCTCCTTGGTGCAAAAGGCCTCTCAGTGAATTTGTCCTTTTCCTTTGACCATCTCCCTAGCTTTTTGGCCCCTTCTCTCACAAGAAAATTTATTTCTCTTTTAAGAACCTGCGGAGTATTTGTTTCCTTTGATAAGGAAGTTCCGAACCCCCTCACCGCCGCTATTTCTTTGGTTTCTGATAATCGAGCCGTTGCATTCGCGTTTTTTTTGACCCACTATGAGCAGAGGTTTGTTATAGCCCTGCCGGCCATCTGTCCCCCCCCAGAACATAAGGCCCCCGTGAGTCAAAGAACAAATGCCGGCACCATCCCACCAGTACACTCAGAGTCGTTCTGTCTCCCGCTAATGGCGAGAAACTTCTTCATGCGCATATCCCCCACGAATTAGCTCCTGTGGAATCTTTTCTTTTTTCTTTCTTGAGGCACAGAAAGTCCTCCAGGCCCCTCCTTTTCTGGCCCTCACTGCTTCTTGTCCGTAGAGACCTCTCGCCCTTTTTTAGATAGAGGCCCCATTGGCCCCCCCGACACGACCACCGCATCGCCTGTTCTCCCCCCCGTGACCCCATCTCTTTTTCCCCCCCCTCAGTTGCTGAAAGTGATGCCCCCGCCACCAGTTTTTCCCCCCAAGCGATGTGTCCTACCTTTCTAGGATCACCCAGCTCCCGTCAGTTCTCTCCAGTGAATTTGAGTGCCTACCCCACCGCGTGCGCGCTAGAACACGACGATTAAGTAGTCGCGGTTTTTTTTCGCGCCATGAAGGTCGGTTTACGCGTCATCGTGGTGTAGGTGCCAGGCTCATCTTCCGGTGCCCAGCAATCAACTATGATTTTTCCAGCCCCCTCGGTCCACTGGTTCGCTGGCAATTTCTGGCAACCCCTTGATATCCTTTTTGCATACAAATTTTAATGTGCTTTTTTCTGGTCCGTACCTGCGGGAAGGCCAAGATCGCTGAAGTTTTACTATTCTAGTACCCCCTCCCCTGCGTGTTTTCGGTCCGCGCCTTGCCACCCGGTTCCAATGCCCTGAGCACCTTCTTGGATCTTTTTCCCCCCCCCGGAACCCGTCCGCTCCGGTATGTCCAAACGTCCCCCCGTTCTGCTAAACACACTGCCTCCCCCCTCCAAATTTGCGAAAGGGGAGATGCCCCCTCTCTGACATGGTCTAAATATTCCCAACTTCACCTCACACTCAAAGGTTTAAAAAGTCTCGTTTGAATATTGAGGAGCTTCACTCTTGGGCCTCGTTGCCTGCCCTCCCCTTTTTTTCCGTGAAAGAAAGCTGGCGTCTTGCGGCCCCATCTCTGGGAGCTCTGCTCCCTCCTTCCGACTTTTTTAGCTAGAGTCGACCGCCCTCACACCCTGAGTTTTGCCCAGAGGATCGTACCCCGATCGGATATGCAATGTTAAATGTCCCCTGATCTACTCCAGTGACCCTTCGCTCTTTTGTAGATAATATCCCGCCGGCGAGCTTGTCCTAGTACCTTTTTTTTTTCTCCCGGGCCCCAGATAGAAGGACTTCTGTAACACAGTCGTTTCTCGTTCGTATGACCCGTCCCTTTCCCGGATCGGAGACTCTCCGATGGTTTCCTGGATTGTAACCGTCTACGAAGCGAGAAAGTCGCTTTGCTCTCCTTTGCCAACATGCAACCATCTGTCACAATCTCATCTCTCCGCCTCACAAACAGGCTTCCTCCCCCCCCATCTCTACGTCCCCAGTCACTTAAGTAACCCCAACGATTTCTGGTGTCCGATACTGCGTTTTTTCCTTTTCCCGCGCGTTTGTGAAGGAGTTTTGCGCGAAGACCTTTTTTCATGTCTCTCACCCTCAAGTAGCCTTTTCTGCCTGAATGGTAGAACCCAGTCAAAGTGGAAGGAGATAGCTCGACCCACCCTCCCCTTGAATTTTCGTCTTTTTCGTCCACGAGGAGCCTCTTTTAAGCCCCCCCCCACTGTAATTTGTCTCCCCCGTACATTCAGTATGGCAGGTCACCGGTCGCTCAATCCTCCTTTCTTTGGAAGGGGCAGTGGGGTTAGTATGTTCTTCTGGTCCTCTCGCAGCGAGCTTTTACCGTGGCGTAATCTCAGAGGGAGAGAGTTAACCCTGTCAAACTGACTTTTGTTGATCTCAAGAGTCGTGTGTCAGCAGTTTTTCACGCGAACGCCCCGGAACGTAGCATAGTCCCGCCCACCTTCTCCCGTTTGAGGTCCCCACTGAGACCACCCGGGCGCGGCGAAGGATTTTTTTTTTTCCCCCGCCTGCTGATGTCCTAGGCAGGCGTGTTCCCTCGACCCGTACATTGCTTTTCCTTGAAACATCGGGGTACCCACGCACGGCTGGTATTGGACGAGGCCCCGCTCCCGTGTCCGTCGTTTTCAGCTCCCCCCTTCCCCGAGGTACGTTAGCCTGGTTTCTTTTGCATATGTCCGAGAGCCTCTCCGAGCGCCGTCCTGCAGTCCCCGGTCTATGTTGTCAGACGTCTTCACGAATCTTTCTGCAAATTGCGTCCCTCTGCACCAGACATTCTTGTCACAACAAAAGACCGGGTCCCGTGTTTCCCCGGCTCCCTGCATTTCCGCATTGCTCAGACAAGGGCGCCCCCACCCCCCCCCCCCCCCCCCCCCCCCCCCCCCCCCCCCCCCCCCCCGCCCCCCCCCGCCCAACCACCCCCCGCCCCCCCCCCCCCCCCCCCCCCCCCCCCCGCTGCTTTTTCCCGGTTTCCACCCAGACGAACTATTTTCTTCTCTCCCCCCCTAAAACTTGTGGTTCCGGATCCACCTTTTCGATAAAATAACCCCACGCTCGGTGCGCCCTCCCGTTGCAGACTGTGCGCGCCCTCGGCTTTCTTCGCCCCTTGTCTCCCCAGAATCGGGCCCTGACGGATAGAGCGAGTGGTGCTTGACGGTTCCCCCGATGCCCACTTTGTTTTTTTGTCAGACTAGTTTTGAACTCATGGTTCCCTTCGGTCCCTCGCATCAGCGTCCAAGTCCCTCGATTTCCTCCCTTCTTTGAATAGGTGGCTAAGCCGCCACCCCCATTTAGCGCGCGGGCTCCCAAAGTGTTTGCGGAAGAATAACCCAGAACCCCAAATAGTTACATATCCCGTAGCCCGCCCCCAATCCAGTTGCAAGTGAGCCCCGACCCCCGGTATGGAGTATGTTCCCTGAAAAATATGACCTATTATGGTCCAAATAGAAGCCCCCTCAAACCCCAAATGCGGGCGCCAATCGTTATTCCTGAGACATTTCTTTCCCCCCTCTGATCCTGTTTGTTGGCGAACCATTCATTGAACCCACTCCACGCTCATTGCGTTTAGAAGGGGTTTCTGCGCCCGTTATTGTGGTACCAAACAAAGGCAGCCGATGCCGAGAATCTCACAGCCCATTTTTTACCACAAACTTGTGTCCTTCCTCCCCCCCCCTCGTCGGTCCCCCGGTCAGACCGCCCGCGTCCCTCTTCTCTCTCCTCTGACGTTCTTTGTTAGCGGGTTTTCCCCTTCTCCGGTCGTACCGCCGCGCCCGTTTTCTTGTGCTCCCATGGGCTTCAAAGCTTCAGTTTTTCTCGACGATTTTTTTTCGCAACCCAAGGCCTTGATGCTGACTGGTAACAGACTGCATTCCCGCAGTCCCGTTTTTTGAACTGAAGGAGGCGCCCCACCCCCCCCGCGCTTCCCCTCTACTTTTTGGTCTCCTTTTTTTTTCCTTTTTTTTTTGAATGTCGCTGCCAACCTTTTTACCTAAAGCGTTTTGACAACCTCATACGCCCAGGTCCCCCCCGATTGACTTCCCCGTGCCCTCTTTTCTAGACAAACCGTCCCCCCCCCCCTCCCCACCGGACCCTTTCCCTCCGCACAAGTATTGTCCTTCCGGCTTTCTCCATCCGTGCGTGACAGTACTTGAGACCTATCCCACAGCGTCTGAATTGTGGCTCGCCCTCGTCCCCATGGCACCTCCACTCTCGTGACGGAAATTGGACTCCAGTGTCCACGTTCCCCCACTGTCGCGCCGACCTTTCATTTGCCAGACCGTTTGACCTCCCTGGTTGACTGGTTTTCCCTGGCTGCAAGGTTTTGCGCCCAATCTGATCCTTGTGTTCTCTTCCCATGAAGCACATCCGGTCCCCTTGTTTGTCGCTGAGCCCCGATGGTTCCGAAACCAAGTCTCGATCCTCGTCTTTCTTCCCTTTCCCCTTCCCGAGCCCCCTCTCTGGGTTTATCTGGGTTTTTTTCCCTTTTTTCGGGTTCTCCGTGAGATCTTGCGTGGCCGTGGATCTTCCTTCAGCATTTATTAAAGTGGTATCTCCTCGAGTCCTTTTCCTCTCACGCAGATACTTTCTTTGCATCCCTTTTCCCCCTTTCCCAAGCCCCGTAGACCCCTTCTCCCCCGCTGTCTGTCCCCCCTTATTCCCCCCCCTCGGACCCTCTTAGGGGTCCATTGTGACACAGTTTTTTACCCTCGATCCCCCTCTTTTTGTGTTCCTGGAGGAGTCGGCCGTCCGCGAGTGCCTCCCTCCCTCGTCGCACCCGACTAGGCGCTAATGTTTTCCCTTGTTGGAAATGTCATCGTCTTTCAGTGCCCACCAGTCTCTCGCACCAACGCAAGCCATTTCGCCGGACCCCCCACTCTTCCCCGTTGGTTGGCTCCCGCACATTGCGCCTGGCCCTCTCGCAGTCGTGAGACCCGTTTTTGTCCCCCCGGAACCCATCGTGGATCAGTTAGTGATACGTTCCTTCCCGAGCCGCGGAATTTTCCTTTACCAGTCTTCCGCTTTTTCTTTAGTCCCCGGCAGTCGCCATCTCCCTCCGCCCGCGGTCCCTCACCCACTCGCCGTCTTCACCCTTTGACTTTTTCTTTA
>Ga0179591_1374601_pt1 | contig 12341 bp, 16 predicted proteins | sample CZOMad2_1_08_16f_FD_182891 | JGI IMG/M metagenome (GOLD analysis project Ga0179591, IMG submission 182891) | Vadose zone soil fungal communities from Angelo Coast Range Reserve, California, USA - CZOMad2_1_08_16fungal (PacBio error correction) | ecosystem: Environmental > Terrestrial > Soil >... | reverse complement strand
TTTTGTCGTTCCTGGTTTAAGTTTTTTTGTCCGTCTCCTCCCATCCATGTTTCCTTCTTTTGACGTGTAGGGTCCCAGAGAATTGACCGCCCCTGACCTAATTTCCCTTCCCCCTCCCCGGGAGGATTTCCATCAGATATGCGTTTTGACTTTATTTGGCCAGGGACTTGAAATGGACATATTTCGGCACCGTGGCTGTTGCTGCTGGTTCTATGATTTTCACTTCTTCCCCTCACTGAACTTCCCACCTATGCGATTTATCACGTACCAACCCATTGTCGCCAGAAGGTTTGATTTGTGTGCTTACTTCCTCTGTCACTCTCATTTCTCTCCTTTTCCCCTACCAGCGCCAGTTTCCGGAGACCTCAAGGTTGGCCCTATCCACCACCGTTTTTCCCCCCCCAGACGTTTGCTTGACCAACCTCAATTTTTTCCAATGAGACCTCAAGTTCCTAAGATTTTTTTTCCCTTTTGTTTTCCCAACCCTCTTTTCGTCTTCACCGTCCGACCTCCCCCGTACCAGCCCCTACTCCACCATTTTTTTCCTCACTGGACGCCGAACGGCGAGCAATTTTTCTCAGGCATTCGCTTCTCGAAGGGTTGTTTCGCGCTCTGACTCTGTAGCCCTTCTACTTCTGTTCCTTAGGCCGCCGTAGGACACCGCGGGCCGAGAATCGGATCGTATATTTCTACCTATCTTGTTGCTTTTTGAGAGCCTTATCCCAGTACCCTCTTATTTTATACTTCTCCGGCCTTCCTCCTTCCTCCTTTCTAGTGCTCTTTGACCTTTCCCCCTTTTCATGGAAATGACGACAGGTGATGGAATTTTTTTCCAAATAAGAGCCCCAGTCAAAATAAGGTTTCTCGGTACCGAGGGTTTTAGTCCAGTACTACGACTTCCCGTTTCCTCTGTCGTCCAGTTATTTATAATCTTTAGGAAGAGTGTTTAGGTTCAAGCGTCCCTTCCAGGGGCAAGGTGGTGAGAAACGTCCCCCCGGTTCAGGCCCTGTTCCTTTTCCCCTTCTTTTCTTTTTCGGCGCCACCTTCTAGCCCCTCGATGCTCCCCGATTCACTTCTCAGTAAGGAAACCCTTTTTGGGGACATTGACTTCAAGCTTTCGCCGCCTTTTGCGTCCCCAGTCCTTACTCATTTTACGCCCCACCCTTCTCACTCCCGTTGTGAAGGTCTTTTCCCCCCCCATAAGTTTTTTTCCCAGAAGAAGACTGGGTGGACTAAAGTACCGGACTGCATTATTGGTCACGTGGTTCCCCTTCCTTCTCGCCCCTCGGCCAATGAGTCTGAGGAACGGAACAGGGCTGGTTCCCTCTGACCGCAACCTGACTTTTGCTCCCCCTTATTTCCACTTTTTGGAGACGACGGTGCAATCCTCTGATCTAGATTCGTCTTCAGATCCCCCCTTTACACTCCGCTTCCCCCCCCCGGGCGCGCTCTCTCCGTGAGTTGCTTCGTTTTTCCATTGGACTGAGATAGAGTGTCCGGGTGATCGAGTTTTTTCCCCGTTTGCCTCATGTCTCCTTCTTGTCTCGCTTCCCTCTCCCTGACTTGTAGCCCGTCAAGGTTGCGGGTCACATCGTTCCGTGATCTCGGAGGCCCCCCGGTAGCTCCCCTTACTTTCTTACCCTATCTTCATGGCGGCCCCCCCTGAGATTCGCGAGTGTCGTGAATATCCATCCGAAAACGCCGGCGCTTTATGTGGCCTTCCCAAAGATCCCTCGCATATCGGCCCCCCATCTAAGTATCGTTCACATTTTTGTCAAAAGGTGACTCTTCCGCTCGTAGCTTATTTTGTCAACGTTCCTCATATAACGCTGACACCTGGGACTGTTTTTCCAATGCGGAGCAGACCGGACGAGTATTTCCCATTTACCTCCCCCCCGGGTCTTACTTTTCAGACCCCCCTGCATCCTACTTCTCGAACGAGCAGGTTTTCCTGTCAGTCCCAACACAGAGGCCGGTGACTTTGCGGAGTCTAAAAGATTATTTTTCGCACTCCTGCTTGCTTTCTCCTCACGTGTGCCTTGACCCCAAGAAATCGCATCGTTACGACTACTTCGCCCAAGCTGCCTTTGACTTTCTCCCTTCTCCAGTGGACCTCCCGTACCCGGACCCCTCCAGAACGTAGTATGTTCATGATAGGAGCTCGGTAGCTTTTTTGGCCATGCACTAAGAGGTACCCTTTCCATAGAAGTCGATGGGTCTGTCAAGGAAACTTTTAGAAGTATTCAAGCTCTCTTTAATTGAGTTTACCGCACAGACTTTATCTTCTCCAATTATAAGAAGAGTGGGATAAACCTTTCTTCTACCAGTATCCTCCAAACATACTTTTGTTGCGCTCCCCTAGATGTAACTATACCCGTCTGGGGCTCCGGATGTTTTCCCCAGCGTTTGGTCATCAATCAAATTTTCCTTTTGGTGCATGCTCTAGTCCGGAGCGTGCGAAAGTGCGCACTCTTATGGTCCTCGAGGTTTTCTTCCCTAAGCCTCCGCAGTGGTAGTATTAGCTAGTGGGGAACTGGACGTTGGCGATGCGCAAGCCTTGGTAGTGAATTGTCGATCTTCTCCTGAAAACTCCAGAGTTGCATTTTATGAGACGCCCGGCGGTGAGGCAGCAGAACAAACCCTTTGTATCTATTCCACGTATTCCCCTTTCCCTTCTTTTTCTTGGTCTCCCCCCCTCCTTCTCCACTCCGGTTATCTTTCTTTAAGAGGAGTTCCCTGGAGGAAGCCTGTAGAGAGTGTTTCAGCTGGCCTTTCGCCTTCGACCAACCGGTTTCTACTCCCTGTGAAACTCTGCTTGTCTGTTTCTGATAGCGAAGAGGCAAGGACATGGCTAGCTGATTTAACCTTCCTCGCGAGGCCGACCCATGAGGTTTGTCGGATTTCCCCCTATATATCTCCTCCTCTTTTGTTTTTCTATAGATCATACTTCTGAGCGGAATTCGGAACGTTTCCCGTTGTCAGCACCCAGTGCATGGTAATGTCGGGCGATAAGATCCCGCACGGTCACCTCGTTCTGTAACTGCTCCTTTTGATTGCGAGACTACAGGGGAAAATTCTACTTCCATTCAGTCAATAGTCTCCCCCGACGCAGCTCGATCTTCCTTTTCCTGCCGATGTGTAAGTATTACCCCCTGTTCAGTTTTCCATTCCCTGATCTGCCTACACTGTTTTTCTCTATCCTGGAGCACAGATGGTCTCGGGGATGAAATACCCCTTAGCTCGGATACAATAGTTCTTTCGCTTCTTTTCTTTTGTTGGTATTTCTGAACCGCCCTCCACCCCGACCTTGATTCCTGGGGCATCGACAAGCATACCCCAGCGTCAACGTAGCGAGTCCTGCCACTTAATTTGGCTTTTTCCTTTCATTTCCAGTAAACCAGATGGACACGAGGTTCAGAAGATCGAATAACAGACGATGTTATGCTTTCTGGTTCATCGTGTCCACCCGGCGTCAGAGGGACCGTTCCTATGTTCAAATATGTGTACGGAGGCGACACCGGGGCCGGTCATCGTGAAGGTTCTTCTGCCCCCCCCTTCCGTACGTTTTGATAGATCGTAGTTTCCTGAGAAACTACGACCTTTTTGCGGCCGCACCTGTCAGTCTTCTTTATGTTCTATCCAGGTAACCCTCTTTTTCCTTCTAGAGTCCAGGCTATCCCTTCCAGGACGCTTCGTTCTTTCACTTTCGTCCTCGCGCCACGTTCCGAACCCATACCTTTTCAGATAGGCCTCGCCCGACATCGACATGGCGGCTCCGGCCGTCCCCCCCAATCCTTACACCAAAATACCTATCCCGTTCGGATAGTGTAGAATTTTTTTAGTCTCCCCCAATGGCTTTCGGAAGTTGTTCAGGGGCGACCTCCCCAGAATCTCCTAAGACTTCTTTCTTTACTCCTTGCGTCGTTGCATGTTCAGATGCTGCTAGGGGGTCTGCGAAAGCCTTCCCAAACAGGGATGGATCTTGCGTGAAGATCATGACTGAAATGACAATAGTGATCCGGTTTTCGATTTCCCCCTTCGACTCTTCCTTGTCAAATTGCTATATTTTTTTCCACTTGATGTCAGCTGTATGATTATAGAGTTTTGGTGTAGAAGTAGAGACGGAAACGTTTCCATTTCTCGTCCGGTTTTCTTTATTAGGTTGTGTAAGTTGGGGTCTGTAACTGTCGATTGATCTTCTTTCACCACCCCTTCTCCCCGACCCTCTCCCAGCTCTTCTCTCAAGCCCCCTCCTCTATTTCACTCCATTCATCTTCCCTCGCCCTTCTTCAGCCCTCCACCCTTTTCTCCCTCCCCCACTTTCCCTTCTAGAAGAGTAATCTTTTCCTGCCAAAATTCATTCTCCTCGTTTTATTTTAGGCGGATTGAAGAATTTCTAGAGGGGAACGCTTCGTTTACGCCCTTTTCTTTTTTTTTCCCCTTTCCTGACAATTCAGAAGCTTCAAGTCTGATCAGTTGCCAGAGAGCTTCCCGACCGAGATGGCTTCTCAACATGTTCGCGGGCGCCTTTTTCCTTGTCGGGAGATGTACCCCCGACGACATAGTCACACGAACATTGCCCTATCCCCCTGTTACCCGCCGTCTCTATAACACATTGCCACGAAGTTCCCCCCTGTAGATCATCAGGGTTCCTGATTATGATCGACTCTTCAGACCATCGGCCTGTGACAACAGGTATGTCGAGTTCCTTTACGATGTCGCCGTGACTGGCCTTTCTATTTTTCGAATTTTAATGAGGGCCCCACTTCTCCGCAAAGTCAATTTGAGTTCACCGGCTTGGTAATAAAAGAAGAGCAGTATGCCGCTCTACATTGGACCGCTTTCTTCTCTCATTGCCGGTCTTCACTAACTTAACTCGTAATTAAAACTGGAGGACAATAGGACATTCTTTTTCGTGGTTGACCGGTTTTTTTGGCTCCAGGATCCTTTCCCCGTCACTCTTCTTCTCCTTCTTTTTCAACCTTGTCTGTTGAAGTGCGGTCACTGAAAGACCGTTGCAACGACTTCTGATTCCCCCCCCACCCATCCGTGACGGCCATCCGGCGGTTTGATCACCTTTTTTCCTCGGTTACCCAGCCCTTTTCCTCGAAGTTACGAGAGCCTGCCACCTCGGGATACGGCGAGGTGTGCGCATCCAAAGTGGGACAGTGCTGTGCGCCTATCCCCCCCCCCGCCCCTCCGTAATGTTCCCCCCCCATAGTTTTCCTCTCCCTTAAATGGTTCAAAAGCGATATCCCCCTCCTACAAATAAAATTTTTAGTGGGACGGCTACCGCGCTCCACCCCTGGATTATTCCTCGCTTATTTTCCCCCCTTAGGATGCCCCATTGTGTCCTTATTAGGTCATACGAAGAACGGATCCCTTTCAGTCTTTCTTTCCGAGTTGTCCCTCCCCTTGCCGCCCCAGCACGAATGCGTCCCGCGGGAACTTCATGCTTATTTAATAAATCACGTGGTTGTTCTTGAGAGATCCCTGTAGGAACCTTGCAGACTACAAGTTTTCCTCTACGGCTACTCGGCAAATCACCTCCCAGGTGGCCCGAGATTCTGACCCTCCTCTTCCCTTGACCAAAGCTCGAAGTTTTCGCGGGCCCCCTCACGTTATCACTTTTGAAGAGAGGTAAGATTTTGGGAAGTTTCCTTCCTCCTCCCCACTGGTCTCTCTTTTCTCGATTGTTTTATTTTTCTTAGCCATGGCCATGCTGTTTTCAGAGTAGATTTGGCCACCGACGTTCCCCCCCGGCCCCTTTTAAGGCATTTCTTGTCCTGCTTCTCTCCTTTCGATGCTTCCTTGCACATATCTTGAAAAGAAACCGTGATTTTTCCGGACAATTTTGGTCCCCTGACCAGCTTTGCAAGCGTTCGCCGGGTTAATCCCGCCCCCCTCCCGCCCACCCGACTCCAGATATTTTTTCCCTTTCTCTTATTGTAGCCCCAAATCCGTTCCCCCCTCGACCGCGACTGGCGATTTGGCTCCCCGGTTTCCTTTTCTTCAGTAGGCTTTCCCTTCTTGACCTCCTTATATCCCCAGGGACTGGATTGGTTTTGCGGCTCACGCGGAACGGGCATCATGTTTCATACCCGCAACTCTGATCTTGTTCCACCCCGTGCTTATATCTAAGGCGTCGGAGACGAGATCAGGCCCTAGGACAGAAACTGTCAAATAAGCCCTTTTTACTCAACCACCAGGCGTCTCATCGACCTGGTTTTCCCAAGATGTCATCGACTTTTTCCTTTCTTTGTTCAAAGATGATCGCTGCGGGGGGGTCTGTGACGTGCCGCTGTTTTTGATTTGACGATTTTCATTTTCAGTCACTGACCCCTGAGCGAACTGCCAGACCCTTACAGGGCGAGTAGTTTCGTGCTATAGACAGGTGTAAACCCCTTCCCTTTCGTCCCTCAAGAAGTCGGCTTACAACTGTCATCGCTTCCCATGTTCCGTTGTCCAACGAATTCTATTTAGGAAACTAGAGCAGAGAGTCACTCCCTTTCACTTGCTTGTTCCGACCCCTCCCACTCCATTTTGCAGTGAATACCTCGCAGACCTGGACAACGCGATCCTATCGTCACACCTGGATTGATCCTCCTGCTTTCTCCCTCTCCGTGTCTGGTCCCCATAAGGGACCTGCTGAAATCCCCGCTTTGAAGGAATGAGAAAGTAGATTATAGACGACGGCAGGGAAGTATGTATGTCCCCCCCCACACGGGCCGGTTCGCGTGTTCTTTTGCTTCCTCCCCCCCTTCCGTTCCCCGATTTCTGACCGCGTCTGATGGCAACGCGGAACCGCTGACAAGCCTGTCTGCTGATCAGGCCAGGCGTATCCTTTTTGCAGCCGAACTCTTCTTCCCGCTTTTTTACACCGAGTCCCCATGACGGCTCCTAGAAATTGATGTCGCAGGAAGTTGAGTGGTAGAGTTCGGTCAGGGTTAGAGCCCTTACACCTTGCTCGGCGCGTCCGCTCTAAGGTTCAATGCTGGTCCCTCCCTCCCTCCCAAACCTATTTCGTCCCCGCTCTAATATGCTGTACCTAGCTGAGCAGTCCCCTCCAATAAGGGAAGTAACTGTAGTACGGCTCCGTGTTGCCGGCTTGGATTGTTCCCACCCGACTAGCTTCCTCCCCGGGTAACTGTCTTCATAATCTTGACTTTTATTTTTTTTCTTACTGGCATCCCGTGTAAAGAGGGTAAGGTCCCTACGGCAAGTCCGCACCTCCCAGGTCGTTTATTTGCGACACGTGTGACCGCAGGTCTGCCAGATTTAGAATAAGTACTGGTGATGTTTTCTGATCGTTCTCCAACCTTTTAGGCTCTCCGGTCCCCCTTTTGGACATGGTTTCAAGATAAGAACTGCGGTGTTAATAGGAGCCCTTGCTGAACAGCCCTTTCGCCGGTATACGTAGCCCTCTTTCAGTTCCTCCACATGTCCTATGACTTCTGCGTCTATTGACGGAGGAGAAGGAAGTATCGCGGATCGCGTCCTAGCCCCGTATCACCCCTCTTGCTGCCTCCCTTTCCCAACCTCTTCCCCTGTGTGCGGCTAGTTTCTCCTCCTTGGAAACTGTTGACTCGAGCCCCCTAGATTTTTCTAAGCCCCCACGGCCAGCGGCTTGCATCTCTCTTTTTCCTTTTTTTAGATGAGTTCTTCCCATTGGGCCTGCCGGATGTACGAGGCACGGTGTGCACATCGTCTTGTCCGGCTTTTAGGCGTCCTTCCCCGCCCACGCCCCCCCCTCGTGTGTAGTTTTTCATGTGGCCCGATACAGAGACGCACAGCACTCGACTGATGAGTCAACGAATTCATCCCCTAACTCGCAGTTGCCCCCGACGCCTCCATTTTCGTAGCCTTTCACCCCTTTGTAGACGTTCCCTTCTTTTTCGGGCTCGCGAGTGATCCAACGAAGTTTGCTGATTGAAAAAACCTGCCCCCTGGACCCTCCTCTACCTCGTGCGTTTCATGTTTGGCGTCCTCCCTAAAGGACTCTTGCCTTCTTTTTCACAACCGCCCCGCCAAACGTAGCTGACAGCAGACACGGTCGGGCGTTAGCTTGCTTTCCCTACTGATGGCCCAGACTCTTTTTAGTTCTCTATCATTCTATGTACTGACCCTGATACAGAAGGTAAAAGGGGTTCAGATCGTGGACGGAGGATGTTTTCGTTGGACGGGCCCTTTGTTCTTCTTCTCAAGACGTTTCCCCCCCCCCCCCCTCTACGGCCGCCTTTTCTCTGACTACAAGAGCGGGCTCCCAACAACTATCGAGGTAGGTCGCTCTAATGATTTCCGGGTAGTGCTCGGTCCAGCCGAGGCCTTCTTCTCTTTCCTTCCTGGCAAGGTGTACTGCTTCCCCGGCCCCCATATATGGGCGATCACTTGGAATCGTCTGCTGGCGACATACGGGTCGCCTGGCCCTTCCATCTTCCATCCGCGGATAGGACGAGTTTCGCCTGGTTTCTTCAGGAAGGAATTGCTTATCATTTTTCGAACCGGAGCCAACCCCGACAGATTTCCCCCCTCTGAAGCCTACTTCCTAGGAGGACATCAGGTCCGCGTGAATCCTTCTGTTATTAAGAAAGACTCCTGTTCCCCTTCCTGTAATGCCTTTATGCCGCTATCTATAGCGCGCGTTTCATTAGTGTTCTTTGGACACGATGGTCAATATAAGATTTTTTTATTTTGACTCCTCATCTTTCGAAATTGCCGGGCTTATATCTCTGAGACTCTAGTCTTTTTTTCTCTTCTCGGAAACTCTATATTGGGACAGAAGAGAGTTATAGTCTTTTTCAATTATCTGATTGTTCCTCTCTTCGCCATTTTCCATCCCCATTCCTTGCAGTCTTCCAGGTTCCGCCTTTGTCCACAACCATAAGGTTGGAAGCCTACCAGGCCCGCTTCGTGGTCAGCTCACGTTTCCCCATCGATACAATAATGTGCCCGCGCCCGTCCCCCCCTTTTTCTTTTTCCTTTTTGTTGTTTTTTGCCAGAAATCGACTTATTGCGGTCATCCACATCGGCCAGAGACCCTGCTCCGATCAGGTTCCCATTCGCCCCTATCTCTTGCACAAACCCCCCGTTCCATCACTTTTTTTTCTTTTATGAAGCGCGTGGTGGTGATGCGAACCCGCGTTGATCGGTTTATTTGTTGAGACCATTTCTTCGTCCTCCCTTTCATTCAGAGTTTCTAGAATGGTGTAGATAGTACCGATTTTCACTTAAGACGCCCCCCGTCTCCTGGTCTCCTTTTCAGGCCCTTCCTCTCTCCTCCTCAGTGTCCGTACATTGTCCGGTGAGGGATCCCACTTTTTTTGGGTCAGAAATCAGTTAATCCTGGAACTTCTTAAAGTGCCCCCGCACGGGTTATTCCACTGGCAATGTTTCTTCTTCTGCGTTTATGTTTTCATGTGTGGATTCAAAATTGCCGAATCACGCCTTGTCTATTTTGAGTAGTCGCACGTTACCTCTCCCGGGCTTCACCCCCTATTGAAGCTTCTCTGCTTTCCCCCCCCCCCAGTTTTTCCCCAGCCGTTCCCCGTCTAGTGATAACGCCCGTTCAGTCAGTGAGAATTTCTCGACCAAGAGCTCCCCTAGGACCGGATGAGTGTCCTAGGTGTGCGATCAACCCCCCTCTTTTAGCTTGCAGTTTTCTCCTTCCCACGAACCCTTCGCACACTCCGCGCTTCCCAACTAATGGAAGAAAATCCTGTTATACCCTTGCCTTTGTCCCGGCCTCCCCCCCCCCTCTGGTCCCCCATCAGTGGGCTCCTAAGCGATTCGTTTCAGCTGCAGAGTCCTTCTACCGTGTGCTTATCACGGTGGAAGGTCCGATCTGACATTTTTTGTCTTACGAGCGCCCCGACGTGCGTTATCAGTTCCCAGGACTTTGGACTCATTCTTTTCGCTCCAGCGCACATTTGTTCTTCCCTCCCGGGTGAGACACTATTTCTCCCTCCGTGTTGTTTAAGTCTTCCCCGGCCTTTTGGCCCCGTCCTCGACGGCACCTCTGAAGAGGAAATATTCAAGAGGCTAAGCAAGTTGCGAAACTTAGAGCTTCTTCCCGCTTCCGCCCCTGTTTGCTGAGGCTCTATGCCACCATAAGCGCTCTTTCCACTTGGAGCCTTTAATTGTTGTGCAGAGTCTGATAGACTACATTTGTCGATCTTGAGAGCGCTGGTTCGTCTTTGAGTGCAGTCCCCTCTTTCTGACTTTCTTTCCTCAATTAGCAAAGGAGTGACACCACGGTTTTTCCACACTTGACACCGGTTTCCCCAGCGCCGGTCCGGCTCTGCCTCTCGTTTCGAGCATTTCCCTCGTCTGGAGGTAGTTCACGCAGGAGGGGTCGGACACTGTTGTTTTACACAAGTCGCGAGGTGAAAGTGTCCGCTCCCCGGTACTTCCCCTCCGTCCCCTCCCTCCCCCGGTTCCCCGCCAACCGATTCCCTGCTTTTTTCTTTCCAAAAAATAAAGCAGAAGAATAGAGTTGGCTCCGTGATGGACGGTAATTCAGTCCTTTCGGTCACGTTCTTAGCCCCCCTCAGCCTGGCTATCTTTTCCTCCGCCTGAAGCCTCTTGAGGGCGATGCTTGATTCCTGAAACCGAACCTGCAGCGACGGTGCTTCCCTTTCCGTTTACACATAATGGTTAGGAACGCCTGCATCAGAGGCGACGTAGATGACGCCCGTTTCATCCTGCACCTTTTGTTTTTCCCCCTTCTCCGCGGGTTCTTCATAACCCCCAACTCTTCCGAATCTTGTCGTGTTACAGATTGATGTTGACCGGGATTGCCTGTTCTGGCCCCTCTGTGATATCCCCGAAGAGTCCGGTGGTGACGTTTAGTAAATGTCATTTCCTGATCCCTCCGTGCCAAGGCCTTCTCAGCCCTCCCCCACAGGTGTCGCTGGATCGGTTTTCGTCTTCTTCTTTTTATCCGGTACTCTGCCCCACTCACGTCCTTTCCCCCCCTTCCCCTCTTTCCTCTCCCCCCCTGTTTAATGGCGGTCGTGTTCACGTGCGATCGTCAGCTCCTGCTGATCGGTTGTTTAAGCCCCATTTCGCGAACTCAATCTTGGACACACTACTTTATCTTTCACCCGCCTCCCCCGGAAGTTCTGGACACGAATCCCTCGAAGATGCCGTTTCCTAAACCCTAAAGCGAATCGACACCCACTAGGACGGAGAAGAAGCAGAGAAAGTAAGCGAGATTAAAATTTCCATCATCCCCCTGCTTTTCTTCTGTCCGACCGGCCGACACCCCTTATAATTCCCTACCCGCGCCGTGAAGTCCCCTGAGATTTTGTAAAACACCGACGTTTACCCGTAGCGGCTTACTGTAACTTCTTGATCTCTTGCTGCAACCGACGTAAATTTTTCGACGCCCCTCCTTAAGCTTTGACTTCAGAAGTACGTCTGCAACGCAGATCGTCCCCTTCTACATGCCGTTGCGCGCACTCCAAGAATTTGCCCCGACTCGTGCCTATTCCCCTCTCTGAAGTCTTTCCTTTTATGCGTGACTTTTCGACAGCAGGGACGACGAATGTCAATACTATCTTGACCCATGAAATGAGGTGAGTTTTTTTGCAGGCTAGGTTAAGAAAAATTCATTGGAAGAGCTCGCAGGGCAAGGTTTGACCTTCCCTGAAACAATACTTACCTTTTCTTCTCTCCAAACCTATCCTAATGAATCACGTCCCTTTTTTTTCCCGCTATAGCAAATCGATTCTTGCCTCGAACATGCACTTTCCTTCTTACCGGTGTCACGGTCCCCGTAATTTGTCTGCCCAACCCAGAGAGAAGCTTTAAGAATGGAAGAGAGAGTAGGCGCTATCCCTCCCCGGGGAACATTGTCTGTCCCCCTTGGGGTGTGCTTCCAGTCCTTAACGCTCCCCTAACCAGTGAGTACTTCGATTCCTTTTTGCCTGGTGGTTCCCCCCTTAGTTTCTCCCCATAATCCCTTTGTCCCCCGGGCATTTCACGACACGAGTTTTCACGTATCATGATGATGCCTCCCTCTCCAGGGGTCTTTGGCCTTCCTAACTCTAAAATGCGGGGCCTCGTTCCTCCCCGTGGGCGCAGCACCTCCCCCTGAAGTATCCTAGAAATGTGAGCCCTACCCCATACCTAGGTGTAGTTCTTGACTCTTCTAGACTTACTGCTGAGATCATTTAGGACGAGCACTGTCCCTGATCGAGAGGGATTGGGGTCGAAAGCGCTTACCTCAGAAGCCAGGAAACTCCTGGTGGGTTCTTCCTGTCTGTTTCCGCCGACCCGCCCTGGTAGAACAAGTTGTCAAAGTCGCCTCTTGGCTGATTTTTTACCTGCGGCGCCTCTGT
>Ga0179591_1324596_pt1 | contig 12341 bp, 13 predicted proteins | sample CZOMad2_1_08_16f_FD_182891 | JGI IMG/M metagenome (GOLD analysis project Ga0179591, IMG submission 182891) | Vadose zone soil fungal communities from Angelo Coast Range Reserve, California, USA - CZOMad2_1_08_16fungal (PacBio error correction) | ecosystem: Environmental > Terrestrial > Soil >... | reverse complement strand
ACCATCTCGCTGGGGGACCCCTTTCCCCTTCGAGGCCCGATCAACGCAGCCCTTTTTCCGGTCGATCACAGACGCGGAGGGCTGTTCGAGGGATGCCGGTTGTTCCCTCGAAAAAAGGGATTCAGATAGATTTTCGGGGTGCAGGGGCCACCCTTTCCCCGGCTGGTTAAAATCGGAAGAAGTTTCGGCCTTTTTTTTTTTTTTTGTGAAGGCTGAAGAATATCAATCTCACGCGCGGAGTAACCCGCGTCCGAGGTCCAGCACAATGTTCGTTTCCTCTTTCCAGGGATAGGGGTCTTTAGCAGTTCTCCCTATTTTCGCGTTGGCGATCTTGCCGCCTTCTCCTTTCTTTCCCCGTCCGCTATTTTCTTTTTCCCCAGGGTGAAAGAGTGGACAACCCGTTGAAAAGAGTTTGTTTTCACGTTGGCGGAGGGACCGAGAGGAATGGTTTCCCTTTTCTCCCCTTGGGGAAACGGAATTTGTGGTGGGATTGCATTAGAGGGAATGGTCTCCCCCCTGGGGCCGTCAAGATTGCCCGTCACTCTTCTCCCCCCCTGGAAATGAAAGGCGATCAACGGTGACGATCTTTTTTTCTCCTTCCCTCCCCCCAAAGTAGTAGTCGAAACGTGTTTCCCCATTGGATCGCCGGCCGTTAATTGCCGGACCCTCTCCTCCCCTTTTCGGGTTCGAGAAAACATCTACAGTGCGGCCTCGCCACGGGCTCCCCCCGCAGTAATTGACAATCTTGGAGGCACTGGTATAGGAGGGGAAGGATCAACTCGTCGCTTCCCGGTCGAGAACGCCGGCCTGGGTCATCAGGCCCTTCGTTTTCTTCCTTTTTTCGAACGCCTCGATCTGTGTGGAAAACCATAGGAGGAATTATCGCGCTGCCCCGTGGGCGGCTTTTTTTTCTTCCCACCTTGTAAGCACTCGAGGATCTTCCCCTGGACCGGACGCAGTACCGGGCGGCCACTTGGGTCTGCCTTTCAGGATCTCATCGTTCCTTCTTAATCGAACGTCGAGCGGCGAGAGCAACTTCGAGCGTAGGTGCGGTTTCGGGCCCCGCCTTCCTTGGACTTCCGCTTTTTTTTTTTCACAAGGTAGGGGAAGAGGCCTTTAAGGTCCCGTTCGATGGTCGCCTCGACGTGCCCCTTTTCAACGGCCGAGTCCGTCTTTTTAGGGCGAACTCCACCCTTTTGTCGTGGCCGTCCTTGACGAAGCATTGGGCCGTGTTTTTGTGATTGATAAAGGCGCCCTGGAGGCCCGGCTTCTACCCCGTGGAGGAAGCAGGGGGGTCCTTCTTTCCCTTTTTTCTCTCACGGGGTAAGTTAGACGGTTACCACGTCCTTTCCTCTTTCCGATCGAGAGGCTCATCTCTTTGCCCCTTTTCCTCCTTTTGGGTGAGAGTGTGTGTTGTCGATGAGCCCCGGGGCATGTTCTTTTTTTTCGCGTCCCAGGGAACCGTTTTATTACCGGTTCCCTTTGCTTTGGGCCAACGACACTAGGAGATTATTGCAGTTTTTGGATAAGGGATCGGAGTCCCTTTTTTTGCCCCGGGTGAAGGTTCAGTATCTTTTCTCCCCCCCCCCCCGTGTTAAAGGACAAAAGGTATTGATTTCGTTCGGGCCGTCCGTTCCCCTTTTCCCAAATAGGAGGGAGATAGTCTAGAGGGAGTAGAGGGGGAGGTCCGGGTCGTCGACGGGAGGATTTTGTTCTTTCCTTTTTCTTGATGAGGATAATCTTCTTGGGAAGAACTTTTTTTTCACTCATTATTGGGACTCGTCCTCTTGGCCTCTTCCTTCTTTTTTCCTGGGGCTTCTTCCTTCACGAGTTCCTTTCCGTCTTCCCCTTCCCTTTTTTTTTCCCCCTTCGCCGCCAAAAATGGCCCTGGCCCTTGGGCTGGGGGCTTTTTTCTTCTCGTGTGGTTCCCCCCCTCCCACCGTAGGCAAGGATTTGCGGGACACATTGGGCCGTTCTCGTCTCCCCCTGGCCGTTCTCCCCCGTGGAAGTTTCTTGCCATTATAGGATCGGTTCCCTTCCCTCTTGGCAAAGGCCCCCCTTTTTTCCTGAAAGTAGGGTTCAGTTGGCTCGAGAGGCCCCTTGAGGCAGAGAGATCGCCTTTTGACGATCCTGTGGCGTTTGCTTTCTCCTCGTTGCGGTCCAATCGGGCTCTCCACCGGATAGGGTTGGGGCTGCGGGTCCCCCGGGTATTGGCCAACTGGCACCCCTTTTTAAGATACGAGGGACTAATCTTTTCACAGTGGCATTTCAGGGGCCTTCTTTTTTTTTCCCCCCCTTTGATCGGCCTATGGAGATACGCCTTCCTCCTTTTCTCCTCAGGGGGGAAAGTCGAGAAGGAGTGACTGATATCATTGGAATCGGCGTCTTCCCCCCCCTGCATAACGAAAGCCGACTTATTCCCTTTTTTTCAGTGAAGAAATAATAGGCACAAGGTAGATTTGGCGCCCGGTGGGGGGGGGGATATCGTCGTCTTTCCCTCCCTACGGGATCGACCTTTTTTCCTCCCTTTTGAGGGGGCGTAGAGTTTTTGTTAGTTGCGGCAAGGGGCCCCCCTGCTGGAGTTAGTAGGCCATCCCTCTTCCCTTGAGTAGAGAATAGCATGGCGGAGGTGTTTTTCGGTCCCCACGGCCCAATTCCGTCGGTCGGTTAGGACCGCGGTCACACGCCGGCCCTCCGGCCCTGGCCGGAGGGTTTCGGCGAGGGAGTCGGGGGTCCTTGCGATAGGAGAGTTCCCCCTGGGGCCAGTGGGTCGGGCTTGGTGCAGGGCCCTCTGGTCACGCTTTTCTCCTTTTTTTTTTTTTTCCCGAAAGAATCCATAATTCCCGGTGCTGAGGAGGGCCTATCTTCCCCTTTTGGCCCTGAGGGAACGAAATTTCGCCGGGTTCCCCTTCCTTTCTTTCCCCGATTTATGGGAAGGTGGCGAGGGCCCCTCGGGGGCGGACAAGCAAGTAGGTTAATGCCCAGCCCCCTTTTTTCTTTTTCGGCAGGGGCTGCCCATCCTTTTTTGTTGTTGAGAGGATCGATTTATGGGCCTTTCCTTCGCGCCGGAGGATGGGATTCAACCGAACGTTCTTTTTTTCCATAGACAAAAAGGAAAGAAGCGAGCATGGTGGACACCCCTTTCCTCAGGAGGGTAGGTAATAAGGAAAAGGTTTTAGCGCTCCATTATCGAAATTAGGAGCCCCCGCGGTCGACGGGCAAATCTTCCCGACTCTTTTTTTTCACACGACAGACACAAATCTTCATTTAACCGGGAACACAGAACCCACAGTTCCCCCCTCTCACCGGCCACGGGAACCGACTTTCCCCCCCCCCCTCTTCAAAGGGAAGTTTAGGTACAGGAGGTGGCAGAACTCGTCTCTTACCCGAATCGCTGATTGGTCTCCCACCTCCCGGGCAAAAGGCGTCTTCTCTTTTCCAACCACAAAGAGGGAAGGTCGGACAATTACTACGAAACCACTTCCCGGCAACAGAAAAGGACCCGGCCCTTTTTTCTCCCCCCCTCCCCCACGCAAAGAAGAGGAACCAGGGGGCTTTTTTTTTCCTGGGGGAGGACAACAACCCCCCCCCCCCTTATAAAAAGGGAGATAGGGTATTGGCGAGGAGTTTTCCCCCCCTACGCAGTGATCTTCTCCGGGTTCGGGATGAAGTCACATTTCCCCCCTTCATAAAAGGATCCACAACCGTCGTCATACGTCTAGACTCCCCTCCCCCGACCGAGGGAGAGTATTTTCCTCCACCTTCTTTTTTTTCTTCTTTCGGCGGAATGAAGAAAGCCCTGAAGGTTTCATGGCCGAGGAGGTGCCGCGCAAGGAGAGGGTAGGCCGTGGTTCCCCCCCCCCCCCTCCCTCCAAAAGTTTAAGGTGCGAATTCATCGCAGAATTGCCGGGCAACTCGGAGACCAACTTTCCACGCCCCCCCTTTTCGAATCTCCTCCTTCCCCCCCCCTTCCGAGATAGGGGGTTGAACCCCACGACGGGGCCGAAGAGATCGCCTGCCCCCCCCTGCGAATGGGGGACGATCGAGAAGGTCCCCCCCCCCCTTTTTTCCCCGTTCATGACCGGAGCTCGGGCCGACGCGAACGGCCAACCTTCCTTTTTCTGAGGGATCAAGTTCTGTCCCCCCCCCTCCTTCCCCCCTTCCCCCCAGAAAGGGCAAAGGTGCCAGTTTGCGGGCGACCGGCACCACCAGAAGGGGGTCCGAGGGGATCTTTCCCCCGGCCGCGGTTGAAGTCCCCCCCCCCCCCCCCCCTTTCCTCCTCCAAGAAAAGACCGAGCCCAAAGAAATACCTTTTCCGAGCCCAAGAAGGAGGAACCTTCCCCCCCCCCAAGAAGGAGGAGCCCAGGGACTTTCTAGGTCGGCAAAGGTTGGGGGCCAGTCACCCTTGACCCCGAACTCTAAAACCAGGAGACCTCGACAGACCCCTACATTTTCGCCTCCGATTGGTTACGACTTTCTGGGGCACGAAGATCACTCTTTTTTTCTTTCCCCTTTTCTTCCAAAGATCCTGAACGTCACCGGGGCCCCCTTTTCCCCAAGGGGCTCAGAATTAATGATCCTCTTCTCGCCGAAGGGTTATTGGGGGCAACCAAAACGTCTCGCCCCCCCCCCAGTAAATGTACTGGATCAGAACCCCTTTTTTTTTTTTATTTTTTTGGGAATGGTCGCCCTGCCCTTCCACCCACACATCGCAACAGGCGGTGCAGGCGTTTCTTCTCTTGAGGCCTCTAGATAGTCCCCGAGGTCCAGGGTCAAGGGGACCCTTTTTGGTTCACCGCTCTTACGGGCGCTGGCCGGCGGACCCTACCCTTCCCCCTTTTTCGGACAAAAAAGGATAGGGAGTTCCAGGACAGCCGTTGCTTTTCCGGGCGCCAAGAAGTTCCCTCTGAGGCTTTTCCCAAGGGGAACTTGCCCCGCAAGGGGGCGTGAAGTTTCTCTTTTTCCCCCAAAACGTCAACCGAACGGACCGGCGGTTTTTCCCCCCCTTTTGGAGTAGAGGCGACACATTCTACGGGGGCCGTTCACCGGGGGCCGCGCTGGGAAAAAAACCCACCCATGAAATTCTACGAGGGCCGCAGAAGTACAAGGGAGAGGCTTTCCCCCCTGTGCCGCGGAACTCCTGGCTCGATTGCTTTCCGGGCGTGTCCTTCCTCTTTTCCAAAAGATCAATTCCCCCCTTTTTTTCACGATTGTTGCGAATACCTCTCTCCTCAGGGTTGGGAAGGAAAGTTTTCCCCGTACTTTTTCTTAGAAGACAAGAAATAAGAGATTTCCCAGGTTGGACTCCTCCCTTCCCTTTTCCCCCCCCCAAGGGGACAGCGCTCTCTTCCCCCGAGTATAAGACTTGGGGGGGCCTACCTGGAGTTAGAAAGCCCCCCCTCCCCCCCCCTCCGCAATGATGGAACCCGGGGCAGCCGTATAGACCTTGATAAAGAGCTCCATTTTTTTTTTGATTTAAGGAAAACTCTAAATAGAGGTCATGAAAGATGGTCACATTATTTTTCCCCGGTTTCTTTTTCCTTCCCCCTTCTACCTTCTCTCCCTTCAGAAAGGGAGATGGTTGGGTCTCGTACCTCTTTTCAGGGGGTAGCATCGTTGTTAGGACCTCCTGAAATAGAGATCTTCAAACCCACCCGTTCGGAAGTTCTTTTTCGTTTTCGGCATGGATCTCTTTTTCTTTTTCCCCCAGTACAGAAAAAGTCGAGAATGACTTCCCCCCCCGTGCCGGGGCGACCATTCCTTCCTTTTTGTCCGGCCGAGCCGCCCTCCGCCGAGGCTTTTCTGACAAGGGAAAACAGCCCGACTCGACCTGGGCGGTCTCCTTTTTCCCTACGCGGGTAAAGGGGGGCCCCCCTTCCCCGGGCCCCGACCTCGCGGACGGGGGACCGATCGTTCTCTCTTGGATCTCCCTTTCCCCCGTCGACGAGAATGACACCCGATCCCGTGGCCTCTACCCCCCTTTTTTTCCCTTTCAAACGCAAGGGGGATGGTCCCTATGTCTTTTTTCCCTGTTTTCCCCCCCCCTTGGAAGGAAGATCTTGGCCATCTATGGAGCATCGGCCCCAGGCCTTAAAAGGACTCTTTTTTTCCTAGGACGGAGTAAAAGTCCGGGAGTCCCTGGGGACCGACGGGGAACTGCACCCCTCTTGGGGGGGGGGTTCTCCTTTTTTCCTGGCGAAAAACGGACCCCGTTCGGCCTTAGTAAAGGCCCTCCGGTGCTTGCCAAAGGGGCCGCGTTTTTGAAATAGGTCCTTCGGAAGGCTGGGTCAACCAGCGATCTTATCTTTCTCTTTTCCCCCTCCTCCGTTTGTTTTTTTTTTTTTCACCAATCTCGCATGGGGGGACCAAGGCCGTCTGATGCCCGATTAAAAGCAAGCCCTGTCCTGGCTTTTTTTTTTTTTTCGCAGGAGGGCTGGGAAGGACTTCCCAGAGGATGACGTTTTGTCCCCTGAATAAAGGGGATACGCTTTTTTTTTTTTCCAGGGAAAAAGGGCGGTTCCGAGGTCTCCGGCTTTTCCTTTTTCTGAGTCCTGAGTTTATCCTTTCTTTTTCCGATATAATTAGAGGGCATGTTTTTGAGCGGCGTACCCGGCAGTAGAACCCCCTTGGAAAGAGAGTAAAAGAAACATGGAATTTAGTTGGGGACCTTAACCTTTTCCTGGGGGAAGAGGTTTTTTCTTAGAGTAGCCGCCCCTGGAGACTTGCAGAAGGGAGATAAAGATTCGGTCCCTGATGTGTTTTTTCTTTTTTCCTTTTGAAAGAGTGGACCCCCCCCTTCCCTTTTCCTTTGGAGGAGGGGAACCCTAAAGGTGAAGTTGGGCAATGGTCCTCGCCTCTTTGAAGGGGCTTATAGAGGCATCGGTCGCCCGGACGTGGGGGTTAAGTTTGGTGCCGTTCCTTCTCCCCCATTGACAAATAGACGGTCGTCTCCCTTCTTTTGATAGAAATTAGGGAGAAATCCACTCGAACTTGTTGTTTCTTTGACCTTCTCCCCCCCGGATTTGTTAGGCTTCCTGCCTACAAGAGAAGGAGTTTCTATCCCCCCCCCCTCCCTTTTCCTTCGTTGATATTTTGATAATGACAGTGAATGGTCCTTTTCATTCGACCCCTTCTCCTGAAATATTGGATTCCCCTTTTCAGGTAGAGGTTGAGGATCAACTCGTAGATGGAGCTCTTGTTTCTTCCCTTCCCTGCCGGCATCCTTTTTTTTTTTTTTCCTTTCGTGTTACGGGGATGTCGTCGTCCCTCGTCAAAAAAAAGTCTGGTATTCACCTTTTCTTCTCAGAGATGGAAAAGTTGGGGCCTAGGATTCTCTTCCCCCTTGAGGAAGTGGGGGATGGAGTCGGGTACTTTCCCCCTTTTCTTTCAGGGAGGCCACCACTGAAGGAGCATCAGGCTTTCTTCGGTAGCAAATGGCTGTGGAATTTTCTTTCTCTCTTTTTTTTTTTTTCCCAAGAGACGCGCCCTAGAGCAGGTGTCGGTCTTTGGGGAAGGGAAACGTTCCTTTTTTTTTTCCCCTCCTTTCCTTTTTAGGAATTAATGGGTTACGGTAGGAGATTCCAGGTTAGATGGTAGCCCCTTCTACCCTCCCCCCCCTTTTTTTTGGAAAAGGCAGAGTACGTGTGTGAAATTTCCCGCCGAGGGGCGAAACTCACTCCTTTCACGGAGGCAGGGATCGAGGCGGTTTTCCCTTTTTTTTCCCCCTTCGTTAATTGGGGAAGCCAGATCGTGTTTGACCCGTGGAGGGAGAGGGCCGTTACGTTAGGTTCCCTATCCTTTTTTTTCCAAGGTAGATTCCCGGGTAGTGGCCGGTGGACCCACTTTCCCCTTTTACGATCGAAGAGGCTCATCTTCTTTCTCCCTCCGGGGAGAGGGTGTCGATGATCCCGTTCCCATGGCGACAAATCAATTCCTCCCTTTCCAGTGACGCAACTCGGGGGCTGACGAAAGTTGGGGCACCGACCTCCTTAAGGTCGCGTCTTTTTTCTTTTTGTGACGTGAAAAGGTGAAGGTCATGTAGGATCGTGGGCATCATGATCATCACTTTCCCCCCCCTTTTTTTCTACGGTCGGGCGTTAGAACTCGGACTTTCTTTTTAGTCGAGGGCAGGTGGTCGGTCGGCCCGTTTTTCGGGTTCTTCTTCCCTTTTTTTTTTATGGGACAATTTTGCGGGAACCTCGTCCGGCCAGAGGCTCTTCCTTTTTTTTTTTTTCCCTTCTTGGGGAGAGTTAATTTCTTGGCTCTTTGCTAGTCTTTCTTGGCGTTTGGGTGTTTTCCTTCACCGCACTTCCCCCCCTCCTCCTCGACCCTTCTTGGTGTTCTTGCTCCCCCAAAAACTGTTCCCCCTTTTTCCCTTGGGGGTCTTATCGCGTGCCCTAGGGGAGAAACTTGGGAATCCCTTTCCCCCTCTTTCTCCTTTGGGAGTTACAGATTTGCCGAGCGGGACGGGTCATTGCCTCGTCCGGAGGATTCTTTTTCACGTATCGATCGGTCCAACCGTGGCATTGCCCAGGGCCGGGCGATCTCGGCGGGGGCCCTCCCCCCCCCCGCCTAATAGAGGCGCCCCCGTGATCTTTGGGATCGACTTGCGGAGTTGTGTCTTTCCCTTCTTGTTTGCAGGGTGCCCCTCGGAGAGAATTTGCCACCGGACGTTGAGGCGGCCCAGGTCTTTTTTCCTGTAGCTCGACGGCCTCCTCGGCCAGGAACCTTCAGTGTGCTTTTCTTTTCCCTTATTGACATAAGAATAACTCGGTCGGGAAACGCTCCTTGCTCATTCGGGGAACTTCCCCTTTTTTTTTCTCACGGGGATGGATAGTCCCCTTTTTCTTTCTTTCTTTTTTCCCCCGTCATCCACGACCCGGACGAATCACGTTCGTCGTTTGCCGAACCTTTCCCTGAGCGCAAGTGGATCTCTTCCCTCCTTTCCCCCCCCCCCACACAGAAAGGGGATCGCCTGGGTCCTCTCGGGAGTGGAGGGGTCTCTCTGGGGCCGGGTGAGGTTGGGCGGGGAAGGGTTTGACTGCTTGTCGTAGGTTTAGGACAGCCTGGGCTCGTTCTTCTGAATCGAATGGAGGGGATGTTGTTCCCCCTTCATAAGAGAGTTAGGGGTTTCGGTGGACACGCGGGGGAGACAACGGCCGGACCTTTTTTTGGGTAGGATATTTCCTCCTGGGGTAGAATCTTCGCACCCTTGGCAATGGTTAGGGGAAGGGGGGGGATGGCCCTGATTTTTTTTTCCTTTAACTTCATTCGTTTAGTGGCGGATTTTTCCCCCCCCCCTCAGGGGCTCCGGGAGGGCGAATATTTCTGCGCGGGTCACCTTGAGGAAAGACATTATAGAAGTTGGGGCAGGGGGGAGATGGTGGGCTCACCCAAGTCTTCTGGACCGGTGGAGGATTTTTCCTTTTTTGGGAGGGGGTGGGGGTTGGGGGCAAGGTGGGGGGGGGGAGGGCTCCAGCCTTCCGGCGCTCGTCGGCAAGGGCTTTGCCCATCTTCCTTCCTTTGAGAGAGATATGGGGAAGCCTGGCAGACTGAGCCGCAGGTCCTTTGGGTTCACCGGACGTGCTGGTAGCCCCCCGGCGGTGGCCCCTCCCTTTTGGTGAGCAACCAGCGCCCTGCCCCGGTCTCTCTTTCTTTTTTCCACTTCCATATAGGCAATAAGGAGCCCCGGGCGGGAGGGATCTTTGCTCGGGCCACTCGCAACGGAGCGATGGAGTCGGGACCGCCTCACCTTTCCGGGGGACGCCGATTTCGACCCCTTCCCCCTCTTCCGACCCCGCACAGTAACAGGGCCGTCGGGGACTTGTTTTGCGCGCCCCCGCGGGGTATACCCGACCTCGTCCTTTCTTCCCCTCCCCTGCCCCAGGCGATGCTCGGACGCCGATGAAAAACTCACGGCTGGCCTACTAACGACCAGCAGGGGCGGGCCCCTTCCTTTCCGCCCTCCACGCCAGAGAGTTGACCTTTTCTCGGCAAAAACCAAGAGAACGAGATCCACCGTTTCGCCCCCGACATTGGGCCTGTCTTATTCTTCCGTGATCGTCGGATTTTTTTTTTTTCAAAGGGAGTAGACCGGCTTCGTTCCTCACAGGATATCCCCGTCGTTCCTCCGGCTTCGGACTCCCGACCGAGGGAAGGCGTATCGGCAAATATTCCTTTTTCTTGCCGACCCTGAAGGTACATGGACGAGGGAGGACGCTCCTTGTACAAGGGGTTAGCGGGTCGCCGTGGCCAAGGACCCTTTCTCCCTTCATCGACGGGGGGACCGGCAACAACTCTGTTTCCCCCCCCTCACAGAGGATGAAGACAAGGAGATCCCCTCCACGGCTCTCGAACCGGAGGCCAGCGGCCCTGAAAAGAAACGGGGTCCCCCTCCTCTTTTTCTTTTCAGCGGAAACTGGGGACGATCGATTAAAAGGCAAGCTCGGCCAACCTTCCCGCTCGGCGGGACGAGACCCCCCCCTCCTTCATGGGGGAAGACGGGATACACTTTACGACCTTCGAGAAGGACCCCCGGGCCCTCTGGCAAGGGGGACATTTTTTAGAGCAAAACCAACACTCCCTGCGGGAAAAAAGTGCCCCCTCTTTCCTCAAGAAAAAGGGCCAAGACGCCAAGACACGACTGCCCAGACGGGAAAGAGGCCCCTCCTTAAAGGGAGGAAACGAATTCCCTTTTCCCCCCAAAGAAGGAGGAGCACAGGCCTTTCATAGGGTCGCCCCCCCTCCCCCTCCGGAACGAGACTTTCCCCCCCCCACGGGGCGGAAGACCCAGACCTCTCAGACGCCCCCCTTCGTAGGACATCTCCTCTTTTTTTTTTCGTTTCGTCCGACGATCAAGGATTTCGGTTCCCTTTCTTTCCTTCCTGACCAGTCACCCCGGGGCACTCCCCCCAAGGGCTCGATCCTGATCCGCGACGGCCTTTTCACCAAACGTCGTTCGCCCCCGTGTCGTTTTTTCCAGGGATGGTAGCACATTGCCAGGGATCATACCACCCCACTCGCCACAAGGGCGGGTGGCAGGGTTTTCAACGAGATGAAGCCTCTCCGATTCGGTCCCCCCCCTTTTTCTTCCCTTGGTAAAAGGAGACGGACACAGGTATACGTGGGCGCCTGGCGGGGCGGTTCCCACGGGTCTGCCAACAAGATAGGGGCCCTTTCCCCCCCCTGACAAAGGGCCCGGACAGCCCGGCGACTCTTTCTTGGCTCGCACGGACGGCCCGCAAGGCGTGAAGTTCGGGTTTTTTTCACCCGGACGGAAACGGCCGGTTCCCCCCCCCCCCCCCCCCCCTTTCGACCATCGAACGGGCCTTCGAGGAAACGGGCCCTCCCTAACCGGAAGACATGCAGGCCTCCCCCCGGAAGTCCAAGGGAGGCGGCGGTGACCTCCGGCTCGACTGCCTTGCATCCTCGAAGGGTCGATCAAATTTTACAGCCATTGCTACAGGAACGATGATTTTTTTTTGGGGCGCCCGGTAACGGCTTCCGGTTCCCTTTTTTTTCTTCTAAAAAAGGGTGGCCGGCCGAGATCCCCTCGCACAAGGGCCAGCGAATAGAAGTTCTCCGACCCCGATTCCGAGGGGTTAGACGTCCATCCCGTTACCCCCCCTGATGAAACGGGACCCGAGTTCTCTGTCCCGTGATAAAAGAGCCTCGAGTTGTCCCCCCCCCCTCCGAGGCAGCCAAATTTCACGGTCCTTCGTGGTCGCACGGAGGACCCAGTCTTTTTCACGATCAACGCCGCCAGGGACTTTTTTTTCCCCTGTCGGGTCGATAGAGGTTTGTTCAAGGGGGAACGCCGCCCCCGCCCCAACAAGTTTTTTTCCCGATGAGAGATAGCCGAGTACGTCGCTGTCCAGTTCCAGCGCCTTTACGGCAGGGGCTGGGACCCCCCTTTCTTGGCGGAGAAAATGACTTATTGGTCCCGCCGCCGCCGTCGGCCCGCCGAGCGAGGGACCCTTTTTTGTCTCCGCCAACGGGACATACGCGGTCAGGGGGGCCCCGTCCTCCCCCGAATCCGCAGGGACGGACGATCGTGATCTCTTCCTTCCACAGGATCGCCGCGACCCGACGCGGAAGAAACCCGATCCCTTTCCCCTTTCGTCAAAACGACCAGGGGGGCTGGAACCTATTTACCGGTCCTGTTTCGACGCGGGGACGCCGCTTTTCAGCCTCCAGGGAAGACGCAGGGGGCCTTCTTTTCGTAACAGACGGGATACGGACGCACGTGGTCTTCAACCCTACAGGAGAGCTGATCCCGTTACGGGAATAATTTCTCGTTCCCTCTTTTTTTTCCCCTTTTTCCGGCAAGGGCTGCGGGATTA
>Ga0179591_1269785_pt1 | contig 12341 bp, 15 predicted proteins | sample CZOMad2_1_08_16f_FD_182891 | JGI IMG/M metagenome (GOLD analysis project Ga0179591, IMG submission 182891) | Vadose zone soil fungal communities from Angelo Coast Range Reserve, California, USA - CZOMad2_1_08_16fungal (PacBio error correction) | ecosystem: Environmental > Terrestrial > Soil >... | reverse complement strand
AAGTGTTGGCTCAAAGTACGGATAACGACTGTCCGCCAGGGTCAAGTTATGGCCACTTGTCCCGCACCTCCCCCCGTTTTCCCTCTTCATAGACGCAGTTACATGGTTATGGGAACTTCCGCTGTGCCGTTTTCGAATCGACCCACGGTGGCTTCCCTTTTGACTTTTCCCCTTTTGTTGTAGTTTAGAGTTTTTTTTCTGCCCTCTTTTTTTCATCTTTGGTCCAATTTTCTTGCTTTTATCCGTCTGATATTGTTTTTGGGCGACCGAAAGATTCTCGCATCAGTGTTGCAAGCGAATTGCGGATTCTTTCCCCCCCCGCCCGCTTTCTTCTCGCAGTAAGTGGCCCACCGGTGCTTTCTGTGGTCGCTAAGATAATTTTCTATCCCCCAGCCGCTCCAAAGCGCCTTCACCCCCCGCGCCTTCTCTTTTTTTTTCGTATAGTTCGAGGCCTGCACGATCTGACGGCTGTTGGGGTGTTCTTTCTCAGCATTTTACTTGTGTCAAGCTTCTTGTTTGGAGATGTTTACCAAACCCTTATAGTCACCTTCCCTTCCCCCTACCCACGCGTTCGCGGACTTCCTTCGGCGTCTTTTCCAGCGCGTTCAATTGCTATTCCTGCTGCGTTCAGAACCCTTGCTGCGATATTTTCTACTTTCTAGGGGTACTTCCTTCCCCTTTTATGTTTTGCATCCCCATAGGAAATTCGGCCAGCCGCCTTTTTCCTATTACATGACCTCTCACGGTGCAACTTCTCCCCTACCCCCCTTTCCCTGGACCTTCCCCCTTTCCTTCCTTGCCTTGATGATTGGGGGCCAGCGGTTGGTGGCGGACAGCCACCCCGATTCCGCCCTGTTATGGGCTGCATTATGCCTCGTCTTCTCAACCGTGACGTTGGCGCCCAGCACATTGGAAGGTTCTCTCCGGGAAACTCCACTGTAGGTTCGCCGCAGGTCGGACGGCCTGTACCCTGTTCCCCCCTCCGCAGAGAGTATGTCTTGCCAGTTGTTTTCTCAATTCCAGTTTGGTTAACTTTTTTTCTTCACGCATTTTTTTCTGCGGCGCCATGTCTTGCTGGCATGCCCTGGTGAATGATACCACTTCAGCGCGTTCTTTCCCTACTTCCTTTCAGTGGCTGTTCGCATCGACCTGTCTATCGCACAGATATTCGAATCGCGATTCGTCACATTTTTTGGCTATTGTTTCTTCCCGTGCACCTATTCCCTGTTTTTTCTTGCTGGACGCCAAAGGACCACCACGTCCGAGAGTTAAGGCTTTTTTACTCCCATACGGTGCGCACCCATAGGAACTCTTCGCTCAAGTGCTGTCTCGGTTATACAGATGCGTTTGCTGGGCCACGGGATCCCTAGCGACCCGGATTGTTACCTTCTCCCTTTGATTGCCCTACCTTTCCTTGAGTCCTGGTTATGATCCACCTCTGCGCCAGGGTATCCTTCGCAAGCTCAAACGCCGCCTTGCAGACTGATGTTCCAGATGTAGTTAGTTCATGTAATCTTTATTTTAGGATGGTGTTTTCCTTCTGTTCCCCCCCCTCATTTCATCTGGCAAAGCGCGTCTCAAATAGACATGCGCTTGGTCGTTGGCCGACAGCGTTGGTGACCCCTTCCTTTCTTCTCCCCCTAAATACTTTGTTGGATTGACCTCCGCGCAGCAGTCAGCGCTACGCAAGTGCTGCCAAGGACATCGCGGTGGTAGCGACGGTTAGAACTTACTCCCCCTATTCCTTCCGTGTCGTTTTTTTCCCTCGTGCCTCAGTCTCAGATTTGTCAGCTGGTCAGTTCAAGTATTGACGATCGGATTGTGGAATTGGAAAGCGACAATCTTTTAACGGCCAACTCGTTCTGTTGAATCTTTTCTTCTCCTTCCCGCTTCGCGTCGCTTCCAGTCGACTCGGCGCGCGGATCCTTTATTTTTTTTAACGACCTCCCTTGTCCCACGGTGGCCAGGTTCCCGGCCGTGGGCGCCCCCCACCCCCCCGTCCCCCTAACCACCCATTCCCTCTCGGTCCATTTTTTCGACCGGATGTTTCCCGCCCTTGGGTGGTTTCTCCAGTGTTTGTGGTCTTTTTGTCGTTTCGGCTGAGCCTATTTTTATGGATTTCTTTTCGAGCCGCTGAAGATCAAAGTTGAGTCACACACTTGGCGGGGGTTGGAATGGTCCCTTATTCGAGTTTTTTTTTGTCCCAACACTATTCTCACTTTTTTCCCTTTCTTTACCGACTAATTTTTCCCGTTCGCTGCCCCCTTTTCTTCTCATGTAAACAAGCCGGGCTGGATACCGGTTGGAGTGCCTTACCTCCCGTCCATTTTTTGCTTCTTTCCCCCTTTTTCACCCTTGATTGGATTCCCGCCACCTTATTACGTCTGACAAAATCCGCAAAACCCTCTGTGAGCCGTTCAAGAGTTTCCCGGCGACTGGCCCCGCTTACCAGTTTTCCCCTCGTATTCCCCCCTCCCGTTTTTCTTTCTTCCCGCTCCCGTTTCGTTCCACCTGGCGGCTGTGACAGTTCTTTGAAAGGCCCTCCAGTCCATCCTGTATCTCACTCGGTCAGTTTTTCCCCATCCCCCCCCGCGTCTTTCTGGGCCCTTTCCCGGAAGTGCCGCTAAAGCTCGCTTTTCCCGTCACCCACACGTCCAACGAAGCCGAATTTATTTCCGGTCCTCCCTTCCTTTTCTCCCCCGGTGTGATACTGTGAAGGCTTCGAAGCGCTGATATTATCTCCGCTAAGGCTACGGCGAGCCACGTTGTGCTGATCTCGCCTGGCTTTTCGTCAGGTACCTTCCACTCTTCCCTTGCTTTTTCCATTCTTCGGTGGTGGCATTTTCTTCGTTCAAGGTTAGCCCATGCTGCTATATTTGTGTCCGCCCAGTTTCGTTCTACAGGACATGTTATAGCTTCTGTTTCCGCCGCCCACTAGCCTTCCCTCGCGAAATTACCTCCCGCCACTTTCTCTTTTTCTTTTCTCCCAGTTTCATTGCCTTTTTTATAGTCTGACAAGAAGGGTCCTCCTGAAGGCTACTCCTAGTGTCCTTCGTATCATTCCTCCAGACTCTGGATCCGAATCTATAGTCTCTCCACGATAAGACTCTCCCATGTAAGTTCTGCTTCGACCCGCGGTCCCCTCCGGTATTTTGTCTAATATCACTTCTTAACGGCGTAACCGATTACTACTTCTTTTTAACTCGTTTATCTCCCCTTCATGTAGGCCTCTCCAAACGAATTCATTTACCCCCGCTATGGGCTGATGCCGGTCCACATGGTAAGCTGTCACGAAGCGCGACCTGCCACATCGGACGCGCCCCCCTTCCTTTCTATATCTCCCTTTATCTGCTTTGGACTTAATTAATCGCTCCATTCCTCACCACGTTTTGGGGCCCTCCTTTTGGTAATTTTTGTTTGCAACATCTTCATGACCTGCATCTCAGATGCGTGCTCGAACTTCTTTTCTTTCCTTTTCCTCCTATTTCCCCGGATATCACATAAGTCTAATGCCGGCTGCCGCTTAACTTGTGACTTAATTTTTGTGCTTTTGCTTTTTGGCTCTATTCCTAAACATCCAGTCGGTCCTCGTATCCCACTCTTTTTTACGGTTTCCATCCCCCTCATCCATTATCGAGCCCGGTGGTCGAACTTTCACCCTCGTGAAGGTCGAATTTCTGATGTCCATTTACTGTGCTGTCACGTTACCCCCCCGTCTCCGTGGTCCTCGCAGTTGCCTGCCGTCGTTTCATCCCTTTCAATCGGCGTCTTGCGCCTGCGTAAGTACAACGCTCTTCTTCCAGATTTTTCTGCAATGAATGAATTCAAGTTCCTGCTGCCCCCTCCTCGAATTCTTAGTCCCTCTCTTTTTTCAGTTGTGTGTTTTTTCCTCAGTTGGTCGTTCATCCTCCGATTCAGCGCTGGCAAGCCTGGTGCCTATCCGTTGCCGGAAGCTTTCCACCTGAAATTTTTCCGGCCTGTTAAGTGCCTTTCTATTTTGGCTCCGAACGCTCGCAAAGGAATCTCCCCCGTCGACCTTCTCGCCGTCCAGCACGAAGATGGGACCTTTTTCGATTTTTTTCGTCACTTTCTCGGGTGTGTCTTATCTGCTGTGTCCTTTCCCCAGAGGTGTCCTGCCGAGCTGACTTTTCTCCCTACTTTTTTCCTGCTCCGCCCTGCTCCTTTTTGGTTCTCCCCGTATTTTGCCTTTGCCGATCTTATTTGGACTTGATGTGTGTATAGAGGAATCTGCTCTTTTCGTCGTCGTATTGTTTCGAACGTGCCATATCGTCGCTGTTGGTCTCCCATGCTGAGTTGTGATTTTGAGTTTTTCCTCTTCCCTCAGTTTCCCTCTCTTTCTGCACGACGACGCGCGCTTGGCGGTATGTCCATCTGTGGTGTTTCCTGTCTTCTTCGACGCGCTTTCTGGGTTGTTTTGCCGGACCTTATTCTGTGTGAAAGATGGGGCTTCCAATGGTTGGTTCGTTCGGGTTGTCGTTCTCCCTCAGGCCGGGCTGATAATTTTTCCCCTCTTCTTTTGCAAGCGTTGGATGCGATCTGTCGATCTCGTCCCGGCCGTCGTGTAGGTCGTCCGTCGCGCTGGTGAATCAAGCACTTTTTAGTTTTCCTAGGAGAGCCACATCTTGCTTCCCTTTTTGGTGAACACGCCTTTTTGGATTTTTGCTTTTTGGAGGCGATGGTCCAATGACTTCGCTGTTTGTTCTACCTCCCGGCTTTCCTTGTCCTGCCTTTGAGCCTTTTACGCCGGGCTCTCTTTCCTTTCCTCTCCCCTTTTTCTGCCTTGTTCTCGCGCTGTGGCGCCGTGACCATCTACCTAGGACGTTGGTTCCCTCGAGAGCTTGCGATTCTTTTTGTAATACCCTCAGAGGATTGTCTTCTCGGCACTAAGCGTTCCGATCCTTCCCCTCCATTTTTCTCCCTCTTTCTCCAGCACAATGATGTCAGGTTAATGCGCCTTGCCGGGGCTATAGTCAGCGCTGAAATAATTGGCAGGCGCCCCTTGTGCCGCCTCCCCCGCCGAGTTCTTTTGGGCCTTTTTGGTGTTGTTGGTTGTTGGTGTTTTCTTTGCGACGTGTGCACGCCGGATGTGCCAGCACACGATCGCCATCTTGCGGTGCTTTCTCTCTGCTTTCCGGACTTTTTATTCTGCTTGGTCATTGAAGCAACTCCTTCTTTTTCACTTCCATGGCTTTCCTCTTTTCCCTTCCCATCTCTTCCACTTTTCAGCCATGTCTGCGTGCTTGTAACCAGAAACCCGGTTCGTTTTTGCTTCTTTTTTCCCCGGTACAGAGCCTTCGGGTTTCCTAAACTTCAGTCTTTTTCTTCATGCGGTTTCCTTCGGTCGCTGCGTCCCTCAAACTGGCTTCCCGCAGCGTTTTCGGATTAGAGGTATTGATGCGTTGTCCGCTGTTTTTTTAATAATTGGTTCTGTGGTCCATTCCCCAACTTCGGCTTCGCCCTTCAATCTGCCACCCAGTCCCTGGTGATTAAGTGGCACATTTTTCTTTCTGTGTTTCCCTTTGCCCCGAGTTCCCCAGTAAGGAACCAACCATGTCTGACCCTGGTTTTCTTTCTCCCCTGGCAGTCTTTCTGCTCCTACACAAGAGCCGCAACCCCTGGTCTCTAGCCCTTTTTTTTGGTTTCTCCGCTTACACAACTATGGCGTCAATCACTCCTTCCCCCCTCACTGCTTGTCTCCTCCGAAAACAGACGACCCACGGCACACAACTGCCCCCCACACACCCCCCCTGGCAGATCCTCGAACCTGCGCTCTGAAAGGACTTTCTTAATTCGGTTTTTGCACCTCCGGACGGTCCCTCTTTTCCCACCTTGTAATGGCCACGGCGGTTTCACCGCTCCCGGTTCCCTGACGACCGTTTATCATGGGAGCTATCCCTTCCTGGAAGATAGCTGTCTTAACTTACGCATCGTCCGTTCCCCATCTTGATTTCCCCCTTCCACCTTCGTATCTTGCTTCTCCCGCTAGTAAGACACAACGCTTGATTGATGACTCCACTCAACATCTTTTCGCATTGCTCTACCGGTAATCTTCACCTTATGTCCCTTGGCGCTAGCGCTTTTTCCTGTCTGCATCTTTCGGCGTATTTAGACGTGTAGGTAAGTATTCTCAACTCGACTAGCCCTCTTTCCTCTCTTAGAACTTCCACGTTAACATGATGTCTGTGACAATCTTCTGGTACTATTCCACTGATGAGTGGGAGGTTTTGTTCTCCACTCGGCCTTTGCCAGTCTTCGGACCCTCGGCACCTTGTTCACCTTATTTATCACTTCTCTGTCACCTTAGTCACTGATTGTCCTTAATCGGGCTTTTCTTACCGTAATATATCCCGTCTCTTTTGTCCTTACTATTCCCTCTTCCCCTTGCCCACTCCTATCGTCCTGTGTTCGTATGTTATTCACCCCACCAATAATATTCTCGCCAGATTTTTTTTCGTTTCACTTATTCCCCAAATCTCTCTCGGATCAGCTTTTATACCGGTCGCAGCCATAAGGCCCACGTCCCTTGGGTTCGTTCTTGTCTTAAAATCCTTTTGTCCCTGCCGTATCAATCTTCCCTTTGTATTGTGAATACCTGTTTCCAACAGATGCCTTTGCCCGTGTCCATGACCTTTGTTTACGGTGTATTTGTTTTCTTCTCTGGTCCCGTTCTTCCTACGAGCAGCAGAAGCCGACTCCACGCCCCATCTTTTTACCACATGTGATGGCGGCAACTGTCCTCGACGTCGCCCTTTTTCTTCTGTTTTGGTTTCGGCCATTTGCGCCTTCGAGCGTGAACATCCTCAAACTGACCTGCTTTTACCATCTTCTTCCCAATCCATACCAGTGCCTTTGGCAGACTTTTTTTCGTTGACCGTTCTTAACTGCCTTCCCTTTGACTATGAACTTCACTGTTCTCTATCCCCCCCCCCTTTTCGGCGTACCATTCCCACTTTTGGTTGTCCCACCCCCCTCAAATTTTTTCTAAAATTACACTCAGCTCTGCGAACTTCTCGCTGTTCTTGGTGTGACAGGTCCCCGCGCTGCCTTCCTGTAGCCGGTCCCTTGGTCAATTTTTGCATTTTTTTTTCTTTTCGATGACATCCGTTTCTGGTCGTCTCCCCCGCGGATTTTTTTGCCCTCGTGAATTCCTCTCCCGCGGCAGCTTCGGGGTGGCGGCCGGTTCCCCATATCAACTTGTATTCCACTTTCCTGCTCAAGGTCTCCTCTCTTCCCGGTTTTGTTTGTGGTCCACCTTCGCTAATCCGTGCATAGGGCCTTTCCTTCCGCTTTTTTTGACTTGGCTTTTTGCTCCCCAGGACAAGCTTCAGTGCCATTCTCCTATACCCCTATCGTTTCCATTTCGACCTCATACTATTCGCGCCCTCTATTTCTGATAGGTCCTCCCTTCTTCGAAGATTGCCGTGTATCCCCGTCGTGATCCCTGTCCCGGCCGAGGTATTGATTCTCCGGTCACCCTCTTGTGTAGGGCCGCCCCCACACCTTGGTGACGTTTTTTTTATTTTTGCCAAGCGCCAATTTTTACCGCAGTCTTGTAAGGCTGCACTTTGTCGATGCTAGCGGCGCTCTTTCAGGCCTCCCCTCAGTCCCCTTCCCTACCACTCTGTTCATATTTTCTGCTCCCGCTTGAGTAGGCGTACCTCGTCTTCAGGCGTTTTTTTGGCTGTTTCCTGTCCTTGATCTAGTACTGATTTGCATGCCGATTTATCGATTTCGGCCTGTCCCGTAGCCCGCCGGCCTTCTGCCCCCGGTCACAAAACGCTTTGATGCTACTTTATGCCCCCCCCCTTTTCTTCCTCGTCTTCTCTTTTTTTCTCCTTTGGCTTCCTTCTGCAATTCTCTTTTCCCCCGTCAATTGCTCTCTCCCCCACCAAGTTCTCTGCTTGCAGGACGCTTTTTCTTGACTTCATATGTGATTCTATGAGGAACTCTTAGTTCATCTGATTATCCTACGGCAGCCCTTTTAATTTGACCCCCCTAAATAACAATGATAGCCAACCGGTGAGTTTTCTCCACTGCTAACCACATCCGATTTCTGTGCGACAGAGCTCTTACTTCTTTTTTACCCTCTCTCCCTTTTCTTTCTTTGTATTAACCTGTTTCCCTCTCCAACTCTGCGGAAAGCAATCTTCTGTACCCTGTTTGCTACCAGTGCTTTTAGTCCTTCCATCCCGCCTCTACCAGCGCTACATTCTATTCTTTTTCCACTCAAATAAGTATCTTTTTTTTCCTTGACTCTTTTTCGCGCCGTTTGTGCTGTAAGTTTGCGCCCCTTTCTGGCGGACCTCCGTCGGACGTCACTGCGCCAGCGGTTCGGTTCTGGACGTTTTGTTAATGTTTCTTATCCTCCCTCCCTTCACAAGCCTTCTTCCCACTGGCAATTTGACGCCTGGTCTAATTTCCCTTTTTATTTTCCCTAAACTCTCCCTCACCCGGTGGCAATGTAAACTTGGACTCGTTTAGAGCCTTTTTCTCCCAGTTTTTTTCTCTTCCCCTTTCCAGTTGCGTCATGTTCGATTCTCCCTATTGTCCAGTCTTTTTGGTCGAGCAGTCTTTGGCCGCCACGATTGCGCCTGATTGGCATGCGCTCGTGCCACTGATGCAGCGTTTTGTGCCCCTTCTCCGACAAGTCTTGCGTTTGCGTAATTTTTTTTGGTCATTCTTTTCCTCCCCGTCTACTATCCGTTTCTTCTTTCTATTCTAGTCACATTTACGCCCCACTGTCCTTCTGACATCCACCCTTTCGCATCTCCCTTCCTGGGACAGGTCCAATTCTAGCCCTGGCATTAGCTTTCCCAACGAGTGTGTCGTTTATTCTCTGGCCTGACCTTGTCGGCTGTCCTCCCCTTCAGCGTGCATCGACAAGTCTCTATAGCTTTGTCCTTGTCTTGTTGCAGGGTTTAAAAACTCCTTTTCTTCTTTGGAATATCTGTGTCTTTGAGCCCCCCTTTTCCCCCTTTTCTTCCTTTCAGCTTCCTGCTCCATTCTCAATTTTCATCGTTTGGTCGCGTTCCAACCTTGTGTCCCTTGTGCCTATACCTGTTTTTATTTCTGTTATAGCGCCGCAGCGTTCCTGGATTGCCCAAGTCGCTATTCACCCGTTTTTTCTCAATCGCCCCGCCCAATATATTTCACTTTGGACCCTCTTTGCCCCGGTCAACACCCTGTCCGTGGCATCCCGGCATTGCCGTAGCGTGATCTTAGTTCTTTTTCGACTCTACAAAACCTCTATGCCGCTTGTTTCCCTTCCCTTTCTTGGCCTTTCATAACATCCGGACGTTCCGCACCGATTCTGAGCGGCAACTTTCTTCCTAGGTTTCTTCCCCTCCGAGCAATTTTTCCTCGACCTTCGCATCTGGCTTGGTTTAACCCCCCCCTTCCCCCCCATTGACTCACACCGCGAGAAGGTCTTTGCTGCGAACCAGTTGTTATAGCACTTCCGCAGTTGGTGGACCCCCAGTGGTTTTAAATTTTCTGCGACGACAGGTGTCTCTTTCATATCCCCCTTTGGTGCTTGATCCTGCCCCCACTTGATTGTCGGTGTGGGTTTTGATTCTTTTTTGACCTGTTTCTCCATTCCATAAGTCTCTTTTTATGATCATTCTACCCATGGTGATCAGGTGTTCTGATTGCGGTACCGATCATTGATCTACGCTCCGCTATTTGATTTCTGTCCTCTCCTTCCTCCTCCCCACCCCACTGTCTGAAACAAGTAAGTGTTCGTCCGAAACCCTTTTCACCTAGGTTAGCTCCACTGCGGGTTCCTTGTGACAGCTACATCTTGGTGATTGGCTTTTAGCGTCCTTTGTTTTTGTAGGGATTTTTGCCAATCCTGCCGTATTTTTTATCCTGATAATCGTTGTACAGGGTATTTTCCTCCCTTTTTAATCAAATCCTCTCGCGATTGTTTCATGGCTTTGTGGGCGGTCCTTGTCCTTTTCTTCATGGATGTTGGGAATATAAGGTCCGTCCCACGTCCGTCCCCCTTTTTACTTTGATGTTCTCCTTAACTTCTCACCTGCGGCGTGTCACTCGGGGCGGCCGACCCGCGGTGCGGTGTATTCGCCCATGGGTGTTCTTGACCTCTGTGGATTCCCTTTTCCCTCGTTCCCTCTTGCAGCGTTCAAGGCTGTTCCCCTTCACGGCTCTTTCCCGGGCGCGCAGTTGAGTTGTTTCTCTGGATTCCCCTTTGTTCCTTTCTTTCTTTGGTCAGTCTCCTTTTGGTTGAGAGATCTACCCCCGCTTACCCGCGTTTGTGAATTGGACAGCCGTCCAGGGATTCGGCTCCGCCGATTCTCCTTCTCCTTCCGGATGATTGCTTCAGGGAACGCGTAGCAGGTTACACGGCGCTTGCCGGCTGCGGTTGAGGACCGCCAAGGTGGCCTACCGAAGGTGCTTCCACCCCCTTTTCTCCCCATCAATTTCTCGTGGCATTTTGTCGTTCGGTCTTGATTTGCGCCATTTTGTTTGGGGGCATGTTTGCTTGGTCGTTGAAGTTTTGCGGCTTTCCAGCTATGGACCTTTCTTTGGATTCCAGATTTGGTGATACCCCCTCTCCCCCCCGGGCTCTTCCCCCACCCCCGATTTGCGGGGTTTGCCTGGGAGTGCCCGTTGCTCTACATAGTTTTTTTTCCTTGTGGTATTCCTCTTTTTTCCGAGATTCCCCCCTTTCCTTGATTGCCCATTTGTTTTCACTTGTACCACAATGGGGTTGGATTCCGGCCGGGTCCTTTGTTTTTGACATTCTGTCTCCAGCTTCTTTTCGTCTCCCCCACCTCCCAGGGGTACGTCCGCCACCCAGGGCAGGCCCTTCCGGAACCATCTCGGCAAATCGCGCTGGGAAAGGCTAAAGAGCTTTTCATTCCTTGCACCGCTTGTAGTCCTTCGTCCCCCCGTTCTTCCGGGAATGAACCCCATTCCCCTTTCCTTTTTGCCTTGTTTTTTCCAACCGTGGCCGGCCGTTTGATGAATAACACGGGCCGTGGGGAATGTCCGACCCCCCAATACGTCTGATTCGCAAGGCTTGTGCTCAATCCCCTGAACAACATTCTTCCCTCATGCCTTCCTCCCCAACGTCGTGCGCTGCCCTCGTTTCCCCCCCTCCCAAGAAGCCGAACTCGGGCGTTGCGAGTGGGAGTCTGAACCCCCTTTCTCGCCTGCCTTCTCTTCCCCCTTCCTCCTACCTCCTTCTTATGCCTCTCGTGTGTTGATCCGTTTGGCGGCCCGGTTTGTCAAGGTTCCCCTCTTGCGTCCACCTCATTATTTTCTTGTTTCCCGTTAGTTAAAGTTATTTTCCGCACCCGCCTCTCCTCATATATATCTGTTGGTTTTCGGGTCTTCAATCGTTTGACCCTTTCAGTCAAGGGGAATCTACGTTGGTCCCCGCCTCTTTGAGACCGCCCTTTTTCAATCTACTCACACCCCTGCCTTTGCCCATATCGACCCTTTTCCTGCCATTTAATGAACTCCATTGTATTCCTGCAAAAGACTCCGTCCAGCAATGCCGCCTCTTCTGGCACGTCCTTCCTTCCCCAAGTGCCCTCCACGATCTCCGTCATTCCTTTTTTGTGTTAAAGTGTCCTCTTGCGACCCTGGTTTTTTATCTGGAGATCCCCCTATATTCCACCGTTCCGGTCGGCCGGGCCACCTCACTCAAGTGCCTGAATGTCAACAGAAGCATCTCTCTGGCTTCGATTCTTGACTTCTCTGCTTTCCACCCTGAAACCACCTGGAGCGGGTCTCAGGCTGGACTGCTCATACCCTGGCGATTCTGTCCCTAGCGTTGAAGGTACCACCCCACTGTTTTCCTCCCCTTTCACCCCTAGATGTTTATGCCTCTTCTCCGATGGTATTTATTTCGGCCTTAACTCGCGCCCACTCTCTCCGATGTCGCTCTTCTGGCCCATTTTTCTTTTAAATGCGGAACTCCCCTTTTCCTCTTCTAGCATTTCTCCAGTCCCCTTCCATTTCTTCTTTCGTCTTACCATGGACGGCCCGTCCTTTTTCCTCATTTGGAGCAGCGCATGACGCCCTTTCAGTTGTCAAGAATCACTTCCTTTTACGTTTTTTATTGTCTCCCCCCCAGCCTTTTTATCCCTATCATCGCCCGGTCCCGTACCCCACTCTTCGAATGCTCAGAATTAACATGCGCGTGTGGCAAGTTGGCTCGTGTTCGATTGCCTTCTGATTAGTAGTTCCCCCTCCCTTTCCCCTTTATGGCTCGGTCCCCCTTTGTCTATTCCTTTTTTTTTCGCAGAACACATCTGCACCTTCGCCGACCAGCGCTGCATCGACATGTTGGG
>Ga0179591_1299926_pt1 | contig 12344 bp, 15 predicted proteins | sample CZOMad2_1_08_16f_FD_182891 | JGI IMG/M metagenome (GOLD analysis project Ga0179591, IMG submission 182891) | Vadose zone soil fungal communities from Angelo Coast Range Reserve, California, USA - CZOMad2_1_08_16fungal (PacBio error correction) | ecosystem: Environmental > Terrestrial > Soil >... | reverse complement strand
TTTAAAGAGCTGGCACTCTCATTTGAAGCGAGAGTTTTTTCCCGCCTAAATACCCTAGCTTTTTTTTTTTTTATTTTTTTTATCTCAGACACTCGGATTTTGCTTCCTGATGACCTTCATTGCTCTCTTATAAGGATTTTAGCCTTTGGCCTTTTGCCCTCCCTGGACGCGGTGCGAGGCGTTGTAGGATTCCCAGGCAGTTAGGGCCTTTTGTGATCCATCGCTTTCCGGTGCGACCCTCTTAACAAAGGGGAAGCTCCCCCTATGGTCGGAATCTCTCTTACTTTCTTTTCCCCCTTCATTGAATTCGCATTAGAGAGTTTCTCTTCAGGTTATCTCCTCATTTAGGATTGTTCTCCGACACCTAGCCCTTTCTCCTCGGTCGTACTGTTGCTGCCTTGATCATTGCAATCACAAATCAATATTTAACGAGGGTAGTCAGAGAGCCTTCCACTGAGAGGCCCTTTCATTTTACTCTTCTCCCCGGAGGGTCCTTTCTTTGATTGTGAATGTGCTCGAGAAATTCGCAGTTTCAGCTTGGATCCCCTCGTTTTAGACGACGGGTTTCTTTGTTTTTCGAGAAGGCCTCCTTTGGCTTATCGGGCTTTTTTGGGAGAGCACCCATATGCCTTCCCTGGGTTGATTTGTCCGTTCTCTCCCGTTCGCTTGTGGGATGTTCATTCTAATTAGTGCAGGTTGGCTAGTAGTATCTGTCCTTTCTATATCGTTCAGCATTTTCCCCCCCCCCGTAATCTGGTTCCTCGGTATTTGTTCTCCCCAACTTCCTTTTTTCCTTTGACGGCGAGTAATTCCTCCGTGATGCCTGTCAAAACGGTGTATCCTGCAAGGTTTTTTGAGAAAACTTCCCGCGATGGTTTCCTCGCCAAAGCACTTTTTTTGATGACATCCTGGACTCCTTGACTTACCTTCCTATGCGGATTGGGTGCCTGTAGTCTCTCCCCCCCCCCAAATTACATCCATTCCGTTGGCCAAAAGGGATGTATTGCTGTCAACCCATCCTTAGGCATTGACACTTTCCTGAACTTGGGCATGCCCCATTGTCCCCTGGTTCCCCACAAATCTTTCTCCGCACGATGGTGGGGTGGCCCCATGCTACATTGTCCAATACCCCATGCTCGGATGCGTGGGTCTTCCTTCACCCTCTGTCCTTCCGGCCTTTCTTCTCCCAGATTCCCGCAATCGTGGCCAATATGGTTTGGTGCTTCGATTTTGGGAAGTTATTTCCCCTTAGTGATTTATGCGCTTCCTATTAATTCTTGATACCATCTTAGGTAGTTTGTAAGTTTCGTATCCCCCGATCAGGCGTTTCTTTTTTGTGTACGGTGTTCAGGGATGGAGGCGCGTCCTTCGACCCCCTCTTGATTTGCGGTTTTCGAGATGGAAAAAATTTTCCCCCCCCTTTTCAGAGGTCATCCCTCTGTCTCAAATGCAGTATTGGTTTAACCCTCGCTTAAACAGCCCGACAGGAACGACCTGAAACTCCAATCCACCTCCGTAGAGTCAGATTGCACCGGCATCTCTGCGGCTTTCCCCGAGGTTTTCATCCGTTTTCCAAAACATACCACATATCTCGACATTTCTCCTTTTGTGTTTTTTTCTTCGCAGAATCGTCGACTTGTTTGTTCGTATGTATTTTTCAAAATCGGAGTTCTTTCGCAAGATTTCCCATTCTGACCGGCCTTTTTTTGCTGGCTTTTCAGTAGTAGTCCGCTGTTTTTTTAAGTATCTTGTGGCCCTTTATCCAGGCATCCCAAGTAAGTGGGATTCCTATGAAAAGTGGAAATGGTGCCATATTTACCCCGTTCCCCCTAACACTCATCTCCCTCTTGAAACGCCTTTTTCATCCATGAACATGCAAAACCTGCTATGGGAGATACCCCTTTCTTACTTTCCCACTTTCTTTTATCGTTTTTTTAATCGGTCATCGGCGTCATCCCCCATGTTTTAGCGACCATCGACTGGAAAACCAGAATTGCCCCCCCGAATCGTTTTAATGCCTGCTTCTCCCCCCCCCTATCATTGGCCTTTTTCAACATAAACCTCCCTGCATAGGTAGAAACAATTTTAGGCATTTATAGCATTCCCCCCCATCCCTGTCTTTCCCCCCATTGGGAGTTGCCAACCAAAGACGGGCTCGGTAGCAACTCCTTATAATCCCCAAAATGCCGGCTTCTCAGAAGCCCTCTCTTTTCCCACCTCCATTACAGTGGGTCAGTCCCTTTTTGGATTTGAGACAATACTCTTTTTTCGTAGCTCCTTTCCCCAGCCGTCATTTGCCAATCTAAGACCTTTTTTAATTCTTCAGAATTCTTTTTTTTGATGCGTATCTCCCCCCCATCGTAGCTCCTTTCAACCTGCGGCTACGGTCCCCCTACGCCGCAGCCAACCAAAACGTCCTCTCCCTTGTTCCCTCTTTTCCCCTGTTGCCCACCCCCCTTTTGAGCAAACTGTAATCAACACCAACGCGTAGTTTAGGTTTTTGATTTTCTGATCTATCCCTTTCTTTTTTTGCATTATCTCCTCCTTAGAATCCCCCCCCACCCCCCCCATGGATTCCCGAACGTTTTTTTTCCCCTTTGCTTCGGTCCCCCTTTTCCCCCCCCCCCCCACACCTTTCCGATTTAAAGCCACCCCCCCAGGAGCACTGTCCCGCCCGACCAAAATTTCCGGCGTCCCTTTTGGGTCTCGTCCTTGGGTACAACGCAAGTTCGAGAGCGCGTAGTTTTCCAGGTCACATAATACCAGGCCCTTTTACCTCCAATTTCTGGAAACCTTACGCTGGACATGTTGCCCAGTTGACATGCTTCCTTCGGACCCTCGTTTCAGTGCACTCCCAGGAGGCCTTTGAAAACCTTAAAGTTCGCGCAAACTTTTTCAGTAGAGTCTTCGTCGAAAGATTTTCCCCCTTTTCAATGATTTGGAAGCTGATTTCTCGATGCGCCAAAACTCCTTAAAAGGATTACCTTCCCCAAGCGAAATTCAAGTTGACGTGGTCAAGGACCCCTTTTTTTGGCATCTCACCTGCAGTTTTGGGTTTTGTTTTCCCTCTCTCCCCCTTGGCTCTGCCTTCTGCTTTCACAACTGTGGCTGTGAAGACTTCCGGGATTTCCCCTCAGAAAAAATCGTTTTCAGACTAGGATAGGGCGTCCCCCTCCCTCCCACCCCCCTTTTTTCGCAAGGTAAGGTCCTCTTTCCGTAATCAATTTCCCTCTTGCTTTTGCAAGATTTTTAAACCACTTCCGAGCTTTCTGTGAGCTTTCCCCCCCCCCCCTTCCCGCGTCCCTGAAGAACTTTTTCAAGTGAAAGCGCTGTTAAAAAATCCTTCTTCCCTTTTTGTTGTTGCTGCGTTTTCCTTCCCTTTTACGCGAGCTTCAATAATATGCTGTTGATCCCTAGCTTTTTTTCTTTGTTTTAACCTCGGCCCACCCCAGCAATCGTATTTGATTAAGTTCGCGCTCCTTTGCCTACCCCCCCTCCATCGGCCCCCCGTTCCACTCTCTTACCCGCCAGCCATCCCGGCCCCTCCCCCTCCATTCACCCCGCCTACTCCCCCTTTCTCACCTCCTCCTCTCTTCTCCCTCCTCTCCTCACACTCCCCCTCCTACCCATCGCTCCCTACCCACTCCTCTATCGCCCCCCCTCATCAAGCTCCCACTTTCCTTTCCCCTCCCCTCCCATCCCCTCTTGCCCATAACCACCTCCCTACCTGCTCCCTCTCTGCCCCCCCCCCATCACCCCCCTCCCCTTCCCTGTATTGACCTTCACCCCCATCCTTCCCGTATCCCCGCCCCTCCGCCCCCACAATTCCTTCCCCCCAATCCTCACCGCCTACTCTATCTCGCCTTCCTTTCTTGCAGGTTTTCTTGTGTTTGTGCCCCCGCCTTCCTCCCCCCTCCCCCTCATCCTATTAACCCATCCCCCCCTTCCACCCCCCCCCCGTATCCATCCGCCCCTCTTTTCTCTCCACCCCCCTCTAACCCCCCTCCCCACTCACCACTTTTTACTCCTATTCTAACCCTTTTCCACCTCTCTCTTCTCAACCCACCCCTAGCCCCTCCGTCTCTGGCAGCTCGGTTAGCCTTTTTTTTTATCCTCCCCCCCTCCTCGTTGCTGAATCCCGCCGTTTTTTTGGTAAGCAGCCCACTAATTAAGCAAGTAGTTGATGATCTCTTTTCTATTCCCCGTTGAAGCTTCCCCCCACGATGGTCTCGTTTCCCCCACTTCTTGAATTCTGTACAAGGGACTGTCCTTTCTTGAAAGTTTGTCCTATCGAGTGTCTTATTCATCTTCCTGAGATTGTCGGCTTTCCTTTTCACACAGAAATAGACGGCCCATTTGACTTTTTCTCTTTTGACTTTATGTTTTCCCCTGTCGGTGCCTCCACGAACTTCCTCGCGCTTTTCAAACTTAAAGGTAGGCGTTCAAGGTCAGCCGCCTCTTTCCTGTGGTCCTTTCCCTTTTGCCGCCGGCTCTGAAAGTAATGCCTTGAGAAATCTCTACGAGCAAAATTTGTCTTTTTCCTTTTTCCCTCTGTCCTTTTTCCTCTGTTGTTTTTTTAACAAGAGCCAGTTCGGAACTGGCCGGCGTTTTCTTTGAAGTGCCCTTTTTTTATGCTACCCCCCCCTTTCTCAGTTTTTTTTCCTTTTCTGGATATCCTGGAATGATATTTTTCTCCCGTCACAACCACCTCTCTTTTGGTGACGGTTGATTCTCTTTGCCCAGAACGTTGGACAACACGCGGAACTTCTCTTTTTTTTTTTTTTTTTTTAAATGACCCCCCTTTGAACGGCGTCACCAGGTGACGTAGTCCCTTTGTGGCCAAATGCGTTCTTACGGATTGGGACATTTTTCAACTCTAGAACCCGCAATTATCCTCTCGCCTTTTTTCTACAACTTGATTAACCGTTCAAAGACTGAGAGGCCTTTGGTAAAGTTCAGTCTCTTACCCATAGTGTCTTCCCCCTCAAATTCTTTTGACCACATGTATTGGGATGTCCACCCAGCATTAGGGATGTCCCGACTTGTGTATTCAGTCTTTCGACCTTTTTCGTTGGGTCTGGCCCCTCAAACATAGGTGTCCGAAGATCTGGGTGGACCCTGACCCTCCCGGTCCCCCAATCCAAAGTTGGGCCACCGATGGCTTCGTGTTGTCTTCAATTAACACCTTTTTTATGTGGCCCCCGCTTTTCCCCCTCTTTTTTCCCCTATGGTCCGTTTTTTCTCCCCTTTTCTGATATGGACTCACCTATCGATGAAAACGCGGTCCTATAAATCCAAAAAGGAGGTGTGTAGTATACGTACTCGACATATTTTTTCTCGTTCAGGTTCCCTCCGGGCCCTTTTCCCCCTCTTCCAGTGTTATTGCTTTGCGATTGATTCCCCAAAGTGGCAATTTCTTCTTCGTCACACTGATTTTTTTCCCGCTCGGCTCCCGTCTTCCATACCACCCCACAAGAGCGCCCCCCGGCAAAGACAAAACAAGCTCGGAGCCTGTTTTCGGAGAGTCTTTAACTCCCTTTCCGACACACTCCCCATGAGAGAAAGCGGCGGCGCGCGCGGTTTTCTCCCCTCTTTTTGTATTATCTTCGTCGTTCTGTTTCATGGTTGTGCGTATTTTCCCATAGGAGTTGGGGACCGGAACTCAGAGGGCTCGAGTAGCCCCCCTCGAATCTTCCTTTCCCGTTTTTGTTTCTTTTTTTTTCGAGTTTTTTTCTTTCATTTTTGAGCCAATAATGATGGCATTTTTTGGCATCCCCCTCAGTGTGGAGACCTATTCAAATGGTCATGTCGAACACCTTTCCCTGTCTACTCGAGCCGCGTCTTGAAACAGATCATGCCCCCCAGCAAAACGCCTGCTATGGTCGATCGAATTCTCCGACCCCATACTCTCTGGCGTCCTCTCGTTTAATCCCTTCAAGCATCTTGCATATCCGAACTCATTGTTACGGACCTTTTCTAAGGCCCGCCAATTCCTTTCACCTTGAGGCTTGGCTCTTGCCCAAGATTGGCTTAAGACCAAACCGTTTCCTCCATCGGAGGCCATTTTTTTGCCATATGGATCCTTGGCCAACCCCCGACGTTCGGACAACTTTATGGGATTTTCCCGCCAACGCCGGGGCTTAGTAGTTAAAGGATACTTTTTCACCTCCCTTTTGAATTGGGACATCCCGATCGGAATTTGCGACAGCCCCCCCATCCTTTTTCATTTTGTTTTTCCCCAGCCCCCATAATATTGTTCCCTTCCGATGACTTCACAACAAAGCTCCAGGAGGCCAAGCCATTTTTTTCCCGTCCTTCCAAGTGCTTTGGATAAGCTGAAGTATTTCTTGCCCCCCCACTAGTCTTCGGTTCCACATTGCTCCTCCAGCTTTTCCCCCCCCCTTGTTATTACTCGCCGTCCCCTCAGAGTTTAAAATTTTGGGTTTTTAGAATTCCCCCGCTTCGTAGCACCTATCATCCAACCGGTCCCAACGCGTTCTCCGTGGTGATGCCTTTCCGATTAGACTTTTCTATGCTTTCCCACTGCACGACTTTTAGAAAATTTCTTTATCACAACTGGGCCGCTCCCCCCCCCCCGCGCGCCGGCCGGTCGCCAGGCATTTTTTTTCTCCCCAAAAAAAGCGCTAAAGCCCCCTTTTCTCGACAATCCCCCCGACCTTCTTTTGTCTCTTTTTCTCCCAGTCCAGTTCGCCCCCATCTTATTTCCTTCCTCCTTGAGGCGTCCACGGCAACTTTTTTTTTCCATGACCCTTCCCGCTCTCCTCCCTTGGACCCGGCTCGTGGTCCAGTGTCCATTTGGCCGAGGATCTTGTTTAAAGGATTTCCTTGCCAACTACAAAGAAAGTCCGTGTTTCCCAATTCTGCCGTCGAGTTAGGCAGACACCTCCTCCCCCTCGAAAATAGCGACGGACCCCTCCCCCCGCGACACTTCCCTCACATTACAGTCCCCTTCGAATTCAAGAAGTGTTAGAAGACAAATTGGACGTCTCATCTTCAGATTCCCTCCTTGGTCTGGGGCTTCCCACAACTGGCTGTTCTCTAAGAATTACGGGATTCCCCGCCCCCGAAAAAGTTCCCGAGATAGAGCTTCGTCCTCCAAGCATTGCTTTTCCCCTTAAGGGAAGTCCCCTCCTTTCAACGCCCCCGATTTTCTGTTGACGTTGTTTTTTGTCCGATACCAACAAAGACCCTTTCTTCAACCGTGACCCCCCCCCTCTCCCTTGAAGAAGAAATTTCCCTTTATGGGAAAAAAAATCTACGTCCCTAATCGTGTTCCTTGTTTCCATCTTTCTCTTCCTCCTTGGTTTCCCTCCCCCCCTTCTCTTGGTGAGGCTTCGGTCACACTTGTTGTACATAGTCCCCCCTCACACGATGTGATTTTCCGTCGACTCATGATTCATTGTTTAAAATCATTCGTCAGTCCTCCCCCTCCGACTCTCTTTTTTTGTTCATGAATCCCGGAAGTTCCCAGCCAGAGAATTTTGATAATTCCCCCCCCCCCCCTTAGAACCCCGCTCTTTTCCCTCCGGTGCAAGCTTCCCCCCTCTGGTCTTAACCCCTGAATTACGCGTACCCCCTTTTTCCTGTATACAATTTTATAGTTTGGCGACTGTTTTTCTCGAGATCTTTTTTTCCTATTCTATTTCTTCCCTCCCTTCACTCGCCGCGCCTTTTGAGCGGTAGGACTTTATGTTACTATGTTCGCCCCCCCAATCAAAGTTCTGTCCTGCGAATGTTCAACTGTCACCAAACAGGTCGGCGTTTCCAAGGCTTTAGATCGAGTCCTCTTCCGGTTCCTTTCCCCAGCACTTTCACCCAAGCCTTTCGCAATATGAGAAAACTTCTCGGGTTCTTTGCATTTTTTAATTTTGTCTTTTCCCTTTGGCTGTTTTTTTTTCGAGACGATGAATGTCCGGCGAACCCTGTCCTTGTGTTCCCCCTGCAAACGTTCTATTCAGTTTTTTTGATGCTAAATTCAATGTGAAATTTTCAGGCTCCCTTTCCTTGACTCCCTAGTTCCGTTCCCCCACACAAACGAGTTGGGTTTCCGTTTTGCCGACAGCGTCCCATCGGTGGTACTTAATCCGCTGACGCGGCTTTCGTTAATGAACTACGTGGACCGGCCGGGCGTCGTAGGTTTCCCAGAGTCCGCTGCGGGCAAGATACGTAATCAGAAAGGATTCCAATTTTCAGGATTCGTGTTGGAATCACACTCAGGACCGTTGTGCCTTAAGGGATTTGTGGAAGTCATCGGGTCTTCACTGTTATTTCACCCTTTTCCCAATCTTGAGGTCCAAGCCCCCTTTTCGGGGTCCCCCTTCCGGCCGTGGGTGACCCCCCAATTTCTTTCTACGTATCCCTGCTTTTTTTTTTTTTTTTCTTTTTTTTAGTGGCCCACTCCACATGAGGCTTGTAGAATCCTTTTTTTTTGGGCAACCCGGGCTTTTCCTTTGGACTACCTATTTTTTGCGTTGGTCCCCTCCAAATTTCATCGTGGGCTCCCATATCGGCCCCCCGCCGACCCCCTTCAGGTTGGCCACTTGTTTTCCGGTCTTCGCTTTCCTATTCATAAAATGAGTATGACCGCCGATTGTTGATACACTGCGGGATCCCCCCCGATAACCCCAACCGGTTATTTCTCAGTCTGTGCGTTGGGATGAATCTCGGGCTCGGCTCGACTAATTGTATATTGCTTGGTACTTTTTCTCCATTTTCATAGGTCTTGTCGTGCCAACCAAAATGATCGGTATCTTATCTGGCTCCATTCGTACCAATGCACTGCCCTTCCACTCAAACACCAGCCTAAAGGTCAAGAGTAAGCTTCCCCTCTTCTGCCCTCAGAGGTTCCGACCCCCAAACCAACCACATCTGTACCTCGTAGGCGATCTCTCTTTTACCTCTCTTTTTGTCGCGACTATTCTGCCGCGTAGATATTTTTTTTTATTGAAACCGGGTTGAAGCGCAGCGCTAGCCAGTGAGTGCCCCCCCCATTCCTTTTTTTTAGTTGGGGGTGTAGTTATTGTAGAGATGTGAAGGCGATGGTTTAGGATCCCACTACTTGATTCCTTTCTTTTTGGCCCCCCGGAGACTCTGACAGCCAAGGGGTTATATCGCGACCCTCCCCCAATAAACAATTCCTTCGGAAGCATGCCTCACCCCCCCCCGCCGCACACGGCTATGGTCGATACGACCTTATTACACCCGACCTCGGGGATTATCGTTTTCCCGCTTTTACTTCCGCATCCTTGTTCCGACACTATGTATTTCACGGCACCTGCCAAGCTTTCCCCTCCTTTGGCCCCTAATTGCTTTTTTGAATCGGTCGGCCTCAAAAAGCCTCTAGGGTTCAGCCCCTTGGATTGGAATCCCCCCCAACGCAGCCGGCCCTTTTTGAAACCCGAACATGGAGTTTTCATTGGCCCCCCCCAAACGCGCTTTTCCCCCACAACCCCTAAGTGGGCGTGCATGCCCACATGGTGTTAGAACTCACCGGGATAGGAAAATGCTGGAATTCCGCCTTTACTTCCACAGCCCAATAAATACGTGGTCTCCCCGGAAGGGACTTTAGCCCGGCCCCCCATGACCGTCCCCCAAGCCGCTCTCCATTTAAAAGGGTAATCCTTTTGGAGTCCGGTCAGCCGGAAAGGGTTTGGCTCCTTGACGTCTCTTTCCCACCACCGCTTAGGTTTACCCCCCCTTTCCGATAAGTAACCCATTTTACGGCGTTTTTTCCAGCACAGTTTCCTTCCCTAGAACGTGTTCTAAGTTGCCCCCTTTTTCGGGCCCCAAATACTCTGTAACCCCCCGTAAACCAAACATCTTTGGTTTGTTTCGTTAGCTAGAGATTACCTGCCGGCAGAAACTGACAACCGAATTTTGAACATTTCTTTAGACCACAACTTGCATCGGAAGCCGGTTCATCGACTCTTTCCTTCGCAGCACGCTCGGGCGAGAAAAAAACCCCGCCCGCATAAAGCACCAGTCAGGCTCAATGACAAAAATTTACCCCCTCTCATTTTTTAGTTCTGATGGCTCCACGTGATTTCGAAGTCTAGTCCGACATTCATTCCTCCGCTGGACTCTCAGCCATCCAAAGACCTTGGGGACCCCCGCGCACTGTTTTTCTTTGGGAAATGCCTCTCTTACGCCCCCTTTTCCTTCCTTTGAGGCCTTTTTCCTGAGAGCCTTTTTCCCCAAAGTCGTCCCCTAAAAGGCTAGTAGACGTTCGCTAAGAAGAACTACGAGCCCCCAGGACTCCTGACTGCTTTCCCCCTCGCGATGCGCCAACCCCCAATCAAAAGTCTTTTACTGGAAGCGACTTCCCTCCTTGGGTCGGACAGTCCGCATTTGTTTCCTTTGAGATGTACGGACTGGCTCTGATTTCCACAACTGATGGCTTCCCTAAGGACCTTTTCCAGCCAAACACCCTTTTAGTTTCGCCTCGAGCTTCACGGTCCCCCCCCTATTACACCATGCGGGAAGTCATCTCGTCTTCGTAATCAATCGTTTTTTCTTTTGGTTGTTCCCGAGGGTAACAAACCCCTCTCTCAACCCCCTCCTATTTTTCCTTGAAACCAAGTTTCCCTGAAGAAGACATTCCGCTGGAAACAAATCTATTCCCTCCCTACGTTTTTTTGTTTCTCGGAGATTTGTTTTAGCGCTTGCATTTCTTATCTGTCTCACTACGTTTCTTCGGTCCCTCTAGCGGCCACATCCGAATTGATAGTTCGTTCTTCCCCTTCCTTGCCGCTAAGGGTTTCCAGGCTTTTCGCCTTGGTCTCTCAGACACCGTCTGTTTGTTTTTTCTTAAGCGTCCTTTCTCCGGGAAGTCCTAGCAAGCATTATAATTAATTCAAAGTACGGTGCTTTCCTTGACTCTTTCCCATCTTTTGAAGCGCAACGTCTATAGACCACTTATTGCCCTCTTTCAAAGTTTATGTCCATCATTTTTCCTTTGAAGTGATCTTCTTTTTCTCTTCATTTCTGAGTCTTTTCGAAAGTTTCGATTCACTTCTCTACCTCGAAGGCAGCTTTTGCCTTTCTGTTTCCTGCTCCTTGTCGACTTTCCTTCATCGTTTGAAACGCGTTCGAGAGACCCCAAGCCCCCCCCAGCGCTGCGTTTTCACGGTTCTTAGGGTCCATCCAGGTTGAATGATGCCGCCTCGCACTTAGGCCCGTCCGTTTTTAAGCCATTCCGAGAAAAATTGCGCTGGTTATTTTGTTTTAGTACTGGCAGTTTGCACTTTTGGCTTTGGGTCTCTGCCCCCGATGCCTTCTTCCCTGGAAGGCGGAGTCGGCTGCCGTTCGATCCAGTTGTGTTCTTTTCTCAAGAAATGTTCTTTTTTTTTCTTTTTAGCAGGCCATAGTACCTTGCATCGTGTTCATAGTTACGTCATCCCCATCTACGAGGTTGGGTTCCCGGTTGATACCTTTCTTTTGCCCCCCCCCTAACATCGTTTGTTTCCTTTTACCCCCTCTTGCGCGGACGGCTAGTATGGAACTACGTGCCCAGGAGTACCCTTTCAGTAGCGTTTTGAACTGCCGATAACTATACTTCCCTCCGCACCCAAGCACATAGTTTTGCGACTCTTTCCCCCACCCCAAACTTTACTTTTTTTTTCTTAGCGGCTTTGTTTTATCGGATGCTCGATTCCCCGATTCTTCCCAATAACCATTCTTCTTTAGTATTGTTCTTCCCAATTCAAGTCTTCTGTAAAATTCTTTTTTTGCATTTGGCTGCCCTTCCAACCAGTTCTTTTTCTACTGCGTTGCCCAATTTTTCCACTTTTTGTTTTTCGATTGGGTTTTTTTTTTTTATGAATAAATTCGGTTTTTTTCAAATCACCCCCCCTGGGCCTACCCTTTCTTGCGTGTGGCTTCAAGTTCCCCCCCCCATGTTTTTTACGGACCCTTTTCGAACGATTACTTCCTTGTTGGACAAGTTGCAGGTATAGATGTTTTCCTTTTCTTACCATTGATGGCATATTCCTCCCCCGAGAGTAGAGGTCGCGGGACTTCTTCCCCCCCAAAGTAGGGTCGTTTTCAAAGTTATATCTCTAGCAGCGGTGGCGGGGGGGGAGGATCGGGCGCGGGCCCCCGGGGGTCTTGGCAGTGGAGAGAGCTGTGCCATTTTTTCATAGGTCCCCCCCCCCTGGTTTGACCAAAACAGGATTTTTCAAGGAGATGCACTTCTCCCCCAGAGCGCATCGAAGGCAACTCCTAAACACCTTCCTCAAGTTATAGTCACCCGCTTTCCCCTCCCGGATATCTCGTCAACGCCGAGGTTTTTTGACGAACAAACATCCCCCTTCTCCGATCATGAG
>Ga0179591_1247448_pt1 | contig 12344 bp, 11 predicted proteins | sample CZOMad2_1_08_16f_FD_182891 | JGI IMG/M metagenome (GOLD analysis project Ga0179591, IMG submission 182891) | Vadose zone soil fungal communities from Angelo Coast Range Reserve, California, USA - CZOMad2_1_08_16fungal (PacBio error correction) | ecosystem: Environmental > Terrestrial > Soil >... | reverse complement strand
TATGTTTCGATTCAAGCCCTCTCTCACCCCCCCCTCTCCTCTTTGTTGCTCGCCGATATCTTTGAATCAGACCACTCCCCCACCTTTTGCAAAAATTCTTTTCAGTTCCCCCTCCGAAGACTCAAGGTTTCAGTACCGGAGGGGGCCTCCCCCGCATAGTAACTCCGATAACCCTGCTATGCAGAGTGTCCCCTTCCAATGTCCGCTTCGAGTGCTGGAACTTACCCCTTTACCTTGTAGGAAAAGCTAGTGATTTTTGTCCAAAGTTATCCCTTCACTTCTTTGCTGGAATTAGGTTGAAAGACGATCCCCTCCAACACCGAGGAGGATTGTGAGCCGCCACCCCCCCCGGCACAAACTCCGATTGTTGTTCTCGCCCCCACTTTGTCTAAAGACCAACCACCTCTGTTATCTCATTTAAAAAAAGTCACCTCTTCCCTTTCGACCCCCCCTCCACAATGGCACCCCGTGCAGGAAAAAGCACAGTCTTATGCTGTCATGTCTTCTTCTAAGACTCTTCTCCTTCAGTTTTTTAGCACCCATTAGTATAAGGCTCTTTCACCATGGTTAAAAAGTGCTCGACCCTTCCGTTCTAGCACCCCCGTACCCTTTCCTGCTCTCCCGATCGTAACTCCCCAATTAAACGGCCTCTTAGGGAACCACGATATTAGGAACCCTCCATCCAGGTTTCCTTAATCAATTTTTTTGCCATCTGATTCTTGCCCTGATCTTAATCTCTTCCCTCTCTTGGTAAACTTTTATATTTTCCCTTTTTTTGATACATAGAGTCTTCGGACGCTTTGAGGCATACACCCACATGACTTCGTCCTTGGTCAACCCTTTGTTGTCCGAATCCTACGCCCCTTTTCACTTATGGGTGGAAGTTTTCCTTTCCCCTCTTTAGTAGGCTTTTTTAATGTCTTCGTCCCTTGCTCGCGCCGCTAGATATGGTTCGGCCTGTCGACATTTCAGTTATTTTTCTTTTTTTCCTTCCTGGCATGGTTTGCTCCCTTTTTTTATTTTTGGATTAAGTTAAGCAAACCACCCCTCACCCCCCCCCCCCCACCCATGCTTGAATGAACACTACTCTTCCCCCCGGGACCAAGCTCTCTTCCCAAACTTTTTCCAAATTATTAGGTGTACCCACACCCCCCTCTATTCCGAATCGAACGATTTGGGGTATGGCACGAAAAACCCTCATTTCATAGTCATGTATTAACTGTATTTTATACCTCTTTGGCCAAGATCCGTGCATTGCATCCTTTCTAGCCTGTGATTAAAGCCTCCTTCTTTGTCATGGAAGGCTTTAACCCGTCCCCGAACTTCATCCCTTCATTCGCGGACATCCCTTTCCCCTTCTAAGTCCCATGCTCGATAACATAGCCCTGACCCCAGAAATACTACCCAAGCCGCGTCCTGTTCCCAATTTATGCCTTTCTTCCCGAGAGAGTATTCACCCTCTGCTACGGAAAACGATCCTTGAGAACCACGTTTCGCGTCTTCTCCTACTGGTGTTAGTAGGTTGAGTCGGGAATTCTCTTCTGTGTCCCAGGTAAGGTTTCGACATTCCCCTCTCGTAAGGTATTGTCTACCCTTCTTCGTCCGCACGTTTGTTAAAAACTTCACCTTTACCTCTTCTTCAAGTATCCACTTTGCGGACGTCTACCTTCTTTTCGTCTATAGGAGTTGCACGTTTCGCCCCTCTGAAGGCGCTAGTGGTTAAGAAATGGGATTAGTTAAGAATGACATTTCACTTTTAAAATAATATTGACCCTCTCAAATTTGAAGATACAAGTATTTTCAAACCACTCCCCAGAGTCGAAGACTTTCGTTGGTCTTTTTTTTGGTTTTGACATTAGTGGAAGTGCCATCCTTCAGATTCAGCACAACTTTTTCAGAAGTACGTTGCTTAAGTGTATCCTGCATTCAACTTTAGCCCGTCTTCCCTTTTTCCATCCCCCGATCTTGTGTTTTTTACAAACCCCAGGGCAAGATGTACCTGACCCTTTGTTCACGTTTCCTCCAGTACTTTTCCGTACACATTCTCAAAACTGCTCTCTTATTTCTTCCCCTCCGCAACCTGAATACGAGGATATCTTTAGTATTGTTGCCCCGCCCCATTCCCATCCATGGGGACTCGCCTTTTCAGATAGATGCCGCGTATGGACCCTTCCCTTCCGTGTAAGCTCACGCTGTCAAAGATCTGTTTTAATCCACCAATGATAAGTCACAGAGTCCCTCTTTTTCTCACAACCTCCTTTCCCGTTTCAAATTTTAGCCACGCACCATGAGCTACAAGCGTCCCCTTTCTTGGCCCCATTTTCATTGTGTTTTTTCTTTTCCAGTTCCCCCAATCTCTGGTTGTTGAATGTTTTTGTCCCTTTCCTTTTCACTCTATTTTTCCAAGAAAACTGTTCCTCAAGTGACATCATGATGAGACATTTCATAATGAGTCCACTGAAGACGTTCTTCTTTCCCCCACATCTGTAAAAAGTATTGCACCTCGGAGACCCGTCGGCTTATGCGATCCGCCGTTCGAGCGGGTCGCATCACCCATTATCTCCCCGGTCCCTCCTTTTTTTTTGAGAGCGACGGAATCCCCCATTTTCCTGTCTCCGTTGAGAGCAGAACGCAGAAGATCGGGCACTTCCCTTTTATGCCTCCTTTTCACCGTTTTCGTACAGCCCCGCCGAAGTGTTGGCTTCCTTCATGCCTTTTTCTCCCTCTTGAGGCGCCCGCCTACGTTGACGGGGACAATGATCTCAATTGTCATTCACCCCCCATCTTGTGCACCCTGTCAAGCCCACTTATTGCCCGAAACCCCCTTCTCGTGAGCATTTTCGTGGGGAAATTGAACGGGCCTTTCCTTGTGCGCCGTCTTATTCTGTTTGATTCCTGCCTTGTCCGGGTATCTTGGGAGAGGTTTCCCTTTCTACCGTTGGCCAAACGGCTATCTCCCCCGTAGCCCCTTTTTGGAACTGGATGTCCAAGCAAATACCCAGCTTGAGTAATTCTGCTTTTCCGCGTCCCCTCTATGGGCAGACAGTCCTCTTCCCTTGCGGATCAAAGTATGGAGCATACGCGCCATGGCTCCGGCTCGACGCTGCATTGATATGCCACAAACCAGTTCGAGGTTATGTCCCTCTCCGCTCAGGGAATGCGAGATAACTCTTCAATGGTCCGATACCGTTGGCCTGAAGTCTTCCGGGTTATTCAATGCTCCTCCTTTTTACATCTAAACTGTAGTTCATTTGGCAAGGGTCAAACCGGATTTTTAGCGTAGCCGTCTTCTTACCCGACTCCCGTTTTCGAAAGACGACTTTCCTTTTCCCCTTTCCTCTCGACTGGAAACCGGGATCTCCGTCCCTGCAACGTGCGTTCCGACCGTTGTGTTCACCCAGATAGCCTTCTTCCCCTTGCAGGTCCTACCCCTTTCTCTACAGTTTACAGTCTTTGTAGTCTACACCCACACCTCGCAAAAATTACCGGGTGGACCTTTCCCAGGAAATTCCGCCTAAAGTCCTCCCCCCCTTTCGACCCCAGCGAAACTTGCCTTCTCAGGAGTGGCCCCTTATCCTCTTCGCCTTTGAATAGATAGCATGTCCGTCTCTACGCTTCCGAACTTGCCCGCTGCTTTTTTTATCCCTGCTTCTTTGTTCTTCGCTGGATGCCGCACTGTGCAAGGATTGAATTATAATACGTCTTCGGAGTGAATCCTCAGGTCTTCCTTTTTACTTAATTCTGCAACCCTCCCCGCAGAGATTTTTCACGATTACTTGTTCCCCTGACATTGCCTTCTTATTTGTTTTCTCCGGTAATTCAAAACGTTCTCTTCCTCCTTTTTGTTCTTTTCAATCCCCCCCCCAAATATGTGAAGAAACGAGATCCCTTCTAGTTTGGGTCCAAAGACGCTTTTGGGCCCGAAACGCTTTGATATTCTGTTGAGCGCTAGTTTTGCTAATTGTTTTTTTTTCTCCCTGTCATTTTTTCTTAAATTATACCAAATTCCCCCTTCGATTCAGTCTTCCTCATTATAAAAACCCTAAATAAACCTTTATACTACGAAGAAGATCTGTCTATGCGAGCTGGGACCCAGAATACACCTCCAAGGGCCTTATGTCATGCTATCCCAAATCAACCCTCAATCACCCCTGGTTCGTCTTCTTAGTCCTGTACCCCCCCCCTTGTTTACCAGCCTTGAGTGTCTCCCGTTGTAGACACGCAGTCTGAACTCCGCCTTCCATCCCCCCCCCGGTGGACCGCTTTCCGGAAGAAGATTCTTCTCTTTTTTTTCCCCCTTAAAAATCCTTGATTCAAATTTTCTTCAGAACAGCTTACCTTCGTTGTTTCCTCTGCCTCCTAATCGCTGGTTCTTCCCATGACTCGTCCTTCTTGTGCGTTTACCGCCCTTTTATTTCTGTAGGCGGTCTAGAATCTTCTTCCCCCCTTCGCAGAACTTTTGTAACCTTTGTACTATAAGCGCAATGCATTGTTGCCTCCAAACCTGAATGAAGCAGCGTTGATTCTTATTCCCCTCAAAAAAAATATTTCCTCTTTTTGCAGTCCTGTGCCATTGCATGCTTCCTCCTCCCCCGTCCAGGATGTCCATTTGGTAACATCCCCCCTTAAGGTTGGTTGGTCTTAGCCCTCCTGCTGCGGCGTTTATCGCATTTTCATTGATTGGTGTGGCTACTTACCCAGCTATGTTTTTACTTCTTTTCACCGACCTTACGCACAGCTGGGCCCCTTCAGTTCCAAAGGCCGTCACCCACTTTTACTAGCCTCCCTTCCAAAGGCCGCTCTACTTGCACACTGTACCTTTCCTCTTCTCTCGATTCTTTTTTTTCTGAGTTCGATGCTCCTTTTCCTTACTTCCAAACCTGGATTCCTTTTCTGCTTCCTTCCCCTTTTTTTTCCCCCCCCTGACTACTATGTTCGTTTTCTTTCAAGATCTCTCTCCTTTTATATCCAAGTTTTTTTCTCTGCGATATCTTGCATCGAACCCTACATCAAAAGTTGGTCACTCCCAACATTACGTCCTTTGACAGTTCAGAACCCCCCCAGTTTCATCCCTTCTTTTACCCCTTCTCTCAATCGAGAATCATGCTAGGGACACGAGGTCCCCTACGTTCCCTTCCTTCTGCCGTAACTTTACCTTTTGTGAATATCGAGTAAAATTTTTATTCACTTTTTTTCCCAGCTTATTCTGGCCCCTTTTTCTCTTATCTTTGAGAACACGACGATCATCCCCCAGTCTTGTAGGAGTGAGACATACCACACAAATCTTCTCATTGCCCACCCCTCTTCTGTTGGGGCTCCGGTCCCTCTCTGTACAGACAACCAAATACTTTCCCCGGGTCTTACCCCTTCAAACACAAGTGTCACCTCCATTTCTTGTCGTACCCCAGAGCCTGGCAATGCACAGGAAGGACCGTCCCTTCCGGTTAATATTGTTTTGTAGCTAAAGACTCACTTTTCTGCATTTTTGGATGACAACCCCTTTCTTTTCCTTTCTTCTTTATCGTCCACATTTCCCCCCTTTTTGAAGACCATTGGGATGATTCATAGAACCTCACCAATACCTTTCTTCCGATCGTTAACTAAAAATTCCCTCTCCCTTTTTGTTTCCCCAGGGTTAAAGCATCCGCTGGATTCAACCTGAACGAAGTTCCCGCTCCTTTTCATCAATGTTTTTTTCCTTCATGATTTTTATGCCTCTTCTTACTCTTTTCTCAGCACTGGTACCCATTGACATTTTTACCGTTAGAGACATCTTCTTTCTGTTCTGGAAGCCACCTACAGGGTCTTTAAACCATTTTTTTGCTCAGCAGAGTCCGACCTGGTCTAACCCTTTTTTCCTCGGGGTGGAAGTGTTGCTACTTCATTCCCCTCTCATTTCTTCGCCCCCCCAATGCCTCCCTTCGCCTCCCCGGAGGAGGCTCATTCCAGTTCTTTAGGTTTTTTCTCTAGAGTATCTTGCCTGGACGCAGTTTTATTTTGTGATCCCTTACTCAAAAACTTCCGTCCACACACACAGTATCGAAAAACCCCTTCTCCCTTCAGATCGCTTCAAATTCGTTTTCCCCAATCCCCCTTGGTACAAACGGCCTTTTCTTTCGACATTGGATTTGGGGTCTCTTGGTACACGCCCCCCAACAACACTTATTCATAGTAATGCCCTTTGCACTCTACCTATCGGCCACCCTGCCTCATTTCCATGTTCGCCACGGTTTACTATGATAAGCTTTTTTGTGGACTTTTTCCTTCCGTAAAAGACTTCTCCCCCAATTAGGCCTTCACGCCTGCCAAACGTTGCTTATGCATCCGTTTGAACAGCCCGGCACCCTCCGCCTTTCTGGAAAACTAAGACCCCGCGTGCTTAATGATTTATTCTGAACTATCCGTTCATGATGAGACCCCTCCAGTAAGCTTCCTGTCCCCCCCCTTCTTTCGTGAATCAAGTCGCTTGTTCTTTGTTTGTGTTGTTCAAGAAGGTTTAGTCTTTGTCTTCGTTGTAATTTATTTGGCAGTGTCCACCTGTAAGGGTTTCGAGTATTTATTCCTTAACCCTCCAGCAATGGTCCCTCCATATGGCTTCCGCCCTTTCTAGAACTGCAAGTTCCCAACTACCTCTTTTGACCTCATCTTCAACGTCTATTCCCTTTTCTTTTTCATCAAACGGTTCTGCGATCGCTAACCCTGGCCAGGAGTCGAGGTCTTCTCCAGACGGGAGTCGGTACTCAATCCCCCCTGGCAAACGGCTCCATCTTAGACCCATTTCCAAACGTTGATTAGATCAATTTTTATCGCTCTCCTTGGCCTCTTTGCAGCGCCCTTTCCGGACCTTTTCCTTAAGGCAAAAGGTAGCTTTGTCCCTATGAATCCTGCCTTCATGCCCTCGCTTCGCTTTGTCCTACACCCGCGACGCGTTTGTTTGACCAGTATTTTACGCAATCTGATACCGGACCCCCTTTTTGCGCAGGTTGCTCCTACCGAAACATGATAACACCTTTCTCTACAGAGTATCGATGCAACATCATCATTCTCCCAGAATTTGATTTAGTTTATTTGAAAGACCATGGTCCCACTTCTTGCTGACGCGGTCCTTCTCAGTTCTGTCCCATTTTCCCTATACGGTCAGCTTTATCGGACATACTCTCCTTCCTGCACGCTATAATCTTTCGACCAACTCCCTTTCCCCCCCGATTTCTCCACTACAGCCTCCATTTTTTTTCAGTTCACAATTCATTGGTGCCGTTCCCCAGATAGCTTTTTTTGATTTCCCTTTTCCTGTGAGATACATTGTTCCCCAGTTCATCTCGTTCGCACCTACGGTAAGGAGCCCTCCTGCTCCCCCCCTTGTTGATAGGGATGGACCCTACAACGTGTACCCTTATCCAGCCGATTTACTTTTCTGCGGCGCGCGTTCTTCTCTCCCGCCCGCGGCTAAGGTTTATTCCTTTAAAATCTCTTATGTCCCCTATACGTTTCTTGTTGTTATCTGCTTTTAATCAATCGTCTCGTTTTCTGTCCTCCCGACAGATGCGGGCATATCGCCCTGTTCCATAGAACTTTTTCTTAGCTTTTTAGTCCAGCCCGCGCCAGTTGGCCCTTATGAAATTGCTCCGTCCTTCTTTTGCCTAAAGAAAAAATTTTCTCGGCCCAACTATGATATCAAGCACTTTCATTCAACATCTAACCTGGCATCCCCAAAATGTGAATGTTTTCCTGCCCACTTAGATTTTTGCATTCTTTTTCATTGAACTTTCCTGTCAGTTGTGCGCCATACCTCTTCTCCATCCCTTCTTCCTCCTCTTAAGATGACCGGTCTAGTCCCTGGTAACACAGCCTTGCTCTCTATCCGAGTCCTCCCATGGATTGGACCCTTCCGCTCAACAATCTCAATATACTCGCTTGGAGATTTTCTTTCGCGGAAACTCACTCTGTCCTCTCTTTTATCAGGTTTTCTGAGTTTGCCGAGCCAACCTTGTTCCTTTCTTTTTTTTACGAATTGAATGATCCTTTCACACACAAGTCTGGGTTCGACATTCCCTCCTCTTTGGAAGGCTTCTCCCTGAAGCACCCTGCACCTCTCTTTTACTTGACGAATGTCCGTGGATGGCAGCAAACTCTTCCCCTCTTTCTCTCGGATCGAACTTTTCCGTCCTAAGCACTGTTGTTTCGCCACAGTCAATGTGGATTGGAGCGTTCTCTTTCTCTTAACGTACCAGTCCTAGCCACGCCGCCTTCACTCCCTCCCCACGACCTGACGAACCGTGGATGTTGACGTCTTTTCCCCTCCGAGACGTGGCTGACTTGTCACACATTCATTCCCATTTCTCCCTTGTCATTACTTCCCCCCCTTCCTCCCAAGAGCCCCCCTATTCGTTGGCAATACCACGTGCAACCTTACCTGTGACTTGCCCTCCATTGCCCTCACCCGAATAAGACCCTGTTACCCTGCGAAAAATTGATCCCCTTAGTTTCCCAGAGTACTGGAGAGGGACTTTCCCCGCCCTTAGAGTGAAGGATACTGAGTTTCCCGTCCCGTTTTTGTCGATGAGATTTTTCATGCCCCGTCGTATCTCTGGCTTCCTGTAATCATAAAAGCCCCTTTTTGGTGGCCATCATTCCAGGGCTGCAAGGTATTTTTTCCCCTAACGTGTACTCATTCACTTAAGAGGCTTTTATCACTATTTCAATGTGGAGAAACCCTTCTCCCTCTGAGCATCGGTATCATTAACTACTCAGCCGTTTTTGGTTGGTCGTGCCTCCCACTCATGGCGCACAGTCTGTCATTCCGGATTTTCCTCTGCCACAAAGCAGATTTTTCACTTTGAAGAGACCGGGGCTTTCTCTCTCTCTTTCTTATCTCCAATAATCTTTGGTGCTCCGGAAATGTTTTTCTTTAACTTCTCCAACCACCGACCACAAGAAACTCCATCACCCCGCAACTGCATTCGAAAATTACTCCCCCTCCGCTCTTTTCTCATTCGCGCTCCTTGGGATCTACGAAGGCCACTGAGGGCATGCTATCAAACATTCCACCCCTCCTTTTTTTCCATGGTTAGTCCCTTCTGGACAACAAATGGGTTTCCGCCTGGCGTTTTTTCGCCATCTCCTCCACGCTCGCTTTGACTCGAACTTTTTATCCCCTTGTCCCCAGTCTGCGGAAGCAGCCTTCCTATTTCAAGAAAAATTTGCTTGTTGCCCCAACAGTTTTGATTAAGACCACTGATTCACTTATGTTTGGTTTCGATACCGAATCTTCCCTTCCCTGAAAGCTCCGCTTGGTCGTACATCGATCGTCCTCCAATGCCCTTGTCGGCGCGTCCAGAATAGTCTCATCTTCCACGACCCTGGTCACCACTGTATACCGCTCAAGACGTTTAATCATTTTTGACTCCCACTCCCGGATACTCGTTGAGTCTTAGATACAGCAAACCCCCCCAATATTACTCGTGTTTGAAAGTACTGTGTTTGCAATGTCTCTGTTTCTTTTCCCCCTCCGGATTTAACTTTTGTTCCTGCCTTACTCCTTTCGAGTGGTTTCTTCAGACCCCCCAGCGTTCCCGGGGCCCCCAAAACCCCCTTTCAAATTGCCTTCTTTTCTGCAAATCCGGCACCCGCTCCTCTTTCTGATCGAGTGTTCTCCCCATACTCCTAAGAGGGACAGAATACTTGTCACACCTGAACAAAAACTGTTCTCCTACTCCTCCACGAGGTACCATCCCAAATTTAATTTATCCGAATAGCCTGATTAAGTCGTCCGATCTTCGTAAGGTTCCACTCAGTTACTGAACCTTCCCTTGTTCGATTCCACTGGTACCTTCCCTTGCCAACAATTGCCTTCAATAGTCCTAGTCAAGCTCATTCAGATCCTAATTCTCCTTTTTTTGATAGATATCTTTGAATCGACAACTTGCCCCTACCAAGGGTTCTGACCAAAAATTATTCTTTTCTCCTTACCTACTCCAATGAATCGGGTTTTCCCATCCCGGAGATGGAGTTGAACCTCCCACTCACGCCGAGAATATTCCTCTTTGTTCTCCGCTTCAATTCCATTTCCAGTTGAGGAGTGCGAACGTTTCAAGTTGGAATGATCCGATTTCCCTTCTTTTTTTCCAAGTTTTGGAAGCCCCTTCCCTTTTTGACCCCGTTATTTCTGGCCCCGTCTTGCGGACGCCTATTGATACCCTCACCTTAATCACCCATCTCCTTTGTCGGCCACATCACCCAATAGGCAAATTCGTCTGCTTTGGGCTCCCAGAGCGTGGATTGCAACTTTTCCCACCAACTCTCTGTTAGTACTTAGCTACTCCGCCCCAGTGAACAGCTTCAAGTTGTCTGACAAATAATGATGGCAGACCATGACGGCCATCCTTTCGGTAATTTGTTTTCTGTCGTAAGAAAGAAAAGATTCTATGAAATGTTTTACGCCACCATTCCCCCCGTATCATTCCCCTGCCAGTTAACAGTGCTGTCTTACGATTATAGCACAGCGACTCCCTCCTCGCGATTCTTAACTCCCCAGTAGTTCTAAGGACTATCTCAGTTTCCTCGCAGCTTACGGGATAAACCTACCCGCCTTCGCGTTACGGACATAAAGGTTTTTCTTCCCTTCTTTTATTGGCCTATATTAATTCTTTTCTCAGCGGGGTCCACTTTTCGAACGCGTATCTTTCCATTCTCGTAGTTGTTGGTTCTTGACGATGCTGTCTCCACCTTCAGGGGGATAACCCTTTTGTCGTAAGGAATGCTTCCCCACCTGGTGCCCCCTTCTGAGGTTTGGATTTTTATTATTCTTTCTCGTATGCTTCTTAAGGTATTCTATTTTCCCCCTCCCCCCATGCTCTGCTCGTCGCCATCCCTACGGCGTAGAATTTCAGTTCTTTTGTGGTCGTCCGCGGGGACTGCAGTTTCTTTGGTTCTGTTTGCCCGTTAAGACAAATACTTCTTTCCACACCCATTATGAGAAAATAGTCTCCAAGATATCTTCCACTCCGTTCTTCCCCCAATCCTTGTGACCACCCAGCCTCATTGTTAGCAATGTCTTTTTTCTTGCGACCACAAAACGCCTCCTATTAAGAACCCCGGTTGCTAAAGATGCGGCCCGCCTTCTCCTTTCCCCTGTTGCCACAGGTAATTTCTCTTCGGTGGAAGGTATTTTAAAGGACAACTCACCTGTTAAGCACTTGAGGACTTCCCGCTTCCATCACGTCTTTTTATGATTTCAGTTTTCCCTTCCAGCCCCCTTCGCCTTAAACTACATCCAATAGAACAGCCGGTTCCTTTTCTTTCTTTAAAGATTATACCTTCAATCCCTGCCATCGCACGAGAGATTCCCCCGACCGTGATCATTGGCAAAGTCTCTGTCTTTCGAATCATTTTTTCCTGGCAGCAGGGTCGTATTTTCTCTTTCTTGGCTTCCGTTCCTTGAAGTGTCACACCCGGAGTTTTTTATTGAATGTCACCCATATCGTAATTATCTTCTACCTACTCAATGAAATTTCAAAAAATGATTCTACCCTCTTTGATATCTCATCATACCAGTGCTTGATTTTCTCATCATCACCGGTTAGTAGTCTCGCATTTTGCCTTCTTCAAGGACGGGATTTTACTGTCGTCGTTATCCAATCACCTCTTCTTCCCGATCACAATTCTATTTTGACCATGAAACCCCTTGCTTGTTCTGAAGTAAAGTTAGTAACGCGTTCTTTGGAATAGTTTCCCCATACACTACTCTAATGACCTGTTCCTAGCGTTAAAGTTGCCTTCCTCTCCTCTCTTTAACTGCGATCGCACGATGTTCTCCCTCGAAGTTTTTCTCCCAAGATCAAATTCCATCTACTCTACACAGTGGTTGCGTCTGCTCCTCCCCTTAAGAAACCTGCATCTCAAAACTGTTCCCATTCTATTTCCGACGCACCAGACGTATTCCCTCCACTAGGATGTGTAGTTGTGACCCTTTTCCAATCATGGGCTCAGCGCGATCCTTGCCTCGTCTTCCTTTTAGGTCGCTACTAGTCCCCCCGTTTTAATGAAGTAGATTTCCACCCTCTCCTGCTCCACAACGACAGCGGTCCTTTCAATTTAGCACGAACCCCCAGTACTCGACATTTTTCCGGACCCTCCTGTTTTTGCCAGGTTCAACCCTATAGTGTTTATGACCAGTGTGTTGGATAAATTTCTTTCCCCCTTTTAAGTTTCGTAGCCCCTTCCTTAACATATAAGGGAGTCCAAACAGGGCGCTTTGTCGAACAAAATTGAAAAGTATTTCAGTTGCAATGAGGCTTCTTCCCCCTTGTTCTGCGCTCAGAAAGCGCCCTTTGTCCTCCTTACCT
>Ga0179591_1299571_pt1 | contig 12345 bp, 14 predicted proteins | sample CZOMad2_1_08_16f_FD_182891 | JGI IMG/M metagenome (GOLD analysis project Ga0179591, IMG submission 182891) | Vadose zone soil fungal communities from Angelo Coast Range Reserve, California, USA - CZOMad2_1_08_16fungal (PacBio error correction) | ecosystem: Environmental > Terrestrial > Soil >... | reverse complement strand
TCTTGCTTATCTAATGACACTCTAAAGCCCCCTGGACTCTTGCATACACGCGACACAAGGCATATCATTATTTGACACTGTCCATTTCTCAACCCCGGTTAATTTGATTTTTTTTATATCGCTTATAAGGGTTTGCAGTAAAACGTTGAGTCCCAAGTATTTCCGGGAACTTGGCATCTTTGCCTCTAGCTTTTGCATTCATAACAACTTTCTCCCCCCAAAACCCCTCAAGAAACCCCAAATTCTGCGAAACAAAATCCCCACTTAAAATATAAGACAGTATAGGATCCACTCGGTCCTTATCTTCCCTTTCCTTTTCACATCCCCAGTACCTCCTTTTATTTCTAATAATGCTCTTTTTTCTTTTCAGTGGCGACAAGAGTACCACTTTGGGATAGTGATAGAATATTGACCCCCTTAAAGTCTTAAAAATTGGCACTTTCAATTGCATCTGACACTACGCACCTCCCCCTGAGTAATGCTCTCCTTGGTTACGACACTACACCGCCTGCCGCACGTAGTACGCTTCTGAAACTTGTCTGGGGGCTGTTGTTTCTGGAGACTTTCAAACTTTTTTAGGCGTCTTTTCACCCCAAGGTTCCCTTTCCTCTCTTTTCTTAGCCCCTTCCTTTCTTATCGGTGGTCCAAAGGACGTTATTCCCGATTATCCGGTGTTCAATCGCGTTTGACTCACATCTTTCTGAAACCGCGGAGCTGGTCTCCCCCCTTTGATGTTATCACCCATTTTCACTTTCCTAAGTTTTCACAGTTCCCCCTGTTACAATAACTTGCAGTCCTAGGAACTTGGTCGGACCCCCCTTAGTAATTTTCTATTATTTCGTCTTTTAGAGCGGCCCCTCAGTGCCCGCCGTTCCAGTTGCGTCTTCCCCCCTTAGTATGTCTTTCCGTTTATCGACCCGTAAACACTTTTGAGATTTTGGCGGACTTTTAGTTTTCTCCCCTTCAAACGGAGTCAACCCTTTCTGGTGTTCCTCAGGGGTCCCGTGCGCCCGTTGGACAAAGCTGTTAGGCTCTTCCTTTCCCGACTATGAGACTTTCCTCTTCCTATGTATTATAGAAGCTTTCTGGGGCAATGAAGGTTCAAGACCTGTTTGGTGAACCCCCCCCGGGCCTTCAACCCAATTCCCTTTTCGTCGCATCGCATCCTATGTACATGTGTGGGCCCGCTAATGCAGCCGTTCGTTTTCGGCTCTCTCCTCCAACCCCTATGATGAGTCTCTGTTCACTTCTAATCCTGCTGCTGGCCCTGCCCCATCCTTTTCCACCCCGTTAGTGGCGGGTGGCATCAGGCGACGGTCCCCCAACTTGTTTTTTTTTTCCCCGGCTTCACTTAGGCTTTTTTTTCACCGGTTTTGGATCCTTTTCTTCAAACGCGTATGCGCCTCTTTTAGCCAGGACGTCCCCCAAGTATACGACGGCAAGGGGTGTCTCCCCTTTGCCCTCTCGACGGGTTTTCTTCCCAAAAAGCCTTCTTCTTTTCGAAGTAGAGAGCCTTCCACCAATCAAGGCTTTTTTTGCCCCCCCCTCCGCGATTGACTCGGCCGGCCTACACTTTTTTTTTTTCCCTTTGACGGCGTTACTTCTTCGTGCCTTCCACACGTTCTCCACCTCCTGTCCCCTCGACCCTTTTTTTGAAACCAGCTTTCGCATGAACCCGACCCCCACTGCGACCGTAGACGGAGGCCCCCCGCCACGAACGGGGTGTCCTTTTTCACGGTCCTCCGTGAGGGGTCCTTGGTTCCACTTCTGCGCCGTCTTTTTTCGCTTCCTAGAGGCCTTTTCATGGGCCAGTAGCGAGGCCAACCCCAGGGTACATAGCTGCGTCTTTTCGACCCCCCCCTCGGGTTTTTCTTCCCCTTTTCAGGCGTTCCTTTTCCCCCCCCCGGATGACCCTCTCGAGAGCAGAGGACGCGAGCAAGGTTAGAGTATTTGTTCTCTGGTGTTTCTCCCTCTCCTTTTTGGCCTGTTTGACTTCTAAATGTCGACCCATGTTTTTCTCACTCCGTTTCCGTCCCCGGGTCTACTATGCCCCCGAAACGTCCGCCAACCAATCTTTCTTAAGCATCGACGTATTCCTAACTCCCAGGGCGTCCCCTCCCAGTGGTCCTTTCCGTCCGGAGTTCTCACCCCTCGTGCTAAGGTGGCGAGATTTCCTCTTTTTATATTGAACTACGGTGGGTCGGGGCCTCGTCAAGGTCCTTACTTATTTTTCAGTTAGGGTCCCCCTTTCTGTTCCTTTATTGCCTGAGTGCTAGTGGTTCATCCTCCTTTAATTCCCTCGCGTCTCCATGTTGAGTCACTACGAAGGACAGTATCATATGGAGATACACGTCCCCTGACCCTCTTGCATTTTCTTTTCCGCTAGGCTGGCATGCCTACTCTTTCCGTGTTGCTTAATTCGACGCCATAGTGAAACCGTTTCTTCCCCCCCCGTTACCTCAGACCCCGTGCGCGGCCCCGCCTTATACCTTTTTTTCCTTTCAATATACTTTGTTATACAGTTCTTTTTCAGGTCATATCGGACAGCGAAAAAGTTTCTCCCAGTTCTAACTTTTTCTTTGTATCCCGTATTTCGTGTCATAACCCTTTCCTTTTTCGACCTTTCCTTTCTTTCGTACTTCACTAACCCCATTTGAGTAAAGGTTTAAAATCTAAATTTAGCCCTTTAGTGGACTATATGTAACTCTCAGATTACTTCACTTCTTTTACATTCTTCTTGTTGACTTCCTTTCCCAAGGGCTGCTTACCCTTTCTACTGTCATCCTCTTCCTGAAGATCCACTGGTTCTGAAAGACCCTTAGTACAGAATAATAATGCAACGTCTCCTCCCTCATTTCCCCACTCTCTATACCACTCCAATCTTCCAAATTGGCCAAATTCATGTGCCTCTTGGTATAGGCACTTTTAATGCATACTTGCAGGGTTCTATCTTCCTTATTTCTGTCGCCTCCTTTTCCTGTCTTTAGCTCCGGTGTTGTTGTTTTCGGACCCGTCTCGTGGGTTCATTACGTAGGCTTTGACCACCAACTTATCTACCTTCCTCCCTTCCCCCGTCTGGCCCTTTCCATCCATCTTCCCCCTCCTTTACACCGGGACTCTTTTTCTTTTGGTGTTATATAGAATTCTTAAACTTTATAAGGCGACGTTGCATTATCCCTCTTTATTCCCCACCTTTTGCGTGATGGTTTAACAATTACTTCCTTATCTCCCACACCACTAGTATTCAAGACATTCTAAGATACACCAAGCCCACTTTTTCAAATAATACCCCCCGATTATGTCCTCCATATTAGTACCCTTTCCTACATTATACACTTCCAACAAAGTTACGACTTAACCTCTTTTCTTTTAATCATCTCCTTCAATTCCTTTTTCGTGTCTCTCCCCCCTACGAATTTTTCCTTGCCAATACACTTAGAAAATTTTTTCTCTTTTCGCTGAAATCTCTCTTGATCTTCCCCACAAAAACGTTATAAGCCTCTATGCCTGTGTCCCCCCCCCCTTCTTATAGTCACCCGTTCCTAAGTGCCGCGAACTTCAGTGTTTTTTGCTTCTGTTCGAATTCCTCAGTGGCCTACGGCGATGCGCACAACGTTCAACCGTCTCCTGGTTATGCGGTCCTGCTGCGATCCCCCCACTTCAAGGGGCTTTTTTTCTTCTCCCCCTATTGAGACGGCAAAATTGTAAGTTTTCCCCCATCACATAGTCGCGATGGAGCTGGAGAACCTTTCCTTCTCATTCTTTTTCCCCTACCCTCTCCTGTTTTTGTTTTCCATTTCTCCCCGCGGGTAACCAGTAATCTTTTCGGAGGCCTCTAGTATTTCATATGATCTTAGTTTCCAACCCTTATCGCAGAGGTTTTTTCCTTTACTACTCATTCGCCCCGAGCCCTAGTTTGTTCTTCCCGTTTGCAACACTTTGGCTTGACGTTTCGGTATAAAATATTTAGTAGAACGGTAAACCCAGCTATGATACCCTATTTCCGCTTTGAACTCCTCAGTGCTGTTAGACCCCCCTCACTTTTCCGGAGGACGCAAATGTTTTCGCGATCCAGAACAACCGCCCCCCCCCCCGGATTGCCTCTCCAACTGATCCTTCTCCGTCGGCTCAAGATTTGGGTTAACCCTGTCACTCCCGGGCAGAGGCTCCTTGGACTCCAAGGCCGTTTTAGTTTCTCCAGTCCTCTTCCTGGACCTTTCCTCTCCCTTCCTCCCGGTGGCTATCTTCCCCAAACTTCTTTGGACGGACGAAGTGAGGTACCGCGTGAAGACATGCGGTTTCCTTAGTAACCTTTTCACCGAAGGACACCCTTTCTTTTGTTGCCCCCCTTTTAGGTTGGGTAGTTTCCCCCTTCCTTCTGGAAAGCTGGAAAGATGGTTTAGCGAGAGGCATGTGCTAAAATGTGAGGTACATGGTGGATGTCTCCGCGCTTTAGCTTCCCTTCTGCAGCTAAATAATCCTTGATTGTTAGGACGAGGTCAATTCTTCCCTTTTTGGGGGAGGATCCCCCTCCCCATCCTGTTGTGGTGTTGCCCCTCCGTTCTTTCTTCTCTTTTTAATAAATCCGGTTGTTGAGAGACGAATCCCCCTGCCCATTTTCACAAATCAAGGTTTTTTGTCCCCCCCCCCCCCAAGAGACTTGCCTCCCCTTTTTCTTTGCGTCCATGCCCTCCCCTTCTCCTACGGAGTGGCTTTCCACAGGCCCATGGGCTTTCCCATGTGTGAAGAAAGTTTCCGCTCTCCGGAACAATCTGTCCTCTCTCCCCCTTTAATTCACACCACGCATCCCCCCACTCCTTTTGCACGGTTACCTTTCTGGTTGGCGTCACGCTATTTTTAGTAAGCTCACTCTCAAATCCGGCCAGCGGGATTTCTACGTTGTTTGCCTCTTTCTGATCTCCCATATACTGGCGTTCTCTTTTCGCAGTGTAGCTTAAGCCCTGCCACGTCGCTCCTTGTTTCCCCCAGGTGTTCCCACAGCTCAAGCCGGCATTGCCACTTTTTTCAGCTCGAGAGCGAGTAATTTTTTTCAAGGTCGAGTCTCCTCATCTTTTTCTGGTACTCATCTTCCCGGTCTTCTAATCCCCTGCTTTCTAGACGGACTGGTTCCCTGCGTGTCTTTCAATAGCTTTCGACTTTTACTTTACATTGATCACTCCTTCCCACTCGTATGTTACCGTAACCTCCCATCTAGGGCGTCCGCAAAGGTCGATTCACCTCTGTCTTCTTGCGAGTTTGGCAGAAACTTTCAGTGAAGTCTAAGATCTCACTACGAGTCGGTTCACCCCGGTCCTTAACTTACTTTTCTGGTACCACACGGGTTGAGGAACTCCCCTTGGTTTCAACCCCTGTAACGGAGTAGTGGGTCCCCAATCCTTCTTCTTTCCTTCCTTTCTCACAACTACGTTTCCCTTTTGCCGTATTCACTTGTCCCTCCCCTTCCCCTTGGCCAGCCGGCAACTTTTAAATCTCGAACGAACGAGTCAACGAACATAACATGCTATGGAGTACCTTAGACTCGCATGACTCCCCCTTTTTTTTCCCCCCTCCCCAAGTCTGACTACGTGTTTTCCGACAAACTCTTTCCCAGGTTTACTCTCCTTGGGTTCCACTGAAACCCTCTCTAAGTTATTTTTTAACGTCCTCTCTTCCAGACTCCCCTTAGAATTTACTTTCTCCTTCTCCTTTTATTTTTCTTTACCTTTCCCACTGTATTTTCTTATGAAAACTGATTCAACCTCAATTATTTCCAATGTCGTGTTTTAAAAGTCTTATTTCCTTCGGTGTTCCTAGCCCTTTTTTCCCCCTTAAGGTCTCTTTTTTCGCAGTATCCGTACCCCCCCCCCCCCCTTTTGAATAAGTATTTTTTTCTCTTTCATTAATTACTTTTTCAAAGGTCTTCTTCATTCATATTGCCATTTCTGTACTCTACTCCTGCACCCCTTTATAAGTTTCCTAAACACCCCCCCCCACATTCAACTACAGTGTCTTTTTCCCCCCTTATTTGAACAATTAAGTCCTGTCCCCAAAAAGATGAATATGCTGTGTTTCCTCCCCGCATGCTCTTAGTGGTAAGTTCTTACTGAGATGTCCTTCCAGGGCTTGCCCCCTTTTCTACCTTTTCCTACTCCTTGGTGTTGGTGAGAGAGCCCTCGGGTCTTTCTAGCGGATCCCCTATCCCAAACCTGTACTCGCCGCGGACATTAAGTATAATTTATTTTTGTGATTCCATTAATGTTCAAGAAGTTCCGTCTTTCAATGTGATGTTGTGGTTTCAAATTTTTTTTCTCTCCCTCCCAAGTACCTTGAATATGATTCCTTTTTCCTCGTACAAATTAATTTCCCTTTCCCCGAACGTATTTTCCCAGTTTTACTAAGAAACCAAAGGATCCCACAAGTTCAAATTCGCTCTCAAATTCCCTGTTCCTTTTAACAAACCCCCCCCTTTTTGAAAACTTTTTTTTCACCATTTTATTTATTATTTTCATAATAAAGAAACTTATTTCAGGGGGGCGAAACCTCTCTCTTCCCTGTTATTCCCCCTCACTTCTTCCTTTTGGATTTGCCCTTGACTTTAACCCCCCCTCATTCCCCAAAGTTACTTCCTTGTCCAACCCAAGTGGTTTTTATAGTAGCCAGTCCTGGTTTGGACCCCGTCTTCCGCAGCCGCTCTTCCCTTTTTGTGGAATTCCCTCAAACTTGCGCACACACGGGGACTCCACTCAGTAGCAATTTTGGGTCGTTTCGAAAAACTCGGGTGTCTTTCATTTTTCCCACATTTGCCCTTCTCCCCCTTAACAGGTTCCAAGTACCTTCCATAACATAGTCGACGAACCCCTAAGCTGGAGAAACTTCAATTACCGGATTGTATTCTTTGTCCCCCCCCCTGACCTATTTTCCCTCTTCCAACTGCATCAATGCCTCTTCCTTCCCAATTGTTCGTTGGCGAATCGTATTTCATCTGTCTCAGTATAGCCACCTTATCCCGCCTTTTTTTGTCTGACTACTCCTCCCTTTTATTACAGTTTCGGGTTTTTTTTAAGACTTCTTTTATTACGTTTAGATGTCCAAGAAACAAAGAGAGTTTTTTTTTTTTTCTGGTACAACCACTCTACCCCTGAGCAATTATTCCCTCTGGGACGCCATTTGTGTTACCAGTCCTTTCCAGACTGTCACCTTCTGTGAACGCCTTTGAGCTTTTTTTTAATCCCTTGGTTACTTCTGCTCCCTTCTCTTAGTGGTCCCTGTCCGGATCAAAGATGGTTTGACCTGGGGACGGAACATCAGGAAGGGTAACTGCCCTATTTCGGCAGATTTGCATCTCTTCTTTGCAAGCTTCATGCTTTTTTTCCCGTTTTCCCCTGTATCAGGCGTCCTTTTTTGATTTCAAAAAACCAAAAAAAAAAAAAAAGAATTCTCTACTACCCCATCCTCGTTACGCCCTGAGTCCCGTGACTGAGGGACCCTTGTGCGTTCTACCCTTTGAGCACCCCCGGGTCGGTGCCCTTCTATAGGGAACCCGCTTCTCCTTCTCTCGGACACCTTGAGAAAAAAAGGTGGAGGGTCCATGGGTGCTTGTTGCCTGCACTTCCGTAGGGTCTCTTCTGAATTAAACCTTCTTTCTCGGCCCGCCTGGTTACCGGGGTGGGGGTCTTCCCCTCCCCACGCCTTATGTGGTTGATATATCCTTCTTACTATTCTTCCTCATCCGTTGTTGTTGTCTCTTTTTTTTCGAACCTTTTGGGCGTTTCTCCGATTGCCTTTTCTACACTCCCTTTGTTTTCCTTCTCCCCTTATTCTTTCCATCTACTCCGGGCTCCTAACGCTTTGGAATTTCCGATACACAGGCCCCATTTGCCCTTCGGCAGCTCTCCTTTCCTCGGCAACCCCAGTTGTCTTTTTTTCCTTCTCCGAGGCACCCCCCCCCTCCCACGAACGGTGTTCTAGTGCACGGTTAATTAATTTTTCACGAAGGGCGGTCCCGTGATTTTATACTTCCACTCCAGCGACTCCCCTTTTTTTTCGGTCTCGGCCTGAGCTTCCCCGCTCTTTTTCAGTAAGGTTTCCCCTCCCACAGGGTAAATAAGTTGATCGACGAAAAGTTCTCTGCTTCTTCCTTTTTTTGCTTCAAGCCCCTCCAGGACATTCCGTTGCTCTTTTCTCGAGGGAAGCGATTTTCAAGGTCCGAGTGATCCTTTTGTCGGGGGCTGGATCGAAGCCCTTGCGGACGACGGGGGCCAGGCTTTTGCGTCTTCCCCTTTGGAGTTTTCCCTTCTTGTTAGAACCTTGTACCCCCCGTCGCCCCCCCATTGGGGTGCTTACCCTCTCACGTAATACGAACCTTTTAGGAGGGGTTTTTGTTGCAAATGTCTATTCCCTTCCCTTTTCGTGGGTCTTCCCCTTCCCCCGATAACGCTATCCCTTTAAATTCTTCCCTCCGAACAAGGTCATACTGCAGTTATGGTCTTGCGTTTCACTCCTTGTGGCCAGTACGTGACTCAATTTCCCTCCGAGTATATTGTTCGCCAGCTCCCCCTCGGTTCGACGATCTTTCCTTCCCCCTTAAGCCTTGGCCACTCATTTTTCTACACGTCCGTGTTCTTTTTTCAAACTTTTCGTCCGTCTCCCTGCCTTTTCTTCTTTTCCCGTGTTTTCTCCATCGCCTGGACTCCCCCCGTAGTGAAGTCTCCCTAACAAAACAGTCCCCTGCACTGACTCTCTTTTTTTGGTAGTTCTTTACCCGCAATATACCTTCTTTCCCTTTCCTTTTTAAGCATATATCCCCCCCCCTCTCCCCCGAGAAAGTTTTTTTAATTTTTATCTTTAGAATTTACCTTCTAACACTCTTAACCATTCCACTTAAAATAACTTTTCTTATGTATCTAAACCTTTAACTTTGTTCCTTCCTACTTAGGACCTTTCTTTTCCTATATGTAACGGATCAGATTAATTCTAAGTTATTCTACAGTCTTATTTTTTTTGAAGGGATCCCCCCCCCCTTTTCCTGTGAGGCCCTGTAACCGCCCAATTTCCCCCTTAGTACATCCCTTTCTCCTTCAAACGTATAAGCCAAAAGTTTTAATTCCTTTTTAGATAACACAACCCACCCCCCGATAACCTCCCCCCCCTTTTTTTCTTTTCCACGACTTTCAGCCCCCTCCCTGCTACAGGTGTTCTTTATACTTTATTTAAGTTTCAAAGCTACGTTGCCTCCACCTAGACACGGGTTCTATCTCTCCCTTTTGTGTTTGGGTTTTCCTTTCTTGAGGGTCCCCCGTTTTTCACCCCTCCCCCTCCATATAACTTATCACCTCTCCTCCCTGACACCCCCGTTAGCATTATGGCTTTGCTATATGTAGGCTTCTTTCTCCGTTTTCCCCCTTTCATTTAATGATGTCCTTAATTATAATTTTTCTAGTGATTTCAAAGGGTTATGTACCAAGCACATTGGCACTGCTATTTAACTAACCATTAATCCACCCTATTCCCTCTTTTTTTCCCCGCTCCGAAACCCCCCCCCTAATTAAAATCCTCTTTTTTAGACTTAATTAGCCAATAGTGACCCAAGGTTCCTAAAGTATGTATAACCCCCCTTTTCGACGTTTCCTTATTTTCACCCTAATAAAAAGTCCCGATTTTATAGTTCAGAATATCCTTGAAAAATCTAACTCTAGCCTTTCTCAAAACTTTTAGCTGTAACACATCTTCCCAATAAACCTTTCCCCTCTTTTTTTGGGACCTCTTTTAATTCTACCCCTAACGTTTCTCTGTAGCTTTGGTAGTGACCTTTTGGCTTTTGTGACGGAGGAGAATTCACAGTGGGAGGCAGGGACGTGGGCTCAGCCTTCTCTTTTCCCCAGTTTTACCCCTATTTCCTGATGTTTCCCCCTTCCGTGTTCTCTACCAGACAGGTCAATTTCGTAAGTTCCTAAATAGTCGCGAGGAGGGAGGGGAGTAACCTTACCGTACCCTCCCCCCCAAGTTCCTCCCTTCGGTTCCCCCATGGATTACCATTAAATGAAGCTTCCAAAGGACCTTGGATCTTCATTACATAGTCCCTCCACTCCTCCCTTTTGTTTTACTCCGGTCCTTTATCACGCGGGACCAGTTAATCTCCCATTTTTTTCCGCGGGAGCCCTAGTATGTTCCGTCGTCAGACCCCTCCCTTTTCCTTTTTGTTCCCCCCAATCCCCCTTGAGCTGCTATTGGACACAAAACGCTTCCCTCAGCACAGTTTTGTCTAAGCTCCTAAGGGGTTCCCTTCGACTTTCCCTCCCCCACTTTTGCTGGCTCCCGCCCCAGAGCTAAAAAAGGGTATTTTCGACTGGCGCCTAGGGAGTCTGATATAGAGATGTCTTCCCAAACCTAGGATTTTTTTCCCCCCACTCCCCTGGCCTCCCTCCTTTTTTGCTTTTGTCGTCCCCCCGATTAGCAGATATGTTACCCTGTGCTGGCCAGAGCGAAGGGACCTTCCTTGCTTTTCTTTCTTTCTTTTTAGGACTCTTCTCCCCGACCTCCCGCGTGACGTCTTGAGGTAACCGTGAAATCACCAACCCCGTTGTGTTCTTGGGTTGCCTCAGCGATTTTCCCTTGTGCTTCGTTCCCTCCTTTTTAGGAGGTAAGGACCCTCTTCACACAGTTGTGGTCATTGGGGCCTGTCTCCCTTTTCCCTCCCCCCGAGTCTCCTCCGGCGTTAGAATAGGAATCCAAGTATACGCCGGAAAAGGGAGTGGAGCGCTTACCGTTTTTTCTCCTGCCTTGGATGTGTTCCCGATCTCCTTTTGTTTTTGTTCTTTTTTCTTCTCCCTCGCTAGCACACCCCCCTTTTTTCTGGGAGCTCCCCCCCCCCGGGTAAACCGCGATTGCACTTTAGGGGAAACAATACCTTTGCCGGGGCCCCTTATGTCCATGCAACCTGCCGTTTCGTCTTTTCCCGGCTTTTCTCACTGTCCGGCCGCTCTCCCCGGTCCCCTTTGTCCATCGTCGCTCCAATGCACAGTTCCCCCCCCAACGTTGGCGGGAACCTTGAGCAAACCAACGCCACGACTTGGTTACGTTCTTTTCCCTTTCTGTATGGGACCTTGAATTTCCCTCGACCGCAGGTTCTTCTAGAGGCGCTCTCCTTGCGGGCGAAGTCGGCTGGCATCACCTTTTTATTTTCGTGATCTCCGACCACCTTTTTTTTTTTGCGCCCCACAGCGTGTCTTTTCCATTCCCACGGAGATCCCTCTCGAAGATTACGGCGAGTCTCCGGTCGAGTCATCCTTTGTAGTGCTGGATCGCAGCCCTTTTCCGACCGGTCACCTTTTGTTTTCCCTACCTAGGCTACTGTCTGGTTATCCCCTTTACCGCTCCTTTTTTCCTATGATTACCGAAAACCGAAAAAAATCTGGGGGTTTATTCTAACTCTTCTATACTCTTTTTTCGAGATTTTCCGGATTTCGGTACCCAGCACCACAATTCTTGTGATAAGTGAGACTAAGTTTTCCAAAATTACGAGTCGGAATCCGAACCCCAATTGAATTATTTTCAGTTCTTCCCCTTTTCCCCGAATGTCCCTGATTCTAGTGCGTTTTTTCAAACTAATCATTCCTTCTTGTTACTCCAGTCCGAGGTTTCGTCGACCTTTTTAAAACTTACGATTTGTAGATTCGGCGTCTTTTCCCTTTCCCATCTCCCTTCTTTTTAGACTTCCTGCTTACGGTTCTTTTTTTTTGGTTGCGCATCCTTTCCCTGCCCTTAGTGGCTAATCCATACGGGAAAACGCACCCAGACACGTTTCAGACCTGTCTCTTTTTGCTTTTTCCTTCTTTTTTCCTTCCAAGACTTTTCCGCTATTTCGTTTTTTTTTAACTTTCCCTTCGCGGAAAAGCTTCCCTTTCTATGGTACTCTTCGCTGACAAGGATAGGAGAGTCCATGTAAAAGCGTATTATCTCTTTTTGCCTTCCCATTCAAACATTATTTTTCTTTTCTTTCAAGATCCCCTTAAATTTTTACAGTTTATTCCCCTTTTTTCCCTTAAGGTGCTCTCATTTAACTCATATTTAATTATAAGGTTTCCTTTCTATTTTAAGTATTATCGCTCTAGTTAATGTCCCCCTTTAAGTACCCTAATGTTCCTATCCCTGTCTTAACAATTAGTACCTAACACCCCTTTAGTAATGTCCCCCAGCATCCTTATAAGTCCAATTTCCCACACCCACTCACCTTACCCTCCCTTTAACATTTCTTTGCCCCTGGGACCCCCCCCCATGCTTATGCCTGTTTCCCGCGTTTTGAAGCTAATGCGATAAAATTGTGCAGGAGTACTTCATTTCAATCCT
>Ga0179591_1278605_pt1 | contig 12345 bp, 17 predicted proteins | sample CZOMad2_1_08_16f_FD_182891 | JGI IMG/M metagenome (GOLD analysis project Ga0179591, IMG submission 182891) | Vadose zone soil fungal communities from Angelo Coast Range Reserve, California, USA - CZOMad2_1_08_16fungal (PacBio error correction) | ecosystem: Environmental > Terrestrial > Soil >... | reverse complement strand
GCTCTTTTGTAGGTATTTGTGGGTTTTTTGCTTTTCCCCCTTGCCTTTTTTTCCACCTTTTATTCCCCACCAACAATTCTTTTGCCCCGCCGCCTTGATTGAGAGCCTTTTCAGCCCTGTCATTGCAGCCTTGGGGATATCCTTTTCTTAATAAAAAATGGTGGCCTTCGAGCATTTTTTTGGCGGCCTGTCCCTGTCGTGTCCACTCTGCTCCCCGCTTTTGGCAATGGTCCCCTTCAAGTTTGTTTCATGCCCAGCGCCCCGAGCATTTGGGCTCCCCTTTGTTCGCTATTTCGCTGGTTACAGTACACCGACCAGGTAGCCTCCCGTTGTGATTCCCAGGAACTTCCCCAAACCTCTCTACTGTTTGGTCTTTTCGGGGGTTGCTCCCGATTGTTTTGCCTTTTCGTTCTTTTCCGGTTGGCGGCGGGTGTTTCCCCTCACTTACCAGGGACGTTATCTAAAAGCTTTTTTTTTCCATAGAGCGAATTAGTTCCTTCTTTAGTTGTTTAGCGCTTCCCTTTTTCTGCCCCCGTGTGCTCCCCCAGTCCCTGCCTGGTATCGCGAGACACGTCTGATCCATTGTCTCTCTTTAGAGTGATTTCTCTTCCTCCCCGGTTGCTTTTCGTACCTCTGACATCCGCCTCTTTCTTTTTGATTTATGAGCTAATTGGCCCACGGATTGGCCCCTCTGCCCTATGACGGCTTCGCCCGAGGATTCTTTGGTCACGTTGTCTTTTTCCCTTTTTCCGCCTGGTTGCCCCCGCCCCTGATAAAAGTTTCAGAGTGCTGTTTTTGAAAACAGTTGCTCCACGGTTCGCCACCTTCTTACGCCGGGCATTGGGAGAGAAATACCTGTTCCCCGTTTTTTCCGCGCCAAACCTTTGGACTGGTCCCCTACATGTGGGACAATCGTCCCTTTTTTTGTACCTGTCCTAGATTTCCGCAGACTGTTGGGTCTCAAAAGCCCTGCTCCCCCCCTCCTCCCCTCCGCGCTCCCTTACCAACCGGGGGTGGAATCCTCGTTCCCTTCTTAATGAATCCTCCGTGGCTGCATCAGTGTCAGGTCCCCCAGCTGGCGTGCCCAAGGTCTCGATGGTTTGCCGTAATTTTCTTTTCCCCTTGGTGTCTTTGGGAGACTTGAGGTGTACGGACAACCTTGATGCCCATAATGAGCATTTCTGTCTTGTGGCCCCCTTTTTTTCCTAACTGATTTTTTTATGGTGCGGCGTGGCTTTTCCTTTCCATTTAGCCACCACCGTTTTCCCCCTCTTTCATCGTCATGCCCCCCCGGTTTTTCCCCCCTACCTTTTTTTTTTCTTTGTTGAAGTAGCAGGGGCAGTCTGTACTATTAATATTCCCTTTTTGTGACATTCTTTTTTTGCAATACTGGGTGTTTTATTCGCTGACCCCCCGTGGTTTGAGCCCTAGTAGCTTTTACCCCGTCGTGAGGCATGTGGTACAACATTGGTGTTGTCAAAACTGGTTACCTCATTGTTTTTTTAATTTTTTAACAAACCCCAAACATTTTTGCTGCCCCCGTTCAGGGTTGCGACGCCTTTGTTTCAATAAGGACCCCCACGTCATTTTTTTCCATGCAAGTTCTGGCTCAAAATTCTTTAAGTATCCCAACCCCCTATCTGAAAGATAAATGTGTTGTTCTTGTTTTTTTGTTCATTTCTTGATCCCCCCATTTGACGGAATACTTTTGATCCATCCCTGGGACCCATTTGTTTGCCAGTTTAAGTGCCCGTGTTTTTTTTTTTGTGCGTATTACAATGACAGTAAAGGGGTTTTTTGCACCTTTTACCGTCTCTCTTTTTTTTTGGATCGGTCTTGATTATAAACCCCCCAAACACAGTTCATTTTCGTTACCAAGTGCCCCCACCCTCCCCATTGTCCCATCCACCCCCCCGACGTTACCCCACCGCTAGTCGCTCCCCCTTTGTTTTTTTCCTCCTTTATGGGCCATCCTTATGATTCCACCCCGATGGGCCTCTTGTATTTTTTTTTCTTTCTCTTCTTGATTTTGGCCCTTTTCCCCCTTTCCCCGAGCAACAACGTGGCTTCCCGTTGTGCTTGTCAAGGCTTGTTCCCGACTCGGTTTTCCGCATAACTAAATTACGGCCGTAGGCCAGCGTCTAAGGATCCCTTTTCCGACCCCCACCCGTTTTTCTGGCAAAGCCTCTTCCCCCCCCTTTGCCCAGCTTCCCTTTCCCCCTGCTGTTTCTTGCCCTGACAACCCAAAAAAAGTCCGGCACAATGAATTTTTGAACCCTGCAGATTAGATTTGTTTCTTTTGTATTGACCCCCCCCGTCTTTTTTACAACTCTCCACTGCTTAATCATGTTTCACCCTCCCTCCTGTCGAGTTTTAGTAAAATGGTCCAGTACACCCCCCCCCCCTATTCGCCGGACAATTATCTCTGTTTTTTGGGGTGTTCCAAACGCCCTCACCCCCCTTCACTTAGTATTACATTGGTCTCGGAACCATTCCAAGTTTGTTCTGTCAAGCCCATTCCCTTGTGGTTGTCGAACCGCCCGTATCTTAAAAGAGCTTCCCTGGGTTTTTTTGGCAGCGGTTCATCATTTGTCCCTCAGTCAAGATCTCTCTTTTTTTTTTTCCGTCAGACTTTTCTGTCTGTGTGCACGCTTTTTTTCAACTGAGGAGTCCATTTTGCCGTACTTTGTAGATTTCGTTTTTTTTTTGTGATGTGGTCGGGCGTTGCCCTCGGTCGCCGCTAATAGGCGTTACATCCACCTGTCTTTCAGTTCTTATGTTTGTGCCTAATGCATTCCAGGCCGGCTTTTTTACCTTTCCCACCGGCAAGTAATCGCTAAAACAATCTCCATTTAACCGTTTTTTCGTCCCTCTTGGATCCCTATAGTCAGTATTCTTTATTCCCCGGTATACTTGTATGCCCCGCCTCCCCCCCGATCCCCACACCTTCCTTCACATATCGAGCACACACTGCTCCCCCCCTTCTTTCCTCTGTGTTTCGCTCTGGTCCGGCCCTCCCTTTTTTCGGGTTTTTTGTTTGTAAATTTTCCCCTCCCCAATCTAAAACTTAATGACCGGGCAGTCTTGTGCAGGGGGCTTTTGGCCCTAAACCAACGGTTTCCTCTTCCAATGTTGGCCCCCCCCCCCCTTTTGATTTCTCATCTTTTCCTGGTTACCCTTTGAAGACGCTGTTTTGCCGATTTCTCCTACCTTCCCCCTTGTGTTGACTCGATTTTTGTTTTACTGTGCAAGCCCTTATCCCCCTCCCTTCTTCTCTATTTTTTCTTTTTACCAGGGAACTTTCATATCATCTATGCTTCATGGTGTTAGATAGCAACAAAGGTTTCCCCCCAGACCAGAACACTTCCACTTCCCCCCCCCTTCCTTTACGATATCTTTTCCCTCTCCTCCTTTTTTTTTTCTGATGGCCGGCTTGGGTGTGTGATGCTGGCTTTTTTTTCTTGTATTTTTCTCCCACAACATCGGAGTCTCCTCTTTTTCCTCTATAGAAGGGTTTCCCGGAGCCTCAGGCTTTGATTTTTTCAGTTGGCTCGGTTTCAACATGGGACTCGGAGCTACACGTTGGCGGGCAGTACTTTCCAGGGCCGCCCAATTCGCCCTCCTTTGGTTTTTCCATTTTGGACATACAAACTTTGACCAAGTGGCTTCCTTTCCAATAGTCTGCTTCACGATGTCGGAAGTTGTATTGTTTCTGTCACACCTCCCACCTTTTTTTTCCCCATTGGATTCTAACCTTTGCCCTTCCCCCCCCGGTCTCCGCGTTTGCTTAGGGCTTAGCTTGCACCCTTGTGGTTCTTAGGGGTTTGTGATGTTCCCCCTTTCAAAATGACCCCCCCGTGCCGTTATCTCAACAGTGCTGTTGTGTAGTGCCTTTTTTTTTTTTTTTTTTTGGGTTTTTTTTTGGGGGGGTGAGCCCCCCCCCCCCTCCTTTATTTTCCCATGGCGGTCGCCGAACCCCAGTGTGCGCTTACATGTTGCACCCGTACGGCTGGCATTTTCTTGCTTTTCTTCTCCCCCTCCCCTGATACTTTTTGGAGTTGTTCGCGCCTCTGGGTTCTTCTGCCCGTTTTTTGTTTTAAGTCCCCACCTCCCGAATCTATTTATTTTCTTCCCCCCCGCGTCGTGGCCATTGGTGGCCGCCTTTTTGCCATCGCCGTTCCCCGTCGTGATCCTTTTTTTTGGACTTTCAGATTTTTCCTCCTCAGGGTGATCCAGCCACGCGCCCTGACCCTTTTTTTTTGAGTCACACTGGGCGGCCACCCGGTTTCTCCAATGCCTTTTCCTTGTGGGCCCGTTTTCCCCTTGTGGGGTGTTCCTATTCCAAACTTTGGTGTAGTTGCCCCTTGTCCCGGTTAGCTTGGTTACATTTACGTAGGGGTTTCCCCCACATGTGCCCCCTCTTCTGTCGACGCACGTTTGGGTCTGTTTTCACCCCTCGTTAATAGTTCTTGAGCCCCCGGTTTTTTTTCTTTTCTTTTCCCTCTTTTGACAGAAATTTTTAACCTGGTTCTCTCCGCAGCATCTTGTTTTCATATGGGGGTTTTTTCACGCCTTCTTTTGCACGTCAAGCGTCTTTTAGTTTATTGGGCTCTCCACCTCTTTTTAATTCCTGGACCAGGTGGTTTCTTCTTGCTGGCCGAGGCTTGTGAAATGAACCTGTGGCGCGTGCTCCTCCAGAATTTTATTCGTCTGCCCACCCTCCTCCCTTTTGCCCCCCTGGACTCGTTTTGCCCTGGGTGCTCCACTGAACTTGTTTTCCGTTTGCTGTACCTCATTACCGGTTCATTCTTTTTTTTTGTCTCTCTTCTTCATTTCGTGAAAACCGTTTTTTCGCGCCTCCTGTCGTGCCACATGGTATGGATTGTCGGTTTGGAACATTTTTTGTGGGCACCCTTGTACCTATGGGTATACTTTTGTTCATCCTCCCAGGAACACCCCCCCTTTGAACTGTTAAGGTTTTCGCTTTACTTCATTGTCGCCCACTTTCCTTACTGCAAGTCCGTTTTTTCCACCCTTCTTTTTCAGTCCTAATAAGCTTTTCCTCCTCCTTCATTTTTTTTTTTCTTGACTTTTGTTCTGAAACGCCCCATTTTTTGTTGTACATAACGGGACCTGCCTTCAGTCCTCTCGTGGTTTTAACCCCCAATGCCGTCCTGGGCCGCATCCCACATGTTGTTTTTGGATGGTTTTCAACCCAACCTTCTCCCCTCGGCCCCACCAGGTACATCAATTTTCCAAGTCCCCCCAATAATACGTGTTTACCGGGACCTGATCGGCACCCCCACGGTTTTCGTTTTGGACTTTCCCTCCCCTGTCTTTGCAAAAAGATTTTCCGACTTTTCTCTTTCCCCGTCTGCCATTGAGTCACTACCTTCCCGAGTTAACCCCCCGTTTCGTCGAACTTTGTTTTTTTACTTTTTCCCCCACCTCGAGCTTTTTTCCTGGACTCCTATCCCCTCTCCGTTCTCCCCCCCTCTTTCCCCCCCCCCATTACGTGTGTCGCCCCAAGCTTCCTTCCGCATCGTGCATTCCCCCCCGTGGCTTCCGTCAATTTACCCCCTTCCCTTGCTCACTAATAAAGAACTACGCCGGTCCCCCACCAACCCCCCCTCCGGTATGGATCCTGCTGAGTTTTTCTTAGCAGCCCCGTATAGTATTCCTTTCCCAATCACTATAATCTTTTTTTTTCTCCAATTCCTCTGTTCGTTTTTTCCCCCGGAAGTTCCTTCCTGGTCCCCGCCCCAACCCCCTTTTACTTCCGCTTGGGCTGCAATCTATGTTTTTTTCAATGGGTGTCCCCAAACCCTACAAAGTGAAATTCCCTTTCCTGACTGTTTTTTTTTTTTTATGAGGAAGTAAAAAAGTTCCCCCATTTTGTCAGGCCTTCCTTTACTCTATGTGTCTAAAATTTCCCAATTTTTTACAGCGCCTTTTTTTATCTACTCCTTGCGCTGATGCTTGATTTCCATGCGCCCTTTCCATCCCCTTTCAAAAGCTTTATTTTTAAGTATTTATGCAAAGATTCCTTCCATACCGGAGTTCAATCTTCCCTTTTTTTTCCGATTCTTATTTATTTCAAGCCCCCCCCGCCTCCCGGGCAAGGGCAGGAGTGCTGGGATGGGCCTCAGGGGGGTGGCTGGGGGAAACGTCACTGGTGCTCATGCTTGGTTTTTAAAATTTTAAACTGCGTGTCTGCACTCATCTCAGGTTCCCTTTTTTGAGTGCCCTTTCCCATTGGCTATTTGCCCCTCTCTTACACCCACATCCACAGGCCTTTCCGACCCTCTTTTTGTCTCCTTTTTTTTTTCAGACCGCCTTATAAACACGGCACCGTTTCCTTTCATGGCCCCGCCTTACCGAAGAAAAACCCTTAGCTCCCCCATCGGATGCCCCCCCCCCCCTGCGCCACCCTTAGAGCGTGTTCCTTTCCCTTCTACTTCCATTTCGGTTCTGACATCATCCCTACCCCCCCTGACAGAACGCCCTCTTTTTCATTCGCCCGCTGGAATTTTACCACACCCATGGTCCGTACGTAACCCTTGTCCCCCTGGCTGGAAGTGTCAAGACTCCTTGCCGGGCCGGACCGTCTGCCATCCCCCCCCCATGTAGAGGACTCTCTCCTTTTTTTTGGACAAGATTTTTTTTGTGAGGGGCTTAGCACTTCTCTTTTCTCCCATGCATGGAGGTCGCGTGAGGCCCGGCTCTACCTTTTTTCCCCCTCTGTTGCGCTTTTGTTTTTGTTGTTCTTTCCCCCAACCATAAACAACAAAGCCCCTCATTCAACAAACCCCAACTTCCGGCCCACCCTCTTCTCTCTTTTTTTTTTTTTTTTCCTTACTCCTTTTTTTTGGTTTTCTTATGAGGTGTCGTTTTAATTTTATGCGTGTTCTTTTTCCAACTTGGCTATTTTTTTTCCATAACCCACCCCCCCCCCCCCCTCGCCTCTACTTTCTCTTTTATCGCGGTGTGTCCCCCTCCCTCGCTGGTGACTTGCTGATCCCTGACTTTGATTTTCGTATACCCGTGTGCGGGGCTGTAGAGGACTACACGGTCTTTCCTGTCACCTTTTACCTGACCGGCACATATGATTCCCCTGCCTTGGGTTTTTCCTTCCATCACAAGGTTGTTTTCCCTGTTTGGCCATGCGACTCTGCCCCTCTTGTCCTTCGTGAACGGTTTCTGTTGTTTTGCTTCTTTGACCCTCCCCTGACCTGGAGTGCTCCTTGGGTCCTTTTTCCCTCCACCCCTGACGGCGGTTGGCGAGGGGTGCCGCGAGTTCAGCCGCCGTGTTCCGTGTTCCCAGTGCCCCTCACTTTGAACTGTGTTTTAGAGACCGTGCCTTCCCATAGCGAGACTGCTTTTTCCCTGTTGAGCCTTTATTTTGTTTCTTAGCGGTCGTATGCCCTTTTGTTCCCCATGCGCCACCTGCCTGTCCCTCTGTTGCGCGGAATAACGCCCGATCCCCTGTTGTGGGGGTTGTTTTTTCGCGGCCTTGTAGCGGGCGCCCCGGCGGCACACTCCCGCAAATTTGACCTTCCCTCGTTCTGGTCCTCCGTTTCGTAGAGGCATTGTTGGATTGCATCGTTTTTTTTTTCATGCAGAGGGCCTTCTTTTCGATTTTGATTTCACCTTGGCCGCTTTGCCATCTCTTTGGTTGATGCTCACCGCTGCCGTTTGCCCCCTTTTCGCACCCTCGGCGTGTCCCCAGGTTCTGGCCCCAATCCGCAAGTTTATGGTTCTCAACTAAATGTTGCCTGTGGTACGTGACCCCCTTTGCACGGTCTCTGCGTGTCCTTTAGGAGGTGTGCCACCCCCCTGGGAGTCTTTTGTTTCACTTATGTTGACCCCCTTGTTCCCCTTTAAGCTGCGTGCGCTTGAGAACCCCCTTTTTCGTTTGTGACCCTCCTTTGGACCTCCTCTGAATACTGGTTTTTATGCAGCAGCCTCCATCTTCCTTTTCACAGTCCTTTTTTGACTCTCTTTTTTTAGTGGCCTCGCCTCTCCGGTTTGACTTGCTTACGCAGTTTGGTCCTATGTGCTTTCGGGAATGCTTTTTTTTTTTTTTTTTTTTTTTTTTTTTTCCTCAAACTGCCTCTCTCTGTTAGATTTTGTTCCTTTCAGAATTTTCTCTTGCCCCCCCCCAAGTCTATTCCGTGACAGATTTCCCCCCCTTCCCCCTTTCCTTGAAAGAATCTTTTTTTTTTGGTTAACCTTTCTACCCCCCCCCCCCGGGTGGGCCTCGTCAGGTAACCTTTCTTCCCCGCCCGGCAATCCCTTTGGACAATTTCGGCCCCTGCATCGCGACCCAACCCTTTTTCTGAGCGTCTGGGGCCCTTGGTATCTTTCGGCCTTTGGATTGTTGTCCACCAGGTGACCCTTGGTGGGATCCTTTTGGGAAATCCTTCCTGTTTTTTCAAACAAACCAAGGTTCTGTTACCAGGTTCCGGACCTCTGTCCTTCCTTGTCCTAGCCACCGTTCCTTTCCATTGTATTTTCTTTTTCCCCACTTATTCCCTTTGTCCCATAAATTTTCTTCTCTTCCTCCCTCTCCCCGTCTGGGGGGTGTGGAGATAATGTTTCATCCCCTGAAAAAGGACATTATTCCCTTTTTCGCCACTTCCCGGTTTTCCACATTTCCCCCATTTAGGCATTGGGCTGGTCGTCCAATGTGCAAGTTCTTTATGAGCAACCCTTTTCCCCTTTTGGAGCTTTTTTGTTTTCTTTTTCGGATTTCCCCCCAACTTCTTAAAGCCCACATTTTGTCCCCCGTTTTGCCCCCCCTCCAATCCCCCCCCCCTGACCACTACCCTACCCGTGTCCCAAGACAGTTTTTTTCCTGCGACACCCACGGTTTTTTTTTTTCGCGCATGCCTCTATCTTCCCGATGTTCACTCGTTTTCTTGTTTCTTCTGCCCCGTCGTTTACTTTTCCCCACCCCGATACAAAATCTTGCCCTTGCTTTTTGCCCCCTGAGTGTTTCCCCCACGAATGTGTTCCTCACAATTACCCTAGGCCCCCTTGGTAGTCCACACCCGCGGTTCCCCACCCTAATTCCTCTCAGTTCTTCAAAAAAAGCCTTCCCTTGGAACTCAGGTATCCCACCCCCCTTGTTTGCAGACCTCCCCCCCGACTTTTGCTTCCCACCAACACCCCCTTCTTCCCAAACCCAAAAAACCCCCTACTGCTTGTAGCACGCCTGGGCTGATTTCTTGATGTGCTTAGAAGCCCCCCCCCCCCCAGTATTCCTCTTGATTAACTCTTTTCCCCATCCCATTCCCGGGTCCCAACCTGCGCGGCGAGGGACCCCATTCCCAGCCCCAGTGCCTTTTTAAAAGTCAACGCTGCGCAACTCTTTCACGGGTCCCCACGAATCGAAAATTTTGTCACTCTCTCCATGCCCATGTGTTCTTCTTTTGTTAAACAACGACCAGTTGTTGATTTTCCCCTTGCCCCCCCCACTGTTTTTTTTTGTTTCTACCTTTTTTGTCGATGTGCTGCCTCCTCGTCGGTTTTTTCTTTCTTCTCCTTCCATTGTCAGGTTCCCCTTCCCACAATTCGCTCGCGTAATTAGTTTCTCTTCTTCCACTGTTAGCCCCTTTTCCTCATTCAATGTCCTCCTACACTTTGCGTCCCCCTCTGCTCGTCTTTGTTGGAGGCACTGCGTGCACTCCCCGTGTTTGCAGGATCATATGTTTTTTCAGTAAAACCCCCCAACCCCCTTTATCATTCTGTTCTGAAGAAGCCCCCACCTTACTTCATCTTGTGCCTTCCCTTCCCCCCCCCCTGCCCATACTTTTAATCGCGAAAAAACTTCAGGCATGTCTTTTTTTCCACCAGTTCGTACATTTTTTGAGGCCCGTTTTACCAGCAATTTCATTTCCACGGACAACGTTTCATTGATTGAACCGACTCCCTAAACACACGTTCCCGCTAAAGAGACACCCTGTCCCCGCCACCGGTTTTATTCCCTCGTTTGTTTTGTTTTCCTTGGTTTTCCGTTTTTTTTTTTTCCCTTTCTGGGTGTCCAGAAGAACCCCAAAACCGGCTCCAAGCTCGCAATCGCTGCTTTTTTACCTTTACCCCACCACCTGGGTTTTAGTCCCCCCTGGGCCCCCCGTCTGCATTTTTCAGTGAGGACAGTACCGTCCGACCTCAAGAGTCTTCTACGGCCCGTTTGCTTCGAGTTGTCCCGAGTATTTTCCCCCCCCGTTTATAGATGAGACCAGGTTTTTTGTTATTCTTACGCTCGTTTTTTTTTTTTGGGAGCACCTAGTTTTCCCCCCCCCTTTTTCACCATCTCCAAACATCCTTTCCCCACTCTCTCTCACTCTACCCCTGTTTGTTGTTGATCTTTCCCTTGTTTCCACTGGTCATTTGGTTTTTTTCTGCGTGGCTTTTTACCCTTTTTATTTGTTGCTTCCCACCTTTTTTCCTTTTAGATTGTCTCTCTCCCCCCTTTAGGAAGACAGAAATTCGTGATCCCTCCCCCCCCGGGGATTTTATCAACCAGCTTTTGCCCCGTAGCTTTCTACCCCAGCCTTGTGGCCCGGCATTACGGTCTGCCCCTGGCACTTTTACTCGGTTTCCCCCCCCCGTTTTGTCTAAGGAAAAGTGTTTGTAATGGCCCCCCTGGCGCTGCCCTGGCTGACGGCTTTTTTTCCCGGTTATTGTGCTGATGGTCATGCCCGAAATTTTCCCCTTGCTTGTCCCCCCTCCCACCTGCGCTCCCGCGGTTGGCCCCTTGCAGGTCGCGACTTGTCTTTTCTGGTTTTTTCTTCCTGGGCCAGGCTGGTCCATCCCTTACCACGTTTCCTTTTCCTAAATTGTCTTTTCTAGGGTTGCAGTATGCGCACTTTCCGTGATGTTGTCTTTCCGATTTTACGCTGTTGGCCTTTTTGAAAGGGTCAATGCGTGGTTTCTCTTCCTGGTGAAAGTACACTTGTTCCCCCCTGTTTTTTTTTTACCCTTGCCTCGATTCCTGTGCCCCTGCTTTCCCTCCGCCCCTCCCCACCCCCTATTTTTTCGACATTAGGCGAGCTTAACCTTTTTCCGTGCTTCGCGGCCTTGCCTTCCCTTTCTTCTTTTTTTTTTGGTCGTTTCGTTTAGGCATTTTCTTTTTTTTTCCTGACGTCTTTTTTTGACGGCTGAGTCACGTTCGGCAGCCCCCCCCCTTGTCGACCCCCCCCAAGGACTCAAGTTGTTGGCATACCCCGATCCCCAATATCCCCCCCTTGCCGTGTTTACCCTTTGCCCATTTGAGTGTTTTTCTGTGTTTTTGACATTTCTTCTTTGACAAATCCGCTGTCAGCACCTTTGGTCCTTTTGTTTGCTTGAACCCATGTGATTGAAGTTCCCCTTTTTCCCCCTTTGATGAGAACCCTGGTACCCCCCTGAATGCCGGAAGTCCTCTTTTTCATACGGGTCTGATTTAAGAATTGACAGTTCTGGGTTTTTTGCAGCATTACCTTTTTTGAGAGATTTTCGTCTGGGAGCGTCACATAATGTTTGGACGGTGCTGAAAGATGGTTTTGGAGTCTTTTTTTTGGATTCGGACAGGCCTTTGCTTGCCCACTGATCCGTCTTTTTTTCCCCCCCCCTTTGGAGAAGTCCGACTTCCTCTTTCGTTTCCACCGCCTTTGTACTCTTTTTTTTTTCTCCCTGGGTCCCCTACTTTTTTTTTTTTTACGTTCCCCTCGGACTGGGATCTGTGTCCCACGCCATACACCTGTCATTCTTTTTGGTTCCTAGGCTTGCAATTCACAAAAAGTTCGCTCCCCTGAGGTCGTGAACGGAGGTCGAGGGGGTACCATTGTATTGGGGTTTTTTTTTTCACTGGTGGTTAGGGACTATGGGTTTCATTTTTGGTTTTTCCTCCTCCCCTGTTTTCCCCCCCACCAAAGCACCGGTTACCATTTTCTGCTGCTCATTACCCCCCGCCCCCTTCCCTGAAATCCTTGCTTTCTCCACCTTTATGTCCTTTTTCCTTTAATTTCTCCCTATTTTAATACTGCCCCCGTTTTTTTTTTTCTCTGAATTGTGCAGTACAAAGTCCCAATTGCCCCCTTCCAAATAAAAATTTTGTCCCCATCACGGTACTTAATTTACTTGGGGTGTGGCGGACACAATGGACCGTTCAGGCGGTTCTGCCTCCCCCGTAACCGGTTTATCTGTTGTTTTTCTTTTAGTTAATTTCCCACAAGATAACCCCCATTCTGGTTACACCGTGGACCCCCTTTTCCCCTTTCCCCACCCCCTTTAAATCCCCCCCTGTCGTCCCCGAATTGCCCGTTTTTTTGACCCTCAATTTTTCTTTTTCCATGCAGT
>Ga0179591_1271951_pt1 | contig 12345 bp, 9 predicted proteins | sample CZOMad2_1_08_16f_FD_182891 | JGI IMG/M metagenome (GOLD analysis project Ga0179591, IMG submission 182891) | Vadose zone soil fungal communities from Angelo Coast Range Reserve, California, USA - CZOMad2_1_08_16fungal (PacBio error correction) | ecosystem: Environmental > Terrestrial > Soil >... | reverse complement strand
TTTTTTGATGCCATAGCACCTCTATAGCGTCATAAAAGTCCTTCCTAGGCCCTTGTGAACCACGTACGTTTTTAACAGATCCTTACCGGCTGGCGTCTTGCGAAAGGCGCTTTTTTTTTTCCCAAGGATATTCTTTCTTTCATGCCGTTCCAGGGTCCGTTATATCTTTTTTTCCCAATTATATGAGTAACCATTTTGCGCCCAGCTCAACCTTTCAGTCCAAAATCAACGCCAGGGCAACGATGACCGCCTTCGAAAGCACCTGGCTACAGGCTCCTTTCCAACCTGCTATTAAGTGACATCGGATTCCATCCGACTGGATTTTTGGTACCAAGGGTTAAGTATCTGGTAATGAAGAGAGGTGGTCCACATAGGACCATTTGCTGATAGAGGGAAATGGAGGTTCCCCCCAAAAAAGCGAACGCGTGACAACGGCTTTCTCGTATTTTTACCTTGGCGACCTACATCCCGTCGTGTTCCCCCGTCTAATTCGGTTATCAAAACTCATATTCACTGCGTTACTTCATCCCTATCATTTTCCTGGAAGAGAACGCCTTAGTAGTCCTGTAAGCACAGCAGCTTGCGGTCGCATCAAGGGCTTGTCACAGAGACAGGCGCCGTGAACGGAGTCTTATTGTTCCTTTCATACGACGTTTTCATTTAAAAGTAGACAGGGCCCCTCGTTGAGGTGGCCGTAACGGGGGAAATGCCTAGGAAGGGTCCCGGGAGTGGCGCGCCCAAGTAAGTTGCTAGGCGCGGGTTTTCGCACGGGGCAATGAGCACATATTGTCCGACGAAGGTGCCATCCCTGTTTCATACTCGGGGGTCGCCGCATGTTTCCTTTGGCAGAGTGACGCGTTTCTTTACAGCCTTGCCTTTTCTCACGCTTGGCCACGCACAAACCCCCTCGACTTGTTTACATATAAAGACGCGCAGCGGCTTTTCATGTCGTTCCGATCTGCACTTCCTTTCTTTTTTGGGAGATATTCCAGGCGTGACACCAACTGATATTTTGTTTGGCCTTCTCCCGATTATTTCCCCCGCTGCTATTAAAGCTCGTTGGCGCGGCATTCCAGCGGAGTCTTTTTTCCATTGCAATCTTCCCTTAGGTCTGCTCACAGCAGGGGACAGGGTGTCATCCCCATCGGCCCCCAAATTTGAGTCGTCTGATATTCCGACTCCCAAACGTAAGCGTGGCGCAGGCTCCCTTTTCCCTTGTTTTTTTTGCCCATGGTAGGTTACTGTCTTAGCAAAGCAAAGGTTTCTCAGATTGCACGCGATTTCCCCCTCCATGGACCTCAAGCAGAACGCAAAAGTATTTCCCCCTATTATCCACTGGGCAGCCTCCCCTCACGCTGTCCCTTATGCGAGGGGAACTATTTGCTGCTTTTAGCACTGGTTCCACAGATCGCGCTTACATGCTTTTTCTTGAGACGGAATTTCACGTGTTTTGGAAGTTAGTCACATTTATCCTCCCCTTCTTGTTCGCCCTGGCCGTAATTTTTTTTTTCCTCCGGGGGTCCTGATCGATTTCCTTCGCGTTACGCCCCCAGCTCCCTGATACTTCCGATGTGAAATTTGTCATGCATACCCTCCCTCTTTCCCAGGTCCTCTTGGCACAAGCCATTGAATCTTCCTAAATCGATAAGAAAGAGTCCCCCACGCTTCAGTCCATCTGAGATAACCTGGCACGTTCTAAAAGGCTTCTTTACTTTTTGGATCGACTTCCGAGAGTCTCGTAACCCTTCACTGGGCTGTTGCCTTCCATTCTTGTGACCATTTTCCCCTCCTAGTTCACTCGATGATGAACCCTAGTGACCCTCTGGCATTTACACTCTAACCACTCTTTGGATCGAAAGGCTTCAGGCCCGTGCTCTTCCACCTCCCCTTTCTCAGGAAGGGCCTTTAAGGATAGATGCTTGGGCGCCCTTGATGCCTCCTTTCTTCTTTCCTTAAGATCTTGACCCCTTTACTCCAAAATACTGCACTCCTCTGGTTCTGTCCCGTTGGACATTAAACGGCTTCCTAACGATCCTTTGATTCTTTCCCCTGTTCGGAAGTGTCTTGTGCGGACCACATTTTCTGATTTATACGAAGCCCCCGTATGGATGACCATTTCCCCTTTTTTCGGGAAGAGAGGGTTGCATTTTTCGGCTTCCGCGTTGAAAATAATAACCCGATGGGTCCCGGTTTCATCATCCTTAGTGTCAAACACTTGACCCCCTTTCATTGGACTTGATGGGTGTCTGTTCCTGGTCAAGCGCAGTAGCGCTCTCCGTGCGAGCTTTGATTTTTCCTTATCTTGCTCCTGCGGGTCGCAGGGCTTGCTGGCAAAGCTTCCTTCTGATGTCTCCTTGCTTCGTCGTGCTCGGCTCAAGGTTCCCGTTTATTCGTCCAGATACTCAAGGGTCCGTTTTTTAATATATATCTTCACTCGACATACGTTGTTTTTTAGAGCCGCTGTACCACGTCAGCGTGCTTTCTCTTCGGGCGAAAGCGAGATTTTAAGAACTTTCCATTCGACGAACTCCTGAAGCCGATATGTCCAGCAGTCCCCTTCTGCGCGGTCTAAACACCGATTTCGACCCCGGTCGCGCCAACGGCGTTTTTTTTTTCCTGACCAGAATCCAATCCGCACCACCGGCACGTGCCAAGTTTTAGTCTATTTCCTGGTCACAATAAGCTGATGACATCCCTCGTTTTTTTTTTTGTGAATGCGTGATCCCTGCAATCACGCCCACCCTCGCGGTCCCGGTTTTTTCATGAGGCGTCCCCGACGTTGTGCACCGTTTAGAGCCTTCCACAGTTTTGACCATGGCAAAAGACCTTTAACCTCTCAACTATTAATTCGTGGCCCCGTATTGTACCACGATTTCCCCTATGCCCTGAGGTTTTCGTACATGTCCATCTTTTAGCTCTGTCTTCTAGATCCACGCAGGCCCCTTGCATCTAGTTTTTTTTTTGGCCCTCTCCTGCCAATTGTCTTTTCTCCGGCTTTTTCAATTTTTCCAATGAGCGTGATCAGTCCCTTAGTTTTTGCCCTTTCATCCAGAGTCGTGGCTTCTCCCTTCTTGAAGTGTTTAAAAGCTGTCCCACCTGAGGTAAGCAATCAGGATTCCAGTGGTACTGATGAACGCATCTTTGATTTCATAAAATGGCGCTCCAACCTTTACAGAAGTCAGGGTCGCCCCCCCTCTTTTTCCTGTTTCTTGACTTCTCTAAGCGTTCCTTTCCTAAACATGCTTGTAGTAGGGGGACCCAACTGCCCATGGATTGGAAGCGCGCCGTCCCCCTTGCGGTTTTTGAATCAGTCGTGTTACCAACCCCCCCCCCCCGTGCGAAAATGCTTTAGATTTTTGGCGCTTGTATCAATCTCGCAAGCGTGTAATCCCTTTATAACACCTTGGCGCGCGACCCATCTTATTTCGCCCCTTCCAAGTTGAAATTGGCGCTAACTCAGACCCCCCCCAACGATCCAGCGGAACCCCTAATGTAAGCCCCATTCTACAATCAAGCGATCCCGTTCCTCGGCCCGTTGTAATCTTTTTTTAGGTAGTCCCTTTTCGTCCAATGTCGGCACCTACCTTTTTGTTTCTGAGTAGCCAGGAATTCCTCGCGGCAAATGACCCCCCCTCTGGGGTTATTCCCTAAAGTTTTTTTCATAAAATGTCCCCCCCTAAGGAATGTAGTTTGCCTGCTCCTCTTTAGAGGTTGTAATCATGGGATCCTTTTTCCCCGTTTTGTTCAGAGGGGGACTTCTGCGGACCCTTTTCGTCTCTCTCCCTAAGTCTCTGCTATTTTTTTCCCACGATCACGCCGTGTCCTGAGTCCGTAAGCATTTTTTCCCCGCGGTTTCAAAGATTTGGGAACGGTCCCGGCACCAGCCGATGAATGTTGTCCGGGAATTATCCCCGATGGGGCCGTAAGTTGCTATTCCCTGAATTTCCCTTTAGATTCTTCGGTACTATTTACCATTCTCCGTGTTGTTCGTCCAACGTGCTGATCGGTCCTTTTGAACTGTTTTCCTCTCACGCTGCAGACATTCCCTTCCCTCCCCCCCTCTTATGCCCCCCGATGGCAACGTCGATCTTTTAAATATGTGAACTTCATTTCCAATTGCGACCAGCCCTTCGCCTTTTTTTCCCACCGCCCACGCGCCGAAGGCTTGGCTATTTCATTACCCCCCCTAAATTTGGGCCCGGTTACCTTTGTTTTTTGGCCCGGCAAGAGCGTGACTCCAATAGGCCAGTTTTTCAAGTGGTATTACACAACCAGCTGTACCCTTATACCCGCCAGCTGCTGTGTGCACGGACTCTGTTTTTAACTCTTCACACAGGCCCAGCCTATTTTCTCGATTTCAGCCCGAGTGTTCTTGAAAATGTTTTGTCCCCCTACCTGATCGGCTTGACCGCTTCCTTTCCGTTTTAAAAGTTCCATACGAGACCTTAAGGAGAGTGCCCACCCATCCATTTACTTCTTTAAAATTGATACTGCGCTACATTGCTTTAGTCCACCACCTCGTACCTTCCCTCCCCAACCCAAGTAGGCAGTTCATCATCGACGATCTCTCGTTTAATCTCTATACCCAACGCGACGCGTGTAGCCGCGTAGCAGGTCTTTCAAAAGAGAGGGTAATTAGCGGGGCACTCTCGAGTTCTGAGTGGTTCCGTCAGTTGGAGCCTGGAATGCCATCAGGAAATGTTAAAGGGACCTTTTACTTATGCCCTCGGAATTCTCTTACGGGTTGAGGAAAACAAAGCGCGTGCTCTCCCAGCAGACCCCCGCCCAATGTTATTGCCTCATGTGAAACCTCCCTTTTCGGATTGGGAAGAGTTTGTACGTTTTTATCGTTTTGCAGAAGGTCAAGCGTTCCTCTCTTTTTTTTCTCCTTGTTGTGAGAGAGAATGGCACGTTGAGCATCCTATCCAAGCGTAACTGCCTTCCCCCCCCCGTTCGCGTTTCACAGAGGCTTGTTTTTTCTTCTTCAGTCAGCAGATCTTGGTTTTACCACGGATACGGAGGGTATTGAGCTTCTCGGTGGCCTATGGTCCGTTATTCGACCATTATCCTGTAGTAGGGATCGTTGGGCCTTTCCGCCACCCGCTAATACTTTCCCCCTCAAAGATCTTAGCTCCCCCCCCGACTTTTTCCTGAAACGCTATGTTTTAAAGCACCTTTCCCCCCCCCTCGCTCAAGCCCCGCGAGACTTTGAGCATTTGTTCTGCCCCCTCTTGACACCGCCGACGGGACATTGTTTTTCCCTATATGCGAACAATTCCCCCCATTGTATGAGCAGTATGTCATGTCGATCCTTTTTCCAACGTCCGGGACCCCCACCCTTGCCGTAGTTTACTGGCCAAACTTTTATCTCACTCTTCAACCAGTCCGATCAGGTATCCTCCCCCCACCACATCTATTTCACAGAGTCTTCTCTTCAGCCCAACCCCGTTCCTCTTGAAGAGCTGACCCTGCGCTATATCGGTCGCCCAGCAGAGCGGTAGAAGCCCTAATGTCTCTGGTTCTGGTCACAAGGTCCCGCTTCCTCCCTCACCGCGTCTACCTCTCAGGTCAGCAGTGCGCCCTTTCACTTATTTAGAACCAGTTTCGCATGGTGGCGTATAGGCCTACGGGTTGAAAATCCGCTACTAGGTCGTCGTGTTTTCTGTTTCCACCTTTTGAGAGAGCGTGTCCAGTGCGATATGGCGAACGGTTACAATAGTTCACTATTGACTCCCCTTAATGGCATACCCGGTTGCATCCTTTTTGGTCCCACTTGCAGGTTACTGGCCGAGTGGCGAGTGGAGTGACGCATTGGACCGGATCAGCACTTTGAACCCACCAGAGTCCCGTTTGGGTCCCTCACCATCTGAAGCAGCGGTTCCAAATGTAGTCGATCATTCAATTCATGCCCCTTTGCGGATATGACGCGTCTCCTCTGCTGTTGCCGTCTAGCCCTATTGATTCCCCCCCTGAGCTGTTACTTTGGGGGCCGCCATTCCCTCGTTTGCTTTTGACACCAATAGAATCACGTCCCGGTTTGTGCGCATAGGGAAGGGTCGCGCTTTTTGACTCCCCATCGGCTAGTCGATGGAGCATGATTTACCACCTCCTTTTCGGCCGGTCCTACCATCAGGATGGGGGGCCCCCATTGTCTTTTTATTTACTTTTACTCCCCTTCGTTGCTACGCTGTGGCACGTTTTTTTCTTTCATGCGAACATACGCCAAAGATTCTCCTCCCGGTCCCTTGTCATGGCAGTCTTCTACCGACTTGTCCCGAAGTATGAAATGGATCCTTTTATTTCTCCCCTGCTCCAGGACGTTTCTTCCCTTTGATAGTTGATGGCGCGGAGTTTTTATGCGCAATTTATCCGCCTGTTTTAAAGTTCTTTAAACAAATATTTTGGTTAGCTGCGCCTTTCTCACTGGTTCCGACGCACGGCTGCGCCTACAGACCTCGCCAGCAAGGAGAGAAACGATTGTTCCCGGTCACTGCTACCTGACCTCTTCCCCGGACTCCTTTTTTTCAAACCTTACATGGGGATTAGGTCACCCTCTCTTCGACAGTAGCACACTCTAACTCGAGAAACTTAACTTGCAGTCCCTTGTTCAAACCGCTACCTTTGATCTTTTTCTCCTACTAGGTGAGAACCCGACTTCGTCAGCACTCTTTCCCTTAACTGCTTACCTCTGGGCCCGCTTGTCCTCCTTCGACCCGCTCTGTAAGAGATACGACGAAATTCATTCCTTTTTTTAAAACCTTTTGAGTTTCTCCACGGCTTGCAGTTTTTTACCCCCCTGCGACCCCCCGACCACTTTCGGAAGGGGACGCGCCTCCTTAAATTGGGCGCGGTGATGAAGGATTGGACTTCGATTTCGTTGAACCTTCGTAAACCTCAATTCATCTCTTTATGACTAGTGGTACCCCGGGCACACTCCCCATTTGATCCCCTCTCCCGTAGTGCCGGAGTTTAGTTTTTCATTCCCCCTTTTATCCTTCTCCCTTCTCCTCCTAGTGGCAATACTTTTCTTCCATCCCGTGGAAATTTTACGGGGATTGTTGGTCTTGCGGCTGGTTTTTCCCCCTCCCGTGGACCCCTCTTTGTCATCTCAGTTTAACCCACCTATTGTACATATCTCCATCCTTGGTCTTTTTTTTTTTCTTTTTGATTGCTTTTTTTGTACCATCGAGTTTTCATCCGTTTCCTCGCCTTTCGTGTGATCGGCGGCTGTCCAGGTTTCTTTTTCCCATGTTCACGTCTTAATGCTTGGTGTTTCCATTTGCCGCTGTTGCTGTCGTCGCCTATCCAAGGTTTATAGTAGGACTCGGGTTCGTTTGGCCTCTGACGGTTTTTTAGCTATATGTTTTGTTAGAGAGATGGCTTCCTTGAACCCCCCCTTCCCCTCTCTCCTGACTGAAAGGTGCCACCCCTTCTCCCTGATATTTTACGACAGCCAGCGAAGAGCCCTCAGGAACCGATAGTCAACCTTAGCAGCGCCCTACACTCAGGATAAGTTTTTCCCCACTATTTCCTTCAGTGAGTGCAAGCGCTTTTTTCCATGAACCCCCAACAGCCCGCGCCACATTTTTTCTCTTTTCTTTTGGAACCCGCTCCAAAGTTCCTCTTTGAATGTGTGAACTCAACGCCGCAGCCCCCCCTCCGACCGTCCTAACAAGTTCCTAATCTCCCTTGAACCGGTCGGTCCCCCCCGCTTTTTATTATAGAGAAAGCGGCCAATTTTGACACCCATTGCCACGGACGAGCAGGGAATCCCCTACCTGGCTCTTGGATCAGCCTCTTTTGACCTCGGGTACACTCTTCCCTTCCCCACTTGAAGTATTCGTTTTCGTCCTTCCAGACTATATCTCCCTCCTTCCCCTCCCCCAAGTTTCCCAAGAATGTAATATATTTTTTCGGATTTCTTCTTACTGAAGTTTTTGGTAGCCGGCTTTTAACGGGCCTGTCTCCCGCCCAAATCGTTTCCTAGGTAATGCCAGAGTTCTTCATTTAAGGATTGACCCTCCCCAGTGGTGACACACTCCTGACCTTGAGCGCAAGAGGGATAGCTGACCCGTCTGGGATTCAATGACTAGCCTTCTCTCCCAAAAATCTCATTTCCCCCTGTACTTTCTCCCTCAGATTCACTGCCAGGTGAATTCCCTCTCTCCCTTTTTCTCCGTGTTGCATATCGGGAGTGATCAGTTCTTTCCCAAGAGCCCCCTGGATTGTGGCCGCAGGCCCGGATGGCCGGTCCAAGGTATCCTTAAGCACCCCTGTGACTTGTTGAGCTGTCGTGATAATGGAAACTCCTTTCCTCCATAAAGCCATGTTCCTCACCGCGCAGCCCCCATCTTGCCCGCCGGGAGACAACATCACAATGTCCTTTAACTCTCGCCCTCAACTTGACCTTCGGCCCAGAGGAAGCGATCTAAGCCATTCCCTCCCCTCATAACACGATCCATTCTACCTCGGGTTGTTAATTTCGTCTATGGGTCCACCAATACTTTTTTCTTCCTTCGAAGTATTCTTCTTTCAACAGTCTCTTTTTCTGGCGAAACGAAGAAACTACAACCCACCTCTTCCAGTTAAGTCGCGCACGCTTCGCTTTTTTCTGTAATCCTTCTTCTACAGCGATTACATTTCTTTCTATTCCACACCCGGGAGACCCCACCCCCCCCCCCTAATGATATTGGTCAAGTCTAACCGCCGAGGAACCGAGCACCACTTTTGTCATCCGCTTGGTCCACCGTTCCCCTTTAAGGCAACAAGATATCGTGACCTTTTCCCGAGGGGGACTCCAAACAAGGTTGCATCCTTTCTCGAAGCCATTTTACTCCCTTGCTTCTATTGACCTAAACACTTCTCTTTTTCGAGTGAAAATTTTTTCTGATCGTCCCCTTTGAACTTCTCCCCCTAGTCAAGATTCCACGATAACTCCTGAGGCCCCTCGGATGATGACTGGCCCTTTTTTTATGCCCCTAGGTGGACCGTCATTACACTTTTCTCGGCGCGCAATACTTTTCCCCGCGCAAACCGCCGAGAATAGGAGGATGCCTCCCCTCCTCCCATCCCCCTCCCACGATGCATCTACATGTGCGATCCTCCAGCCATCTCCCCCTATGACATGCCCTATTTTTACAGTATACTTCTGCGGTGTTTTAACACCATTATAAAGGTCCGATCATGGTACAGGCTTACTCTGGCTTCTCCTTTTTTCCTTGATGTCCAGCGGCCAAGCTTTTTTCATTTCCCGCAGTGATCTGCTGGACACTTCTCCTTTTTGATCCCCTACCTGAGTGCCTTTTGATGCATGATTTGTTCGTTTTTCGCCAGGCCTTTCCCATTGGTAATGGCGCGTTTCACCCACTCTCTCGAACATGAAATAATCCAATGTCTCCGATTTTTTCTTAGTACCATCCCCCCTTCCGACCCGGCACAAAATCCAGTCGGCGGTGGCCATAAGCCTCCTTCTTCAAGTACTAGTTTCCAACCCCTCTCTTGAGTTGAAGCGCTGTAGCCTGATGTTCTTTGTCACTATTTTTGCCCAGGCCGATGGGATTGCTTCAAGCTTTTTTGCTAGTGTGAGTTCCCAACAGAACTCATTCTTAATTTGCTAAGATACCTCCGGACCTGAGGCGGATCTCGAAGACTGTCCTTTTTTTTTAACCCCCAAAACCTCTCTGCTTTTACTCCGCCAGCCCTTTGCCTCTTTTTCCCCCGAAGTTTTTAGACTCTTTTTTGGACCTTTCGTTGGGCCTGCGTGCTCTCCGCGTCATCTTGCACCACTCTCCCCTTTTTGTTTTGAGATTTCGTGCACCTCCCGATAACCCCAGCGTTAACCTGCCTCCTGAGGAAAGGTTTTCCCCAGAGGCCCCTTTTAGGCTTGGTCGTCTCCCAGGGCGCTTTGGTGTCTACCCCTTAAGTTAGATCGGAGATTTTCCTATTTTTTCCTTTATCGACCTTTCCCCCTTCCTCCTTCTGTGGGTCAGAACCCTGTCAACCACTCACCCTCCCATACCCCACGCCTGCTTTTTCCCCCCTGCTAATGAAAGACTGTTGACCCCCCATGTCAGCGATTCCCTGACTTTTTTTGGACCCCCCTATTCGTGCGCGACCCGATCCCCCCTGAATCCGGGATTGGTCCGTTTCCGCCTTTTCTTTTTCCTCAGAGTGATTTTTCCCACCTTCCATGGGATGCAGTATATGTCATTTTCGTGAGGGTTGTTCTTGGTGCAACCAAACGTCCGGCTTCCTTTTGTTGAACACCTTTCGAGCGCCCCGACCAGTATCCTTCATCCCGTCGGAAACCAAACTCAACCTCTCAGGTAGCCTCAACCTGGGACTCTGAGCAAGTTCGTTACTTCAGCACATCATCTCGATTGACCTGGCATCTATGCTTTTTCCCCCTTTTTCCGAAAGCTTTCTTTCCTTTCTCTTTCCCCATCCTTTTGGGTGGTCCACAAGCCCCTTCGCCGGTCCATTCGCCCACTATGGCAGGTAATCCGTGCGCTCCTGGGCCACCAGGTCTTTCCCGCTCTTCTCAGGCGTAACGGTAATCTTCTTTTTGACGGCTTTTGGGCGCGTTTCCAGGCACTTGCGCTCGCGGTTACTTTCCTGCCGTTCCCCATATTGACTGATTTAGAAACTGGTTTTCAATTTGTCATTCAGCAGTGGTTTGCATTACTTTTCCTTCAGCGTGCGTTTAGTAGCTTCCAGCCTGGCCGATCACACTTGGCACGCACCACCTTTCTCTGGTTTTATAATATTTCCTACTGCATCCCAACTTTCGTTCAAATTCGCAGATCATGTCGTCTCCAGTCCTTTCTGCCAGCTTGGGGTTAACCCTTTTTCCCCCCCTAAACGACGGAGTTTTCCATTACTCCCCTTCTTCTTCCAGATGAGCTTTTAAAAGCGCTGCTTCGTTTGCTATTACAGGTGAGTCGTGGACCATTCTATGAAATTTTTTTCTGGCGCACCTTCTTCCGGGTTATTGAGCAGTTAATATCCCCATTCTTCTTTTCCAATTTGGATTAGTGATATTCAGCACCAACTCCTTTTGAGCAGGCCCCCGAACCATTCCTGATGGGTGGACATTTTTTGGGCCTTTCTTTATTTTATTGACAGCAAAGGATCTAAGCTTTCCCCTCCCCCTGGCAGTACTGGCTCCCCGAATCCCAGAAACCCGCCTACCAGTGGCTGACGATAAGGGCAGCAGCTCGCTAATTTCCCTCTGCCGCGGAATTTTTCGCTTTTGTGAACTTGGCTTACTTTCATTTGATTCCTTGTCAAGGGGATCCGTTCTTGAGACTGGAAGTTATCGCCCCATTATCCGCCTTTTCTTCCAGTCCCGTACCGATGGTGTTTCGCTGGCGTTGAGTTCCTTTCCCCTCGTGTTTACCGGCTGCGCTCTCTCACGCCCCCTTCCCACAAGGCCACTAGCCATTCAGAACTTTCAATGTAACCTTCCTGCCAGACGTTTCGCACCAACATGCTTGGCGGTTTTAGCCTCAGTCTACGCAAGCAGTTGCACACGCGCGCTCCGAGCATCTCCTGGAAGTCCCATCCTCGAAATTCTTTACTGAGATTTTGGGAGCCTGCGGTGAGGAATCCCTGACTCTCTCCCTTCCCCTAGGCGTTCTAATGCTAATTGCTTTTTTGCCCCCCTTTCTTGTAAAGATCGTCGTTTCCCTCCTAGTCAGAGACCGATTCATTACAATATTCACATTGATTCTTTTTCAAGTTAAGTTGCCCCCCGGCGTCCCCCCCCTCCCAATTGTTTGAGGCAGGAATTTCTCGTCCTCTATATTAATCTTGGCTTGGCTTGATCCCTTGATTTACGTCATCTTTACCCCAAGGTACGCATTCCCCCCCTCCCCCTCGTTTCCTTGGAATCTGATTGGCCCCTCCCCCCATAGGATGTCCCGCCCCTTAGTCTTCTTTCACCTGGAGATTCAGTCTTTGTCAACCCCCTTCGATCTCTTTCTCCCTCGGTGCAAAGCACCCTGGTTAGGACCTCTTTTTTATTCCTCTTTTTAATTTTACGTTGCGGCGAGGTTGGCGCTTGCTTTTCGTTTCACAGAGTAAACCTCCTGTCCGTTGTCACCATTTCCCCCCCTTTTTCCCCTATCCAATAGCTGGTTTTCTTGTGGTCTTTTTCGGAATGGTAGCTTGTCTTCCCCTCCGTTGCGACCTAATGATTTCCCCCCCCCCTTTTTCATAAGAGTTAGGGCTGCTGCAAAGTCCTATCGTTCTCCTTTTTTGGTATGGGTTTTTTAGTTTTCTCCCCCCTTCTGGACAATTTTCTTTCCCCCGTTCTTACTTGCTCCTTTGTCCCACGGGTGGCCT
>Ga0179591_1510423_pt1 | contig 12346 bp, 19 predicted proteins | sample CZOMad2_1_08_16f_FD_182891 | JGI IMG/M metagenome (GOLD analysis project Ga0179591, IMG submission 182891) | Vadose zone soil fungal communities from Angelo Coast Range Reserve, California, USA - CZOMad2_1_08_16fungal (PacBio error correction) | ecosystem: Environmental > Terrestrial > Soil >... | reverse complement strand
GCAGGCGGCACCGGAAAATCGCAGTGCGCTGCCGCAGAATCGCCGATCGTGGTGTCGCCAGCAACGGGTTGCCCGACGCGCGCCGCGTGGCGGCATGGAAGTCGCGATAGTCCTGGCGCGCGGGACATCGCCCAGACTTAGTAGCGCAGGCGGGCGATGGCGCGCGCGCGTCGTCGATGACGGAAGGGGCGATCTTGCCCGCCGCCAGGGCGCTTGCTTCGCCCTCAGGAGGCGACGCACCGCGGGCGTGCAGGAATGTCTCCATCGAGTAGGGCCGCAGACCAGGTCGACCGCCGCGCTGGCGCTCGAGCGTGCCTTCGCTCCAGGCCGGCCGCACCGCCTCGCGCACGGGCGTGCGCGACAGCCGAGACGCGCCGCGTCAGCCTGTTCGGTCACGGCTCGCCCGCCGCGATCGTGCCGCGCAGGATCATTGTCGAGCAGCGCGCAATAGGCCACGACCGAAAGCTTCTGGCCAGCGCCCGCTGAAGATCGTCCGGAGACTAGCGTATCCAGTGGTGCCGTGGGTATACCACCTGCATCCAGCAGGGGAAAGACAAGACGCCGGCCAGCAACGACGAGATCCGCATCCTCACGCCGCTTCAGGCATGCGGGATACGGCTTCCCGGTCGATCACTTCAAGATGGGCCTGGCGCATGGAAGCCGCATGCATCACCACTGAGTTCGGGCTCCGACGATTCAGGACAGCAGAAATCGGGCTCGGCGAGAGACCTGCAGCCGCGAAGCCTTAGTGAAGGACATCGAGGGTTCCTGCTGCGGCACGCATGAAGCCCAGGATTCCCGCTACCTGATCTCCTCGGCCGGCGGCGACGGCACCAATTTCACGTCGATGTCTTTCGCGGAATCGTCGCGGTATCGCCAAGAAGCGCGGCTGGCACTTCAAGTCGCCTCGATTCATGCCGACATCGACAAGGGCCACATCTCCCGAGAACTCAAGGCCGGCCGCATCGAGCCGCTGAGGGCCCGTGCCCGCCGCGCGACAGCGCGAGACGATGCGGCCCACCCGTGGTCGTGGCGCAGATGGGCGCCGAGACGTTTCGCAAGGCGCTCGAAGAAAGCGAAGGTGTCACGTGAGTGCTGCGTCCGGACGGTCCTACGATCCCTCTGCCGACCGCGCGATGGAGATCCGCGCCGGCTTCGATCCGGCGCTCGCTGGCACAGGCAAGATCATGGAATGCGGGCGCTCTGTGCGAGCCGGTCGGCCGCAACGTCATGGGCTATCTGCGGCGCGACCATTTCGAGATCGAGGCCGCTAATCCCGCCGAGCGCTGCACCACGGCCTCGGTGTGCTCGCCACCACACGCAGGAAAAGGACCAATCCCGTCCTGCTGGCCGGCCCACGGCGAGCACGCTCGATCTCTCAATGCAAGTCCGAGCAGAGTGACCGACCGCCGCGTGCGCGGTCGTGCAGACGGTTAGAGCAGTCCAGGCACTACACGGTGAAGCTAGAAGGGGCGACGACATCGGGCTGGGCGCAGCAATATTCAGCGAGTGCGGCGCGATCCGACTTCATCTCCCAGATCGACGAAATCCTCGACCAGGTGCTGGCCGGCACGCGCGCCTACTTCGCACGACGTGGCCGGAAGAGAGCTACCGCATCATTCCCCCTCTCTACGGCAAGAACGGCGTGATGGGCGTGCTCGAGCCGGTCAAGACGCCGGCGCACGAGCTTGCATTCATCTCGAGGTCGCGGCGGCAACCCAGTCGCTCGCCACCGCGATCTGCGGCAGGGCGCGCACCAGCTGAAGGCACTCGCCCTATCACGGCCGCGTCGCCACCGCGGGCCAACCTCGCCCTCGCCCTTCACGCCGCTCGAGATCCAGATCGGCCAAGCCCTGCGCGTTCAAAGTCTATCACCATGATGAAGGTCGACAGCGCCACGCTTGTTCCCCACCAGAACGAGGAAATCGTACCGTGGCCCACCCATCCGACCCCACTGCGCGACACGCCAAGGTGATCGCAGCAAGAACGCCGGCCCCCTTCGAGATCACGCTCGCTATCGTGTTCAAGACCAAGGAGGATTCTCGAGGCAGTGAAGCAGAGCGGCGTGATCACCAGGGGCTGGTTGTCCCGAGCTCTAAAAACGTGCCGACCCAGAACCTTCATCACCTTCGGCTTCTGCGACCTCGTCAACGCCGTGAAGATCACCCGCCCCGCCCGCGGCCCCAAGGGCCGGCATCGGCGAGACCGACATGCACGCCGCCACAGCGAAGGCCGCTGCAGGAGACTCCGCGTGCAGTGGCCGCCGCAGATGATCGGGCCGGGGCAGCGGTGATACGCCGCGGCGGCGTAGGCTTTGCCGGCCCTGGCCTCGGCCGAGGTTTCTTTGGGGGGGCCGTCGCGGCCGATAAAGATCGTGGCGCCGTTCGCACCGGGCGGCGGCTCGGACTTCACCATGCCGGTTGATCGCCAGAAGATGAGCGCGCGGCTCGGCCAGTGCGATGTCGTCGGAACAAGCCGGGCGCCGGCGGCAATCTCGGCGCGGAGGCCGCGGATCAAGGCAGCCCCCGACGGGCTAACCATTCACCATCTCGGGCAGCTTACACGATCAATTCGATCCTGACAAAAGCCGTCCTCATTCGCTGGCCCGACATGTGGCATCGGGCAGTTCACCACCGACACCGACCGTTCTCACGGTGACCCCACGCTGCAGTCAGGACGCTCAAGGAGCTGAGTCGAGCTCTGCAAGCGCGAGCCGGCAAGCTATCTATGGCTCGAGCGGCCCGGCGGGCTGGTGCCTCTCGGCACCGAGTTCTTCCTCGAAGGCCGCCGGCACAAGGCGAGCACGGCCCATCGCTGCACGGCGCCGCGTCACCGACATTTTAGCCGGAACCTGCAGTTCCTGACCGGCGGCCACACGCCATGCTTGCCCCTACATCAAGAGCGGAAAGTGCGCCGGGCTTGCCATCAGCTCGACGAAGCGGTAGCCGCTGCACCGGAAATCCCGTCCTACGGCGAGCAGGGGCTATCCGACGCGTCGACTTCAACCCGGTGGCACGGCCATGATCGGGCCCCAAGGGGATCCCGGCGAGATCGTGCGGCGCATGAACAGCGAACTCGACGCCGTGCTGAAAAGCCACGGAGTTTCGGGACGGCTGGCCGAGACGGCGCATCGCCCTGGGGGACACGTCGGAGTCCTCATGGGACACAATCAGCGCCCGAAGTCGAACGCGGCAGACCTTTTCATCACGCGCACCGAGATCACACTCGAATAGCTGGGCGCGCGCGACCTCCGGCCTAACGCCCCCAGACTTCCACCCTGCCGCTGCGGCGCGACGCTCGGCGCGTTGGATCGGCGGCTGAGGTCGTCGGGTCGAGCCGCCGATCGGCATGGCGCCGGCAGGTCGGTGTCGCGCCAGCCGCCGCCCAGCGCCAGCACCAGTGTTGGCGCTGGTGGTGAGCCGGACTTGAGGAGGAAATGAGCGACTTTGTCGGCGGTGGGGCGGCGGTCTGGGGTCGTCTACCACGGTGGTTGTGGCACGGTGCCCTGGGTGTACTGATTGAGCGACAGCCGGTCGGCCATCGCGCGCGGAGGCAACGGCGGCCGCGGCTGAACCTGTTAACTGCTGCACCAGGACGCGATGCTGGAAGAGCGCATCCTCGATCTATTGGAAGGCACCAGGATGGTCTGGCGGTATTTCGCGACCTGGCCGTCGTATTGGCCCGGGCGCCCTCGACTGCGCCTTGACGCGCGCCGCCGTCGATCAACGAGTCGACTTTGTCTTTGCTCGACCTGGTGGGGTGGTTGAATGAATTGGATGTCGCGATCTTGCTGCCTGAAGGAGAGCGCCCCTCTCCTGGTCCCACGAATTTTCCGCCCGTACGATCGTTGCGAAGCCTCATCGCGCCGCGGAGCGATTACCCCGTCTGTCTCCGCGCTGTTGATCGCGATCGGCGCTCTTTGGCCGCCGGCCCGTGAGGGAATGTGGTTTTCGCCGTCTGAACGCGTCTTGCGCGCGCGGAATCGAGTGCATACGTCGACGTCAGGGCCACGAGGAGAACAGTGTGCTCGGGCTGAAGGATGCTCATCTCAGTGTCCCTATCGGTCAAATCAAGCGATGAACTGTAATGTATAAACAAATTCAAAACTTTGTTAATATATTGAACTTATAGGCGCTATGCGTGATAGGGTTGCTTAGATAGGAGGAAATTTCACAATGAGCACCTCCAGAGAGTTGTGTAGCGGAAGATGAACTGTCCAGGAGTCGGTGATTCCGGATCCTGAGGATCGGTTCGCACAGGACATCGAGATCGACTGGACGACCACGGAGACGAGGGCGCTCCGGCGCTCGAGGGAACCAGAGCGGCTGAGAGAGCCCTACGATCTCATCCTGGCCGATCGTATTCCTGGACGGTAAAGCCAACCGGCATCGACGTGTGGAAACGCCTGCACAGGAAGCATGTCCCGGGACGCCAGGTACTCCTCAGTCCGGCCGGGTCCCACCGAGAGCTTATACAAAAGCATCGGCCGGGGATCTCATCGCTCAGCCCTATATCGCCTAAAGCACTGCACCCCGGGCGACGTGCGCGCAGCTCATCGAGGCCTACTCAACTACGGGCACTCTTCCAGGCGGGGCGACTTATTTTTAAACCCCAACCCCGTATCCCCGAATTCTACTGGGGAGATGCGCTCGAAATCGCAGCATCTTACTGAATCCCTCCGTGACATCGCGGACGTGGTTCTTGCGGCGACGCGCGGCGAGGCGGAGTCGATTCTCCGGGAGCAGAGCTTCGACATCCTGCTCTCGACCTGGAACTTGCCGGGCATGGAAGAGAGCTTCGATCTCTGCCGCTTCGTCAGGATCGACCCGCGCAGCGGAGAACGCCGGTGATCTCGTCACCGGAGCAATGGCCTCGACGAGAGATGACCGGGATTCTGAGGCGGGTAGCCGCTGACTCATCACCAAGCCTTTCAACCATTGAGTCTAACGCCAGGTCAAGGCACGATTGCGCGATACACCATGGGACCAGGGATGGGAGCGCGAGATTCTCGGTTCACGCCTACTGAAACGCGACCTTGGTTTCTTCGGCCGCCGGGACAGGTCCGTTCAGTCGTGCCCGGATTTCATCGTGGAGCTCAAGACGTAGGGAGGACAGCGCCCTCAACCAACAGGACGACGACGTCCAGTCAGCCGTCTCCGGAGGAAAGGAAAATCGACAAGGACAGGAAGGCATCCGCGCGGTATACGGCGTCGGCACATCTTCTCGATAGGAGGGACCATCCGTGAGCTCCTCGACCCCAAGCACTCAAGGAAGCTTCAAGCTCCAAGTACCGGAAGCCCGACCACATCGTGAGCTACTGATCTCGCGATCATTCGAGCTCACGCCGGCCGGACGGCCAACTGGAGTCGGCTCAGGTCGACACGCGACGGACCGCGCTCCGGCAATCTCGCACACCTCCTCAATCGAGCGCGGCTTACGTCCGCGAGTGCGAGGTCGCCGAGATCTGACGCTCGCATCGAGGGAACTCGCCCCTGACGCCGGAAATCAGCGACAGCCGGATCGACACGATGATTGGCGAGCTCAAGCACGAGTATTGTCGGCTCAAAAGCGTTGGAGAGCTTAGTACAGCCATCGCGGACTAAGCTCCCTTTTGGTAAAAACTGACTGTCGAGGCTCGATTACTTGGCGGCCAGGTGGCAGTCGGCCACGGGGGAGGGGACTGGTGAACACCTGTTTGAACTGGCCTTGGCGTGAACTGCTGGCAACCGTTCGAATTCCTTCGCGGCGTTCGCGCTAGCACTGCTGCAGCCCGTGTAGATCGCGGTCTGGCAGACAGGAGCGAAGGCTGAGAGAGGGAAGCCGGGAGCGGTGAGCCCGCCGGAAGCCGACGCTGGCCTGGCGAGTAAACCGGCGCCGGAGATCTGTCCGACGGCGACTCCTTCGTTTCGAAACAAGTCATGTCGCAGGAAGTGAAGGGGCTTTCGGCGAGGTGTATGGTGGGTTATTTCACCGACCTGGGTCCAGAAAGCCGGGTTGGCATGCGCGCGCCACACGCCGGACTCTTCGTTGACCGGCCGGTGCCCGCCGGAAGCAGCGGCCGTTGTTGTTGACCCACGAATGACGATCCAGAATACGGGTGGACTGTTGCGGGGACTTCACGCCCGTCGTTCGCAAAAGCGGATAGAGGATTCAGCCAGCGAGCGCGCGGCCGCGATTAGTCGGGAGACATACTTGAGAGGGGCGGAAGCTAGCGGCGTGCCGCCTGACAGCGGCGGGCAGTGTTCACCAGGACCGCCTGTGACCGAGGCAAGGACCACAGTGATCGCCGGGGCCGCCGTGCCGGGGACAGGAACCGATTGATGCGCAGGGTCCACCAGTGGTACAGGGCCGCCAGGGTCCCAATCCGCCGCCGTGACCGGGGCCGGGCACAGGCATGGAGCCGGGGGAGGCGGGAGCGGGTAGAGGTACCGAACCGTGGCCGCCGGGTAGGCACGGGGGAGCCAGGTGGTGGGCGGTCGGATTATAGTAGTGACACCCATGCCCCGGCATCGGGGCGGCGGGAGGAGGCGGGAGCGGCGTGTACGTCACCCGCCAAACCCGCCGGGAAGGCGGGCGGGGAAATCCGCGAAGGACCTCCCCCGCACTAATCGACTTACGATGGTTACTCCAACGAGTACAGCCTTTTTCATGATCAGAGTCCTCACACAGACGAAACGCGTCTGAACAGGTGGTTTCGACGGTCAACTTCAAGACTTGGACACATTCAGGAACACCGCATGCCGAGGGTCGCGGGGTCGCGGCCGTCTGACATTCGGACCACTTGGGTCGATCCGCCGCTCCCGCCGTCGTTTGTAGAGCGACTCGACCTATCGCTCTATTTTCCCTAATACTTAAGTTTGTTTTAGTTTTTGTTGGTGTTGAGAGGATAGTCGAGTAGCTATACGAACAACGGTGACTTGGAGCGGCGATGGCCCCAAGTGGTCACGACTGTCAGTACGGCCGCGACCGCGCACCTGAGCAATGCGGGGGTTGTCTCTGAATGTCTCCAAGGGTACTTGAAGGTTTGAGTTGACGTCGAAACCAGCTGTTCAGACAGCGTTTTCGTCGGTGGGGGGGAGGACTTGATCTTGAAAAGGCGATACGCGTGGGAGTAAGTTACAATCGTAAGTATTGATGGTGCGGGGCGGAGTCATCTCGGCGGAGTCCCCCGCACGCATTTCCCCGGAGGGTTTGGTCGGCGTGACGTTAACCACGCCGGCGCAGCCTCCTCTAACGCAGGAACAAAGATGAAGGGGAATTAGGTCGGAACCTAATTAAATCAGAAGCCACACCGGCATCCACGATGAGAATCCCGGCGGCCACTGGTTTGGCGTGACCTATAACCAGCTACGCCAATACCAGGAGATCGAATGCATTGGGACCGAGGCCAAGGTCACCAGGCAGGGAGGGATGGGGGACAACACGGCGGCCCCAACTGGCCATGGTGGGAAACGGCGGTGGAGATCAGGTAATGGCCCAACGGGGGCCAAGGAGGGAAGTGAGCGCGAAACAGAGATAAGGGTGGTGTTGAGGGGTGGGTAATGGTAAAAGGGTTATGACACACGGCGGTCCATGGCTGATAAAGGCACGCCTGGTCCTGGCACAAAGTGCAACCGCAGCTGCAGCACACAAGCGCAAATTAGTATCCCGACTCGAATACGAGGCCGCCGCACGCGCTCGCTCGCTGAATTGCTGAATCCGTCTACACGCTCTTAATTGCGAAAGAAGGGCGAAGAGGCGAAAGTCGCGACCGGAAAGTCCTCCGCAACATGTCCACCGGATTCTGGAACGTCAGTAGTCGATGGGAGGTCAAAAAACACACGGGCCGCTTGGCGCGGCGGCACAGGGCACGGTCAACGAAAGTCCGGCAGTGTGGCAGCAGCGCAAGCGGGCACCCGGCTTTCGGAAACAAGGGTCGGGGAATACCTCGCCCGAACGAAGCCTTTAAAGTACTGAGCGACATGATGGTTTTTCGACGACGGAAGTCAGTAGTCCCGTCGGACAGAATCTCGGCAGCCGCGTTACCGCCAGGCCGAGCCCAGGCCAACCTTGTCGGGGGCTCACCGCTTCCGGCTTCCTCTACAGTCAGCCTTAGCTATACCTGTCTCCAGACCGCGATCGACACGGGCTGCCCAGCAGGGCTTCTTATCGCGACGCCGCGAAGGCAAAAAAAAATCGACGGTTTGCCAAAGCCGAGTTCACGCCCAATTGCCATGTCGAACAGGTGGCTTTTTTTAAACAGTCCGAGGCCAGGACTGCCACATGGACAGCAAGGTAACGCGGCCTCGAACAGTCAGTTTTTACCAGAAAAGGGAGAGAGCTTAGTCCCGCCGATGGATGGACTAAATAAGCTCTCCAACGTCTTTTGAGCCGACACAAAAACTACTCGTGCCTTGAGATCGACAAAGCCATTCGGTCGATCCGGGATGTAGATGATTCCGGCGTAGGGGCGAGTTCCTCGATGCGTGCGAGTCGCGACAGATATCGGCGACTCGCACACCGCGAGACGTCCGTAAGACCGCGCTTAGATTTTTGAGGGGAGGTGTGAGAGATGAAGGGAGAGAGGTTACGAGGTACGAGTGAGGGAACATCGGACGCTCCAGTTGGCAGACCAGGTCAGGATACAGTATTCTGACATCAGTGTGAGAGAGATGATGAATCGACACTAAGAGATCAGGTGATTTTGTAGATCAGATTGGAGTGGCTACCGGTGGTGGGTAATTGGAGCATTGGCAAAAGCTAATTGAAGTGCTTTGGGGGTCGGAGGACGCTCATAGGAGGGGGTCACTCCGATCTCGAGAAGAAAGATCATGTAAGGCAGATGCTAGAAGACACTCGCCGGTTTAGGGAACGCTGAGGGGAGCGTGAGTCATTCCCGCGTAACTTTGTCGATTTTCTCCGGAGACGGCTGTGACATGGACGTAACCGTCGATTTCGCCCGGTCGGTTGAGGGCGCTGTCCCACGATGAGCTCCACAGAGATTGTTCTGAATCGGGCAAACGACTGAACGAACTGGCAGTCCCGGCGTGCCGAAAGAAAAAGGAAGGAAAGAAGAAGGAAACCAGAGGTCAGCGTTTAAGTTTATGCGGTGAGACCGAGGGGCCGAGGACGCGCTCCCAGCCCTGGTCCCAGGGTGCTATCGGACAAATAGTTTGCTTGACACGGGCGCCTTCACTGTTGAATTCTTGAACTCAAGCGGGTGTTCGGGAAATGAAAAGTGAAATGAAATTGGTGAAAGGGTGAAAGGGGATTGGTGGGTGATGAAAGGCATCGGCACCGCCATTTCGAATCCGGTGTCATTTTTCTCTCGTCGATTTTGCCATTGCTTCCGCGTGACGAGATCACACGGACGTTTTCTCCGGCTGCGCGGGTCGATAGATCCTGAGCCCGAGCGGCCGATGAGGCTCGAAGCTATCTCATCCGGCAAGTTCCAGGTAGAGATAGGAGCAGAGGTCGAAGCTCTGCTCCCGGAGAAGAAAGAATCGACTTCGAATCGCCGAGCGTCGCCGCAAGAACCACGGTCACGCGGATTTGTGACTTTTTGTCACGGAGGGGGGATAGGAGACACGTACGATCAGCTGCGATTCGAGGCGCATCACGACTCAGTTAGGAAAGTCGGTGGAGACGGGTGTGGGGGTTAATAAAGAAAATGTTATTTATGTGTGATTGTTTGTTTGCGTTTTTTGGTTTTGTTTGGTGTGTGTGTGGTGTGTTGATGTTAGTTTGAGGGTTGTGTTGAATTGTAAAATATAATTTTTTGTAATTTTAAAATGGTTTTATTATTATTTTTAAATTTTTTTTTTTTTAAAATTAAGTCCCCCGCCTGGATGTGGAAGAGTGCCAGTAGTTGAGGAGGCCTCTCTGATGACGCTGCGCGCACGCGACCGGTGGGGTTTGAAGGGCTTGGCGGAGATAGGGCGGGAGCGAGCGGCGCGGAAGCCGTAGAGCGCGATGAGCTTCCCGGCCGATGCCTTTTGTAGATAGAAGAGAAGAGCTCTAGTGGGACATGCAAGGACACGTTGAGGAGTACCGGCGTCCCGGGAAACATGCTGCCTGGCAGGCGTTCCACAACGTCGATTGCCGGTGGCTTTTACCGTCCAGGAGAATCGTCCCGGCCAGGATGAGATGTTAGGCGCTCTATCAGCCCAGATCGGAGTCACCGAGACGCCGGAGCGACTCGTCTCCGTTGGTCGTACAGGGGGCGATCTCGATGTCCGCGGTTGCGACCGATTATCAGGATTCGGCCAAATACGACTCTCGGAACAGGGTCATCTTCCGCTACCAAAACCTCCTGGAGGTGGCTCAGGTGAATTTCCTTCCTCCTATCTAAGGACAACCCTAGCGCATAAGCGCCAAATATAAGGTTCAAAAAAGTAACAAAGTTTGAATTGTTTATACATTAAGTTTCATCGTTGATTTTACCGATTAGAGGACACTGAGATGAGCACCTTCAGCACCGATCACCATGTGACTCATGCTGCCCTGACGTCGACGGTATTGGTCACTGCGATTCGCGGGCGCGCGCAAGGACATCGTTCCGACGGCGCGAGGAACGAAAACCACATTACCACGGCGGCGGCCAACGGAGAGCGCCGAACGACGAAAATTCGCGATCCAGAGCGGATGAGTTACCGGACGGGGGGGGTGGTTATCGCTCAGCGGGACGACGATGAGGCTTCTCAAAACGATCGTTACGGCTGGCGAAAAATTAACGGAAAAATAGGAAAGGAAGGGGAGGCCGGGGAAAAGGTGGGAGGAGGAAAAAAAATTCGTGGACCAGGGAGAGGGCGGCTCTCCTTAGGGCACAGGCAGCAAGTATCGGCGACCATCCAATTAATCACCCACAAAACCCAAGGTCGGCAAAGACAAAGTAGAGATCGTGATCGACGGCGGCGCGCTCAAGGGAGAAGGCGAGGGCGCCCGGCCAATACGACGGCCAGGTCGCGACTACCGCCAGGGACCATCCTGGTCGCCTTCCAGCAGAGATCGAGGAGGATTGGGAGGATTTGGAGGAGGAGGGGGATTGAGCTCGTCCAGCAGCGGCTTCTGGGGCAGCAGGAACAGGGTTGAGCGCGCACCGCCACGTTGCCGCAGACCGCGGATTGAAGAACGGATTGCTCGTTCTCAATCAGTACACCAGGGCACCTCGTGCCTTACACCCACCGTGGTGACCCGGACCCCCCGACCGACGCCCTCACCGACGAGCAAAAGTCTGCTCAATTGGCCGCCTCAGCCGGTCACACAGCGCCAATGGTGATTGCTGGGCGATGGGCGGGGCATGCCTGGCGACGACACACCACGACATAATAAGGCGCCCATGCCACATCGGAGGGCCCGACCAGCCTCAGCCGCCGATCCCCAACGAGCGAGCGTCGCCGCCCGAGCGGCGGCAGTCCAGGGGGAAGGTTCTGGGGGCGTTAGGCGCGGAAGTTCGCGCCGCGCCAGCTCTATCGAGGTGTGATCTTCGGGGCGCTGATGATTTAGGTCTTGCCAGAGTTCGATCTTCCTCGGCGCGGATGGTGGCAAATGAAGTACCCGACGTGGGTACCAACATTGGCTCGACGACTGGTTATTTTGTCAGGTTTCCTGAGGCCTTTAGATATGTGCATCTGAAAATTTCCTTGGGCCTTTTCAGCACGGTCTCGTTACAGTCGAGCGTCGAATGTTCATGCGCGCACGGAGTTATCGCCGGGAAATCCCTTGGGCACGATCCAGAAGTGGCCAAAGGTTGAAAGTCGAGGTCGGATACCCTGCTCGCCGTTAGGACGGGATTGCCGGTTGCTTTTGCAGCGGCGAGCCGCTTCGATCGAGACTGTGATGGCAAAAGCCGCCGAGCAGCTTGCCGCGATCATTGATGTGGGCCAGCGATGGTCGTGGTGTGCAGCCGGTAGGAACTGCAGGTGCCGGGCTTTTCTACGAAAAGGTCGGTGAGCGCCGGAGAGTGCCGCGATAGGCAGTTGGTAGCTTGATGCCGGCGGCGCGGGAGAGGAAGAGAAAAGGGGAAGAGAAGGAATCGGTTGCAGAGAAGATGTGCACCAGCCCCGCCCGGGCCGCTCGAGCCATAGGAGAGCTTGCCGGGCTCGCGCTTGCAGGAGCTAGACCAGCTCCTGCGCGTTATTATGATGGCAAGCGTGGGGTTACCGTGAGAACGGTCGGTTCGTCGGTGTGAAAGGACGATCGCCACGCGTTTGTTCGGTAAGCCGAGAATTCGAAGGACGGCTGTGCAGGGGGATCGAATTGATCGTTGTGTGCTGACCAGAGCCGAGGATGGTCGACCAGCCATAGGTGTAGCCGTCGGGGGCTTGGAATGCATTGATGAGCGAATCCGAGAATGAGAGTGCCGCCG
>Ga0179591_1370683_pt1 | contig 12346 bp, 6 predicted proteins | sample CZOMad2_1_08_16f_FD_182891 | JGI IMG/M metagenome (GOLD analysis project Ga0179591, IMG submission 182891) | Vadose zone soil fungal communities from Angelo Coast Range Reserve, California, USA - CZOMad2_1_08_16fungal (PacBio error correction) | ecosystem: Environmental > Terrestrial > Soil >... | reverse complement strand
CATTTTATAAGACGGCCTACCGGCAATCAGAGGGAGGGAGTTCTCAAGAGGTTGCTTCCTCGCTACGCTACTCTTTCCCCTCTTTCTCACGACATCCTGACGTCCCCTTTTCCTCTCTTTTCCCGGCAGTCCTGCTTGCCCTGAAGAGTGTTACGAACGATGTTGAAGGAATGAAATCTCAGAAAAGGTTGCGCTCTTTCGTTGCCTTGTCGAGAGACTTTCTTCCTCTTCCGGTGGCCTTCTTAGAGCGACCCACGACCCTTCCTTGCAGGGGAGGAGGCAACCTCGACGGCATGCGGCTTCCGAAGGGACTTTTGATCGTCGCAGGACGTCCAAGCTCGCCTTTTCCCCGCGCGCTTATCGACCGGGGTAACGCTTTGTCGATCCCCCCCTCCCGGACGCATTGCTTCTGAAGAAACCGCTGTTTTTCAACGTAAACGTGTAGTTGCTCCCCCCTTTTTCCTGGTCTTATTCTTTTTTGCCAATTCGGTTCTCTGCTCCCTTCGCTCCGCCGGTCCCAAGAAGACGGAGCCACCAAGCGCAGGGAACCGACATCTTCTGGCATTCCTCCTTCTGCGTTTTTGAATATAGAGTTTATTTGCACCCGGTTCCCTACACTTTGTTGTCTGGCTCTTCCTCGCCGGCTTCCCAAGAGCTCCCTGTATTCGAGAGCAGTAGCCTCTGAACTTTTTTTTCCTCAATGACGATTGGGCGATAGCCCCCAATCACCCTTCCCAGTGGACGTCAAAGGAATGCACAGGTCCCCCTTCCCTCTACCTCGCTTTTTCTTTCTACCTGGTCTCAGCCCTTCTTCGATGCGACCTGGAAAGGCGACTTAGAGACTTTGTTTACACGAATAGCGTCCTCGTCCTCCCATATCTAGATGCTTTTTCGACCCTTTCCCGCGGTCGCCTCAACTACTGGCCTCACACCCAATCCGCCTTTCTGACTTGATAGGACGTTTCTCGAATTAGTCCCACATTTGACTCCTTCCTGCGCGATTCTCCTTTTTCAGGTCGTTGCTCAAGAAAACGTCCCAGTTATCGATGCCAAACATTTTTTTCTTCTGTTGTCACCCCTCCCCCTTTTTGTTGCGCTGATCGCCGGCGCCAAGACAGGTAGAGACGTGAGCGTGATTTTTTTGCGGCGACGCCACTTTCCCAACGGGCTATGAATTTTTTTCATTGCCTGATGGATCGCCCGACCGTACCTTTCTCTCATATGGGGGTACCTTTCTTAAAGCCATATCCCCAATTGTTTTATTCTTATCATCAACCCTTTCCGCCCGACCCAACTAGGGTTTTTTTGTTTTTTTCCCCCCCCCTTTGCGGAGGCGTTTTCATGGGAACTTGATGCTTCCCCTCTTTCTGCCAATCTTCATAAGATCTGCATTCCGTTAAAAGGGCGATTACTAATGCCGTCTCCCCTTCCTGACCGATCCGAATTGTGAGTCCTTTCTGCCGTCGGCATCTTGGGAATTATTCCCCTCCCCCCTCCAAAGCTAGACGAATCCCCCGACGCTAATGTTCCGCCTCCATCCGAACGTCCCGACATGCATTTCCCTGTTTGCGACCTCGTTGTTCGCAGATATAAGACGTCGATCCCGGAAGCTACTTCAGATACGCGTAATCCCCCTTTTGCTGTCTGTTTCCATTCTCGGTCGGCCTTTGTCGTCTACTTTGTGACTACCTCCCCGAAAAATTCCAAATGACGTAGTCCCTGCCCACGGGCGAAGGAATGGTCCTTTCCGGCCCAAGACGCGAGAGATTCCAAATTCTCCTTTCCCGCCCGGGTGTGGTCGTGGATTTACTTTTCTTCTGTTAGGCACAGAGATGCATCGCCAGACGCCGAATTTGGTTCTGGAAGGGGCATCTCTTCCGGTTCGAATGGCCCCTCGGTCTCCTTCGTCGTCTCTCTTTTCCTCTGCTCTCTGGTCTACCTCCGCCACTCCGTTTCGCGGCGGTGCGGCTGGAGAGCCTCTTGGCACGCGACAGCCAGGGTTGCTGATGCTCATAGTCCGCCTTTCTTCCCGCCCTTTTCTCCGCCATCTAAAGGTGGAAGCGGGCAGTGTCCCCTATTTCCGTGGTCGTCATGGCACCTTCAGCCTGTTCATTTAGGGGTGAGCCCGTATAAAAGCGGCTTGAACTACTGCTTGTCCTTTTTTCTGCCCACCCTCCCCCAGCGCTCTTTCCAGTTCCATTGAGACGTGAGTCCCGAGAGGATTTTTTACAGACTACTCTTCGCACTAATAGCCTGGCTTGGCAGTTTTCACTATGATGTCGAGTGCAGAACCCGGAGCGCATTTCCCCTTTTCCCGATCGTCCCTTTTTTTCCGGGCTTTACCGGGCGCTTGACTCGTAGTTTACTCCTCCTCCCTTTTTATCGAGCCTCCAATAGAGATATCTACCTCCCCCGGCATGCCAAGTTTTTTGCACTCCTCCGGCCACTTTTTGAGCGCCATCTTAGTAGCGTTCCCCGTCTGCAGCTGAAGGACAGAGCTTAACTAATCTGATTTTTTTGCAAAATCAGGAGGCCCCGCCCAGTGAGTCCCCCTTTTTCGGAAAGGGACATGTTTGTAATGTTGATAAGACTCGTCCCTTTTTCGCATCCTTGTAGCCTCCCCCCAACGAATGGCCCATGACCTCTTTGAAGATTAACTCTCACCCCCCCCCTTCCAAGGTCAACTGAAAGCTTCTTTGATGCTGCAGATTTAGAGAAAAACGGTTCTCTTTTTTTTTTTTTTCTTTTTTTTTTTTTTTTTTTTCTTTTTTTTTTTTCCAAAGAGGCGATGCAGTGTAAGCCTTACGGCTGCTTGTGTATGGACTTTCCTTCAACGACTTTACGCTCCAGTCCAGCTGCCCTTGCTCAGCGAACCATGGTTCGGTACTGAGCCCAGAGCTCGACCGCGAGGAGCGCGCTATCGCAGGAGGAGAGACCTGTAAGAAGCTCCTCCCCCCCAAACCGTCTTTGCCCCCCCCGCTCCTGTGCCTCCGAAGCCAATAAGATCGCCCCTTGACAACAGCCCCCCCCATTGTGCGATCCAACGGAAGTGCCCATCGTTTTTTGAAGCGCTGTCCTTCCCTCTACCTGCCGGCCCTGACCGGCGCGGCGTCCCTCCTTTTTTGCTTGCGTATCACAAATTTAGAAGAGAAAGCTAGAAAATGAATTTTTCTGTAGCAAAAAAATAGAAGACATACACCTGCGGTTTCGAAGAAGTCCAGCCTTTTACCTTCTCCTACGTCTGGAAGAGTTTTTCTCTCCAAGGGTAGAACCCATCCCTTGTTTTTTAAGTAGTGAGCATGGCCCCTTTGCCCTCTAGTTCCTTCCTTCTTCCCCTTCCTCGAGCTTTCCCCTGCGTCGAGTGGTTTTAAGCGCTGGACAAGGCTGGTATCTTGAGTCGTCTTCCGTCAGTCCTGTTCTCTTGCGTTGATATCCCCCTTTCGATCCGTTGTATCGAAATGCAGATCGTTAACTCATGCGGCACGAGGACCATGCCAACTCTATTTGCCTTCTAACCGTTTCTAGCAGCTTTTTTTTTTCCCTCCTAAGACCCTTTCTAGGCTTTCCTGCCGGACTTTTTGTCTCTTTTAGAACACCTCGGATAGTGTAGAAAGTATGTAGACCCCCCCCCCCTTTCGGCCTCCCTACCGGTCTGTCGGTATTCTCCCCCAGACATTGTCACTCAATTCTCAGAAGAGGTGTGCATGTGTCAGCGTCCGCCGATCACGCGCCGTGGCTTTCTTATACTGCTCCCTCTCGCCACCTCTTTGGTTCCATCATCACTAAAGTGCCTTTGCCCCAGGTTGCTCTTGGGTAGCCTCGGCGGGCCACTTTTGATGGAGCCCCCAGAACGCCCCCCCCTTCCTCCATTCCGTCACTCGGAAAGCGTGCGAAAGAGTCGCCCCCTTGCCGATCCTGGCAAAGAGCACTCACCGTGTCCGTTGTTGCGCCTTTCTTGTCTGCCGGTGTCCCCCGCCAACCTCTTCTGCCAGTGCCTCGGGATGTGGAGTTTTTTCACGTTTCCTCTTCGTTTGAACAGGCCCTCCCCTACTAAGTTGAGCGCCTGCATCGACCTTTTCGCGCCGTTTATATTCCACGCGAACGCGAGTTCCTTGACGTGAAAGGTCACCTGGACCTTTCAAGCTTAGTACGACTCTCCAAGCTTCAGCGGAACACCCCCTCTTTCTATCCCCTCGCGGAGTCTTGGGGCCGGCTCTTTTTTGGTGACAATCGCCCAAAGAAAAAACCGGCCGGGCTGCCCCTCACCGAAAGACCCACCTTGCCCCCCCTCCCGACCCCCGAGTAAAGCGTTTCTTTCTTTTTCCCTTCGCTTGCGTGTGAGAAGCTCGTGTGGCGGTGACCACACGGCCCCTGAGAAGGTTGTCCCCGTTTCCTCTGCTACCAGCCGATACAACGGTTGTTTCAGAGTTTCACAAATCTGTGTTTTTTCGCTTCATTCCGAAGTAATAGTCCCCTAATGTAGGACATATACCTGAGTTACCTGGGCTCTCTCGTGTGCCTTTCGAACTTACTCTGGAGGGACCAGTCCCTCCTTCGCCGAACCTCCTGCTTCCTGTTCTTTCCGCCGCCCCGCCCCCTCCACTAGAAGGTAGTTTTGTGAGCGTTCCCTGGAAGAATCAAGTAGCACGAACAAGAAAGACCTTTGTCTCTTCTGATCATTGTCTTCCAAAATCTCCGCTCCCTGTTTTCCGCCCTCTTTTAAGCTTAAGAGACTTGTTGAATTTCTGCTTCATGATCTTTTCGAGATAGAGCGTTCGCTTTTCCTCTTTTTCATCGAAACTTGTCATCCCCCCCCTCCTGCTGATTTTCCAGGTAGGCCTGCGCCACTTTCTTTCCTGAATATAGACCTCGGCGGGTTCTAGAGTCGATATAATTTTCTGCACTACTGGTCCCTCCGGGACCCCCCCCTTTCTTTTTCCCCATGACTATTTTCAGATCATCCCTTTAACCTTCGCCGCTCTCTCTTACTTTAAAGAAATAATGACTGAGTAGAGGATTCCCTTTTTATTGCTTTGATGCATAAATGGTTGACCGTTTCTTGAGAAGATTACTCCCCTTTCGGTCGTGTTTCGTCAATGATTTCTCTCGCTGCGGTTGCGTGCCTAGAGAAACGCATGTATTTTTCCCCTTCGGGAAACAAACCATGACCCCCGGTTTTAAGTCCCTTGATCGGTACCTCTCCCCCCCTCTTCCTCGTAAACCTGAACTTTGCCCACCTCTCTGAGACTCTCCCGGGGTTATTGAGATTCGATTTGGATCATCCCAGCAGAGAGGAACATTGAGGCCAGCCCTATTTTTTTGGACCCCCCCTTTTTTTTTCTTCTGCTGGCTAAGCGTCCCCTCCGGGTGTGACGGCCTACACCGACCTTATGGGCAAGTGGGCTATTATAAATAAATCGGGCCCATACAGTAGATGATATAATCCTTTTTCTTGTCCCTTTCCTTTGTTCGGCGAACTCTCTCTCGTTTCCGCGCCCCCCGGTCTTCCCCCTTTGTGGAGAGGGGCTGTCCCACTTCAGACGTCCCTCAAGTTAGCCGGTTCGTTCTCCTCTTCCGCCAACGCCTGCTACAGAAACGATGGTCGTATGGAGAAAGCCCAGTTGTTCCCGTGCAAGGCCAAGGTACTCTCCTTTCCTCTTTCTTTTCCTCTCCGTCTCTCCGGTCGCTTCCCGAGGCTCCAAAAATGGGCCTCTCGCTTTTTTTTCCCCAAGCGCTCGGCATCGGCAGTTTTCAGCGTGCAACCCCTTTTTCCCCCGGTCGCCTCAATTATGTTCAATCACCACAATTTCCTTCCTTTGCTGATGTCTCGGCAAGGCGAACTATGTCGCAGATTCCGACGACGGACGATTTTTTCTTTTTTATTGGTTTTTTTTGCGCCTCCCCCGAGTCCTCCATTCGCGACATATCCTCCCCCAAGCAACTCATTTCGCTGCCATCCCCCCATGTGGCGCCCCTCTCCTGCGGCTTCTTTACCTCCGCCTCCTCTTGGACGCGTTCCTATCTTGCCTTACCGCTCATGCCACCGTGCTTCTTTGAACCAGTGCCTGGCACGCCCTCCCCTTGGCTAGGGGCCTTTATTTTTACCCCCCCTCGGAGAGGCTACCCGTAACCAAATGGCCAATTTGTTTGGACTCCCCCCCCATCTCTCCCGACCCCTCAAACCTAGATGTAGAACCCATCGCTCCCGTTTGCTACGGGTCACCTGTTCATGGCTTCGAGGCCCTTTTGCAGCCTAGCCCCCCGACACTGATCAATGCATGACCGCTTACCCGTGGCGATATCACTTGAGATTTTCTCCCTCTCAGTAGGCAAGCGCCCCTGTTAGCTGACAATTGTCAGCCTCCATAACGGCGGCTTCCCAGACAGCCGGTCCAATTCGTCTTGGACCCATAAGAACGAAAAGGTCGAGTGGGCCCCCCTCTTTTTATTAGTCAGATATATAGTCACCTATTTTCTAATTCCTGATATAGATAGACCATCTGCGCCCCACCGAAACGGATTTTTTCCTCTTTCCCTCTTCACCTTGCCTACCCTCGTCCAATTAATGGGCGAAGGTTATCTTCCCCTTTCCCATCCAAAAGAATATGAATGCCTCCCTCGCCGGTCCTTTCCGCGGCTTTCTCTGTGTCAATAGAATAGAGGTTTCAAGAGCGCTTCTCCTATAAAGTGCGCTCACCCTTCTGGTGGTTCGTAGCGATCTTTCCTCTTTCCCTATGCAAGGGGTAGCGTATCACCTCGCAGTAGGAAGCTCCTTGAGGAGAGGCAAGGGATAAGAGCCCGGCTGTGTTCAACTCTCAGCTTGCACTCTTACGCCTCGTAGGATCTTTTCCTTCCCTAGGGTCCCCCCCCCGCCCCGTACGAAATAAAGGGTTTGGTCGACTTCTATTTATAGTTTGTCCTTCCCCGCCCAGCAGGCCGGTTCCAGGCGTTGCCAGGTCCTTGGCTGACACCGCTAAGCCCCCCGGTGGTGCAACCCCCTCGAAATTGCTATCGATGAAGAAGCAGGAGGGCGTGGACACGGAGCTCAGTTCATCGCCACGATGTACCATTAGTTGTGTTCTTTGAAAGAGGAACACTCTACCTCGACCAACCACCTCCCCGCTCCCTAGGATAGAGTGACCCTTTCGACCCCTTGCTTGGTCAGATACCCTCCATAATAGGAAATCCCCCTGTCTCTTTTTTTGAGTCCTTGCTGCGTCAGATCTTTTTTTAACACCCCCGGCGTCCTGTGGCGTCTTTCCGATCGAATTTTTCAATTAAGGGAGATGAGAGAGATCTGTTGATCTATATATTTTACTACAGTTTTTCTTTCTTTTTTTTGTAAATCAGTTTTCTCCTCCCCCCTGCTGCCCGTCTTTTTTTTGGCACTTCTTTCCAGCGTCCCCTTCGCCTTTCCTCGTAGGCAGCCAGCAGTGAAAGCCTTTGCCTTTTTTTTTTGTCCCAGTTTTTTCCTGAAACCTACTGCGACCGTCTCCCCCTTCTGCGACAACGGAAAGCTTTTTTTCAGAGAGACGTGATGGACGTGGTCGTACCTGACCCCGCTTACGGTCAGATAGTCATCCCCGTCACCACCTCCTTGCTTACATTCCCTCATTTGCCGATCCCAGTGCTCACCTGCAAGAAGCGGACGTCCTCCTTTTCCTGTCAGGCGATGATCATTCTAAAGCTATTCTCCCCCCCCCCCCCCCCTGTTCCGCCGTTTGCATGAAACGAACGACAGGCTGTTCCTAGTGGCCTCCGAGGGACCCCTTCACCGACCACGTGCTCCGCGTGAACACCCTGAGTTTTCTGAGTGTTTCCATGCACTCCTAGAACGTTCCGACTCACCTCAGAGCTTGATAGGCCCCCCCTCCTGCTTCCCCTCTCCGGTTTTTTTCTATCACCTGCAGCCGCCAGAAAATTGGCTGTATCCCTGCGATGATCCGACTCTGAACGAAGCGAGCTTTTCGTCTTTAGAGACCAAAATGTTCTGATTTTTTTCACCCCCAACACGGACTTTTGAGCGCCTATAGGGAGGACTTTCCCAGCTGAAACTGCCTATTGAAAAGGACCCCTTAGGCAGAGGTAGGCTTTAATATTATCTTTCTTTCGGATCTTCCATAGACTTCCCTAAGTCTTCCTCCCATGCCATTTTGCGCTTTTTTCTCTGCAAAAAAACCCCGAAATCTGAATGCCTCTTCTTTTTGGTCACGGCACGTAGTCTGATCCTCTAGATCGGCATTCCCCTCCGGGAGGGAGTTCTTGGAGAACGCCCGGGTATGCCCAAAAATAACAGTGGATTTCCGTTTTGAGATTCACCCTTGACTGAGGCTCGTCAACCGCCGTAAGTCGAAGGCACGGATAGGCGAAACTTGGAGGATTCTTTTCTAAGTAGGCTCCCCCCTCTTTCTCTCTCTCCTTTTTCCGTCGTCCTTGTTCAGGATATCCAGTTATCTCAAAGTTGTGGTGAGAAAATGTACTTTTCCCTGGAAGACCTTTCCTCTTCCACGTTCGCACCGTCTTCCGCTAGGTTTTGTCCTTTCCCCCAGACCTTTCTAGGTTTTTTTCCTTTCACTGAGATTGTGATACCCCCCAACAGTGATGGCTTTTTTCTGTTAGTATCCCCTTTCTCCGATTAGTTCCCTTTTTGGCCCCCATTCTGTCGGTTCTCAGATTCATTTACCCAGCCGCCGCCCGGAATGTGGAGCTCCTCAGCCCAACCAGAGACCCGCCTTCCCTTTTTTCCCTCTGCTTTTTTTCTTTCGCCGTCTCCGCTCCCCCCCCCCCCGCTTGGTGACATTTTTTCCTAAGAAATGACGTTCCTTTGCGGATAGCCCTAATCTGAGACCGGTGATGAAGCATCACACTTTTTCAGACTCTAGCATTTGTAGGAGCGGCAGACAAGTGACCACAAGTGCGAGTTCAGTCGCCAAGTCTCCCCATTACCTGTTTGATAATTCAGGCCAAGGGCTTTGATCCTGTTTTCACTCTTGAACCGTTATGCCACTCGTGGTGTGACGATGAAATGGCGAGCGTAACACTCCTGTCAGCTTGCCCAGTGCTCATTCGGCAGACCCTGAGAGAAGGATAGCAACCCCACCATCGAACGCTCTGATCATTGTACGTGGACGGCAGTCTAGTTTTCGTGTTCCGTTCTTTGCTCCTTCACTACCCCCAGACTTAGTTAAGTCGTCATTCCGTCTCGCCTCCTCCCCTCTCTCTCAATTAGAGGAGCTTGGCGAGGCCCCTGTGGAGCCTACCACAAAGTCGGTGTCCTCCCGTTTCCTCAAACCACTCATGTTCCCCCCTCAAATTTGCCGGCCTGCCCCCCGCCTACTTCCAGAGAGTTCGGTCCTCTTCGCTTTCTTAAGAGCGGTTAAAAAAGAGAGATGTTGCTTCATCCCCCCCTGCCCCGAATTGCGTCCTTACTCCCCTCCAGCAATCCACCTCCTTGGTGAGCCACCTACCCGTGGTCGAGTTGAAATCCACGGTGTCTAGAGGAAGAAGGCTGCGCCTTCTTTTTCCCCCCCATCTTTTACTTCTTACTCTCTCTGAGACCCTAGTCGATATTGACCTCCCCGCATTAGATAGGTCGTCAAGGAACTTCGCCTCATCGGCTGTTTTCAAGCAGGCCCCCTCCCCTCCCCCCCTCTGCCTGGTTCGGCCGCGCCATTGCTCCACCTCATCTCTTCCGCCTTTCACCGCAAGCACGAACGTTCAATGGTAGAGAAGCAGTGCTCTAAACGGCTTTTTTCAGGTGCACTCCCTCTCTTCCCCGAAGCTCTTTTTTTTCTCATGTTACTTCAGCTGTCGTCCCTCTGAGATAGTTCTCCGCGCCTTTCCGGGATTTGCAAATAGGTAATGGGAAACTAACTTTGGTGATGGCTTTCAGGACTCCAAATAGGCCATAATACTATTTCCTTCCTCCCTCTTTTTTTTTCCTCAGTCTTTCGATATAGTGTTGCGCCTTGCCATGTGCCCATCAGCCATGGGAGTCTCTTCAAGGAAAGAGGTCCTGATCCTTTTTGAGCCTCCCCTTCTTACCTAGTTAGGAATAAGTACACTTGCCTCGAGCCAGCATTCTCTGCAGTCGTTCAGAATCTTTCCCTTCCTAGGACTCTGGACGATCCCTGCCATGATAGATCGTCCTGACAGGTGAGTCTTTTTCGTTGAGGTCGCAAAGTCTCAGTGGATGAGGAATTTGCTCCCTCTCCCGGAGGGGAGTTGCTTTTCCCACCCACCCTCGCCGGCAGTTTCTTCTAATTGCCTCCTTTTGATTCGGCTCTTGAGGTAATCCCCCCCTTCCCTCTCACTTTTCACCTCGTAGTAGCGAAAGAGGAGAGTTCGACAGGGCTAAGATTCATTCGACCTCCTTTGATCTTACCATCGTCACCGGTTTCGTTTGCCTTCCCCCCCCTTTTCGTTTCCTTTCGGATGGAGACTTCTGCAAATTTTCTCTGCTCTTGACCATAAATTAAGCACGTCCAGAGATCAAACGCTCTCCTCCGTGTCCCAATCCCGACCTCTTTCTTTGCTATCCGCTGTTGCGCGCCATGTAGGGTTGGAGACCCCCTCGGAGTTTTTCCTCTGTCCCCCGCGTCCGGGCAACGACTTTGTAGGGTTTCTTTCAAAGGAACAAGAGTTTTTCCTATAGAGGTCGCCATCGGTCCGCGCCTTGACGCGCCTTTGAAGAAGTTGGTGATGCGGTTCCCGACACTGCCCTTTAATCACTTTGAGTGCACGTTCAAGTTCGATCCTCGCCGTGTTGTCTTTTCTCGACGGTCGTCTGAGACGGAGAGGGGCCGCTCGCCTGGAGCTATCGCGCACTTATCTGTCTACCCCCCATATGCGGCCTGTTTTAGATTTCTGACTGCTTAACCCGCCACGACCCTAACTTTAATGCTTGAAACGGTCTCTCTACGTTTCCTTTTTTTCCAGTCCCTTCCCCTCTTTCCGACGTGTGTCCCTTCATGCGCTCTCTTGGTCATTTCGGGGGCGCCCTCAAAACGAGTTCCTGGCGATCCTCACCTCCGGTTTCCCAAGTCCCATTCTTCATGTCCCCCACGCGTGGCGCTCTAGCTTCTGCCTAACCCAGTCTCTCTAAGGTATTGCTGTCATCCTTTTCGTCCAAGCAGGACACCTTTGGTTGGTACTAGACCTCCCGACTTTGAGTTCTCTCGGTGTAACTTCACTTCTGTCTGTCCTTCAAAAAAACCTACGTCTCCGGCCCTTTTTTCGGCTTACCCCCCCCTTTAAAACCAGAGGGTCCCTAGGACCCACCCCCCCCCCCCCCCCTCCTTCGCTTGTTGTCGTACGTTACATAGGACCAACTTATGCGCTTTCTACCTGAAGCGGTTCTAAAAGGGCTCTGGCTATCCTCCCGTCTGAGTTAACTTACTATCTCAAGGAGCGTTGCGTCCCCTGGCACGGCGGTTGAATCGACCCCCCTTCCCTCTTCTCCCGGCTTCCTTCATACTATCGTTGAATTCTTTAACTGGTTCCGGACTTTCAGAACGACATTTCCTGGGTTTGTTTGACGCAGTGTCTTTCCTCCCTCTCTTCTTGATCCGTGAATCTCCTTCTGATCTCCTGCTCCCCGTAATAAGTCAAGTCCTTGTTCCGCGGCTTCTTGTGTCTCCTCACCCCAAAGTCGAGCGTTCCTCGAACGCCCACGGAAGCTTACTTTCCGCCCTCCCCCTTTCCTTTCCCGTCCGTGGTCATAGCATCTGTCTCTTAGGAAAGCCGCGTTTTCCCTTCTTGCCGCAACGTGCTCTTTGATGTTTACCCGATAGTCTCTGGATATCCCCTTATCTTTCTCCCTCTCTTAGATTCTAATGCGTCGTCTGCCTGCATTTTCTCCATCCAGCCCGAGAGTGCTTTTCCGCCGATTTGCCCATCCCTAGTTAGCGTGTTGAGATCTGCAGATCGACCCCTCACCCTTGTCTCGGATCTTGTGGCTTATGTTCCTGGCCTCGTCTCTGTTAAAGCCTTGGCACTTACCTGATGACAACGTTCCGGAGAGAGGAACTAGAGCTTTCGCTGGATTCAGCGGAAGTGGTTTCGTCCCCCCCTTTTCGGTGATCCTCGTCCCATTCTCTCTTCATTTGTTTTTCTTGCGTTTTTGACCTTGACTTAGAGGCCTTCGCCCATGCTGGCGCCCATTACGAGTCTATTTAAGATTGACCCCTTCCCCCCTTGGACTGTTCGCCTTCTTGCCCAATTCTCCTCCGGACTCCTAATGATGCCCCGGCTTCTTTCACCCCTGCGCCTCGTCCCCAGACAGGAGAAATCCTTCTCGCCGATAATTGTCCTTGAGACTGTCAGCCCGTGCTCTCGACCCCGCTCT
>Ga0179591_1308027_pt1 | contig 12346 bp, 12 predicted proteins | sample CZOMad2_1_08_16f_FD_182891 | JGI IMG/M metagenome (GOLD analysis project Ga0179591, IMG submission 182891) | Vadose zone soil fungal communities from Angelo Coast Range Reserve, California, USA - CZOMad2_1_08_16fungal (PacBio error correction) | ecosystem: Environmental > Terrestrial > Soil >... | reverse complement strand
GTCTTTGTCACGCTTATTCGATTAAAGGAAGGCTTTTTTTTTGACCTGCACTTTCATTTATTCGCCAAAGGTCAGATCCATTTGTAGGGTCCCTGGTCTGCGGTCAACCAATTGATTCCCTAGAGAGAATCTTTTCCCCCTCCAAAGACATTACAAGTTTATTTTCTTGGCAAATTCCTTCTTCCCAAATCTATTCCTCTTTCTCAACCACAGCCGACCTTCGAGACCTTCTTTTTGGTAACCCCTACACCTCCTTTTCACCGAACTCGCCCCCGGTTCCCTTTTTCCTTGGACGCTTGGCTTTTTCCCGCGCAGGTCCGATTTTGTACTTCTCGGGCGAATCCCACCGCTGAAATTGTTAAGTACTGACGAACCCATCAGTTTTAGCCGCTTCCAGCAAAAGCCTCCTTTAGGGTGTGGTGACTAGCCTTGTGGAATTTGCTTTGCGCATTGTTTGGCCGGTTTTTCCAATATTTCGTACATTCTACGGGTATTATATCTCCCTTTTCAATACTGGGTAAGTTTGCATTTCGTGCGTCTCGTCCAGGCATTATCATCCTTTTCTTTTCCGGTCCAACTAATGACGAATCCCCTAACTCAACTTTCTTCCCCCGATATTCTGTTCCCGTCCTCTTCCCCCCACAGACAAACTAGGCGAGTCCTTTTTTTCCCTCCCAGAATGATTGATTTGCCAATTTTAAAAATCGTCTTCTTTCGGTACTCTCCCTTTTTCCCATTATATAACTAGCCCGCCATACTTTTGTTTACACTCGTCCGGAACACCTTCTGGGACTACTCCCTCTCACCCCTTCCTCTCCTTTTGCGAAACGTTTTCCCCTTCCGCCCCGGAATTCCCGCGCCTATTCTTTAAAAGATGCAGAGATTTCGTAGTCCCGCCCCTCGGACACTTCAGGCTGAAATACCTCCTTTTGTTTCACGGAAGTTTGTTTCTTTAGGATCATCTCTATTAAAGCTTTTTCCTATAATTCTCATTCCAAGATGATGGAGAGAGTTACTTTCCCCTTTTTTTTTCCCAAGTACATCTCTTTGAGGGCGTGTATTTTTCTACCCCTGGGGTATTTTCCTCCATGTCCCATGTCAGGTGGTTCGGCGTTCTCTCTGTTTAAGAAGAACCCTAAAAGCCACTTCCTCTACGTTTCGGAGAGGGCCTCTTCCTGACCCTCCCAGCTACAGGTCTTCTACTCTCTCGTTTCTCGCATTGGTTTTCCGGTCAGCTAAAGGCGAGGAATCCTTCTTCCCCCTTCCCCGCAGTGTTCATGCGAGGGCCTACTTGGATGGCTGTGATTTCCAATGTCGTGAGAAATGAGCCGCCTTCTGTTCTATTTCGCGCTCCTGTGGTCGCAGCATCCCACAAATTCCTCAATTCTTCTCCCTCCCCCACAAATCGGCGCGTGTGAAGTTGGCGTTTCCACCTGTCTCATGGATGGAACCAAAGTACCCTTTTTCCTGCCCCATCCTTCTGCATACTTCCGTGTATTCTTGCAGGTCGTTCTTCCGTTGTAATAAAAATGATATGACCTTTTTACTTCGTCTTACCCGGGTTCCCTCTCAGATCTTGTTTGTACCACACCCTAAGTGCCTCTTCCTGACCCTGTCCTTACCCTTTTCCTTTTTGCTGAAGGTAAGACGAAACGTGCCCTTCATGAGGTGTGTACTCCATTTCGGCCCGATTCTCTCCACCTGAACTGTTCGGTTCCCCCTCCGAGATCGCCGGCTACCTTTTTCTTTGACGCCGCTAAGTTCCAGTGAGTACGCTGTAATTTCCCCTTTTTCCTGACAGGCTTTTTTTGGGTCCCGATGATGACATCTCCCCGGATTATGTGAGTATGCTTCTCCCCTCTTGCTAACTTTTTTCCCCCTCCACTGATTAAAAGCTTAGGCACTTCATTATTCGCGGCGGAAGTTTTTACGCTCTTACAAATGGCTGGGCCTCTCTTTTTTCGCTTCCTGAAAACCGTGTGGAAGCACGATCCTCCTTCCCCCCTCCTTTTGTGAGAGAGTCTTAGTGCTTACCCACTTTTCATTACAAGCTTCCTGCCCCCACTCGACAAAGACGTCGCCCTTAAAGTTAGACCCGGCCCCCCCCAAAACTAAGAATCCTACTCCTTTTCCAATCTTTGTTCTAAAAGTGGATTTTGGTTGCTTCTCAGCGTCTCCCTCGGACTCATCTTTTTTTTTGTCAAATCAGAACCCTCCCCTCATACTTCGCTTATGTTTTTTTTTTTTTTTTTTCTTCAGGGTGTAACTTCTTTCCCCAAATATTCACCGTAAATATTTCGTCACCCCAAGCGAGAGATTTCTTTCCTCGTTTAAACATGAGTTGACTTGGCTAGAATCGTCTCTACATGGTTCATCTACATCCCTGAAGAGTTGGCGCTCAATCCCGTTAAAGTGAAGAAATTGGCCTCGAACGTACATCTTTGTGTTCACCCCCCCCCCCTCAGGTGAGCTAGGGCCAGTTTCACGAGCCTTCCGCATACATGTTGTCTTTCCCAGAAATAACTGAAGGATGAAGATGCTCATTTTTTCCCCCCCCCCGTCGGAGTCGCTGAGTTGACGTGTTTTAAATCAGCGCCCATGTTCTTACACTTCCACTTTCTTTCAGTACGAATGGTTTTTCTTCCCAGCCTTCCTTTTATGAATTTTGGACCTGCTGCGCCCTTCCTTTGACGTAAGAAGTCGGACTCTCGCAACTTCCCCTTTGCGTAACCAATCCAGTAATGTTCGTCTCTATAACTACAGGTCCCAGCTCGTTTCCCACTTTGCGTGACCTCTTTCTTCAACTTCCGTTCAACCTTTCGATAATCCAGAGTATCCTCCCTGAGGTTTTCCTCCCCGCGAAAAGCCCCACACTTTACTTCAGACATGGCTTTCTTTTCGTTGTCTTTCCCATGAGAGCAAAGAAAAAAATCCCTTGATGGCCAGCTCCCACCTTTTTTACAAAAGAACGCCTTTTTCATCCCCTGTCGAGACGCAAGTGCACAGTTCTCCCCTCTCCATCATCTTTCCCTACGTTATAATGATTTAACAACCTGCTAGCCTTCCCCTAGACCCCACGCCTGCTCCAGTTGCTTTCCTTTTTGACTTTTTTATATTTTGTCCTCTGGCGGCGGCTCCTACACTCTTCTCTTTACCTGAGATCGCGGAGAGGGATAACGTTGCTTATTTACTCCGGCAGGTCCTACAAGACCTTGATATTTTTTTTTGTCCAAACCCTCCTGGTTGTTTCTCCCAACGTATTGGACGCGCCCTTTCCGGATAATTGCCTCTCTTACATATTACGCTGTCCATTCCTTCAATTCTATTTGCCCCCACGTTAGATAAATCCGTTATGTTTTGGCGCTTGCGTTCCCCCTCCTCCGATGTATCCCCTCCCCTTTTGGGCGGGCGTCTTCCCTTTTGCGACCGATATAGAAGCATTCCTTGTTTTTTTCAATGACGTTCCTACGCATTTTTTTTTTCTCGACAATTAACCCGTGGCCTTCAAGCAACTTCCCTTGGCAGTCGAGGCACACGTCCCCCCCCACCAGGTCTTTACCCCGTTCCTTCAATCGTCCCCCTTGAAACTGTCCCACGTTCACCTACCCTACTGGCTGCCCCCCACGATTTGTCCTGCTGTTAAACAATACGTACGTGGCCCAATTGGCCCTCCTTTTGCCGTGTTATGCGGGCCCTTTTTCACAATGACACGCCCTGGTGTGACCCAAGCAAGCCCCAATACGGGAAACTTCACGTTAAAAAGGTTCCCCCGATTGGTACCAAAGGTTTTCCCCTTTGTAGGGTTAAATAGGGCCTTGGTAGAGTCGAGAAGAGCAGCTATCCCTTCTTTTGTCAGAGGGATTTTACTCCAAAGATGGACTTCCTTCGCTTTGATCACACTCCCTAGCATTGCTTTGAGTGTCGGAATTAGTCTTGTTTCCTTGTCTGTGAACCCAGTTCCTTTCTTTCCCCACCTCACCAAGTCTCTCCTTTCATAGACTCTTTCCCACTTCGTGACTTATTATCCTAGTCACTTTCCTCAATCTTCTCTATTTAATCCCGTTGTGTTCCCTCCTTCAGCTCTCGGGCGTCTTCTAGTAAACGGAGCCTTCCCCCTTCCTTTCTCCCCTTCTGAAAATGGGGCCCAGATCCCGTGTTAGTTGCCCGTTTTCGCTTTTTGTAAAAACGAACTCCCCCTCAAAACTACTTGAGACTACAACAAGACATTGCCTCATGCCTTTTACCAGACGTCATTCTAACCCAATCGGGTGACTTCATCTTTCCCATATGCACTCCGAATCATCGTTCGCTAGCGACCACTTTCACGTCGCTACACCTTTTCCCCTTCCAGAAAATCGACAATACGTTTCCCTGTTCGCGAGTCCCTTTTGGTTTGGAATGAGGCTGGACCCCGCGCCGTTCCTTTTCCCCTTTGGTAATGAGGCGTGGTCCCAGACCACTCCCCCTCTTTGAAATTTATTTTACAGAACAACCCCTTACAGTTTCCCCGAGCGTCTCCCTTAGCCCAAAAAGCAATGTTGAGGTTTGGAATAAGGTCCTATTCTTTCTGCGTTTTCCCCGTGTAGTAGCCAGTAGCCTCCGGTTACACTAGTTTCTCTTTCCCCTTTAACTTATAATTTCAATATGGGTGAATTTTGAGATATAGACCGTCTCCCGGAATAGGCTGGCTTCTATCTTTGCCCCCCAAAGGGTGTCTTACGCCTTCCCTCCCTCAACCTAGTGAATTCTTCTTTTTCTGTTTGTTTCCAGGCAGGAGCTACAAAATCATAACGGGCGGCTTTGCATCATTTCGGGATCCCCCTTGTCAAAAGTTTGGTAAATTCTCTTCACTTCTCTCCATGCGCGGTCAAATCTTGTTCCCCCTCTGGATTGATGGGCCTGTGAAGACCATAAAAAAAATAGTATTCGTGTTTTCCGTCCCATTGAGTACACACGCAACTTCCTCCCCCGCCGCGATACCCCCCCCTGATGGACCCATCCGCCGCCCGTCCGACCTTAAGCTCATTTAGCTACGTCCCGGGACTCTTTTCTGGGCATCCAGATCCCTTTCATTTTCCTTCTCCCCTTTTCGACCCCTGTTCGCGCTGAGTTTCTCTTTTCTCTTCATTACGGGTGAGACGTGGTGGGGGCCGTCGTTTTCAGAAAAGGGGTTGTCCTTCCGTCATGTACGGGCGGTGGCGTCTTTTACCTCCCCGATGTACTAAAGTCCACTTTACTCGGTCTGCTTTTTTTTGCCCCTTTTTTAATCTTTTATAACGACTAAGGAAGGGTGCGGGACTCGACCAGTTTTCCTTCCTTGTGTTAGCGACCGGCTACCCTTACGCCGTTTACCCTTTTCGTGCCTCCCTCCGCGAAATTTCCTTCTTTCTGCTTTGATCCGGTGAGAGGAGCCCCCCGATCCGGCATTTTTGCCGTACTTCTACCCCTTTTGTCGCAGATTGTTCCAACAAATTTAAGAAACCCCCCCGGGCTTCCTCACCACCCAGTACGGTGTGTGACCGACCTCACAGTCGCACGGGATGGTTACAACGTACACCTTGAAGCTTGCACTATTCCCTGCATGCTAATATTAATAAATTACCTGGGTTTCCTGTGATGGGTCCTTCCTTCTTCCACATTTTCCAGTGCGGTTCAGGCGTCCTTGCGGGGAGGGGCGAGCTCGTCACCTTTTTTTGAACACAATCCTTCCTTCGCGAAGGGCCCCTGTAGCACAAGATGGCTTGAAAGGTGATCGACCCCCCCCGCGCCTTGGATATCTTTACCCCCCTTTCTAGAACGACTGGCTCCCACTTTTCCCTTTCCCTTCAGGTGACTACTCTTTGGCCTCACTGGGCGGGTGTTTTTGACGACGCTAAGAGTTCCCCCTCTTTACGCTCAACGTTCCACACACTACGTACTCATTATGTTAGGCGGTGGGATTTTGAAACCCGCTCCCCAGCAGTTCTTATGTCTTCCCGCTTTTTTTCCCCTAGAGATAGGGAACACCGCCTTGATATAAACCTTGGCCTATATGTCTGAAGTGGTCCCCCCCTTCTTCCATGGCGTTTTCGACTCTTTGGTTTTTCTTCCTTTGTATGAAAAGGTGGGCAAACATCTCTTTTTACTCTAATTTTTTTCTCTCTGACTCGTTGCTCCAAAGGCCAGTACGCACTTCCCCCCCCCCCTCGTCGCCCTGCTTTGGGAGCCCAATTCGTTTTGCCTCCTTTAATCAAGTTTTTCCACATAAGCGGTCTCTCCCCTGACTCCTTCCCTTTCTTAGACCCCCTCCTTTTTCCACCCACTAAGAAATTTCCCTCTATGGTCATGGTTTCACATTAGCGTACCTTCTCGTTAGTACACCCAAGCAGTTCCCCTTACGATATCGAGGGCCACCTCCCGTTCTAGTGCTCTCTTTTCCGACATTGCTATAGCGACACCCACCTGAGCGCGTTTGGCTTCCACCTTACAGACTTGTCCTGTCCTCCATTCGCGTCATTCTCCTTTAACATACGCGCTTCTTTCCCCCCCCATTTTACGCCCCCTTCACCGACATTTCCCTTTGGAAGTAAAGATCCCGAATTTCCCCCCCTTCCCAAAATCACGACATTTCTTGAAGCCGCTCTGCATTTCCCGGCGTTCCTGCGGACGTGTTTACCCCTCTCCTTTTTTTAAAACGCCACCCCCTTTTTCCCCTGCTCCGCCTGGTGGGGCACAGACCTGGTAATCTTGATGAATTGGTTGACCTCAGCCCCCTTTCTTTTTTGTCCCTTTACGGTTTTCCCAGCTTTTCTCCAGAAAAGTTTATAAAAGGCTTTGATTTTTTTCCCCCCCTCCCTATCAATTCTTTTTCCTCTCGTCGCTTTTAAAGGTACAATATAGTTTTTATTCCGGTGAGGTCGCCATCTCCGCTTTTCCCGGACAAACCCACCTGTCATACCCTCTCAGATCTACTTAATTAGAGGTATAAACGGATTACGTCTCGAACCCCCCTTTAAGCCTTAGAGTGTGATCGCTTCAACTTTATTTCCCGGACTGACTATCGCCTCCCCCCCCCTTTTTTTCGAAAACTTCCCCCTTCTCCCCGTAAAGCTATGCTCTTCAGTAATCCCTCTTTCATATCTTTGAGACTTTATACTTCATCTATTCCTTGATGATCCCATTTCTCACAAACCCCTTACCTCACGTCCTTTAATAAAGGTTAGTCTTTTTTATGACTATAGTAGGGCGAGGGCTTAGCTCCCACAGTTCATTCTTTATACTGGTGGATACCCCCCGTTCTGTATCAAGGCACCGTGCTTCGCCCCTTCCCTGATCTTTCAATGGTAGCCCATTTCCAGACTTGGTCTTATAAGTGTCCACCTCACCTGCTGTATTTTCAGTCAGAAGTTACACGCAGTCAAGGTTGATCCTTTCCCATCAGTTTTCACTGCTACTAACTTTCTACAGTCGTGCACCCTCCGCCTTGATTTTTTTCCCTCCGGCCTTGCCCGCAGCCCGTCTATACAGAATTTTTGCGGTTTCTGCGTATCCCTTTTTGACCCCGGAAAGTTCCGCTTAGGAGAAGGCCGGGCCACTCAATATGCCAAACCCTTATTATCATATTCCGCCCCCCCTTTGGCTTTTTTGCCTTTGGAACCACGGCCACCACTGCGTTTTCTCTAAACATTTCACTCCCCACGACCTTCACCGATCCAATTAAGTGAACGTCCCCCGTCCCCGCCCTTTGTTTGGCCGGCAACTTTTTGTAACGCTGGTTTAAAGATGCCTTTCGGCTAAGGACAATTTATCGTAGTGGCCGCGGCATTCCCCCCACCTTTTCCCCCTTTCAGCCCTTTCCCCCCCCGACCGGACCCTGCCCCCTTTTCACAAGGAGATGCTCTTCTTAATAGGTGTAGGTAACAACCACCCCACAACACCCATCCAAAAGGGTACCGTCGGATACCGCCGTTTTGGTAAGATGGTTGTATGCAATCCACAGATTGCCGGACTTGCTCCCACCCTACTGTCCCCTGGATTTTTGTGTCTAACTGAGGGGGGGTTCGGCCTTTTTGACACAGAGTCTCCTCCTTACACCATAATGGTTATATGACTGGCTCCTTTCCTCTACAAATGAAGTGCTTTTTCACTTTCTTCGACAGTTGCTCTCTTCCTTTCTTCTGGTGTTTTGTGAGAGCTATCCGCGTCCTTTCCCTCCCGGAGCACCCTTTTCTTCTTTGCCTTTTTAATTACCGTAAGCAAGTGCAGAGCACTCCTGGGACCTCTCGCTTTTGCCCCCTTAGGATCTCCCTCCACTAATTCTTACTACCCCCCGACCACTATTGCGCAACGGCTTCCCTTACCAAGTGGATTAATCTTCCCATTACCCCCTGGCTCCCTCCAGTATAGCAGAAGTTTTTCTGTTGATGGGAACACTCCCAATTTCCACCTTGACACGTCCAAATCTGGTTTTTCCTTTTCTCGCGTTGCCCTCTTCCTTGCAATGAGGAGTTGGATTCTCTCGGACGTTAATTTGGAATGCAGCACGAAGCCGCCCTTCCACTCCGTTCAGCCCACAGTACCGACTTCTTTTTACAGAGCTGGTTCCCCCCCCATACTTTTCCCAACCCTTCTCCCCGAGGGCTTTGTTGAATGTGGTAGTTTTTTTTTCTTGGTCCTCGACAGAAGAATTGGTTGGACTTCCAACTTCTCATGCGGGAAGTTTTCCCCCCCCCTAAGTTTAAATCCTGTGAATTGGCCTCTTGAGAGTATGGCCCGACTTTCCCTTCCCCCTGGGAGGTATAGTACCCAACGGCTTTTCCTCCGAAATAAGAAGCAAACCCTTTCCTATAATAGAGATGATTCCCCTTCGACGGGGCGCCCTTCAAGGGGCTTTTTCGCTTCCCCTTAAATCTTCGTACGTGACTTTACCTTAGTAGCTGTTTGTACATCGATTTCCTGGAATGCTTTCCATACGGGTGGTACCTTCAAAGCGGGTTTTGTGTTCCCTTCCCTATCCAAAACACCTCTCCCCTGTACGAAATCAGATGAAGGGTAACCTACGCAACAACGATCTTTTTTCCTTTCCCAGCCCCTCTTCTCGATGGGTAAGCCTCCTCTTTCTTCCCTATATACTCGGACCTTCACCCCCTAAAGTATTTCCCGGACCGTTCAAGTTCTCTTGGGTAGACGTGTTTCTTTTTCAGGCCTTTTCCCGATTAGATGTTCATATTCTTTAGAACCATGTTATCAAGATGAGGGATCCTTTTTCTTCGGCATAAGGAGTAGAGCACGAGCTGGGACGTTTTTCCCGTTAGCACGGTCCTTAGGACCAAGGTCAAGTTTTTTTTGGGGAGATATACGTTTCCCCTATTCCCCCCTCACTGACTTTTCCTTTCTTCTCGGCTTTGTGTTAGATTCGAGCCGTCGGAACGCCCCCCCCGGATTCGATCCCAGCGGTACTCGAATTTGGTAAGGGGTCCCCTTTTCTTACGGAAAAAAGCCCCCAGTTGTAAATGGAGGGCTACGACGCGGACTACGGCTAGGCAACTAAGGGTAATGCTTTCTCCCGATCTTCCAGACGATCTACTTTAGCACTTTCCCCCGGTGTTTCCGCAGGTCAACAACACTCCCTGTGGACCTCCGGCTTTTTCCGTGGTTTTTCCTCCCCTTTCTCCCGGTCTTTTACACCCCCCTCCCCGCAGAAAACTCCTCTTTTGCATGAGGAATTACAAGTCATGTTTGCCGGTTGATTCGGGAGTTTCATTTGAGATCCCCCCTGTTCCCTTTTTTCGTCCCATTGTTCCTTCTTCCTCTTCCGGTCCCTTACACAAGACCGAGGAATCCTAGTCTGTCGAACTGGACAACGGGCCTGAATTTGATCCGCCCCCCTCCGGCGCTTTTTTGATCGGCGTCTCTACCTCTTTAGAACCATTCCCTTTCCTTGGAACACCGAGATCGACGGTTCGGGCTTTTGTGTTTTGCCGAGCGAAATGGTTGAAGAAGGATTGCATTACTGCCATAGGTTCCTCCCTTTTCCGTGGTGGGCCCTGTCTTATTCTCGACCCCCTCTTATTGAGTCCGTATCTCCCCTAGAAGGGCCAAAGCCACTTCCCAAACGCTCGTCCTGATATTATCTGCTCCTTTTTGCCTCTCTTGAGGATGGGGTTGTCCCTCTTTTTTTTTTGAGTGTCCTTCGATTGTAATGAACCAGCCATCAGACTTTTCCCCCCTTTGTTTTTTTGATCGTGCTTCCACACTTGTCACTCCCAAAATTCCTACTCGACCACAAGACGTTCGCCCCCTCAGTTCATTCGATCTTGCACTTATCCTAATTTGCCTGTTATAATCAATTTTTTCTTTGGTAATTTTTCCTCAGCTTTTAGCTTACCATAAAGCCGTTTTAGATGGTACTCCTAAGGGCCACCATCATAAGCCTTATTCGTACCCTTATAGTTTAAGGTTTCCCTTACCTTCCTTAAAGTTCTTGTTCCCCCCCAACCAAGCCGAGTGAGCCTTCGATTTATCCCAGATTAAGTCCTTTCGTCCTTTTTTTTCCGACGGAACCCCCTCTTCAACACATGCGAGAGTTGGCGTTCATAATCCATCTGTCGTAAATTTTTACGTCCCTCCTCCGAAATCGCTTGTTCTCCAAATTTCATTTCCGCGAGACATTACCTTTACATGGTCAGTTTCTCATTACCAAGAATAGACCTGGGCGTACCGTCGAAAACTGACAACATCAAGCATTCCGTTTGTTTCCTGCCCCTTTATCCCCTAGTAATTGCCTTCCGGGTTTCCCTCCCGTGACTCAATTTTTTTTTGGTTTTTACACTCCATCTTAACGTCCCCTTCCCCTGTCTTTATCACGTACTCTTGTCATTGTTGACATTTCTCCAACTGTCTTCGCGACGTAATGAGGGTTTTTTACCTTTTCTTCTCTCCCGTTATAACCCGGCTGTATCCCGGAATTTTATCTCCCCAGGACAAACTGAGATATGTTCTGCCTTTAGGCGCACTGTGACTTTTTCCCCAACCCAAATTTCCTCCGCCGCCAGAGTCCAAGTAGCTTTTTTTATAAACGATACTGTAGAGAAGCGGAACCCCTCTTCCCTTTTTTCACCTCGAGATGGGTTTTGGACGATCAGTCAGGAACAGACGCCCGCCCACTCTTTCCCTTGCCTCCAGAAGATACCTTTTAGAACCCACAGAACAGAACCGCCTCCCCAGATAGGAGTTCTTCCTTTTAATTCCCTCTTTTCTCCATCTTTGAACCTGTCCATTCTTCCCCTTAGAAGATTTCCTCCACGCATCCCCCCTTTGCGGACCGGTAAGGCCTACAGGGCTAGTCTTTCTCCAGTCGGGAAGAGGTTCGGCTCCCTTCAGACTTGAATCTGAGCGGCTAGTATAACTGCTTCTTTTACTCCCACTTCCAATGCCTCTTTATCTTTGGCTCTTTTTCGTCCCATTCCCGCAGTGGTCCTATCCAGATATGGGAAAGAGCAGTGTATACTGGAAGTGCAGTTTACACCGAAGTTCCCCGCTTCCATTAAACCTTTATTCGCCAATCATGTCCTCACCGTTCTTCCCCTTCATGACGGTTGATTTTTCTCGAAAGGAAAACAGAAGCGATTCTTTCTTTCCACGCATGTGAGTGCTTTGCCCCTGTTTACTGAAAAGTCCCCGTAAAGCGAGGAGACTGCTTCAGCTTTTTTTCGAAATAGCGCCAACCACCCAGGAGGGAAAGGGACCCCTTCCACCTCCTTCAGTCGGCCTTGGCGCAACTGGAGTCCTAACCTTCCCAAGACCTTTCCAACTCCCCCCCCAACAATGTCACCATCAAAGACCCTCGAGTTCTTTTTTCCCCCTTCCATTGTTACGCTCGGGGTTCCCCACTATCTCTGTTTGCCTACGCGACCGTCCCTTTTTTTTTGATTCGGTTCCGCGGCTTCAAATGAAAGGTACGGTCTTGGAGAAACACGGAAGTGCACAGCCTTGAGGCCCCCCCCTTTCCCATTCCTTATTTTTTGCGATTCGGCAACCCGGGCCTTTGGAGTTTTCCAATCAACGGGGAACGGAGTCGCGTAGCTACTCTGTGCAGCTTCAGCTGAATCCCCCCCTCGTGGGTATATGCCTTGACAACAATACACTGTGGTTTTGTGTGTGGGTGTGTTCCTTTTTGATGAGGTTTGGCGTGCAAGATTGGCGGATCCTTTCCCCTCAGTTCTACTTGCAACACACGTTCTATGCCGGAAGTGACAATTATTCCTTCATTTAATTTTTCCTCCCTTTCTGAGACGCTGAATCTCTGTCCTTTTTTGTGAGAGAGACAGATAACTTTCCGAGGATTCCTCGCCAGGAGAAGGAACTC
>Ga0179591_1276920_pt1 | contig 12346 bp, 8 predicted proteins | sample CZOMad2_1_08_16f_FD_182891 | JGI IMG/M metagenome (GOLD analysis project Ga0179591, IMG submission 182891) | Vadose zone soil fungal communities from Angelo Coast Range Reserve, California, USA - CZOMad2_1_08_16fungal (PacBio error correction) | ecosystem: Environmental > Terrestrial > Soil >... | reverse complement strand
GCGGACCTTAAGAAGGAACTGGCGACTCTTTCGAAAAGAAAGGCATCAGGGTTCACGCCGTTTCCGGTCATGCTCCGAAAAGAATTCGACCTCCTTTCTTCTCCGAATGGGTGTTTTCTCCTTTCCCCACTCGTCGACGCCTTTTTATGAGAAAACGCCTCTTAAAATTGGAGATTCCTAGGCGGCCCACTGATGACGCTCTGATCTTTGTGCAACCCACCCCGGAAATGCCCATCTCCCCCAGTCAAACGTGACCGTAACATAAGCGGAGCAAAGTTCCTGTAGGATTTATAAAATTCTGGGCCTCTATTGCTCCTCCAGCTTGAGCCTTAGTAGTAATCGACGCCTCTTTTTCCGAAAAATTGGGCTTGGGAGGCTCTCTAGAAATCCGACGAGTCCTTCGTCTTCCCCGTGACTATCCACCAGATGTTTGAGCCAGCCGCTGTCAGCGATGATGATTCAACCCAGCCTGTCTTAGCACTCCTTTCGCGCAGCGTTCCCATAGCATGGGTCGCTCTTTTCAGCGCCGGCTAGCCGTCGGAGGGCCTTGCACAAGCCCAGTATCCAATAGTATTTTCCCTCGGATGCTTTTCCTTTTTTGATCACCGGTTTTTCTAGGAAAGGACGCTTTTCACGGTCTCAGGGTCCCTCTTTAGCGATTCCCCGCTGTGACATTAAAACTTTGGATCCCCTGATTCTTTGAACAGTTCGACACGATCCCCCTACCAAAGGCCCCCTACTTATAGGTTGAACTGCCGGCACCAAGTGTCTGATGTGACGTTGTTCCCTCGGTGACCAGAACGCTCCCTGGACCTTTAACTTTTCAACCTTCCACATTGCCGTTCTCCCCGCCCTTCCTCTAATAGAAAAGCGTTAGCAAGAAGGCCCCATGATTTTATCTGAGTACCTATTCATTCCCTTCGACCATTGTTTTTAGGCCCCCTTCCCCCCCCCTCAGCTTCCCCTTCAAAGACCGCCGTGATCTGGTAGACAATCTCACAAAGTTTTCCCAAAAACAGCGCCACTATTATGAAGTCCCCTTTGGTTTTACAAAATCCCCTCCTGACCGAAACTCACAACCATTTTAGGCCTATCCTTTCGCCGAATGGCTTCAGATGCGCAAACCGCCCTATAGAAAGAGGAGACCCAAGTGCGCCTCCACGATCCTAAACTTGCATTTTTCTGCTGAGGCTGCCCAACATACTTTACCTCTTTTTCGTTTCTTATGAAGATTTTTCGGCAAGCGAGCTATCGGAACATTGACGTAGATCGTTCAATTGATCTTCCACCAAGCCACGCCCCTGACCGACACGTTTCTCAGAGCCGCTTTCGGGGTAAGAGATAACCCTTCTTCTATTGCACGATCGGAACCTCCGCCAAAGCGTGAATGGCCACGAAAGCACTCACCCGCACAGCTTTCCCTCCCCCGAACCCCGCCTGGAACAAAATCGTCCTCGCTGCGGACCGCCCTTTGGACATCTCGGTTACTCATCCCCCACGATATATTTGATCTGATTGGCGGAAACGATGAATGAAATCCTTCGACTGGTGGTATCTTAGATACTCCCACAACTTAAGGAAGTGAGGAGGGGAGATTGTTCTAATGAGAACTTCATCCACGATGCTTTTTCGCCCTCCCCCCCCCGGTCAGAAATTTAGAAAAGCTAATGCGTCGCGACCTCTCTCGAAGACTCCCTTCCAATTGAGGCTACATTTTGACCCCGTAGCTGTAAGACCTTGGACCCATTTGCCGCTTTTATTTACTTCTTTTCTGTTTTTGTTGATGAATGATACTGGCCACTTTTTTCATTTCGTACAGATCTTGATGAGAGCAGCGTCATTCCCTTGACCCCCAATGGCGTGATCTGAGCACCGAAAGGAAATGAGAGTGGTCCCCTAGCTTTATGCTGTTTGGAGAATCTATCGGGCTTTTCTGTCAGAGGAACTCCCTCAATCGCCCAGAAATAAAGGTCTGCTCATTATAGTTCATGAATGAGCTTAACACATCGACACCAATCCCACTACCCCCGGAGAGTTTACCGCCCGAGAGATTCTTCAGATAAAGGTCGACAGTACTTTCTTCTAGACACCAGCCTCGGGAGTTATTTGCCCCCACAGGGTACGGTTATAAGCTCGGGAAGTACTTTTCTTTGTTTCTTTCGTCCTCCGTAGAGACAGTTTTATTCTTAAGATGCTTCGTCCTCTGGTTCCTGCCTTCTATCTCTTTTTCTATACCCTTTTCTAGCGGTCGATGAACTGTTCGGCCTTTTCGTTAATGTGGGTGATGGACTTTTTTACCCGGTGATCGGGATACAAATCATTGGCCGATGTCTCCCCAACGTGACGACGAGCATCTTAGAGGCATCTCAAGTGAAACTAAAATATCCCTTATGGACTTTCTCCGGTTTTCTCTCAGATGAAGCTCCCTTTTCTGGATCGTGTTGTATTGAATGGTTATACTAGTTCGCCTTCTTCTGATCGAGAAACTTCCCCATTATACCCCTTTACGGCGAAGACTTTTCTTACATCCGAAACTTTTTCTCGAAAATTTTAGGTCGGACTTCATCTTAATTCACCAGTTTTTTTTTCGATTGGACCCAACGTACCGTGGCTCCCTCCTTAAAGGCGGGTTTTTTAGGGTCATGGGGCCTGAAGTGGGCACCTCTGCGTACCAGCCCCTGTCAGGAAATGATTGCTTCACGGTGGGTCCTGCTGATCACCGCTTCTATTTACGAATGTGAATCCGTCCGTTTTTCTATCGCGTGCCCGGTTTAATCCAGAGTTGGATTTTCTGTTCTTCCAAACCGTCGACACTCTCCAGAGAAGCGGGTTTGACGGCACCTTTTTCAAACGTTTGAGCCAGGGTTTTTCACATCCCCGAGTTTTAGCTGCGCAGACTCCCATTGAAAACGACTTGGTAAGGTCACCGTGTCAATCCGGACATCATTGTCATGCACAAGACTCGAAAGGTTCTGCGCATGTGATTAACAACTTCAAGCTTAACCCTCTTCTATAGTTCTTTGATTACTCTACATCAACTCCCATATGCTTCTCTCCTCGGCGACGGACCCGAGCCATCCAGATGCTTTTAGTGACAGAAGATTTCTGTCCGTTTGTCAAATGATGGGTTTCCCCGCAACTCTTTTCTTATGCAGCCCCTATTTTATTTGAAGGAAGCTCTGGACTCCGCTTCGCGGACGAAGACCCCTTTTCTCGATTATTTCGAGAAAGCGGTTACAAGCCCACACCTCTTCGAGACGACGAATGTGGATCCCCCTCAAAGTCCCGTCGAGCCTCTGGGGCACCCCCTGGTTTGCATACGGCCTTTTTTCTGATGTGTTTAAGGGTGATATGTTCTGGTGACTCTTTGTAATGTGAGTTTTTTCTCCCAGCGGCCTTTAGACTGACTAAGCCTTTGGCCCCGCCATCTAGGTATAAAGGTGCGAAGTCCCCGTCTTCCCCAAACATGATCTTCGTTCGACGATGCTTTTCTCCGGATCTAAGCCTTCGTTTGAGTTTCCCCCCTTCGTCTTTGAGGGAACCGTTGCGTTAAACGGATGACATATTTTGCTTTATCTCCATGACTTCGAGCGGCTCCCCTCATTCATTTTCATATACCTTCTTTTGAGAGATGCGGATTTGAGCGCAGATACTCCCGCGTAAGCGGTTCAACGCCGTGCTCCCTGCAGAAGACTGTGCATGCTCCGACCCTAGTTACATTTCGAACTTAGTCAATGCGGACATCGGTCGACGCTCTGTTTTGGTCCGCATTCGTTCCTGTCGATGGCTTCCACCCTCCCAATGAGAAGCTCCGGTCGGCGCGGCGAGGCCCCCACAAAGGCTTCCCTCTTCCAATCATCCCCCCCCTTGAAGCACCATTCCCTCTTTTTCAAGCCGGAGTTGAACCCTTTTCATAAAACCCTCCAGCTATGCTCCCCCGAAACTTCCACCTCGTTCTCCTGACTTCCCCCAGACTTTCCGGGCTTCCCGTCGAGTATCGACCCATAGCAGCCGGGGGAGTCCCTCGTCGCTGAGGTTTCCTTCAAGCTCGGATTATGAGTCCCGTCAGATTTTCACAGTTCCTTGCGAAAACACCCCGTTTTCTCCTCAGCGTCGTCAATCAATTTTTCCTGGTCTCGGTTGGTCTTTCGGACCCTAGTTTCTCTTCTCAAGTTATCGAGGAGGATAATAATCAGCTTGAAATCATCTCTTGAGTTAATTGGCACAAAGATCTAGCTTACGTTTTTTCAGGGCTCTAGTGCAGTACAATCTGTTTATCGTCAGCATCTCCGCTATCTATGCTGTATCCTAGCATAAGACTTTCAAACACGGACTCCTTCAGGGAGAGGTTAAACCCTACCGTTGCCGTCTCTCGCAAGTTTTCTCCCGTTTTTAATCAAACCCCTCCAATCAATTCCCTGAACCGCCGTCCCCCCTCCTTGAGATACAGTTCGGATTCATAAGGTAATTCCTAGTAGGTGCGCCGATCCCCCCCTTCTAAATAGTTCTTTAAGATTCAGCGGCCCACAATGTACGGCAGGGCCATCAATCCGCGCACCCATACCCGCCAGTCTCGTTGCCTTTTCGCAACCCTTCCCTCCCAGCGACGCGTCGGGTGATAACGACGATGAAGCTTAAAAAGAATTCAGACCGAACTTAAACAGTTTCGCTTTCTCCTTAGCCGTCCCCTGGTGTTCCTGAGTATTTTAAGGCGGATACGTCCCACCCCGGGTCTCTAGCCCTCAAAAGTAAAGTGCGCCTCCTATCCATAAACACTCCGACTCTCTTGATTCCAAACCCGAGGAAGTCGACGCAGTTCCTTTTTCATGTATGAAGATCGTTTCAGAGAAGGAAAGCGCTTTATCTTCACACGATTTATAAAACCCATTTACTTTATTTCTGTGGACCCGTGTTCCCAGCCCCCCCCCCCCCCATCCACTCCTCAACAGTTTCCCTTCGCGCTCCTCGGTCCATAAAGCAGGATAGTTCCTATCGTGAACAGTCTCTCTCCCGAGTCCAAGCCCTCTACAGCTCGACGCTTCGTCCCATGACACCCCCCCCTCACAGAACCCCCTTGCCACCAAAGGACTTCTTGCGACCGAACACTGTTGTCCAATGAAGACTATCGGCCCTTGGCGGCCCTTTTTCTGATAGGCCCACGCTGCTTGGTCGCGAAGCGACGAGTTTCGATGGTGGTATCGAGTCTTACACACTTTTTCCCTCAGGCCTTTTTACTTGCTCCTTGGCACCCCCTGAAGGAAGAAACACCGTGCCACTGATGATTACCTCCGGGAATTTTTTAAGCCCGCTCGCACCCGCTTCTTTACGCTATTTTACAACGCGTCCATGAGGACCAGGCGCTTTTGATGATTTCCCTCAGGTATGCGTTGACCCTTTTCTTATATCTCTATTTAATAAGTTGTTGTTGCCTTTATAGATAAACTGGTGGCACACTCCGGTCGTTCCAAGTGAAACATTCTGGGTCCAGTTTGAATACTGCGCTGGAAACCCTCAACTGATTTTTATGAGAGTAGATAATCATCCCCTCACACATTTGAGACGATTCAGACCCGGATGTGTTGGGCCGATCGATGAAGGCGCTTTTTCCCGAATTCTACAAAGATCATGAGCATTCTTCTGTAATGATTAACAACCCCCCTAGCTGCCCTCAGCGAAGCGTCCTCATCCATAAGAACTCCTCAAATGGTTTGCCTATATCGCTGACCGCCCCCGCGTCTTTTTTTCAAACACGTTCTTCCTGAAAGAGAGTTACTTCATTCGGTGAAGTCGCGGTTACTTTGGTCCGTTCTTATCAGCATCTAGATAGTGACCTGATGAAAGGGATTATTTTTGCTTCTATGGTTAAGTTTGCAATAGATCCACCCCCCAGAGGAGACTCGTAGCCCTTCTTTCAGGTGATGGGACCCCGTTTCTGCTTATACATAAAAGCCTCTGGAGCCTCTGTGCCGATCTGCAGATTCTTTTACTCCCTCATAAAGTTTCAACTTCTGCGGTCATGTCTAGGGTTTTTTGCCTTTTAAGAATCAAGCTCGTGAGACTTTTTTTGGCGCCTCACCCATGCCTGCTTATTATTTTTGAGTATCCGCCTTCTACCTCCCAAAAAAATGACGGCGTTACTCCCTTAGTTTGTTCCTTTCTAAATTTTCTTCTGACTTCCTTTATTCCCCCCTTTCGCTGGCCCTTTTTCCCTTAGAGATGATGGTTACACCTCTTCGGTAGGGGCCCTTTTTTATTCCCCACGATTTTTTCTTTAGGCGCCTGACTCGTGGAGAAGCTCCTTGAATCATAATGGTGTTCCACCGCTGTGGGGGCGACCCATTACGGCTCCTCACGACCCTTCTCCCCTTGAGGGACTTCTCCTTTGAAGGATTGGATTTCTCTCTCTTAAACCGTCCTGACCACTTGAGTTGGGTGTTTAAACTAGGATCCAGTTTGGTCGCATAGTGTATTATTGCTTTCAACCAGCCAAGATCAATGCAACGATCCTCGTTTAGGCTAGTCTAACCGCCATGCACGCCGAAACGTGGACCACGCGGACAGATCTCCCATTGTCCCCCTTCTAGCTATTATCGATGCAAGCGGATTTGCCTCTCTCGCGTTTTTCCCTCAATTCCTCCTTTGCTGACGCCTCCGCGACCCCACAGCGACTACTGAGTGAGAAGCTGCCCTGGTAAGTTGTTAGACAAATGAAAACCTTAGGCTAGTCTCCATTACCCCCCTCCTGAACTAACGTCGATTGCGCTCCAAGGGGTGACCCTCGAGATGACTCAGTCCGTGAAACCCCCCTTGGACGGCTCCCAACCCCTTTTCCCTCTTTCCCCCTCGTAGATGACCTTATTTCTGAATCATTTCCATTTCTCATGACATCTCTTACATTTGATCCCCAGCTCATCCGGAGTGAACGCCTTTGGAGAAAGGATTTCCTCACGGGTGATCTTTTTCAGCCTGGGCTTGGGGCCGCGCCCCTGCATGGTCCCCCCCTGGACGTTCTTTTTCTCTGACTTGAATGGTCCCTGACGAAGGAGTCTTTTCCAGAACTCCGTCGAAGATTCCCCGACTGGTGCCTTCAAGGAATCGCAATGCCTCCTTTTCTAAACGGCGTCACACTGATGCCTGAGTAATCGATCGCCCTCCTTCTTTTAGCGGCCGCTCCCTTTCCCTCTCTCTTAGAGCGGATTTTCTAAGCCCGCTTATTTTCAAAGAAGGTTCCCTCTCAGGCGTCATCCGTCCCTGATAACGAAAATCACGATTCGAACCTGCATCCAGTCGGTCTTTCCCCTTCCCCCCATATTTTTCTGGACCGATCCCTTCTGTGGATCCTTGCAAAAGCGCCCCTCTCCCTATGAAGCTCCGGAGCGGCCCTTCTCTTCCCCCCCCCAGGAAAACTCAACCTCCCTATTACGTCCCCCCTCTAGGTAAAGCCGAGGACCTTTAAGCTGATCAAATCCCATCCCCGTTATTGAATCTCCCCTCCTAAATCTTCGTTACGTCATCTAGATGTATTTTTGGGTGGGGAGGTACCGTCAAGGAGCCCTTCCACTCGTAGACGGTCCCTTTCGACGTTTTCCCGCGAATTCTCTCCGCTGTACTCCCTGTCGATGTCACTTTTTTTTCGGAACCAGCTTTTCCTTGCGCAAAACGGCCTTTTCGCGCAGCGTCGTCACTCCCTCTTGTTCTTGGTGGTCTTTGCTTCGACCGTTTTCGAGTAATTCACCCCTTTTTTAATTGCAGCCATCGAGAGGATCATCCTTTGAAAATAATCGATATTCTAAGTGGTCCCCTGGTCGCTCGTCTCTCCCTCCCCAGGAAAGGAGTGCCCAATGCTGTTATCGTTCATTAGTGACTTTACCCGATCCATTTAATGTGCCCCCCCTCCACGACCCTAAACACTGGATCCCGCCTTCGTTAGTTGAAACCCCTTTTTCCGTCCCCCCTATCCAGTGTCCCTCCGTTCCGTGTTACCACTTCAACAGAACATAAATCCAAGCCCTCTTCAAAATTTCCCCCCTTCTTGAGTACTTTCCCCCTGTCATGTCGACCCTAGACCCGCGGTTAGCAGCTCCCAAAACTCGCGTATACCCTTTTCCGCCCTGACCCCCCCAGGCACATCGTGTCCCCCCCTCCGAGGAAAATGACCCCCTCCTTTACTATGGGTCTTCTTCTTATGACCATTCCCAGCGACGCTCGATAGTGATAACCTTCACAGCTCTTCCCCTCCAGAAACCGTTCGGATTCCCGAGGAATCCTTTTTTTTTTCCGAGGAATTCCTCCCCAAACGGTCCCTCTCATCTCTTTCCCCCCCAGTCAAGTTTTTTCCCCCCTTTCAACATTGCATTCCCCCACGGAGATGAGGAGGCACCCACAAGAGCCCCCCTCTCCCCCCCCTAAGCTCCCTTCAGATCGAGCTTCCGCCCAACTTAGCTGCACTTTTAAGACACCCCTAGCCAGCTTAATTCTGAGGTATCCTCGACCTTTAAAACATGACGCCGACAGTTCCCGCTCCTTGTATAGAATAAGGTCATGAACACGATAGGAACCATTCCTCGCCAAAGGTTCTTCCGCCTTTTTTTTCTCCCAGTTCTTGATTCTCCAGCACCAGTTCCACAAGCCTAAGGAAAACAATCTCCCTCGCTTGAGACGCATTTTTTCAGTCAAACGCCGGCCCGGATCGCAGACTTCCCCCGATATAGGTTTTCCGTGACCCAGTCTCTCTTCCTCCTCTGCCTTGCGGCTCTTGGCTTCCTTTTCTTATCCCTTCGAATGAACACCTCTCATTGACGTCTTGAGGGCTTCCTTTTGGAACCTCCCTCGTACCCCTTTTTCCCTGATGATCCACAGCAGGTCCTAAATCTGTAGAAGTAGCGCTCGAATTTTTTTTTACTCCTCGACCTTTTGAACTCCTTGATGACCCGTCATAAATTCTTACCTTGAACCCGTTGACGCTGTTTTTTACTTCTACTCCGTTGTTTTTTTGTTTTCCCAACCCCCGGAAATTTGCCAGGTAGTAAATCTTCAACCGACTCTTTCCCCTCTTCCTAACTTTCCCGACCTCATTTCGTTTCTAGGCTAAGATTTTCTCTCAAGGAACTTTTCTGAACTCTGATGTTCTGACTACTTTTACGATCTTCCTCCTTAGCTTTGCTCCCACCCCCGATGTCTTTGGTCATAACCGTCGATTACCACCTAAAGGTTCCCCCCCCCTCCTCCCTCTATGCATTTTTCCTTCTATCCCTCTCCCATGTGTTTCCTTTTATCTTTGGGTGCGACCCGGACACCTCAGTCCTATTGATTTTTTGACTTTTAGCTATTTTTAGCGTCGATAGTGTCCCTCCTTCCTAGTCATGTGAGTTCCTCAGTCTGATAGTTGGCATTTCAGGGTTTTTTTTAAATCTGTTTCTTCGGGCAATCGATACTGTCTTCATCTATACACCTTCTCCCCTGGCCTTGTTCGGCGTGCACTGGTGGCCGTTGCTGCTTCTTCTCGGAGTCTCAAAGATCACTTCCTCTTTCCGATGTCCTTACGGCGTCTTTCTTCACTCTCTTCATACCTTCCACTCAAATTAGGCTTCGACCCTTCTTCGAATTTCCCCTCTAATCTCGTCTCTCCTGGTTTTTCTTGATTCGAGAACCTGTCCTACTCGTCGAGAGATTCTGATCTTTTTTTCCCGCGTACCTTTCCCCTATACTTCAGCCTTCCCCCCGAAACCTGTTTTCTGCGAAATTTTTTGAATGCTTGTTCTCCTCTTCGGATCCCCTTCCTTTGGAGTTATCTCTCCTGCTTATTTGCTTTTCTTCCCCTAGGCAGATCATTGGGCACGATGGCTCGTTCCTTGTCTTCCCTCCTTTGTTTTTACGCTTGAACTTTGATAACTCGTTGAGATGTAATTCATTTATGGAATAAGAACTTTATCTCAATGGACCCCTTTCCCCTGTTTCATTCCTTTTTTTATTTTTGTTCGTTCACACACTTTAGATCCTGAGAAAGCGGGGAGGCTGGCACCTTTTTGTATGTCCCTATCTTGTCATACTCTTTTGTTCTGATGAGTCCTGACCCCGCAGATCAATCATAACGATCCTTTAAAATCCGATAACAGCCTGAATCCGGAGCCTAAACGCTAAGCGTCCCCTCTCGACAGTTTATCCAATGCCTAATCTCTTCCTTAAGTGGAATCCCCCTTTGCTTGCAATTTCCATAATGCATGAGCGCTCCGGATATCCCCAACCGCGACCAATTCCTTGAGTGCCCGTACTTTTTTTTTGATTATGCTACCGCAGCCTTTGATGACAGAGAAGGCTGAGCTTCCCTGCTTTTCCTTGTCACCCCTTGGACCCCCATTCCGTCCGGTCAACCTTCTCTCTCCTTCCCCTCTGACGGGAAGCCAGACCCATCCCAAACCAAAATTGTAGGTTTTCTCACATGTAGATGTTCCTTTCCCCTTTTCTACAATCTTTTGGCACCTATGGCTGGTCCACTCCGAGAAGCATTTCCCTAGTGACCGAATAGGCTTCTTGTTGCCTTCAGGGTGAAGATGAAGTCTTCTTCCAAGTTGATTTAGGTCTCTAAGTGGAAGGCGATTCTTTCAATAGAAGTTTTTCCGGTCCGAAGTCTCTTTAAAAGTTATCTCTGCCTCGGAATGTTGCCGCCCCCGGTTCTCCTGTCCTTGTTTAGGGGATCCATCTCTGATGAAACCGGGAGCCCTCCGTTAACACGGATTTCAATAGATCCCTTTCCTCCCGCACCCTTCCTCCTAAGCCTCAGTTCTCTTCTGAGCGAAGATACCCTCAGTTCTTCCTTCGAGTAACGAAAAGAATTCCCTGGGTTAAAGACGTTCTCCCGTTGCCGCAGACTGAAACTCCCCTCCCCAGTCGTACTCCTTCCCTCCCGACCATGTGATCCAACGACGGCCTTTCCGTCACCTTGGACTTAAAGTAGATGGCGTCCCGCGGACGGCCAATGATGATGGTCCGCGAGAAAACCACCATCCCGTCCCCCTTTTCACCCAGTGAAGGCACCCTTCCTTCCCGGAGTAAGAAGGCTCTCTTGATAGCTGATAAACCTTTCCCTCAGATACCAGAATTTCTTCGAAAGTGTGACCTTGCTGTTTTCTTTCTTCCCTGAGTATAGAAAGGCAGAAGGGAGAAATTAGATATGCTTCAGCTCCCATGTTTCTTCTTGAGAAGTCTTCGTCCTTGACAGAATTTTAATTGAGAACAACTTACATGCAGAGAATTCTTTCCTTGAAACTCCTATGTTGGTACTCCTTCATCTATGATACTCCCTGACATACACTCTATAAATAGATTAATCATAGATAATATGATGACCTTTCTCCTTCATTCCTTACTAAGATTGATGTACCACTGCCTACAGGAGATGACATGTCCCCCATCGTTGGCCCTTCTGTAAAAGTCTTCTAGATTCTTTCTTTGGTTTATGACGATATAAGAAAAGCATTCTCAAATTCCATTTCTTTCTCTAAATCCGGATCTTGATCCTCCCCTGATTCGGCGCCGTGTAGAGGCGGTGACTTTCAGCCTTTTCTACACCCCTTGATGACCCCCTTCTTCAAATAGTCCATGAGACCCTTCAGCGATTAAAGCCTGTCGGAAATGCCCATCCTCTCATGCCCCCCTCGCCCCATATCTATCCCTTTCCTGAGAAACAAATGTAAGGAAATCTCCCATCCGCGAGGAACCCTACAGACCTTCCCCCTCTGGGTATCCCCTATTCCCGACCCCTTTAGTCCTCCCCACCTTCGAGAAACTTTTTCTTTACAGAAGATGAAAGATGCCACATCATCAGATTTTTCCCTTCCCCCTTTGACGATAAACCCCTTTTCGGATTTTCCCCTAATACTCGGCTTGCCTGAGTACCATGCTTTCAGGAGGATAATCCCCCAACGTGGCCTCGATCATCTTCTCACGAGTTTTCCCAAGCTCTCCCCTCCGCTTCCCTCACCCCTTCGCCAGACAGGCTCTTCTCCCCCAAAAGCAGACAGTTCCCTGAGCACCGACAGAGATTTTCTCCTCCGATCCCTCTTCTCAGGTGCAGCTCCTCTTGACTTACACTTCAGATGAATTGCTGGGAAGGTTCTTCCGATAACCTTCCATCCTTTTTCACACTGCCAACTAAGCTCCAAGGGAAATTCTAGAACGAGACCCCTTTGTATAGACTAGATTGCCCCCCGAACCCTAGTCCCCCAACCATGCAGCACGGAATTGAAACATCTCAAGAAGACTCCCTCGCGCGATCAATCTACCGCTGCAACCCCTTATCGAATCCACCCAGAGAGTGCGACCAGAACATGCCAACATGGACGGCTAC
>Ga0179591_1216550_pt1 | contig 12346 bp, 9 predicted proteins | sample CZOMad2_1_08_16f_FD_182891 | JGI IMG/M metagenome (GOLD analysis project Ga0179591, IMG submission 182891) | Vadose zone soil fungal communities from Angelo Coast Range Reserve, California, USA - CZOMad2_1_08_16fungal (PacBio error correction) | ecosystem: Environmental > Terrestrial > Soil >... | reverse complement strand
TGAAATGCTTTCCATCGATTTCCGACGTACCCGAATCTCTTTCATCCGGGTTTAATGACTTTTGAGATGATCCCCCGGTCGTCTATTCTCCCTTCGCCCCCGTCTCGTGACTAGCTTTTGATGAGTTTCCATTTTAACGTCTTCAGTCGTCTTCAGGCATTTCAGTGATTCCTTCATACACTTTCGCCCTCTCCTGTTGAACCCTTGGCTTCCTTGACCTTTGCACCCCAGCGTTGGAACCGCCACGCGTCTTAATCAATGGTGCTTTCCCCTCCGGTATCTCGGAACTCTTTTTTAGTTAACCTCTCTCCTTTGTCTGCTGCAACGTAGCTTTCACTTTCGCTACACTCCCGCCTTGGGTACCAATTCTCGTTTGTTTTCCCGCATTATTAATGTTCGCCCGTCCAGTGGTGTTGGTGGGGGGTCTTGATCTCCCCCCTTGAGTGGTTTTGCCGTGCGATGAGCCTTTACCCTCACTTTGCAAACGCGTACCACCCACTGATTCGCCCAATTTCTATCTTTGCCACTGTTGAGAACACTGGATAACCACAAGAATAAGTGCAGTGGAAGTCTTTTTTAACTCTGTTTTCCCAAGGGAGCCCCTTTCCCGATATTTCCTCGGATTCCTTCTTTTTTGATCTAAGGATTGCCGTTACTTCTCACTTTTGCCCTCTGAAAGATGGCCCTGCCCAGTATCTGAGGAGCCCGCCTTGAAGTATCCTTCCCCCCCCCCCCCACAATCCTCATCCTCCTGCCCGGCCCCCTCGGCCGCTCAGGTATTTGGTCGTGTATCACCCGTAACTCATCTGGCCTTACCTCGTAGTACGCGACAGCTGGCCCTTTCCCCGTAAACGGTGTTTCGACGTCCCTTTCTTCGGGTTTTTTTTGACTTTCTTCTCTCCGTTCTCCAGGTTTTCCCCTCTTTTTTCCTTTGGGAGCACGTTTGACTTCTTTGTTTCCCTCATCTGAACTGGGGTCAACCCCCTCGTGTTTCGAGATCAATGCCACTCCCCCCCCCCCGAGTCAGGCGCGTGTTTTTCTCAAGCCCTTCCCTCAAGCCAGTCTCTTGGAATCGTCGAGCCTAGTAAGTACATCAAAGGGCCCACCTATAGAATTTTGGCCAAATCCCCCTCCTGCGAAATCGTTGATTGCGTTCCCGCCCCTCAGATCGTTTTTCCTTGTCACCCCCAAGGTGACGAGGAGTGAGAACAGGGTAACTAGCTCCCCTTTTTTCCCCCCCTCCCAATGGTTTTTTTCCAGCAGATGAACGTCTTTTCTTCCGGCCCGCGCGCTCGGAACCTCCCCTCGCTATATCCCACCTCAGGCGCAGCCACTGCTGTGCCTGCGGGCTTTTCGACCTTCCCCCCTCTTTTTCCGGGAGAAGTCCTGTCCTCCTTAGACCCCTTGAAGAAGGTGCAGTATGATAGTAAAAACCGATGTCAAACTTTTGCGTCTTCACCCCTCTCTTGAAAGTGCATCCGTTATCCGGCGGTCTCTATAGGAACCCCATTTTGCGTACTCACCCCGTCGAAGGCGTTCTGCGTGCACTTTGGCCGCAAAGTGTATTTGATGCGACAGGCCCCCGACAAGACCCCCCGCCCTCATCCTCTCCCCCCAACTGTGCAGCCGGCATCGGCTCCGTTCTCTCCTCTTCCACAGATTTTGAGTTCCGCTTGGACCTGCTCTTGTTACCTTCGGACTAGCCTGATTGCTACCCCCCATGCGTGCAGTACGCCCCAACCCCCCGAAAGTTGGGTCCCGCTAACACTCCCCATTGTTGGTGACCGTTAATCAATTGATCTGCCTTCCCCCCAAGAACTTCAAGCCGCGGGCCATTTTTTTGTTTACTGCTTTTATAAAGTTGAATCGTCAATTCCTCCCCTCCCGGACCCCAAATGGCCAAACCATCTGTTGAGGTGAGTGCCCTACTGTTCCGCGTCGTGATAGGCACTCCAGGAGTGCGTCCCTCAGTGTTCCCCCCACTTTCCACTCACTGTTGATGCACCCCTGAAATGTTTCTCACCTCTATCCTTTCTAGCCACTTTCTTCACCTCCCCCGAAGTATTCATTCTCAGTTGTAAAAAGTCTCCTTTCACACCGAATGCCAGTTGGGCGCCTTCCCACGGCTGTTTTCCAATTGACCGGGGACGATTTGGTACCGGACGCAATCCGGACACTCTCTGCAACTTTTCTCTTTATTTGATCACCTTGACTCTACCGTTCAAAGAGGCATTCTAGCGAAGGTGCTTTTGACCTCGAATAATTAATCGCCGGCTCTGTGGTTTTTTTTTTTTTCACCGACCCGGCGCCGCTTGTGTTTTCCTTGCTCCTTTTTTGACTTTTCTTCTGTCTCTTGCCCTCATTCAAATAATTTACGCCAAGAAAAGCAAGCAAGCGAGAAAGATGCAAATTGAATTTTGACCCTTTTTCCCGTTTTCTTTCCAGACATTTCCCCCCCTTGCACGCTTGCTCCCAAGTTTAACCTACCACTGCCTCCTAATCTCTCTTTTCCTTCAGTTTCCGTGTGTTTTCTCGAGCTTTGGGCGTTTTTCCCTCTTTCATTTCCCTATTTGTACCACCAAGATCGGTCCCCCCCTCTTTCGTACCCCCTTCAATTGCTCTTCTCCGTCATGTCGTTATGACTTCCTTGTGATACGGACGGTGCGGAAATCTCCCTCGAATTCTGAACCCCCCCTGTCCCCCTGCTTTCAGTATTGAGAATTCCCACGGCTAGTTAATCTGACGTTAGCTTCAACCTGCCCGGATCTTAGGCTCTTTGACGTAGTGACCCCCCCATTTGCCCCCCCCTCATCGGTTCCTGAGAGTCCTATGAGTAAGGTCCCCCCAATCTTCCCTGCCCATGTGAGACCCCTCGTCCCCTGGATAGGAGCCAAAAGCCCGTCTTTGTCCCTTCCTTCCCCTTCCCTTGGGACCCCCACGTTATCATGATCTTTGGGCTGGGCAAATGCCGTTTGGTATAAAATTTTCTATATCTCTTTTTCAAGCAGTTAATGGTTGCCTCCAAAAACCTTTTCCCTTGAAGGTTTCGGATGATCCGCACTGATGACGCCCCTCTTTTTTAGTTTTCCTATAATGACCCCCCGAAACAGTTGCATTCTTTCCTTCCCGTCCCCCCCCCTACTGGCAACCCGTCAAAATTTTTTGTGATTGTTTTTCCTCTTTGAGAACTTCTTTTTGACAGAAAGCTTCCCCAACTTCGATCTTCTTTCTTTTTTCTTGTCTGCGACTCACCTTTTCTTGCCTTCGTAAACATAAATGTCTTGTGCCCCTATTTCAGTATGACGCCTTGATTTATGGGTATCCTCCTTCCTTTTAAGCATATCGACCCCCCCTTAAACTCGACCTCCCCCCTCCGGCCCGACTTTCCCCCTGCTGAGACAACGCTCGGCCGATATCTTCCAGAAAGTGATATTTTTCTCCTGGTTTTTCTGTCTTGTCGAGGTAGTCGCGCTCCCTGTATGCGTCCATCCTGCATTTCAAGGTTGGGACCCGTCGACTCCCCAAAGGGGTTCCAAGATTTTTTCTCTGCCCGAAGTTTTTTTCACGGTTTTAGTTCCTTCCAATTTGTGAAGTACTGGGGTGACCTATTTTCCGAAACGCTCGACGGACCGCGCTCCTGCCCTCTTTTTATCCGGGAGTAAGTTAATTCTCCCCTCCCCCAAACCCCGTTCTGGCGTCACGCCAAGCCTGTTTTTTTCTCCCCCTGGAGAGGCCTTTTGAGGCAGCGCTGTGGATTTCCTATAACGCCTCTCCTTCTCTCATTATTAAACCAGTCTTCAAACTTGCTTCTTGCAAAAGGATTTTGCGCGTTTACCCTTCGCAATCTCCGGATTTTCACTACAATTTCATTCAGACGTCGACGCAATCTCGACACTGTCTTTCGTTTTTTTTCCCCCGAAGATGCGTCGAGCCGACCTTTGCATGATAAGTTACTATTCCCCTCTCGAGCTGTCTTTTCTTTCCCCTTTCTGAGCACACACACGAGCTGGACACGGTGTTTATGCTGGCATGATTCCCCTAGAGATATCATCGTTCACGCTAAGTCATTTTTGCCCTCTGATATGGACTACACCCTTCCTCTTCGAACCCCACTTTCTCTCATTTTTATTCTCCTCATTTTTTCCTACCTTCGGTCCCCTACGCATCTCTATCGAAAACTTTTCCGTTCCCCGATGAGATTGACGGCAGAGGAATGCCCCTATGACGTGGTTTTGATCCCCCACCCACCCCCCCTAGCCCCGCGAAGGGCGGTTATATGACTGAGGTTGTAGAGCAGAAAATCTTGTGATACTGTTTCCAAGCTTTTGGCCGTTTGCACAGTCTGCTTTTAAGCCCGTCAGGCTCTCCAGGTTCTTCGTCAACCACCGCAGGCATCAATTTCCCGATCGGGCCCAATTCCAACCAGAGTTCTAATGGCCAAGGGCTTTCTGGCGGCCATTCTGTGTTATCCATTTTTCTTCGCTATGAAGCTAGTTTTCCTCCCTTTGGACTTTTTGCATCCCTGATGATTTAGACTCAACTCCTCATTCCTGCACCAACTTCTTTGCTATCAACCCACCGGACCCAGCAAGACTCCCTTCCTTATTTGAATGTTCCCAATTTCTCCTCGGCCCCCAAACAGATTTTTCACCTCTTTTTCTAGCGCGTGCACCTGCTCGATTTTCTACAGTGTCGGTTTAACTACTGAAATGATCCGGAGGATTCACCCCCCCTAGTTTTCCTGACAACACTTTCCAATCCCTGCATTTGACCCCCTCGTTTGCGTCGTTCACTCCTTCACGATCATGCCAACCCTTATTGAGACGTTCTGAAGCGCCCCCTCCCCTCTCCTTTTTTAGGGTGAGAACCTTGCAAACCCTCCCAGATTTTTCCCCCTCTACGACTTTCAGAGAAAGTCAACTGCGACCTTCTTTTTCTACTTCTACTTGTGATAATGGACCCTTCTTCCCTTCGATGTTCATTGCTTTCTCGATTCCAGTCCGGTCATTTCATCTCTTCCTTTAACGACTACTAATTGGTGTTGCTCTCTCTTCCCCGGCCTTTCTTGATTGGCCCAAGGTCACAGAACTTCTCCTTTTCATCAGTTGAAATGAATTCCTGATCTTTGATTACTTGTCTCTCGGCTTATAGGACTCTCTGAGGTTTCCAGCGAGTAAACGGATGACCAGCTCTCCCCGCTGGTTAGACGATTCAGGACCCCGGCAAGTTCCCAGGTTTAAATGATCTTTCTTCGTTTACCCCTCCCTCACGATTTTCCACCTCCTCTTATGAAGATGAAACTCCCTAGTGTCCGCCAGCGCCTCATACTCGTTTATTGACCCTACTAAGTGTTTTCTCCTTGGTCAATCTCCATTTCCAAGAGATCCCTACCAGAATGCATGTGTTCACCTATGTTTTTTCCCTGGTCCCGCTCAAACCAAAACGTAGCGTTGAGGTATTTGTGGTTTGGTCTTTCTTTCTCCCCTGAGGTTTTTTGTGCAGTGGCGCTTTCGTTGATAAACCTCGGGCTGCACCCCCCTCTTCACCGATTATCCCCCTTGACCATATTTTTTAGAGCTGAGACACTGATTTCCCCACTTTTCCTCCCAGAATTTGACAGTTAGTCACAACGAGTTTGATCTTTCAAGATCAGAATGGAGGCCCCCTTCGTGTTCTTTCTCCTCCCTGAGTTGAGTCCTTTTTCTCCAATCGCTAGCTCTTAAAGAATTTCCGGCTAACTACTTCCTTCTTTCACCCCAAACCCGTCTCATATCACTCCCTTGCCTCCCTTTCTATGTTGTCTTTTTTTTTAGTTTTAATGAAAGGGTTTTTCCCTCTATTACCCGAAATGACGGTAAAAGTTTGTCCACGGTTTTCTCGTCTTATGCTTTATGGGCCCGCTTTATTTCCTCCTTTTCAGACTCACCCTCTTTCGAATTTGTTGGATCGTGAATTGTTTACCCCCTACTTTCCGGCAACCTCTTAGAGGTCGATCTCTTCCGCTTCTTGGGATCAAATGCCCTGCCCCCACCTCTTTTGTTTGGATAACGTTGGTCATCTACGACAAGCTCGTCTTTGGTCTCTCTCCTGCATCATTTTTCCCAGCTCAAGGTTCAGCTCGAAACCCCGACCCGTCATGGCTCAATGTAGGAGAGGCCTCTCGATCCCAGGAAATCCTTTCCCACCAGAAGTGTGACGAGTTTTTTGCGCAATTCAATGAGAAGACAGCGTTGCCATTCAATTGTGGCTTTCGAGGTCTTTGCTCCTCTTCTTCGTACCCTGGGCTGAAGAGAGCGATGCCCCCCCCCAGAGTTGATCCTCTCACCCCCAGGCCCTGCCCGCACCCTGCGCCGTGCGGTTCTCCCAGGAAACGTTGTTTTCCGGTTCTCCGTTCCATAGTTGACTCCTGCTACCTCTGAGTTGGCAGGAATACTCCGAGTCGCCCCTTACTTCCCCTCGTCACCCAGTGCTCTTTTCCCGCGATTTTCCCTGCGCCCCTCTCTTCCTTCTGGGGAAAAATTTTGTCCGTAAGAAAACAGACCAACACCCGGCCCGACGGAGGCTTTGCATGGCCCCCGTCACGAATTCGCGACAGGCCGACGACCGACCCCAGAGTTGCTCTAACACCTTTCTTCCCACTATGGCATATGACAGGTTGCGATTGAACTCTTCCTCTTAGATGCGGTGTCCCTTCCCTCTCAGAGATCGCCCGGAATGAGCCTATGCTTACCCCTTACATCATGCTCCCCCCACTGCAGGTCCTAACCAATCACTTGTTAATCTATCCCCCCAAGATTTTTCTACCTCTGCCCTTCCAATTCATTCAACCCCCCAACATGACCTCGCAGATGAGGGACTGAGTTTTTTCCGCTTTTTCAATAAGTCGCCCTTCGTATCACTTTCACAACCTTGTTGCCTTCGTTCAAATTAGGTTGAGTTCTTCCCCGTCTAAATTTTAGATTCTTTATCTCACAATACAGGATGGTCAGTCCAGTGCGGTCATCCTCCCCTTAACGCCCTTTTTGATGCACCATGAAAATTTCCTTCACAACTATCTCTCTATCAATTATTACCACCTCACCCGGGCACCACATGTAAAGATTCTATTACGGTTACCAAGGCCTTTTTTCGTGTCCCATGGCCAACTCCTCTCCTTTGTGCTCCGCGTTCATTCTATAGAATTCCCCTCAATTCCATTGCGCAGCTTGGAAGATCCTACCCATTAATAACTCCCTATTGAGATAGGTAATTATAGGCTCACCTTTTTTACTAAAAAACGTACCGGATCTCTCTTGGGCTTTGACCCCTAATTCTTAACCTTCTCCCCTTTGCATGGTTTGTCACTCCCTACGTCGCTCTTGTGTCGTTCCTCTGCTAAGTTGATTTGACATTCTTAGGCTCTGTCGTTATAACTATTCCCAGACTCCCTCCCCCTGCCCTTAGAGTAAAGATCCCACCTTTGCATTTTCTTCCCCCTGCGATCGTTCATGAAAGGACCCCCACCCAGGCCCTGAATACCTTTTAAGACCAATCCTTTCCTCTCTCTCGTTTCCTATACGGGTTCTCTCTCATTCGTGAGAGTGGCTATCTTCCTTTTCCGCTTTGTAAATTTTCGATCCCCCGATCCCCCCGGTTTTTCCCCCTATTCCAAATTCCCCCCCCCTTTGAATTTCGTCTTAAATGCTTCTTTTCCGGAATCTTTTTGATAAACGTTCGGCCTTCCGAACATGCAAGAATTCGACCACTCTCCCTCTTTACAAGACGATTCTTTTTCTCATAAACTTTTCTCCCGTCGATTTACTTTGCTTGACGTCAAAAACCCGGAGATCTTCTCCGTCGGTCCCCCTTTTACGTGTGCTCCCTCCCCCTTTTGCTACCCCCCATCATAGCGCTCTTTCATGGAGTTCATGACCCAGAATTTCCTTTTGCTCTGGAATTGAAATTTAATGGTCCGTTCCCCATGATCATTTCTTTTTCACTTTCCGGCCTGGGAACAACTCTCCTTCTTTCTTGCTTGGGTGTCAGTGGGCCTCTGAAGATCCTCGGTTTCAGCCTTTCCTGGTCATCACCATTCCTGTTTTTTTTGGCTTGACTGAGAGACCTTTTGCTGGACACCACTCCCTTTCTTTGTTCGTTATACAGACTCTCCCAAGTGTTATTCCTATAACCCATCAGGTTAAGCGAGACATTCCACTTTTTGTCCGTCTTTCTTGAGTCATTCTTCCCTCACGCAAACAACCTTTCTCCCGCTGTTGAGACTTTATTTTTCCTGCGACCCTTTGAGGTTCCTATTGTCCCCCACCTAATGTCCTGTGCTCTCCCCCCCCTTTTTTTTTCTTTTATGAAAGCATATTCATTTTTATCTCTACTAGCCTGACGCGAGCAAACCCTCTAACGCAAGCCGTCCTTTTCCGTGCTGCCTCGACAACCCCCCTCTTCGGATCTGAACCAGGTGACCAGCCCGTTCGATTTCGCGGGTTTTCTTCGAGGGGCTTCTTTCCAGAGAATTATGCGGCCCATCAAATTCCTCTCCGTTTTCACTTTTTCCCCGCAAAGGGGTTCGCTTCTCGGTGCAGCCGGATTTTCCCTACTTTTGCAGGACTACTAATGGGAATAGGTAAGTTACTCTTCTTCCCCTTCTAGTATGAAGGAAGAGTCATCGTCTCAGGAATCCGCCGTACCTTTCCCCGACACACACGTTACTGCTGTCACTCCCGCAGTCCGTGGTAGCCCTTGTTTGGGATAGAGCTTGATGTGGAGTCCCTCGCGGTCCGCCCACCTCTCCGCTCGGTCATAATCGTCGAACTTCCCCCTCCTCCATCCCCCTTTCTTAACTTCTTTTGCGCAGACCTCAAGTAATCGTCCCCATGGAGTATTTACACTTCCGGGGATATGGCGACGCCCTCGATCAATTATCCTCTTTGGCTAATATTGCTCGCGGCATCCTTTCTTGTGACTGTCTTTCCCTCTTCCAGTGCCACTTTCGGGACAGGACGGCTTGAAAAAAAAGCTCTTGAATACCCTTTTTTTTTCTGCTGGCATTGAACCTCGCCGGTTAATTTCCCACCCGCGACCTGATCTTTATTCGAGATCGTATAAACCACTTCCGGTCCCAACAACCCGAGCGTCCTCTCCTCGGATTCTCGGTAAAGAAGCATCTCTCGACACCGGACGGGTCCACGGTTAGCTTTCGCGACTCAGCTCATGATTTTTTCCTTCGGTGACCCCTACAACAATAAATTGACACTTCCTCCTGTTAGTCATTATCTATCTGATTTTTGTTACCAAGGCGTTCCTCCACCCCTCATCTTACAGGCGTGGAAATTGGTTCCTCTTTCACAATGATATTGAGATATTGCTCATTTCTTCTCACCCTCCTTCATCATTCCTGACTTTCAATGATGGTCCCCCCCCCAAAGAGTTCTTGTTGCCCCTTACCCTTCTGGTCCCCTCTGTTTTTATTAAGGGCCCTGCCTCTTCCTGTTTGCGAAGTTCAGTCGAGTGCCTCCCTCTTATTTTTAGACAATCCATAGCAACTGCAAAAACACCTCATGTTAGTCTCACAAGTCCCCGCATCAATACAGATGATTCATTGGCTCCCCGTATAAGAGAGTCGCCCCCCCCCCGAGACCATTTCCCCCCCGTATTGTAGTCCTTGTCACTCTCTGCTTTGCCCCCTCTACCACGTCGCTAGGAAGATTCATTGATTCCTCTGGAAGTCTGTTCCAGTCCCAACATTCCTAGAGTTGCGGTCTCCAACTCCTTTGTGCGTGTTTCCCCTCCTTCACTACTGAGACTTTATTGGCAGAAGTTCCTTAAAGCATCTTTTCCAGAGGGAGAAACTGAAAACCTCATCGCACCAACGCCGATCTCCCCCGATCTTCTCCTCCTTCCTCTCTTTCCCGTGTCTCATTTTTGACCACGGCATTCAATGCTCTTTTATTTTTGGAGTCCCTCTCAATCTTCCTTTTTCTTTCTAATAATAAGTTGTTTTTTTTTGCTCGATTGAAAGGACTGACTGAATCTGGGAAGAGTCCCCTCACTTCATCTCCTTGGCATATTGGTCTTCAGCACCCGACTTTCTCCCCTCTTCCCCTGCTAGTCTTATCTGTCTCGCTGAGTTGAAGAGAGTTTCTCCCCCTCTTACAGTGATTCTTTTTCATTCCGGAGGATACTTATCCTTTTTTTTACCGTAGTAAAGCCCGAGTTTGTTCTTACGGTAGACATTCCTTTTATGGACACCTAACGATTCTTTAACCGGAATATACTGTGGTAGTGACCTCGCCCTGTCCCTCGTAGAAGTGAAGCGCATACGTAAAGCCTGAGACCTTCTTTTTTCGACAGCTTTCTTCCTTGGTCTCACTTCCACACGCTGGAGTGTCTTATGGCCGGTTGGGTATTTATCTGACCCCTTATTTTGGTGCAGGTCAGTCTTCTACCATTTTATCGTGGATGTCAAAAACTTCCTCGCACCCAGTGTTAATTCTTCCTCTCTCTACCCGGACCCCCTTGCCGCCAGAAGTTTTACGTGGCCCACCACAACTCTTTTTGACACTTTTTATCCCTTCCCGTGTCTAATGAGTGTTAGAATATGAGGCCGTACTTCCTCAAAACTTTCCCCCTCTTCACTCTTTTTGACCTCCGTCTATCAGATCCCTCCAGTTTTCCGTAAAACCCCCCTAAGAATAATATAAGTTCCCTTTCTTCTTTCAGGGCGTTTTGGTTGGTGGATTAGATGTCTCCGCAGTATTCGATTTATTAAGACTTCCTCTTACGGTTAACCAGAGTTACTCTCGCCTATGGTGAAGATCTTCTTCCTCATCATTGACGGACTCACCGATTTGAGATGCTCGTTCAGGGGGTATTTAAAGATATCGCTCCATCTCTTTCTTTTTCTATTCTTCCCATCTCTCTTTTATAAACGTATTCCGTTCGTGGTGGTAATTTCCTTCTAAGCCCAGAGAGAGATGGATCTTCGATCTTCAAGACCGTCCCGGACCCGGCGCTATGTTACTCTTAGACCACCCATCGAATCTCCATTCGTCTATTGAAATCGATCCAAACTCCGTGTATGTCACAAAGTTTTCCTCTTCTTGAGGAAGGTAACTTCTCTCCCTATTGTCCCCCAAGGTGTCTTTTACCGGTTTTCTGCGATGTATTACTCTTTTCAGGTTCGAATCTAGAGTACATCACACTTCAAAAATCATTCGAAACCAGTCCATGTCTCCTCTTTCTTTTCAGTTCTACCTCACTTTTTCGTTTTTCGGGCTGCCCTCTCTCACTCCCCTGAGTACCCAGTCCTTTCCCTTTCTCCCTAGAGGAAAGGAACCTCTTTTTAAAAATTCTTTCCCGGATATTTGAATCATCCCTTTAGACTGCTGGGCGACTTTTCTTCCCAATTTTTCTTACGCACAGAACATTCACACCCTTGTTACCTTTTTCTAATGGTCATTATCTCTCATTCCCAGAGAATTACACCTCTACTATCTAAAATGGCTTTCACCTTTGTTCTCCCTGCTCTCTCCGAGCAGCTGAACTTTTCCTCTTTCCTTTCCCTGTTCCTTCTAGCTCGCTTTTAATCCTTCAGAGTTAAACTAATTCCTTCTTGCCGAAGCCACCCTTTGGTTGTAATCCGACTCCCCCTCCATTCTTTTGACTAATAGTCCCTTCATTCTTCTCCAGGTACCAAAAGAACTAGTCCCAATCCTCGTCTGGAGCTTCATTAGAAGTATAGCCACCTTCCCCCTTTGATTCTCTTGCCACTCTGGAGCGGATTCCCCCCCCCTGGCCTTCGTCGATATTTGAAAATCCCCTAGTGGGTCGAAAGTGGGATCCATTAGGCATCCACCGTTTCGAGAAACCCATGGAAAGGTTCTTTTTCTTTTCACATAGTCTGCTCTAGCCCCGTCCTCCCCCATCAAAACGGTATTTGGAACCCTTCCCTAGAATCGTTGTACAAGGCCTTCGTAAGCCCTTCGGCATTTGGAGCCTCTATTTCATTCCCCCAACCCCCCCCGTTTTCTCCCGATTTCCCTTCCCTCAATTGCACTTCTTTTAACTCTGATGGAGGACAAAATTTTTTGGGGCTCAAAGGTCACCCTTCCTCTAGAGACATCCGGTGCTTGTCCCTGACCCTTGAACTCACTCATGTGGATATTGTTTTTGTACTTCTCCAGTCGGCGAGTGTGTTCGTAAATCTTTCAAAATTTTTATTCTTTCTCTTGAGAACGAGTCTCAACATATCCCTTCACTCCGCGATCTATACCTCTTCCCATGAATTTTGAGATCGTTTGCGTTTTCTCTTTGACAACGCTTCCCCATGAGAGACAGTTGAACTCACTCTCTC
>Ga0179591_1269637_pt1 | contig 12347 bp, 22 predicted proteins | sample CZOMad2_1_08_16f_FD_182891 | JGI IMG/M metagenome (GOLD analysis project Ga0179591, IMG submission 182891) | Vadose zone soil fungal communities from Angelo Coast Range Reserve, California, USA - CZOMad2_1_08_16fungal (PacBio error correction) | ecosystem: Environmental > Terrestrial > Soil >... | reverse complement strand
CATTTGGCCCAATGTCACCTTTTTTTTTCTTCTTCTGATCCTGCGTTCCTCTTTTAATTTCATTCACGCTACTTTTTTTATATGTCTCCCTTATGACCGTTGTTTCTTGTCTCTGTATTTGCGCGCCACCTTTTCAGAGCTTCATAGCCTCTTTTTGCCTTTTACAATATAAATCCCATTGATTGCCTCACGACTTTCTCTTTCCGGACTATTACATAATACTCTCATTTCTTTTCTTGGGCTTTTTCCGGTCCTCTCTTCTCGCTAGGCCTCCCGGCCAATACGAGACCTCTTTTTTTAAAGGAGCCAGATTCGTTGCAAGTACCTTTGTCCCATCCCATCCTCATTTGCTCCATGTTCCAGTGGTTTTTTGGAATGTTATCCCCTCTTCGATTATAGGTCTTTTCTTGGTCTCTCTACGTATCCCCCTTTTCCTATTGCGTGAACATTTTTTCCGCGATCGTTTTTCACCACTGTAGCTTTTTTTCTTTACTTCGGCTTTCCCGAGTGATACTGTTTTGTGCTAATTTCCCTATCTTCAAATGACTGGTAATCCCAAACCCCAGCTTGATTCCCCATTTTTCCTGCCAACTCCCCTACCTTTCTTTCTAAGAGATTGTGCCCCTTTTTCCAAGTCTCTTTCCCCCAATCTTGAATACATTCATTGATATCTGCGTTTTTTCCTTTACCCCCCCCTGTCTGTTGGGTCACTACTTCTCTCTTTTTTTTTTTCCTATCTTTTCCAATCAATCGTGGAGGGGCTTTCTTTTTTTTTACGTCGTCCTCCTTATTGCACATTGAGTTTTTTGGATCCGCCCTGTTTCCCTTGGCGGCCCACCTCCTTTCCCTGTAGCACGGATTCTTTACCTGTTTTTGATTTCCCTTTGGTCATCCCTTTAATGATGCAGGCTGCCCCTCCCCCTCATATCTGCCGATGAGGGTGTGGATTCTTCTGTGGGCACAGATTTTTTCTATTCCTGCCCATTCCGGTCTTCGACTGGGTGTCCTTTCTTTCTGAAGGCGCTATTCCTTTTTTTTTTTTTTTCGGTTGTGGGGATTGGGGCGAGCTTCGCAATGATTACATTTTTTCTGTCTTGCATCCACTTGCACCTCCGACAGGGGCTTTTTGTTGGTAGAAGTTTGGTTTGGTGACAGACTGCCGACTACGCATTGGACCGGACTTTTTGTCTTGTGTCGTTCTTTGCTTTTCTTACTGTCCCTCCTTTCCTTCTAAGATTTGTCCGGTGTGATTGTATGCGACCTTTTTTTTATCCTTTCTGGAACTTTTTAACCATCCAGTGGTCCCCTATCTCTCTTGTATCCGTTTTTTTTCTGGTTTACTTTCTGTTTGACCTGCGACTGCGGCCCTCTTCATCCATCCACTTACACCCTCCTTTACGAAAGTTTTTTTTCTCTCATATGCATTTTTTTTAAACCCGCATTCGGATTTTGTCCGTGGTTTTTCGGACTAGCTTGCCCCTTTTGGGGGGTATCTCCCGCTTCTCTGGCTTTGCCAGGGGATCTTTCTGTCCAGCATTCGGCGTTGTACTTTCTTTTTGTCCCCGCTGCTTCCGCTGTTATAGGTCGAGGCGTCTTGCTTGTCGTTTAGTTTTTCCCGTTCGAGTCTTCTTCTCCCCTTCTTTTCTTCGGACTTGCTTTTTTTTTTACCCTTCTTATTCCCCTCGAACAATACCTTTCTTAAGTCTGTAGATAGAGAGGAGAATCACTTTTGAGTCTTCCTGTGGTCAGTGAGGTCTTTCCTCTTCTTTCTTTCTTTTTCCCTTCCGCCCTTTCCTTCCATTTTTTCCCCTGCTCTTCCCACTATGCGTGATCAACATTCACTTAATTTAGTTCTAATCTTTTTACCATATCTTGTCCCGCTTGAAATGTTCGGGTTGCCGTTCTTCGTTTTTTGTGCACTCGTTCTTTCCCATGCGGACTCTTGCCTCCCTTTATCTTTCTTCTGAGTTCCCCTTTCTTGACGTTATTCGCCTTCCCTCCCCTATGCCTGAGCTCTTGAACCTCCCAGAACTCCTTTACCCTCCGTGCCTCCGTTTTTCCTTCAGCTTGTGTCATATTGCTTCATCCCAGCGGGAGTTGTCTTCTTGTTCTCCCCCGGCGTACTGGTTTTCTATTTATTTCATGTTTTGATTTTCTTGCACACTCCCCCCCAAGATTTTTGCCCTATCCAGACCGTTCGCTTTGCTTTTGAATTTCTTCCCCTTCCCAATATCGGACTCCCTAGCCGTATGACGTTTGTCCAGGCTTGCGAGTCCAAGAGCTTTGGTCTCCAAAGGCTTTTTTTTTTATGGCCACCACACTCTTCAGCCCACATTCGTCGAACCGCTTGCACACCGTCGGGCCCCCACGAAGTTTGACTCGGTAAGCGACGATATTTTTCGTTTTCAGCTCCTCTGACGCTGTTCAGATTTTTTGAACCGGTTTCCCCGTTCCACACTCCCTTTCTCCTTCCTTACCCCTTTACGCTTACAAAGACCTTCTCTAGCCTGTTTTCCTTCGACCTCCCCTGGCTCCAATTTCACGTGTCCCCCGTAGTTTTCCCACGATTTTTGTATTTTTTTGATCGTTTCGCCACTTACGAGGGCTTCATTCTCAAAGGCAGTCAGGGAACGTTCTTTCATCTTCTTCTTTTTCTGTTTCCCGTCCTCCCTCTGTCTATCCAACCCTGTTCGTTCGTATGATCTCCCATTTTTTTTTGCCTTCCCTCGTTTTTATGTTTTTTGCGAGTTCAGTCGACCTTTTGTGGCTTCAAATTCTTTTTTTTGGAAGGACATTGCCCTTCGGTTATTTTTCTGCGTCACCCACTGGTTTTTTTTCCCTTCTTTTGTCTTTGGTTTTCGTTTTCTTATTCTTTTTTCTCGCTGACGGTCGGCATTGTCCTCCTTGTCCATTCCCTATACCCCTGTTCATGATTTTTTTTCTCGTGAGATGCGGCTCCTTTTGGTTTCATTTCCTCTTTCGCTTTTTTCTTGGCTTCTTGGTAAGTTCCTTACTGTGATTTTAGGTTTCTTACTTTCCCCTTCTCCGTTTTATGTTTCTCTATTACTTTACCCGCCCCCCCTTCATTGGCTTTCCTCCCCTAGCCAGCCAGAAAGCCTCAAGCTTTACCGATTCTCCCGCTATCCATTTCCATAAACCCCCTATCTGAACAGTTTTCGTGTCCCTGTCTGTTTTTTTTCGCTAGGTTTTTTCCAGTCCCTCCTCCCCACGAGGATAAGCCCTTGTATATTAAGCACCTCCTCCCGTCCTTCACTTGACCCGGGCCCCCCTTTGCAGCCCTTCCTTCCTCTTCCAATGCACAAACCGTTTTTTTTTTGATTCCGCAACCCTTCTTGTTATTATCATTTTCTCCTTTTCGACAGTTTTTTTTGATTTAGATAGTTAGGTTCTGAAAAGCTCCTATTCCTTTTATACTTTCCTCCCCCCCTTTCTGTTGTGAGCCATTTAAGCCTACTATCTTTTCAACTCGTGCCACGTTCCTCCTTGGGCAGGCTTTGCTTTTATCGCGGTTTTTTAGGAGCTCCCGTTTTGTGGATCTCCTTTGATGTTGTTTCTTTTCTGCTTGTTTGCATTCCCCCTTCTCTTTTTTTTCCTTTTTTCTATGATAGCTCCCCTGTTTCCATCTATATTTTTACGCTTTCTCTTTATGCCATGATTTTTATCTCTGCTGTCCTCTTGGGTTTTTTATCCTCCTCTCTTCTCCTTCCCCGTCCTTTTGACTTTTTTTCCGCTCTCGTCAAGTCTTCTTTTTTCTTCTTTCTTCCGGCTCTTCTAAAAGCTTCGCTTTTTTCTTTTCAATGAATTCGTGCTTTTTTTCATAACTCGTTTCCCTCATGAACTCTTCAACTCGTTCTGTCATCGTCCTTTTTACCCCTTCCTTCTATTATCTTCTCCTGTCCCCCCCTGCTTCTTCACAAAAGGCTCGACACTTTTCGAGTCTTTCTTGGAGTTCCCTTTCTGGGGTATCCCCAAGATCAGTTTCTCATTAGTTTTTTTTTGAAGTTACACTTTCCGCTTCATCTTTCCCTCCCCCGTTCAAGTAGGTAACCTTCTTACGCACTTGCTTGCGAAAGCTATTTGCCAGCCCTCCCCCCTTTTTTTTTTTGAGACCTTTCGTGTACTTATTTTCCCCACTTTCCTCCTGGCCGTCTTTGTTGGTATCAAGTGGCCTCTTTTTTTCCTTTCCCAACTTGGCGGCTTTTTTTTTTCTTTCAAAACCAACCTCCCCCATCAAAGTGGATCATTCAGCGTCGACTCCTCCATGAATCCTTGCCTTCGTTCTCCCGAATCTCTTCAGCTTTTCACAGTAAAGTGTGCCCCATTTTTCTCTTCCTTGAATCTCTTCCGTGTATCCCCAAAGACCCCTATTTTATGCACGTTCCTCCTCCCACTTTCTTCCCTGCCAAACCGCTCCAAAAAGTTGCATTTCCGTACGTACCCCTTCCCTTCTGGAATCTGCCTCTTCAAACCTTACTTTGTTTTCTATCACTTACACAATCTCTGCTCGCTTGGCATACTTCACAGCTATTTCCGCTGTACATCTCCCCCCCCTTCCCCCCCTCCGAATTCATGCTTCCCGAATATTCTCTAACGTCGTGAGATCAGGTTCATTCTGCGGTAAATTCCCGGCTAGTTTTCTTTCCTCCCTAAGGATCCGGATACCTTTTCCCCCGAGATGAATCTCACTTGCGGTTTGACTGTCTTTTTCCGCTTTTTTGCTTTCCACCCATTTTCTCACCTTGACCCTTTGTGATCATTACCCCTTCTGTTTCGAGTGTTATACTTCCCCTTCACTGCTAACCCCTATTCCACTAGGTCATGTAGAATTCTGCAGTCTGTCACCACCCCTCCTACCCCTTCCTTTATTTTCTGCAAGCCCCCCTCACTGTTTTATATCAAGGTCGCCTCCTGTCCCAAGCCCACACCCCTCCTTCATACAAGTAGATCTGCTCTTCGTTTTTTCCTCCCCTTCTACCTTTCCACTTTGCATTTCGTCAACCCTTTTTTTATTTCTTACCAAGCCGCCCCTCTTTTCTCCCCCATGCAGATCAATCAGTGTTTTTCTCCATATGTATGCCAGCGTAGACTGCCCTTTTTCCGACCGGAACACTTCGTGCCTCAGGGCCAGCCCCCTTTTTTTTTGGTCGCCAGTCCGCTAGCTTGTCTTCCCACTTGACTATGTTCGCACCCCCTTTTTTGCGAATCCACCCCTGGACCCGTTTCCCCCAAAGCTTTGACGAATCTATGAAGTCCTACCCTGATTTGACTTTTTAGTCCAATCTTTAACCTTCAGGTTACGTTGCCCTTCATAATTTCTCCTTTCTTCCCAGTTTGTAAGGATATTCTTCTTACCAAACACCAAGTTTCCCTCTTATGTTCCTCCCCATGTTGGTTTTTCCATTTCCCTTTTTTTCAAGGTTACCCTTTTTTTCCCTATCTAGGAAAACCTCCTCCTGAGTATCACAGCTTTTTTTAGTTGCTCTCGCATCCCCGTCCTTGACCCACCCACCTCTTAGATAGTCATTTTTTCTCCCTTCTTCCTTTCTACTCTTCTTCTCCTCCCTATCCCTCCTAAGCGGAAGCTCTTTCAATCCTTTTCCAACCCTTGAAATGGAGCATTACTGTGACCGGGTGGGCATTCTGGTCCTTTGCCCCCCATCTTTTCTTCCTCCTTTTGGTGGGAGTTTCTTGCATTCACTGATCGTTCTAATCCTTGCGTTGAAGACCTGCCTCCCCGAAAACGATCTGTTGGCTTCGTTTTTTTCTGTCATCTACATTTGAAATGTCCTACAGCCCTTCTGCGTACCCACTCTTTCCTTTATTTCTTGCTTTCGGCCTTTCCGCTCTTTATTTTTTTCTTCCCCAAATTAACTCTCCCTTTTTCCTGCGCATTCTTCCTTCAACTCTATAAAAGAATCTAGTAGCTCTTTTTCTTTCTTTTTTTAATGTCCTTCTCTCTCCTCTTCAGATCAGACGACCCCTTTTTTTCATTGATGTCCTCCTTCTATATATTTCTTTTTTGTTTTTTGATCTCTTTTCTGGTCCCTGCCCCCTTGTTTTTTTTGTATGATCTGATTTATCTCTTTTTTTTTGAATTCAATGTCTCCCCCTATCTATTCTTGAGTTATTTCTTGCCCCCCCCCCGTATGTTCTCTGACTTAAGTCATCACTTTATTTTAATCGCCTTTCTTCTTTTCGAACTTTCCAAGCCCTCCACTCCTTACGAGGAGGTCTCCTTTCCTTCTTTCAACAATTTCTAGGTCCCCCCTAACCTAGCGACACCATTTTTTTTCTTCCGTTTTCATTAGTTCCTTTTCTTCCGCCTATTATTCGCTACTGCCAATTTCTCAGATAACCTTCCCCCCCCGGATCCCCTCTCCTTTTTAAACGTTGACAGCACCTCCCCCCTTCATCCTTCCTCCTTTACCGGAGTGTTTTGAAAAGTATTGCCATATAGGTCTTTCTCGGTTCTTTCCCCTTATTCTTCTATTGAACCTCTTTTCTTCTGATCCCCTCTTTCCTGGCGTGTCTTTCCCACCATTTTCTGATTCTTCGAGATAATTCCTTCTATCTCATCTTTGGTGGCTTCCTTTCCTATATCTTGCCCCCTTCTGGCCTCCTCTTTTTTCATGTCATAGAACTCCCCTGCAATTTTTTTTATTCCCCCTCGATTGGGGCCCCCAAAATTTTTCCCTTTTCCTTCTCTTCCCACCATCCCTTTCCTCACTAGTAGCGTTTTTACCTGAATTCCCCCTTCACTCTTTCTTAAGCGCTTCTCCTCTTTTGGTAGTCTTTCTGCTTCGTTTTTTTGCAAAGCGGTTTCTTTTTCCATTCACATTTGTGCCCTCCATGTCGACAGAAGTATTCGCCCCCCTTCTTTGTCCCTTTCTTACGTCTTCTTTCTTTTTGAGAACCCCTTTTCCTTTTCCCTTCTGCCCTCTTCTTTTTCCCTGCTTTTCTTACTTTTAACCTAGGCTTCTTATTTATCACTTGACTTTACGAAACCCCCTTCTTGCAAGATGAGGTTTTTTTCGGCTCTCTTAGAGTTTTTTTCTTTCTCCACCCCCCATCTGTTTTCCCTCTTCCTCTGCCCCTTTTCTGAGTCGGACTTTTCTTTCTGCATTATGTTCCTCGGCCCTATTGTCTTTGTATGTTTGTTGGGGTTGTTTCTTGGCGCCTTGACACTTTGTCTCTTTTTTGTTCATCCCTCCCTTTTCTTACCTGCAACTTCTTTTATGATTTATATAGGGTGGTTGGTGTCCATTACTGTTGCCACTCTGATCTTTACCCTTCGCCCCTTTCTCTGTTCTCTCTTTTTTCCCTTCTCTTTTGAGTCCCCTGCCTTTTCTCTAAAAGCGTTTTCCCTTCTGTTTTTTTTCTAAATGTTTTTATTCCCCTGATGGACATCAACATTCCCTCATCAGTGTGGCTACTTTCTCGAGAATTCTCAGAATTTATCTCTGTTATGGTTTCATCCCCTTCCGCTTCCCTTCGCCTGCCTTTCCAGCCTCCCCTTAACCCTCCCCTCCATTTCTAGCTTGCCCTGAATTACCTCCTTTCGTTGGTATTGTGCTCTTTTGCTGATCTATAATCTTATTTTGATTTTTTTTTTGCTAGCCCTCGTTCTTTTTAGTTTTCTGTCTTCCCTTAGGCTTTGCGGTCCTTCCTTTGTTATTAGATCTGTCCTATTTTTTTCTTGTTTCTATAGCTCCTTTTTTTCTTTCGTCTTTCTGCCAAGACTGCTCGTCTTCGACCGGAAGGAGGTTCGTTTTATGGACACCAATTATAGATTCCTACCTGAACCCCGCCCCTTTTTCTTTTCATTTCAGCGTGTATGTATTGTCTTTCTCCTTTATTGAGGATTTTTTGATTAGCCTCTATTATCCTTTTTCTGTTGATTTGTCTTCTTGTTCAATGTAGCCCCCCCCTCTCCTCCTGGGTGTAAATTTACGCCCCTCTTTTTTTTTATCCCAACTTTTTCTCTTGTATTCTTTCCTCTTCCTTGTACTCAGATCGGCCCCTTTAACTTTCATCCTCTTTTTCTTTGAATTATCTTCTTTCACTTTTTGACATCAAGTTTTGAAGCCCTGTTTCTCTTCTCCAATGATGTCATTTCGCGCCCTTCTCTTTTTTTCGCCTTTTCCCCCTCGATTCCTCTTTCTCTTGACTCCCCGGACCTTTGTCTCCCCCCGCTTTTTTACCCCTGCGCCCATTTTTCTTCTTTTGTTCCTTCTCCTTTTTGTTCCTATAATATATCTCTCTTTCGTAGCCGCTTCCCGTCCTTTTCTGTTAGGTGTTTATATTACTTTCTTGTGAAGCTGTTTCTCAAACTCACACGATTGCAGTTTTTATCTCCTCATTCCCCTCGTGTCTCCGCTGCCTTCGCCCTTGCAATCTTTTTCCCCCGAATATCCTTTTACTCTTTCTTGCTGCGGGAGTCCCCCCTTTTTTTTTTCTGTTCCCCCCCAGGATGTCTTTTTAATGCACCCCTCTTTGATCCCTCTCCCGGCCCCAGTCTGACCCTTCAACCCTTTTGTCCCAAGTTTTCGAGACCGGTCTCTTCTTCTTCTGAGCCTGTTTTATCTCTCCCCCGATGAGATATCTCCCCGCCGGTTTTTTCCCCCTGCGCGTACTTTTTTCCTACTGACTGCTCTAAGACCCGTTATTCTTCCTGATTTCAAGCAACCTTTTCTCCCACGTTCAACGTGGGCCCCCCCTCTTTTGCCCCGCGATGACTGGCTTTTCCGTCGGTCGCGAACACTAAACTTTGATTCCCATTAGTCAAGTCCCTTCTATCGTTTTCTTGGCTGTTCCCCGGCGATCCCTCTTCCCCCCCCCATGGTCGGAAGTCCTCTCCTCTTCTCCTAACATCCTTTTTCTTCCTTTTTTTTTCTTTTGGGTTTGCGATTTCCCTTCTCTCTTTCTGCAAGTTGGAGGTAATTTCTTGTTTGTGCGCTTAACATTTTTCTCCTCTGGGATTTTGGTTGTACTCTTTCTTTTGCCCCTATTTCCTCGCCCCCCCTCGTGCCTTCCTCCTGTCCTTTGTAACGATGACAATGTTAATTCTTTTTTTTTTTTGGGCTCGCTCCTACTTTTTTTCTCCTCTCGCTTCTGGTTTCTTGGCAGTATCTTTTTTTGCTTTTCTACATCTTCTTTTTTCTCCTTTGTTTGTTTTCTATATTCTTTCCCTCCCAGTCTTTTGCGTATTCCCTCCGCTAGCCGTACGAGTCCTATAATTTCCCCTCCTTCAGGCGCTCGCCCTCGCCATAAAATTCCTAACCTTTTTCATCTTACTTCTGTCTTCCTGTTTTTCTTTTCCCTTTTTTCTCCGCACTACACCCCATTGTTCCCTCACGGTCTTTCGCCTCCCCCTCAAAGCTTCCTTAAGGAATATCTGGTTAAGAACGTTTGTATCTTCAATCTCCCACAAATTTTCCCTGATGTCCAGTCCCCCCCCTTTTTTTTCCTTTTACTTTAGAGTCTTCTCCCTGTTTGTAGTTCATCAGGCCTTTGTACCCTCCCCCCCCCACCTTCTTCCTAGGACTTCAATCTTTTTTTTTCCCTTGTATCCCCCTGTTCTTTGTTATTTGTAGCTGACTGGAATTCCACTCCCTTTTTTCCTTTTTAATCTTGTGCCCCTTTTACCTGTGGAGACGGCGTTTTTTTTGTTTCGATTTGTGGCGTGTTGATTTTTTTGGCGATCTACTTTCGGCGACTTCGTGAATCTTTTTTAGTCTTTATTTCTTCGTTTTCCCTTCTCTGTAATCTCTTTTCCCTCTCTCCCCTCTATATCCTATTTTCCTCTCTTCGTGGTGATGGTTTTGCTCTGTTTGACTGCTTTCAATCAGTTGTTTTCTATGTTTTTTGCCTCTTCCTGGTTTCTTCTCAATTTCCCCCTTCTTGCCTCTTCTGAATCTTCCTTCCCTTTCTTCCCTTTCCCTGATCTTTGCTGTAGAGTGAGGCTCTTCTTTAAAGCTCTGTATTTTATAGGGACTCGTGTATTTTTGTGCACTCCCCAGTCCTTCCAATCATTTACTCAATCCTTTTCCCTTTGTTTTAATCGCGCTACCCGGCTCTCCTCCTTCTCCCTTATGACCAAAAGCCCCTTTTAAAAACACGGATAGACCTTTTTTTTCCTGTTGAGCTATGGTTCTGGTCAGTTTGGGCAGTACCGCTCTTGTCCCTTCGTATGGAAGTCTCTGACTTCCTTGACCCTTATTCTCCTCCCTTTTTTCTCTTCCTATCCCTTACCCAGGCGCCTTTTTTTGCTGTCCCATCCACGTATTGATAAGTATCCACCCTTGTCTCTGCGGACTTCAGTTTTTCTATTGATTTCATTTCCTTAGCATTTTCCTCTTTCTCTTTTCTTGCTTTTCTCAAGCATAGTGTCCGCTTTAAAAAATTGTTTCCCTTGGGATCCTTTGTAGGCCTCACAATAACCCACCAGACGTCTTCTTTCTTTTTCGGTGCGCCTTTCCCTGCCATCACCCTCATTCTTCTAATCTCCCTTTCTTTTCCCTTTCCAATTTTTTCCCGACAAAGGGATTTTGTTGAGTACTGCTCTAGAAAGTTTCTTCCCCCTACTCCATCCGCCCTCCTTGTCGACTCCTTCTTCCTTTTCTCTGTCCAACCTCTTCCCACCCTCAAGTCTAGCTACCTCCTTCCAACAGCGACCGCAGTCCCTTGAAGGTCCCAAATAAGAACGGCTGTATGGTCCCTTTTTTCCAACATTCCCCCGTCTTATATTTGCCCATATTTTTGCCCCCTTCTTTATCGGCCCCTTTCACCCTTTCCCACTCCCTCATGCTGTCTCATTCGGTACTTTTGAGCTCTTGCTTTTCCCGGTCGCGTGGAAAGTAGTTGTCCTTCATCCTTGTTTACGGACGCACCCTCTAAGTTTTTATTAAGTTTCTCCCTCCCCCTCCCTCGCCTAGTCCCCCCCCCCTTTTTTATTATGTTGAATTTTTAAAGAATGTGTACCCCTTTTTCTCTCCCACCATCTTCCCCCTTGTTTCATTCTTTTTCTTTTTTTCTCCCCCTTTTTCTTCCTCTTCCCCTAAGCTCTACCCAATAGGTCAATTACCCGGTACATAGTATCAGTTCTTGACGTTCGTCCCCCCCCAACCCCCATATATCTCTCCATTTTTTTCCCCCTTGTTCTTCCTTCAAATAGAAAAATGTATGTATAAAGGTTCGTCAGATTTTTCTCCCCCTCCAACCCAACCCTCATCCCAAGTTAGATATGTCTCCGTAGACTCCCCCTTAGAACAGTATCTCTTCATGTCTCCGTTTCCTTTCTCCTCTCTGCCTCTTCCCCCTCCTCTTTTAATAAATACTTTGGCAGTCCAAGTTCCTTTTTAAGTTTTTTTCTATCTTTCTCCCTTGATTACCTTTTGAACTTTCCTGTACCATCCCTTCGTCCCTACTTTCCCTTCACTCTGTGTTCCTTCCCTCCTTTGTAACTGACCTCATTTTTCTTTCCCACTCTGAGACGCTCCCCCCCCTTCCAAGTCTCAGATTTTCCCTGCGTACCTTCATCCCCGCCCCTATTGTCCGTTTCTTCCCCCCTTTCTCATTTTTTCCCTTTTCCCTTCAAAACGCCGCTCTTTTTTTTTTCCCCTCCGAAGTGATTCCCTGTCGTGTGTCAGAGATTCCTTCTGCTACACCCATTTCACACCCTATTTATGTCATCCCCCTTTGTCGTTTCTTTTTTCCCCCTTTGTCTCCCCAGGTTTTCTTTTTCCAGAAGAGAGGCCTCTCTTCCTCGTCGTCTCCCCTGTGAAGCTTCGTTGAACTTTTGAACTTTTTTCCAACCTAGTTCGCTTTTCTTCCAATACTACCTATATAGTTCTTTCTTATTCTCCCTCTCGCCCTCGAAGTTAATCTGAGGGCCCTTACTGTCCCCCCTTCATGTCGCCTGAGTGGTATTTGGTTCTTTTTCCCTTTTTCCCCCCCCCACCTCCCTTTTTTGACCGGTGTTCTTTTTTTTTGCAGGCACCTTCGCCGAGTCTAAGACTCGTCGGAATACTGTCCCCTACAATTCCCCCGCTATTTTTTATCTTGAGTCTTTCTTTCCCCCTCTACCATTTTTCCCTCTCCTTTTTTTGCTTCTCCCCTTTTTTTTCCTCTTGATTCTATGTAAATGCTCCTTCTTCGTCTCAGGAAGCTCGGATTTTTTCTCCACCTCCCCCTGAAGTTCTCTGTTTCCTTTTCAGTTACACTTCCTTTTTTCTTCCCCCCCCTCCGACTCGTCATCTCGGTGACCCCTCCTTCCTGATACTCTTCTCTCCCTTCTCCCGTACACCCTGGGCCAGTTTTTCCTAAGG
>Ga0179591_1257452_pt1 | contig 12347 bp, 20 predicted proteins | sample CZOMad2_1_08_16f_FD_182891 | JGI IMG/M metagenome (GOLD analysis project Ga0179591, IMG submission 182891) | Vadose zone soil fungal communities from Angelo Coast Range Reserve, California, USA - CZOMad2_1_08_16fungal (PacBio error correction) | ecosystem: Environmental > Terrestrial > Soil >... | reverse complement strand
CCCATGACTTGAGCGTTGCGGACCCTTTTTGTCCCTGTCTTCATTCCCCATTGTCCTTGCTCTGTACTTCCTCTTCCGTTTAGCTCTTTTGAGTCCCTTGGTCTTGGCCCTATTTCACCAACCCAGCGGAGGTTGATTTAGATTTTAAACCCAGCCAGACCCTTCTTTCAGACCCCCGGTCCCCCCCCTCGGAAGCCCTCACACCATAATTGGCAAACAGCCTCTTTGCCACCCCCACCCAAAATGAGATCATTGTTTACCCCTGCCCCATTTTGTTTTCTTCCCGTTTGATAGATGCCTTTCGTTTGGGTGCGGGTCTCTGCACAGCGCAGCTCCCCCCTCTCAGTTTTTTTTCTTCCCTGTCCTCCACCCCACTGATGCCAAAAACGCGGTTTGGAGGTTACCCAGCCACGTTACTTTCGCTAGACCTTTGGTCCCAAATCCACTTGTCTTTCCTTTTACGGACTCTTTCCCCCCCTTTCCCTCGTGAAGTTGCGTCTTTACTGTCCCAGGAACCCCCCCATGATTTTTTTTTTCTGACCTTCTGGCAAAGCTTTCTACCCCCCCATTTGACCACAGTGGCTCTAGGCCGGAGGCTTGCTTTTTTTTCCCATTCCCGTTAACAGCGACGTTTCGCTTTTGTTCTTTTCTCCGAGTATTTTTCCTCCGATGACCTTGCCTCCTTTCCTAAGGCCCATGTGGCTACCCAAGCAGTTCCCTTGATGTATCTCCCCCACGTCTACGGTCCCATTTTGTCCCACCCTTTACGAATTAGTCCTCTAGGGCCTGTTGCCCTGCGCAACTTGGTCTGCAGTGTTCTTTCCACCCCCACTCAACACATCTGTTTCCCTCTTTTTCGTTCCCCCCAATTTTTTCTTTTCTTTTTTTTCTCCCGGCGGATTTTCCTACAAAGACACCGGTTTTTCCTTTCCTTAGTCCTCGTTTCGTTCCTCCCTGATCTGTGACCCTCCTTGCCTGTTCTGAGGGACCTTTGTCCTTACCTCGGTTTAGTTAATGCCTCCCATTCTTCTCCTTTTCTGATAATTGACTACTTCGTGCGTCTCCCCCCCCCCCTGATTCAGGCGGTTGCCCTTCTTTTTAATTCTGCCCCTCCGACCGTCTCCCTTTGATGTCATGTCGCCCTTTCCCAAGTCTTTCCCGCCTGGGTTTTTCTACGGCCTTCGTGAAAGCCCTGACGTTTTCTTTCCGTATATAAAACCATTCACCAGTTTTATCCCTCCCAAGAATACCCCCCAGGTCTGTTTCCATGGGCTTCCCAAGACCCCTCTAGCCCAACAACTCGTGAGACTCCTTCCCTCTACCTTGCTTTCCTTCCCTCCTGTATCTTTTTTTGGGAGAGGCTATGCCTCCCCGCCGTCCCCTTTTTTTCGTTTTCACTGCCAGCCGCTCCCTTTTCAGATTGTTCGTCATTTCGTTTTTGTTTTCGCTACCCGGTATCGATCGTGTCCCTTTCCGGCCCAGGGAGTTTTCGCTGCTTTTCTGGTCGGGCCACCTCGTTTCCCCAGACTCCTTCCTCACCAACCCTGCCCCGTTGAACCCAACACCCCCCCGAGAAGAAATGTCCTTCTCGTTCCCCCTTTCGACGCACGTATGCGTGACTTTCCCTTCCCCCCCTTTGTAATGTTCCATGCGTTTCTATGCGAACCCAGTTTTTTTTTTTTGGAGTGTTTCCCCCAGAGTTTTTTTTGCGTCTCTGTCCGCTTTTTTTCCCCCCCCCAACCAGTTTGAACAACGTGCAATGACCCCCACCTTCTCGATCCCTCCCGTTTGTAAGGTCTTCACCCTTGAAAAGATTCCGTGCCCCATTCCTTGCCCCTCTTGCTTTTACTTTGCTGCAACTTTCCCGAAAACCTCAAACCCAGAACACCCCCCACAGGTGTCCTCCCCCATTTTTGGTAAAAACTTACCTTCGCCTGGTTCTCTTCTTTTTTCAGGGACCAGCGCCCCCCCCCCTGAGGGTATTTGGTCGCGGCTCCAGTTAGTTTGTCTGGTCCCTTCTGTGATTGTGCGGGGTATATCTTTAAACTGCGTGTTCCCTTGGTTCTTGCTGCTGTGAGAAGTCTTAAATTTTTTTTTTTTCCCTTCGAGAGTCACGTGTGCTGTCGCTTTTTACGATTTCCCCCGAAATCACCAAGTTGCCCTGTCATTTTTTTCTAGTTGCCCTGTCTTTTTGTTGTTTTTTTTTTTTTGTCTTTAAACCTTTTTCGCAAATATTGCTTCTTTTGTTGCCTGACGCCTTGTTGCGGTTATTCCACCTTGCCGGTGAGGCAATGTACTTGTTATTTGCTTGTCCCAATTTTTTTTTCGTCACGGCCTTTCCCCCTTTTTAATTCCGACAAAAACCCGATGTTTTCTTTCCCTATTTTGCTTATTTCTTTTAGTGGTTTTCCAACGGTTTTCGTGTACATCCCGTTTTTGCAGGAATTCTTCATCGTGGTCCTTGGTTTTCCTGAGCGGTCCCCTTTCCTTTTTTCTATTTGTGTCACCCCGCCCCCAGAAACCCCTCTCATTTGAACCTTTTCGACCATTGTTCCTTTCTGACCGGATTGCATTTTTCGGGTGTAGGTAATCCCCCGTGGTCTCATTATCAAGGGAATTCATGATTCCAATTCATAAGTGCTTTAGAATGTCCCCCCGTGAAACCTTGTACTCCTCTCCCTACCCCTTGAGGCTTTTTTACGACTTGACGAAGTTCCTACAACACCCATATTCCCCCCTTTTGCAACCACAAAAACCTTTTGAAAGACTGAGCGCCTGCAGTCTTTTTAGTTGTCCTTCTCCCAAACTGACGTACCCTTCCCCCCCGTGTTTTGCCTAAGAGTTTTTGTGCCCGCCCTCCCAAGTTTTCGAGATCGGTTACTGTTACCCTTTTTAGGGTGTTTACGCCCTGAGAACTGAGTACTTTCCCCGTCGGCATCTCGTTTTTTTCTTCTATTGTACACTCCCCCCCCTTAATTTAGTTCACTTTCTTTCCTCCATAGTGCGGTGGTTCAGACAACGGTAAAGACTCCCTCACAAGTTTTTTTTACTACATTGTCGATTATTTTTTGTGTTTTTTTTTTTTCTACCCCTTGCCCCCGCCGTCGTCCCTTCGGCAGGAACATATCTCCCCGACCCTGGTTTAGACCATCTCCCCCCGCGTGTTCTGTCACTTTTTGGGACGTTGAACGGACATAAGGGAATCTCTCCCCCTTGTCCCAGATACCCTCCTTTTAGCAATTTCCCGCGATGCAAACTCCTCAATTTACGTCCACACCCCTTGCGGTCGGCACCTTTCCTTTTTTCTTTTTTTGGCCCCGTTTTCCGACGTTAAGAGCTTTCCCCTCCGTTGTAACCTGACGTCCTTTTTTTGTCCGCCAGTTTGTTCTCTTTGTTTTTTTTCTCCGAAAAACATTTATTGAAGTTTGTTGCGGGTTCTTTACATTTTCCGCTATGCCTTTTCGATTTTTACAACCCACCGGTTTAGAAGGTGCTTCTCCCCTTGCTTTCCCCTCCACCAAAAGAGGGCTCCCCCAACTATGGGGCTTTCTTCCCGGGCATGTTAGTCTCTCATATTCCGTTCCCTTTCCCCAACGGTCCTTCACTCCCGCAGTACACTTGCCTCCTTCCTTTATACTCCTTCTCAAAGGATTGGAGTCCTTCCGACTTCTTTCATTATTTGGATACTTTACAACCTTCTTCTTCCTCCCTTTCTTACAGTTGCGAGACTCCCTTGTGCTGGGTCTGTCCCCTTGTCTCGTATCAAATCTGCCTGTTTTCTGTTTTTCCTGAAAAGGGTGCGTCCCTCTCCCCCCCGCCGAGGTTTTTTCTCATTTTAGTGTTTTCCGCTGGTTCAAGTAGACTCTTTTTTTTTTTCTTTTTATTACCTGACCAACGGTTCTCCCTCGTGTTGGTTTTTTCACTCCTGTCATCGCACGCGTTTCCTCGCCTTGACTCGTTTGGCTCCTTTTTTTTAGCGTTTTTCAGGTCCCCCCCCGCGTCCCCCCCCTTTTCGACCTTTTCATGGTCAACTGTCCCAATCTCTCTTTCCTCCCTCCTTTCCCCCTTTGTTGTTGTTTTTCTCCGAGATTTTTTCGTGCCGCCGGGGTTAGTCAATTTTTCAGATTTTTCTTTCCCCCTTGTCTCCCCCGTGTCCCCGTTCTTCGGTAACTCAACAGTTCAGAGGGCCCGTTCGTCCCAGCACCAGTTCCGTTTTTTCCTTCATGACCCTTTTTATATCCTCCAACCAACTCCAGTAAAGTGAGCCCTCTTGATTTTTGTCACTCGCGCTGGGGGTGTTTTTTTTTTTTCCTTTGTTTCGTTTCTTTGATCACCCTGTCACCGGTGCAGGGAGTAAATTCGATTCGTTTTGGATCCCGTCCCTTTTTTTTTTTTTTGTTTTTCTGACCCTAAGCACAGCCTCGTGACGTCGCAGCCTTTCACTACCCCACTTCGTCCCCTCCAGTTTTCGTCCCCCCGTGTGAACCCTTTTTCAACAAGAATTGATCTAACAAAAAGTGCAAAATTTCCAAATTTGAATTTCTCCCCCCCCCCTAGTCGTCTTCCCCTTCCCCCCTTGTGGGTTTTTCTGGTTTTTCCATTCTTGCGGATAGGTCCTAGTTTTCCGCGGATATTTTCTTCCTTTCCCCTTTTTTTTCGGCCCAAGCCCCCCCCCCTCCCCACATTTTTTTTCTCTAACCGGCCCGTCCTATTTCAGTTCCCCCCCAAGCTTTTTTTTTCGTTCTTTTGATCGCTTGCGTTCCGGTTTCCCTTTTTAGTCCAAAGGAAACTCCCTTTGCCAACAAACCGAAGCCTTTTTCTGCTCCCCCTTTTTTTTCTCGTTCCCGGGCAAACCCCGACCCGTGTAGTGCACCCTGATTGCTGTTCGTTCCCCCCCTTTTTTTTTTTGACCCCTCGCCCCCCCCTTCCAGTTCTCCATTTTCCCGATAACTTTTCGCTCCTTTTCCTTTCCATCCCCCTTTTTTTTGTTATTTGACGCCATTCCCAAATGCAGGTTCTCCGTACGTTGATTCTTTTTTCGGGTCCTCCCCCTTTTTTTTCCGATTTCCCCCTTCTTCCCCCCCGTTTTTCTGGTCTTCCTTCCCTGTTTTTGTCGTCCATCTTTTCGTTCTTGCTTTCCCCCACGCTTTGCGTTCATCCATGTCTCAGCCCCGTTTTTCAGAACCCACTCAAGTTTGACCTTTTCCCTGAAGCATCTGTCCGCGGCTGCCCGCATGGTTTTTTCTTCCCCCCCCCCACGAAACACCAGGAGCCCATTAAATATTACCTCCCCTTTCGTCTTATCGTTTACGGTTCTATCCCCCCATTCATCTTTTTTTTCCAACTGGAGAATTTGTTGCGCCCTCCTAGGGTCTGACCCGTATAGAGGGGGAGCCTATTTGTCGATGGAACAAGCCATCGATTTTCTTCTCCATTCTTACTTTTCGTTGTCTTTGCCAGGAAGCCCCTCTCGATGGGCTTTTCAGCTTCATGCCTTCCTTCACTTTCGTTCAGAGGTGGCCTATTTGCAACAAGCCGGCTCTCTTGTCTTCCCAACATTTTGACCGGATCAGTTCCCCTTGCCCCACTGTTCCGGCCCCCACCACCATCACAGGCCCTCTTCTTTCGTTTCTACCCCAGGTCTTTTCCCCCTATCCTTTACGCCTTTATGTCTGGGGGTTGTTCCTTCTCTCTCAGGCTGTGTGGGTTGTTGTTTTCTTCCCGTACATCTCCCCCTTTTTTTTCCTTTTTTCAACGGTGCCCCTTGGGTCTCCCCCACTTGCCTTTTCCTCAATTCTTTTTTTTTTTGGAGGGGTTTTGCGTTCCTTATGGATCCCCAATTTGCCCCCCTGTGACTTCCTCATGCCGTTGGTCCGTGGGAACCTTGCCTCAAAGGAGGTCTTCGTGATGTTTCACTTCGTTTTTTCCCCAACCCACTTTCCCCCCCGACTTTTGAGGGACCTTTATTTTTAGAAAACAAAAGAGGTTCTCTCCCTGATGCTCATTTCTTTTACTGATTTCACCCCCCTTTGTCTCAAGCCCCCACTTTCCCCCCTGCAAGTCCCCCTTTTCCTGCCAGGCTTTCCTTCGCCAAGCCCTCCCCAATGATTTCGAATGGTAACGCCCCCCCCTAGACATGGACCGGGCCTTTGAGGGTGATGCTTCTTTTTTCCTTCTGTTTATGTTCTTTTTCTACAACATAGTTAGTTTCCGGAGAACAGACCTTCCCTCACCTTCCACCTTGATTTTTCTTTTTTTTGCGTGCAGATTTCGGGTCTTTCCATCAGAACATACTTCTCACAGGTACCCCATTTCCTGTTTCCTTTTACTCGGCCCGAGATTTCCCCCGGGGGTGGACTGTCTAGTCCCTAAAAGTACCCGTTTTATTTATTGGCTGATTTTACTTCTTTTTTCCCCCCCTCCTCTTACTTTGTCGTTTATGATTTTACTTCCCAACCTGGCTCTCCTATTGAGAGGCCTTCTTTTTTTACTTGGTTTGTGGGTTTGGACAACCTGACACGAAAATCCTCCGTCCTCTATTTCCATTTGCAAGCCTGGTTTCCTTGGGGCGGCCCCCCCTGACATTTCTGGCGCTTCCTTTTTTTTTTCTTTTGTGCAGGTCACTTTTTGTTGCCTCGCTGGTTTTTCTTCACTTTCTTTTCCTAACCCCTAATGGGCAAGGATTTGCGGCCACTCAGACGACCCCCCGCTCCCCTGAAACCCTATTTTTTTTTCGTCCTTTATCAGCGTTTTTTTGACCCCTGAAACGCATTCCCTTCCACCCAGTAACATTTCTTCCTGTCTTCTGTTTTTTCGGTGTTTGCTTTGTTGAATTGTTAGTCCCCCAGGAGGGGTGACGGCCCCCTGTTTTACCACTGTCCTAAGATTTCTGTTTCCTTCCATGGGCCGTTAACTGACCCCCTCTCTTCTCGGACCCTTCATTCTTGCCCATTGTCGGTACCCTTTCGGTGGAACAATACTTGTCCTTGGCCGCCGAAGGTTCTCGGTCGAATCTCCCTCTCCTACCCCCCCCCTTTGGCTTTTACAGAGCTTCGAGTCTTGTTGATTGGTTTTCATGGTGTTTGGCTCATGTTGTGAAAAAATTGTGCCATTCTGTTCTGGTCAGTAGGTTCCCTCCAGCTTTCTTTTCTCCATTTTTGTTTAGCCCTGCTACTGTACCCCTTCCTTCCGATTCCTTTATGTCGTCTTCATTGACTCATTACCCCTGCCTCCCTAAATTCGCTTTTTTTCGCTGCCGCTCTTGTCCCTCCCTTTCCGCTTTTGGAGCGACCCTCCCCCTTTCCTCGCGGGCACGCAGTCTTTTTTTCCATTTGACAGCAAATGCGATTATTGCGCTCCTTTCCATTCAATCCCATCCTACCAAAAACATAAACTAGGGGCCTGTGTATTCTTACATCAGGACATTTTCTGCCCCTCTTACCCCCCCCTAGGCACCCAACCCTTTTTCCGGTTCCGACGCGGGGGGCTGTTCCGAATAACGACCGGAGTTTTGTTTATCACTCCTCCCCCCCTTTGTTTCGTCTTTTCCTCCAGTTTTTTGACTTTTTCTTTTAGGCGGCGTCCCACTAGAGCCCTAAGGACATTTTCTCCAACGGTTGTTAAGCATTTTCCTTGTTTCATTTTAATTCCCTGTACAATCGTGTCCCTCTTGCCCTGATTTTTTCTGATTTCCGCACTTTCATGCCTCTCCCTGTCTCAGCGTTATTGTTCCACGATTTTGTAAGGCAACTGATGTTATGGGTGGCTCCGGCGTTTCCCCCTGCCAGTTTCTCATTGACCGTATGCTTGGTTTCCGTTGGTCAAGCAATCCTCCCCTTCGGCCTAGTCCCCTGTTTTTTTTTGGCTGCTTCTTCTCCCCCCGCTCGTCTTTGTTTTTTTTCTGTTTTATTCACCTCCCCCCTCAACGCTTGCCAGTTGACCCCGTTTAATGTAGTGCTTCTTTTTTGGCACTCTCTGTAAAGAAAGTTTTTCCCCCGGTTCGCAGGTCGTTTTCTTTTTTTGGAGTGGATATTTTTTTCTTTAGGTGTTTTTTGCTTTCTAATTACGCCTTCTTTTTCGCCGGCAAAACCCCGTTCCTGTATCTATCCTGAAGTTTACTGACCGTTGTTTCCTCAAACCATCATCCTCTTGTTGATCGTCTCTTTCCTACTTGAGGTTCCCTTTTCTTCGTGTTTTTCCGTGGGCTGCGCGCGGACTTTTCTTTTTTTCTTTTTTTTATACACTCTTCCCGTTACAATCTTCACAAAAAACCTCCTCCTTTAGTCTATATTACTTCAATATGGGTTATGGGCGCCCATCTGATTTTATTTTCGTACAGCCTCTTTTTGTTCACCCGTTTAATAATAATCTTTTTGTTGTTTGAGACTGTATAAACGACCGGCGTCGGTACAAGATGTATCACACCCGTAAAAGAATAGATAGATTATCCCCCCCAGACTTCTGCCCCCGCTTTTTTTTCCCAAGCCCCTTTTGCGTATTTGTCACGCAAAACCCTTTTCCCTGATAATGAACCCCCGGGAAAAAGAGGGCAGCCCCTAAAACTTTTTCGGAGACAGCTAACCCAACAACCCCTGCAATTTTTTTCCTCTTTACGATTTGTGTACCCACATTGCGTTGATCACGTGATACTATAGGGCGTTTTTTAGGTCCCTCCTCCCCAAGCCGCGCTCCCCCACCCCCCCCCCCCTATCCGGCCCAGCAGCTTTCAAAACCGCGTTTCAACACGTCCTTTACCGGCAAGCCACGTAATGTGGGCGTTGTAGACAGTCAATCCAACCTCGTCCTTCTCTTATTCCATTCCCCCGTCCCGACTTTTGCGTTTTTAACACCTGCAATACTCCCTGGCGGCCGACCCCAGCGAAACGCCCCCCCCCCCCACCAATTTTTTTTCTAGTTTTCATGTCCCCTTTTTTTTTGACGGGCTCCCCTGCCATTCGCCGCGCTGGCTCCTTTATACCTGCTAATTCCATTTTTTCTCTCTTATCGCCCCTGACGGAGACTCCCCTTTCGTTTTAACAACCAAAAACAAAACATCAACAAAATTTCCCATGCAAAGTGGTGGCTTATCCTTCTGTTCCAAGTAAAATCTGTGGAACACCCCCCCACTGCTGTTCACTCTTTGAAATTCCTGTTAATTATGTACCCCCCTTTGGTGCCTTTGTGCCTTCCTTCAACGGTACCCACTCTTGGCTTCCCATATCTTGCCATCCGGGATTCTTACCCATTTTTTTGACTGTCTCCCTGGAGAGCCTTCTGTCCCTCGGTGTTACTTTGCTCACCACCTAAGCCCTGGTTCTCTTCTCCTATGCCCCCACCTTTCAGTTTATTTTCCTGTCTCCAAATTCTCGTCCTTTGTCTTTGAATTTTTCCGATGATTCCTCTTGTTCACATGGTTTTGAGACCATTTCTTTCATTTCACCACGTTCGAGGACCTCCCTCCTGTTTATTGCTGGTCTGTTCATGAGACATCAAGGCCGATCGACGCAGGCCCTCGGCCCTACTCAGTTTAGACTATTCCTTGTTTTTTTACTTCTAACATCCCCCTTGCTTGCGCGCTCCCGTCCCCGTTTGGACAGATCTTCCTTTTTCCAACGCCCACCCATCTTCTGACCCCAATTTGTGTTTGATTTTATGACCCCTAGCCTCTTTTTTCCTTGGCTCTCCCCTGCCCCATCATTTCTTTCCCCGTTTCTTGGGGTCTCTTGGATTGCTTCCCCTTGAGTTGGCGGCGACACTTCTTCCTGTTCCTGAGGTGTTCGACTTGTCGTTGATTACCCTTCCTGACTTATCTGATGGGTCCTTGTCCTTGTCCCCTAGCCCATTTTTCTGCCATTCTGTTCTAGGTCCCTTCCGTTCTCCCCCCCCCTGAATGTCACGAGAACACCCCAGGAACCAGACACAACCAGCTCAGGCGAATTGTTTTCCTTTGAATGGGGCCTCGTTTTTTCCCCTCCCCTTTCGCCCCCTGAAGCCAGGCTGCCAAGTCGGATTGTAGGTATATGGGACAGAAAAAGCCCCCGCTCCCCCTTTGCTGTTTGTTTTTGCAGTTAATTCGTTTTCCCCCCCACCGTTGAAAAAACGAACCCCGCAACAAATCTCTCCTTCTTTCAGGGGCCTTTTTCCCACTCTTCAACGGACCTCTGAATTGCCGTGTTGATTTTTCCGTTTCATTTCCCCCCCCAAGAAGCCCAAAGTTTCAAAACGCGGCCCCCCTGTTCGATTTCGATCAGCCCTCGTTTTTTGATGAAAAGGCTGATACGCAGACACTGTCTCTGGTTCCTCAGTGAAAGCGCCCCCCCTCGCTTTCTGATGCCGTCACATTTTTTCCCTCCGTCACACTTCGTCCCGTCCGCTTTGTTTTTTTCTTTCCCCTTGGTCCCCAGCGATCTTCGCACTGTTACTTGTCCTCCAAATGGCTGATGATGTCGTTTTTCCTTACTGATGATCCATTTTTGCACCACATGAGTTTCTAATTCTGAGTTGGTTTGTACTCTCTTTCTTTTTTTCCCGCCCCGGCAAGCTTCAGCCTGTTTGGTCTTCTTGGATTTACCTTCGGCCCCCATCTTGTTTTTCTTTGTTGACAGGGTAACGTCCTGCTTTTTCCGTGCGGTTGGGACCTGTAATTTCTTGATTACCTGTGATTGGGCCATCCCCTCTTTTAATCATGGTCATCGACCGTTGGCCGGAAGTAGGTGGAATCCCTATTTTCACTTGTCAAAGGAGTGGTCCATCCCCGTTGGTTTCCCTTTAAGTCAATTCTCTCCTTTGGCGTTTTTTTGCCCTGAAGTTTCCCAGTTCACAGTCACCTATACGGCGCTAAAGACGTTGCCCAAACTCGAAGGAACCTGCCTTCCCCTGGTACATTTTGTTATATTCTTGAAAGCTCATGTTGAAGTTTTTTTTCCGATCCCGTGCTTTTCAGCCCGTTCCGGCGTCGTTCATGCCGAACATTCGCTCATCTCGGATTTTTGTGAGTGTCTCTCAGGACGGATCATTGCAACTCCCTTTTATACGGTGAAAACCCCTTTGGCCCGGCGGCCCCGGTTTTGACTAAAGTATGTCCATTCGAATTCTCACCCCATCAACGCCACCTGGCTGTTTTTGCAACCCCGTAACGGGGTGTTGTTGAGGCACCTGTTCAACAGTTCTTCCACTCCGGTCCTGACCTTCAATTGAGACTCCGCCCGGCGTTGTTTATCTCAGTCTTAGTCGTCCAGTTTTTTTTTTTTCCCTTTTGTATACCCTCCCGCCTCTTCGCCTTTTTTCGATGACGGTGGCAGTCCCCTGGTTAAAGAGCCCAGGTTCTTGTTCTGGCAAATTGTCCCCTCTTGCTCCTTTGTTTTTGCGTTTTTGGTTCTAACCAACGGACCAGGGTTCAACGTTGAGACGCTAGGAACCTTGATGATTTCTGTTTGTTTTTGAACCTCCCTCTAGACTTTTTTTTCTACCCCCGTTTTCTTCTTTTTTTTCACGTGCCCTCATCTTCGCTGCACCCCCGTGGTGGATCCCTGACGTCCATTGATACTCTCAAGGGTCCCCACAGCCCGCTGCATCTTGAGTGACCTGTCCCCCATTGTTGCTTGGTGTGCCTTCTTTCATTTTCTTTTCGGCTTCTCCCCCCCTCTTGTGCTTTTTGTCCGAGAGGATTCGGGACCCCTCAATTCAAGGGGTGCGGCCCGTGTTCTGTTCTTTTTTTTAACCTTGCTTCTTCCTTCGTCCTAATATTATTTTTCCCAAACCCTGCTTCAATTTTTCCCCTCAATCCCTCCTCCCATTCCAAATGGAAGAAAATATGGTTCCACCTTCCCTCCCCTGGTTGGTCTTAGGACTTACAAACCCTGGGTCGTCCTTCTTTCGGTCTCCCAGGCCCCACCTCCGTTCACCGGATCGAAGGTGGTCCGCAAAGGATTTTCCTCCCTATCTTTAGATCTTTTTTCCCCCACTTCTTCCACTGGTTTCGTCCGAATTCTCCACTCTTCCAGTCTTAACCTTTTTTCGCGGTTTGTTGGCTTGGGGTAGGTCGGCACCCTTTCGCTTTCAACGAGGAGATGTGGTTCCTCCTCCCCCGTTGAATTCTTTTTTTTAATTAGGGACCCCCCTTTTTTTCCCTAGCTGCTCTGGGAATTGTAATCGTTGCCCGGCCTCTGCTCTCTGGTTGATTTCCAGTTTCCAGGATATTAAAGACCTTCCTTTTGCTTGACACACTGTCTCGGTTAGGTAGTCCTTTCTTCCTGCAGTTCGGTAATCGCCTCCGGTGACTGTTCGACTTGCGGGAGACTCGTCAATGTTTTAGTACCCTTTTCACTTTACCCCCCTCTTTTTTTTTT
>Ga0179591_1252652_pt1 | contig 12347 bp, 18 predicted proteins | sample CZOMad2_1_08_16f_FD_182891 | JGI IMG/M metagenome (GOLD analysis project Ga0179591, IMG submission 182891) | Vadose zone soil fungal communities from Angelo Coast Range Reserve, California, USA - CZOMad2_1_08_16fungal (PacBio error correction) | ecosystem: Environmental > Terrestrial > Soil >... | reverse complement strand
GCATATTGAAGTTGCTTCACCGTTGGCTCTTTGCAGTTCTGTTTTTCGGACTTCCCCTGTTTTTGTCGGATGGGCACTTGGGCCTTTTCTGTGTTTCATTGCTTCCCGGTTTACAGTATGCGGGCATTTGTCGTTGCTGGGGTTTCTCTTGGCTTCTTCCGCAACAGATTGGAACTTTGGCAGGGGAGTAGGTGGGGTCGATTATTTTTCGGTTGACATTGAGACGGTCCCTCCTTTCCACGTTGCATGCATGTGTTTCCCCCCCTTGCTGCAGTCTTTTTTTCTTTTTTTTCACTTCCCCTTAGGGCGGCGGACCCCCTTTTCCCGAGGGTTCAGGAACGCTTGCCGGCTTTTAGTTCTGGGCAACCACAGGTCTTTCAAACTGCGCTTTCCTCGGCGTGGTTTTTCTCTCAAGGGCATGCTTTCTTTCTTTTTGCACATCGTCCCCCCCCCAATCCTTGTTTTTTGACCAATTTAAACGGCTTTTCTCTTCGTTTTGAACCTTTTCACTGGTGGAACCCCTTCTGCCAAGGCGGCGGTGCACGGCGCCAGGAGTTTTCTGCAGGCCCCTTTCTTGCCTGTGGGCACATGCCTCGGTTTCTTTCCTTTTTTGCTTTACCTGTGGTCCATGGGGGGCTGGGGAAGGTTCAGGTTTGGGCGTGGCCTCAATGCTTGCCCGGCCATGACCACTTGCATCCCCCTTTGGATCAAGGACAGGTTTGGGTTCCCCTCTTCCATTGTCCTTTTTTTTTCCCTTCTTTATATGGAAGTCAGCGCTTTGGACTTGTCCCCAACAGGTTTCATTCCCTTTAGGTAGGGTGTGGGTTGTTACCCCCTTTTCGTTTTCGGCTCAACAATAACCTTGACAGTACCTACCCCCCTCGGACAACTAGATACACGGCCCCCCCCTTTTTGATTTTCCTGCAATGGAAAGTCCCCCAATTTGCAATGGTCCCCTCCAGAATGCGTTCACACTCATCGGCCGTAGATCTTTTGCAGGTTTTTCTCCCTTCCCTGCCATTTTTGTCCTGGCCTAAAACTGTTGTTTTTCCCCCCCCATCCTTTTTTTTTTTTTTTGCTCGAGGATTCAGTGAGATGAGAAAACAAAATTGGGGTTTTTTTTTTTTTTTTTTTTCCCCCCGGGTCCCCCTTCCCCCTGTTTTGTCGCCCCCCATCCTTGGGTCCCGTTACCCCAATTTTTTTGAGTCAAAAAAGACATTCACCACGACTTCTTTCTGTTCTTCTGAAACCCCCTTTTATGCGGTCCTGACATGGACAATTTCTCGTACTTCCTCCTTCCGCTTCTTTTTTCTTTTTGTCCCCCTGTAGGCCCACTCTAATTTCAGAGGGTTTTTCCTCCATTCCAGATCGGGCGATGGATCTTCTTTTCCCTAATAGTTGTTTTGGTGGTTCCATCATAAACCCGGATTGCTTTTCCCATGATCCTTTTTTTTTTATGTTTTTTTTTTTCCTTGGAGTGGTTATACCTATGACATCCCCCGCCGAAGCGGATGTTCTTGGAATTCTCCCCTAAGAGTCCTTTTTTTTCAGGTGTTTTTCCTTGCACTTTGATGGGACGAATCACCCACCCTTTTGGGACCTGACCAATTTGAAAAAGAATTGGACTTTGTGGGCCCGTCATTGGCATAAGGTCCTCCCCTGCCCACGGCTTGTTCTTTTTTTTGTAACCACAGTTTACCATCTTTCCCTCCACCAAAGTGACAACTGAAAGCCCCCCCCGCCCTCCCTTAGCGCGCCAAAAGGACTATTTCCTGAGACCCATCCCCCCGTCAGTTGGCCCCGTGCAATCCAGGATGGGGGGAGGTTCTCAAGTCTTTCAAAGATCTTTCCCTTTAGTTGTTTTTTACCCCTTGCTTCTTGTTTCGTGTTTCACTTGTAAACTGGCCCCCTCAACGGGCACCCAAACCTGGCATCTCGTTTCTATTTATTAAAGTGTTGTTTCCCCTTTTTCTCCACTGTTTTTGAAAGTCACCCCTTCATTTTTAAACCCTTTTTTTTCCCTCCCCGTAAAATTCTTCCCCAGTCCCCCCCTTGTTCATGCGACTTCCAACTCTTTTTGCATGTACTCCCTTCTCCAGTCAACTGTTTCCTTTTTTCCGATGAAACAAGCCTGTCGTTTTTTTTGACTTTTCAAGGTGGAGATGGAAGTGGTTCTCTTGATCCCTCCTTCGGTTCCGGAAAAGGGCCCACCCCCCCCAATTCACATTCCCACATCACCCCTGAGACCCATTCTTGCGCCGCCTTCCCCAGAGAGTGTTGGTCACCCCCTTTCCTCTTCCTTTGTATTTTCTTCCACCCCATCCCGCCCAGGCCCCCTCTTCCCGGGCCGTCTGGGTCACAGTTTTCCATTTTTCGCCGGTTCACCCTCGAGACGCGCCCCTTTTGAAGGCCACCCTTTCCTTTGCTGTCAAGTTTTGCCTTTAAAGAAGGCCTCTGTGACCTCTCGCACCCTTTTTCTCTTGCATTTGAGTGGCTGTTCCCAGTCTCATTTTGGGTTTGTCTCCCCGACTGGCATGCCCCGTTGGACTGTTCCGTGTGTGGAATGTGCAGCCGACCCCTTTTAAATTTCCGAAGCATATTTGAGCACAGACACTGTTAGTCCCCCTTTTCCCCCTTTTTTTGTCCTTTTGCTGGTTTTGCCCCCCGAATCCCCCGGAGCAGGCAAGAGCCCCCCTTTAACAAACCTTTTGTGCCCCGCCTTTTTTGCGGAACTGAGAGTGACATCCCTGAACCCCCTCCTTCTTGGTCCCGCGGCCTCCCCAGGTGCCTAATTTTTCTCCACTTTTCCGCCTCATTTCCAGAGGCGCAGTCTCCCTTTTATTTCCCTTCCCTCAATCCCGCTGGAACATTCCTAAGCGTCCACCTTCTGACAGTGGACATTACAAACTTCCTTTCCCCCGTTCTTTCTGTTGTTCTCCAATGATCCAATACAGTACCCCGGGGTTGGAGCCACCTCTCCCCTGCCCCCATTTCGTGCGCGAAATTCAAAATTTTTTTCTTCTTTAGTTGTTGGAACTTTGACAACCTTCACACCACCCCTCAAGTTTCCCCCCCCCCCCCCCCCCCCCCCCCCCCGTTTCCCCACATTTCAGTAGGGCCCTTTAGCTGCGCAAAAGGGATTGAGACCCCATTCCCACCCGGTTTAGTTATTCCTCCCTTATTTCTAATGTTCTCTCACAGCCAAATTCCTGCGTTTTTTCCTGCTACTTGTCGTGCCCCACCATATTCCAACCCCTTCCCGTCTTCCCACCATGCGCCACAGTTTCCATTCGTCCTGCCACCAATAACCAAAGTTTTGGCGCTTAATGGTTTCCTTCGTCATGTTGTCCGGCCTTCTCATTCCCGCCACCCACCCCCAAACAACCTTTTTATTTGACCCGGCTCGTTTTTTTCCCCCAAGCTTTCCCCTCCGGCCGCCATCGGGCAGCAAAACCCTGGGAACATGGGGCTTCAAGGCCCAAGCCGTGACCCCTTCCACCCTTTTTCCTTTAGCCCCCGCCAATGTTCCATTTTCTCAGTAAGCCCCCAAACACGATAACGTTTCCCTTCCTGGTCCCCTGTAAAGTTTCCTTGTGTTCAACCTTTTTGCTTTTTGAAGGGAAAATCCTTGTCCTCTTGTCCACGGGGGTTTCCCCCAACAACCGATCCATTCTTCCCCGCTTTCCGTTTGGCCCCCCTCTGTTCAAAAGCCTTTCACGGTTGCCTTAATCATTCGGAGTAAGTAACTGGGCGCCCGGAAACGACAACCCTTTTTTCCTTTCTTTTTTGCGGCCCCTCGTCACCACCAAACCCCGTCACCCCCCACGGCATATTACCTTTGTCTTACCCCCATCTGATACTTTTAGGAGGTCCAACCCCCCGAAACCCTTTCGCAAACCCAACGTTCCCTCCCCCTTCGACATCTCCTTTTTAATTTTCCTTCCTGTGGCCGGACCCCTTTCCACTAATTTCCACCCAAGAAAGTGAAAGGGATTCCCCAAAAAAACTTCCTTCATCAACAGTTGCCCTCCCCCCCCCCCCCATTTTTGCTTTTCTCCTACGACGTCCGGAATGCTCCACCTGGCCAGGCAGCCCTTTTTGAAGGTCCCCCCCTGACGGGCGGTATAGCACCCGCGCACTTTTCCTTCGTGGTCCTGGTGAAAAAAATGGGAGTCCATTATATTTTTCTACCCTCAAGTGTTTTTTGAGTAGATTTTTGTCCCCCCTCCATTCCTGGCCACGGCTTGTTGATAATTTCGCCGCGGTGTCCTATCCCCGCAGGGGTTGTTGACTCGGATGACGCTTTTTCTGGCCCCCCCCGTGGAAATTTTCCGAGCTCCGGTCCGGTCCTGGACGTTACCTTTTTTTTTTTTTCAGCTGTGTGCGTTGGATTTCCTTCAGTTTTTTGTTGTATAAGTTCTGATTTCCTTTTTTTTTTTAGTATTCGTCTCCTCCGCCGCCACACATTTTTTGGAGTGATGTGTTTTTTTCCTTTTTTCTGATTGGTTTTTTTCGTCTCTTTTTTTTGCGCGTTCGGGTCCTTTCCCCCTGAATCCATGAGGGTCGGCTACTAGGGAGTGGGTGGGTTTTTGCGCACCTTTGGGTGGGTGGTGGTGTTATTTCCCCCCCCTCCTTTTTGGTCCCTCCTTACTTTGTTCGGCCCGGGAAGGGTGTCCTCCCCCTGTTTTTTTTGACGGTTGAAGGATGTATTTCCCGCTGGCAGTGCTGGTTGAATCTTTCCCCTTTCCATGCGGCAGGCTGGGGACCCTTTTTGTTTTTTTGTTTTTTACAACCTTTCTGGATGTCCTGCCCTTTGGTCCCCTTCCTCGGTTTTGAAACAAAAAAACCCCTTGTTGCGGTCATTGTAAGGGACGGATGCTGTTCTTCCTTGCTTAAATGATTCGGGAGCTTGGAGAGGGGCGGTGCGAAGTTTGGCTGGTCTTTTAGAGGTTTTTTTTTCCCGACCGGTTCCCCCTTTTTTTTGACGAGTTGCTGTTTCTCGTTTTTTCGTCTTTTTTTTCACCGTCCCTGGCTGGCGGACCGGTTGGCAGGCATCACTCTTGAGCGGCCCATTTATTCTCTCCACTTCCTTATTCTTTGGGCCCCCTTTTTCTCCGGGGGAAGTTTCTCATGAATGGAGGGGAGAATTTAGTTGTTCTGGGGGCTTTAAGGTTTTCTTGATTTCCCCCCCCCCCAACCCTTGTCCCCCAGATGATGAACCCCCGTTGACTTTTTCCTTCCGGGAAGTGGCCAATGGAGCAGAGTGGAACTGTCTCTTTTGTCCGTTTTCGGCTTTTCTTTGAATGACTTCCTCCCCGGACTACTTTTTTTTACCCTGTTTTGGGCGGAGTAGCTTTTTGTGTTTCATTTTTTTTCGTGGAAACTTCAGATGGACCTTGCGCTCATTTGGGGGACATTTTTCTCGGCGTGGAGGTTCTGTTGCCGTGAGAAACACGAGAATAAGTTTCAAAGGGATTTTTCACCCCTTGTTCCCTCACTTTGACGGTCTGTCAGTTGTTCGTTCCCCATTCTTTTCATTTTAACCACTGGTTATTTGCGCTTTTACTCAGGGATTGAAGTCGGCCCGGAGAGGTTTCCCCCCGGTGTCTGGGGGCGGGCTTTCATCGGGAGGGAGTTGTCACCCCCCCTCCCCCACAGGGTCTTTTTGCACCCTTGAATGGAGCAGGTGGCGGGGAGTATTGGGGATCGGGCGGAGAACCCGTGGCCTCCCTTCCCCCCTTGCCGCCAACCCTTTGCAAGGCCACTTTTGGTTCGGTTGTTTTTTTGTGGCACATTTTTCGTCCCCTTTCCACCTTCTGCGGTTAACCTTTTTCCCTGATCCATTCGGTTTTCGGGCTTCGTCTTGTGGAACCACATAAGTTGTAAAAATGGCGACAGGCAATGGTTTTCTTTGTCAGACCCGGGGCACCTTCGGGATTCGCAGTGAAACCCCCTTTGTGTCCCCCCTACCTTGGGTGGGCTTTTGCAAGGCGGTTTGGTACCGGCACCTTTGACCTTTGGACATTCCTCAGCGGCGCCCCCATGGAGAAGGGTTTTTCCTCATCCCTTGGAGGCCTTTCGCTACCCCTGCTTAGTCGGCGGCTGATGGCCGGGGGCTTTTGGTGAAGTTTGGGGGTTGTTTCTTCGCATTTAACGGGTGCTTCACAGTTGTGAACCCTTCCCTCTCCCTCGGTCAACCTCCCCCCCCTTTTTTTGGGATTTTCCTTTGGGCAAATGCGTTGTTTTTTTGCAGGCCGATTAGAGCCCGACCCCCTTCTCTTTTTTCTTGTACCCCCAAATGTTTTTAGTCGGAAAATTGGATTTTGAGTTTTTTCTTTTACCTTTAGTTCGGCGCCCACCCCTTTGGCGTACCCCCTAAACACACTTATAAAATCTACCCCCCCGTATCCGTCCCTTGCGTTTTCTTCCGTTACAAACAGTTTTTTTTTTTTCACCCGGACAGGGCTTCGCACCACTTCATCGGTCAACCCCGGTTCCGGATCTTTTGTGATTTCCCTTCACCCTTTTTCCCCCTCCATCCTGAATGTTCCTTCCAATGGCTTTTGTTTTAGTCCCACATCCTGGGCGCGAGAGCGACTGTTTTCTTATGAAACTTGTTTCACTGTGCTTTTTTACCCCCCCCCTTCCACCTGGGGGTTCCGCACAAACAAGACGGTGCGTTGGCTCCCCCCTAAGGATGACCATCGTCCCACAAGTTCCACGACTTTTTTCTGAGGGAGGCAATTTCTGCGGCCCCCCCCCCTTTTTTCCCTCCCACCCCCTCCCAACTTGATCCATTTCCTATACATCCTTAGGTTTGTGAGTGTTTGAGTTGTTAGACACACACTCCTCATACTCGGAATCCCTGGTGAATATAGGCGGATTTTCATACCTTTCCCTCCCCTTCCGTTTTTTTTTTTTGCTCAGAATCGCGATGATTTTTGTTTTTCTGTTCCAATTCCAATTCTTCCCTTCTTTTTTCCTCCTTTTACCTGACCCAACCCCTACTCCCCGCCGTTCACGAAGCATTTTTGATGAGAAATTTAGCCAGTTCTTTGGGTGGGGCCTCCGATGTTACCCGCATCCCCTTTTCGCCCCCCAATCCAATTCCTTCTTTGACCTTCGGGGGACACTTTGGCATCCTTATTTTCGACCCACTTCTTGGTTGGTTTGGCGGAAGTTTTTCATGTTACCGACCCAGTGGGTTGTTGCCCCCACCCTGCCTTTCCAAAGAAATATTCGCCTTCTTACCCATTTTTCTTGTCGTGGGTGTTCCCTTCTTTCCAAGCCGTTGAGGAAAAAAAATTCAATGACAGGATTTCTTGGGAAATCCCGCCTGCCAACCCACACTGTAGATGATCTCGTAAACGCCCCCCTTTTCCCCTTCGGAAGGTGTACATTTTCCCCTTTTCCTTCCCGCACAAATCCCCCCCCCCCCACAAAGGGCCATAAGAGTATCCTTTTTAAGTTTTTCTTTTCCTCCCCCGGTTAATTTTTTTTTCTAAGAAAACCTTTTCTTTCCCGTTGAAACCCCATCCCTGGCTTCCTTGACCTTTTGGTTTCCTCCGGAATCCAGGAGTTATGACCTTCCTCTTCTTGACTTTCCCCCCTGCATTTCTGCCCTGTGTGCCAAAAGGTACTTTTTTTTTTTGGATCAGGAAGGTGCAGAGAAACAATTTGGTCTTTCTTTTGCTCCGCCCTCAGGATTCAAGAAAAAACGACATTCCCCCCCCCCCCCCCTTAACCGAATGTTGGAATAAAGCCTGAGGAAGTGTGAACTGACTCCTTCCCCTATGGCCTTTTTGCCAACTTGGCCCGTTGAACCCCTTTGTCCCCCCGCGCTGAGCCTTTCCGTTTCCCCCAGTGAATTCCCCAACGGGGCCTGTGAGACTACTCCTTTTGGTGTCCACAAGATGTTTTTTCTGAACAAGGGAAGTTAAGACCTCTTGTTCCCCGTATCGCCCCATGCTTCCCCCTGTTCCCTTGCCCTCCAGTCGTTTTGATATTTTTTTTGGTCGTGCGAAGCCCCTGTGAACCTTTCCCCGCGCTGATAAGGGGAATGTTTCCCCTCCCTCCTACATGTGAAAGTGCGCCCCCCACGGGCCTCTGTTGCACACCCTTCCCCATTCGCCTTCACTTTCAGAAAATTCCGTCTATTTTTTCCTCCCCCCCCTTTCCTTTTCCCCACCCAGTCCCCGCCGCATGTTCCTGCCACTTTGCCCACCTTGCTCTGTTGGAGGGTGCCGTCCGCAAGACAATTATCTTGCCCGCGCCCTTTTTTTTTCCCAGTGCGCCACCCGCACAAACGGCGCCTCAACTTCACCCCTACTGGCTTTCCAAAGTGGGCTCCCCGACTTTCCCTAAAAGTCAACATTTCCTTTGTTTAGTCCCCCCCATGCTTTGTTCCAGCCTCAAACAAAGTTTGCCTTTTTGAAGAACCCACCAAGGAATAAACCTCTTATCAGGATTTTTGTCTCATTCTCCCAAATAAGTATCCCCGAGAAAAGCCACACCTTACTAGTTCCTTCCCCTTCCCATCGCTTTTCCTTGTTTTCCCCCTTCAATGGACCACCCCTCTCGGCCCCCGACCAAAGGCCACATTTTTCCCCACGTCTGCCCCGTCCTTTTTTTCTCCCCACCGTTTGCCGCCCCCCGTAAAACAAGAGGCTGATGGTCTTCATTATCATGAAAATAACTTTTTTCATCTTACCGCAGCGGCTGATGTTTTGTTGCCCTCTCCTGACACAACTTCAATCCCCCTGCAATTTTAATCAACCAGTCCATCGCCTTTTCCAAAATACTAAAAGTTTTTGGGTGCCCGCGTCATCTGGCAGCGAACTTTTAGGAGGGAGAGGTCCCCTTTTCCCCCCCAACCCCCTGCTCAAAACGGCTCCGGCTGCTGCACAATACTTCCGCTGCCCCGCCGCTTCCAACCCCCCCTGGGCCCTCAGTCCTTGCAAAAGACAAGCCTCACCCCCTCCCCGGGGCGCTAAAAAGTACCTGAACTCACTGAGCCAAAATACACCGTTTTCATTGAATTCCCCCGTGTTCCCTCCACCTGTCAAGGTGTTGTCCCGGGATCCTTCCCCTTCTTTGTCCTGTTCCAGGTTTTTGGGTCCCCAACCCTCCCGTCTGTCCCTTCTTCGTACCTGGATTTCCGACCCCAGCTTTCAGGCGCTAATACATCTGCCGCTTTTGCGCGTCCAACACCAGGTCGTCCCTTGCAACTGGCGCACCCTTTTCCTGTCCCCTTTGCCGGTTTCTTCCCTTTCCCATCCAAAAAAACACAGTGTGCCTCCCCCCCCCATCCCCCTCGTCTTTGCCCATCATCGGATGATTTTCGTAAACCCGACATTTTTTTGGACAACACAACCTCCCTTCCTTTTCCTCCCAATCTCCTCTTTTTTTTCTCCTCTCATCCTGTGGCGGGCTGATAATCCCCCCAAACCAAGAACAATTCAGCGAGAACGTCTCCACCCCAAAAAACCCTTCCTTCCTCCCAAAACCCCAGTGAAAAACCATGCTTGCTTTTTTTTTTTATTCTCCGTTTTCCGTCAGCCCTGACGATCGATTGGTTACACTTGAATGACCACAGCCTTAGGGCCACGACAGTATGGAGAACACGCGAATTATCCCCCCCTTTCCACTTTTTAACACCTTGGCCTGACCCTATAACTTTTATTTTCCCATTTCCTTCTTCAGTTGTTGTTGTGATGGCCTAATTTTTTCCATGGCCACGGTCTTTTCTTAGCAGGGGGTGGACTTTCCTGTGGGTTTCCTTCTTTTAAGTTCGGTGTTTCCCCCCTTTCGGAGCCGCATAGGGGGGGGTTCGGGTTGGGGAGGAGGAAGCCCTGTCAGCAGTTTTTTTTTTTTTCCTTCCTAAGTTTTTTTTTAATTATTATTTTTAGAATTTTTTCTTGGTTAGTTTCTTTCAGCCGTCCTGCCCAAGTTTGAGATCCGTGATCTTGCGACGATGAATGACCCGATTTTTTTTTTTCATTCTTTCAATCATCCCTCTCTTTTTTTCAGCACAAACTAGGGCGTGGCGCCTCCTTTGGTGGACATCCGTGGGCCGTCCTGGGAAACTCCAATGCCCCTGGGGCGCCGGGGCGAGCCCCTTTCTTCCGCATCGCCGCAATTTGCTGATCCAGTTCCAAGTTTAGGTAATAAGGTCCGGCAGCTGACGGTCCTTTTTTGACTTCGGTTTTTACCCCGTTTTCTTGAGCAAGCGCGCCTTTTTTTCCCACCCCTTTTACGGTGTGGCTTTCCTTTTTTGTTCCCCAGTGGACGTGGCGAGGTTGGTTTGGTTCTTCCGATGTTGTCGCTAGGAGGAACGTTGTTGAGGTTGATTTTTTCTTGATGGGCTTGGGTTACCCCTCCTTTCAGTTTTTTCCTCTGCGTGGGTTTGGAAGGATTTTTGAAGTCAGCAGTGTTTTTATCCGCCGAATGGTTTTGGAATTTGCCGCGCCCTTACGAAGGGGCCATCCCCTCCATTTTGCTGGGCGGCTTTTGAGTCAATTTTGGGGGGCGCTATTGTAAAATGTGTCCTGGCCTTTTTCTTTTGTATGTCCTTTGGCAGAGGTGTGGTTATTTCTTTTTTCAACAAACCTCCGTATTTTGGTCCCTTGAGCCGTTTGATTTGAGTTGGGAACACTGTGCGTCAAGGACTGCCCTCGACACTCTGGTGTGCTTGGGGTTTTTCCTGTCGGAATTCCTGGGCGCACCTGACCGGAAGACCCCCCCGGTTGAACTGTGGTTCGTTCCCCTTCCAGGTCTGCGGTTGTACTTTTTTTTTGTTTACCAGTATTTTGTATGGAAGAGTCTCCTCTTGGGCCCCTTGCGGTGCGGTCCTCCTTACCTTTCCATTGATGCCGCCTCCGAGAAAGGTCCTTTCTCTTTCTCTTCCCCGTGTCCTCATTTTACTTAAGGAGTTTTTTGGTCCCCACACGCTTCGTCCGTGTTCACGACTGGCTTCCCTTGTCCCTCTTAGCAGACATTTTTTTTACCCGTCAGGGGCGGCAGGTTTTTTTTTTTTTTAAGGGTTCCTTTTATGATTCCTTTTCTTCATCCGCAAAACTTCTGTGGGTGACCCTTCATCCATGTGTACTGGCTCTGCTTCGGTGCTTACTTCCCCAGAGACCTGGAAATGCGCAAAGGTGGTGTAGAAGGTGTTTGTCTGCACCGCTTGCCTAGGCAACGCTTACTGCTTCCCTTCCCCCCCCTTTCCCCCCTTTAGGGGACATTCTTTTGCTGGAGCCAGGGCTTATCAGCTGGCACCAACCCCGGGAGGTCCGACTTTTCTCCACCCTTTTTTGCCCCTGGTCCTCAGTTGTCGATACGGACAGCAGGTCTCGGCCTCCCCCTGCCCAAACATGGGCCGGTTTTTGCCCATTCACCCCCCGGTGACGCACGCTTCTTTGACCCTCCCCTGGTTCCAATGGAAAATTGATGCCTTTTTCCTTGCCCATTTTGGTCGCCGGAGTTGTGTTGGCGAAGCCCCGTGTTATGTTTGTGGCACCCAATTCCTCCCCTCTTCTTTTGGGCTTCGTACTTCTTTTTCCGTGGGGTGTTTCCCTTGTGGTTTTTGCCTTCCTGGGCTGGCGAAGATCCACCCCCTTCGATCCCCTTTCTTATCACGACAGGCTGTTGTCCCCCCCCTCCTTCAAATTTTCTTTTTTCCGAAGACTTCCTTTCATAGTGACCCCCCTTTGATCGGACCACAATGTTCGTAATTTTCCCTTTGTCCTTATGTTTCGTGGTGTTCAGTGGTCTGTTCCTTTTTTTTTCCAACTCCCCGTGGAGTACTAACAAATTCCCCCATTAGATACGAGTGTGTTTTTTTCCCTTGCGTTTTTTTTCAGTTTAATCACCCTTGGGACACACCTGGCGCCCCCTTTTTTCCCGTTTCGAACCCTCTTTTTACGGGAAGTTCTTTTCCCCCCCGACGGTATGACCTGCACCCTAATGGTACTGTCCTTTTCCCTGCCCCCTGTGGAGTCAACCTCCCCTCTGGTTTCTTTTCTTCTATAAGAAATTTTGGGTGCAACTTTTTGCGGTATTAAACTGTAAACCCCCTGTGGTTCCGCACCAAACAAGGATTCCCTTGTCCCTTTTTTTTTTTTTTTTTTTACAAGGGCCTCTGCTGTTTCCCCCCCACTGCAAGTCCCAAACTTCTTTTCTTTACCCTTTTCCCTGGCGTGCCAATTGGCTGGAGTGTCCATCCTCCCCACCCTTCACTTCTTTTCTTTTTCCTTACTTCCCTCATCGTCGCGTTGAGTTGTTTTTCATTTAGTTAGCCCCATCTTTCTAAAGGACGTAATCCCCGGTGTGGGTTTTCGTCTTCTCGG
>Ga0179591_1363292_pt1 | contig 12348 bp, 8 predicted proteins | sample CZOMad2_1_08_16f_FD_182891 | JGI IMG/M metagenome (GOLD analysis project Ga0179591, IMG submission 182891) | Vadose zone soil fungal communities from Angelo Coast Range Reserve, California, USA - CZOMad2_1_08_16fungal (PacBio error correction) | ecosystem: Environmental > Terrestrial > Soil >... | reverse complement strand
GCTCTTTCTTCTTCCGGTGATCCTCTCCTTCCCTTTGGAAAAGAGGCAGGAAAGTCGTCCCTTTTGAGAAGGACGTAGGAACGATTTCCTGCTGGTTTTGGGGTAGGCTCGGGGTTTTTGTTGTTTTTTTGTTTTTTTTGTGTTTTTTTTTTTGTTGGTTTTTTGGGTTTTGCTACTTTTTCCCCCCCTCCACCAACCTGCTTTCCCTTCGGGTGTTCGCCGGTTTTTCGAGAGGAAGGCACCTCCCACGATCTGATTCGAGGCCTTTCACCCTTTTCAGGACCCTTTCGATTCTTCTTTCGGTGGCGATTTGTCTTCTGATGAACGAGCCGCCTTCCTGCTAGTGCGGAATCACCTGTCATTTTAGCGTCCCTCTCCCCTTCATCCTTTCACCTTCCCCTTTCTACCGCTTAACCGGCCCTCAAAGAATAGGCGCTGCTTTTCCTGCCCTCGGTTTTTTCTCCAGCCGCCCTCTAGATTTTTTCAATCCCCCCCCTACCAAGACCTTTTCCCCCTAGTCGATCCATTTCTACGTGATTTCGAACCTCACCCCCCTGCGCCTCCCACTCAGCCCCCACCGTGGTGCTCTCCATCCGCCCCCGCGCTAGGAATTCCTGGAAGGCGTTCCAAATTTTCCAAAACCCCCTCCTTCTACCACTACCGACTAGTGCGGTGCAGGCCCCCGCTGACAGCGCTACCTCCTCGCGAAACCCCCGACTTTTACGAGCTCCCTCCCTAGGGACCAGATGCTTTCCTGCTCCTCGCGGACCCAGTCAAGAGATTCCTGTCGTCCCCCTCCGCACATAAACTTCGGCACTTACGTATTTTTTCTCAAGTCTTTCACTTTCCCAGGCGAGGTTGCTCCCAGCTGCCAGAGAGTCCCCCCTCTTGTGTCACTCTAAGAGGAGTTATTCCAAGCGTAAGGAGCTGTCCCCGCCGACCTTCTTCGTAAGCGCCTCAAGCCACCGATGAGGAAGAGCTTTTTGCCTGGGGCGAGTCGGACCCCCCTTACGCTTTTTAATAAAGCCCGGTGTTTTGCTCATGAACGCTTTCGGCGGAGAGGCCTCCTAATTTCTTTTCTCGTCTATTCCCCCTTCGAGGTTGCATCCTTTTTACGGTGACTCGCCCCTCCCGCCGCCTGCAGATCTGACGAGGCAAATTCGGACCGCGCTAAGCTTGGCGCACCGACTCCGCCCAACTTCCCTGAGTTTCTGCTGAAGCAAACTGCCTCGATTTTCTTTTTTGCACCCTTTAACCCCCCCGGGGGTTATCCCCCCCGTAGAGGCTTCCCATCCTTGCATTTTAATGGTGCAGTCAATAGTACTCACGTTCCCTGCCTTTCTTTTTCAGGCTTGGCCCCCAATCTCGGACCCCTCCTTTTCTTCGTCATGAAAATATTCCCCCCCCCCCTCCTCGTTTTTCTTCGATAATTCCCTAAGAAGTTTCTTTTCGGCGCATCCCCCCCTGCGAAGAAGAGCAGCACTGGCTTTTTTCTCAAGTTTCCCGAAGTGCAAGGTCCTTTTCAAGCTCGATCAGATTTTTTTTTCGGACGGCGATTCCCGGAGATCGTCTTTCAATATCTTCTATAGTTGACAGCGGGGTGGTCTCACTTTTAATCGGGTTTCTCAAACGGTTTTGCATGCGAGCTTCATTTTCCCGACGTCTCCCCCTCTCGAGGAGACCTGCCCCCCTTCTCGTCTTACTCCAATGAGGATCCAGGGTTTTTCTAACTAGTTTCGATCTCCCCTCTCCCGCGATCTCTTCTTTTTAGATGGGAATTTTTCTTCTTTGCCAGCGCCTTGTAATGTGCACGTTCAAATTTCTTTCTGCACCCCCCCCCCCCGATTTTTTTTCTCACGACAAATCCCTTGAGCTTAGATCCTCGTTTTTTTTCTCGCCTGATGCAGGAGAGATAGGCCGCTTCTTTCGTGGGCTGAAGACAGGGCACGGCCCCTCATTGCCTCTCCCTCTCAACGCCTTTCGAAAAATGCCCGATGCGCAGTTTTGGCCTTCTTACCCCTGTCCCGAAGGCAGATCTTCTGCAGAAAAAATCTTCTGGCGGATACTCCCCGTGACCCCCCCATTTCCCTCGATCATCCCACCCGAGGGCCTTTTTTTGAAGGGTCCAAAGAGCTTGGCCAGCTTCCTCCTCGTGCCTTCTTTTCTTTCTGTCATAGATTTTCAGATATCTTCCCCACATCCTCATACTGCACGACTCCCGCGGTAATTTCTGGATACTCCGGACCCTCTCTAACAGTCGTCAACCTGACGCAGACGAGTTTGCCTTTTTGACGTTGTACGGACATGGCGAAGCCCGGTTTGCTGATGTGTGGCGTTTTTCTAGACTCTTTCTCAATCGGCTTTCCTCTCTTACACTCTCCCGGGACGACCGCCTTGCGACTTCCGGTCTTCCCTTCCACACTTTCTCTTCCCGGAGCATGTTTTCTCCAGCAGAAACCCTATTCCAAGCTTTTGGAAGTTTTCCTTACGGGCTCCTCTCCAATCAAGCGTCTTCCTTTTCTGATGCTTATTCAGCCGGCACCCCCTCCGCCGCCACAATATATATTTTCCTCTCCTTTTTGTGTTGGTTTCTTGCTTCGTTCTGGGGTTCTTTTGAAGTTCTCTTGCTAAGGAGGAGATGTCATGAGCCGAAATCGATTAACGTTTTCTTTAGGCCCGCGTGCTTTCCCGATTTCTTTTGTCTGTCGTAGGGTTTGCGTTCCGAACACTCCTGAAACGTTCAGATAATTCTCCCTTGATCCCTCCCCTGCAATTTCTCAGGGGAAATCGTAGTTCCAGCTCCTGCGGAGTCACTCCCCCTGCGTATAGTTCTTTGTTTTTTCTTCTTCTTCACGCAGACTCCCAGAAAAAAATAATGTCTCACCTCTTAGCAACATACGGGTGAACGTACCGGTATTCCCCCCCCTATCGCCCTTTTTTTTTAATACTTTTCTTTCATATCAGGTTTTCGACATTCAGCGCAATAGGTCTCTGGGAAGTATGATTTTCCTTCGTCGTTACCTGGGTAGACCCCCCCATCCTAGCTGATTAGGACATCGGTACATGAAGATCCCATCCGCACTCTCCTCGCTTCTCTGGAAAAGCCCTCCTGACACTGCTTCCTTCCAGGGCGTTGTTCGCCTGCATAGGCCGTTGGTCCCCCCGCCATGAGTTCGTTTTTCCATCAGGCCTTTTCTGTAAGCAACTTTGAGTGATCTTTCGTCCCCCGGGAATTGGCGACTGTTTGCCTTCGAAGCGGCAATCGGTGCTTGAAGCCGTCCTGCTTCTTGTTGCCCCCCTCCATGAGAGCCTTCGATTGCGCTCGCATAGCTCTAGAGAACTCCAACGAGGATCGGTGGCCGCCGCGGTCCTGACGAAGCTCGGACAGACGATCTTGGATCGCCCAGCACGGCTCTTCTTTCGGCTATTGCCTCGTTTTAAATAGTCCTTTTCGCAGCCATCCTTTTTCCGATTGGACTTGACGACCTTGAGTGGCGCCTCTTCCCCGCTCGCGAGGGTCGTTCACAGGCAAGGCTTTTGCGCAATGCCTTTTGATGCCCCCCCCCTGACCCATCTTTCTTCTCACAACCCAGCGGCGGGCACTATCTCCTTGCCCGCCAAACGATCGCGCGGATTTTTACCGAGCTTTCTTCCCCCTACTTCGGGATGGCCCCCTCTTTTCCTTCATCCTGGCCTTCTTCTCCCCTGTGCGGAGGATATTCTAAAACGTATTCTCTGAGATAGGACCTTTTTTCCATAGATCACTCTGCACCCTTTGGTCCACGAGATTCCGCAGTTTAACCCCGGAATTTTCCCGCCTTTTGGCGGTCCCTCCAGCAAATGCTGCCCGAGTCGTGCCCCTTCTCTGACGTTTGACGGCTAACACCACCCTTCCTTTTTTTCAGTTTGCGTTTTTTCTCCGAGGACTCCCCTCCTCGCCCTCCGTTGGCGATCGTCTGTGCTGTCGTTTTTCCTCTTAATCGTTTGAGCTTTCCTCTTGTGCAATAGGCACTCTCTCCGAGGAGTAGCCGACCACCACCTCCCCCCCCCCCCCACCCCCCCCCCCCCCCCCCCACCCCCCCCCCCCCTACCCCCCCCCCCCCCTTCGGCGAGCAACTCAGCTTCGGATGCACCCCCTTCCCGGAAGAAGATGAGCTGCTCCTCCGAAGCTCTCGGTTTTTTTGACACCGAGGCTTGCATGAGAGTCCTTTTTGAGAGGGTTAGCTTTCGCTTGTTCGGAAAGTTTTTTTCATAGTCCTTCTGATGCTTCTTCCTTCTTTCACGAAACATAGAATTCTTTTAGCTCGCCATTTTCCTCTCCTTTCTCCCCCACTCTCTCGACGGACCGTGACCTATCGCCTGCCTGATCGGGCCCGCTTCTCCATACGATCTGAGCTTCTTCCCCTCGCGATACCCCCCGCGGTGTGAAGTTCTTTCCAGGTGAAAGGCCCCCTTTAATTCTGTTTGGCTTGAGCGGGCGTCGAAACTTTAGTCCTTTGGCCATGTCTTGTCGCGCACCTGTAGCGCTGCAGCGTTCTTTCAGAGTCGCGTATCATAGCCGGATGTTGTTTCCCCCTGGCGCGAGGTTTTTACCTCCGACCGTCTTCGCTTGTCCCTCGACAAAAAACTGGATTTTTTTTCTGACGGTGGCAGCTTCGCCTTTCTTTTCCCGTCGTCTTCCCTTCCCGTCTTCCTACGTACTTCCCTTTATTGAGTCGATGTTCTTTGGTTCTGCAGCCAGTGCCGCTCTCGTCGGATGGTCTTAGGATGAGTTCGACGATACCTTCCGGTTCGGAGTGTTGACAGCTGTTCTGTGTCGCCTTCCCTCAATTTTCTGTTATTTTGAAATAATTCTCGGCCCCTCCCTGCCTAGGTGAGGACTCCCACCCCGAGCAGGCCCCGGAGTCTCTTTCATTCCCAATAGCCACCCCTAACACCAAAAGAGCCCTTCAGCCTTTTTCCATGTGAGTAGATTTGCATTTCCGCGCGTAGTTGCTCTCGACAACACCGACTTCCCCCCCTTGCTTGGTGCCCCTCCTTGAGCTCCAGCCTCCCCTTGACTGACGGCCTCCTCACAGGCCGATTCCTCCCTTGGCATGCAGATTTTTCCCCTCCCTTTTCTCTATCTTCCTCTTTTTCCTCCTCCCTTCCTTTTTGTGACTCCTTTGCTGCTCTACTGACGGTTCAAGGTGATCGATCTATTTCGCCAAGTCTTGAAAGTGTTTCCAGACCTGCCCGCTCTTCCAAAAACATCGCCCCCTCCACGGCGGCCAGTCTTTTTTTTTTCGGGCGTCGGCTCAGCGAACCCACGAACTTTCCCTAGATGAAGAGGCGGAAGTGATCCCCTTTTCTGCTGTTCATCGAAGGTGGCTGTGTTCGGCCATAGAACGAGCCCGCACTTTTTTTTTCCCCCCACCTCACCCATGGACGAATCGTTTCCTCTCTCTTTTCCCAAGAAATAATGATTGTTCCTCGTACGCTTAACATCGAAGTCCCCATCGCAGACTGGCCTTTTCTCTTTTTTTCTGAGGTCGTACCCCTCGCTCGCCGAAGATCTTTCCCCCCCTAAGCAATACTATAAGAACGTTTCCCTACTCTCCGGCTTATCCCTAGCCGACGACTCCCGTCCGTTCAGAAGTTCGTCCCGATGCCCCGTTTGGTGATGTCCTGTCGGATTTTTATTCCTTCTTTGCTCGATCCCCCTTTTCTTTGTCGATCCCAAAACCATCTTCTCTCTTCCCCCCCACTCGCTCAGAATAGTGCTTTTCCTGCGCCGATTTTTTCCTTCTTAGATGATGATTATATTCACGATCTCGCCCGTCTCCAACTGGGACGTTTTTGCTTCTCGTCCGATAGCGTTACGCTTTCCCCCAGAATTCACCCTTTCCTATCGATGCGTTCCTCATGCTCCAGATGATAGTCAATTTAGTTTTGTTTTTTCCCGTCCTCTATATGGTCCTCGACGAATGCTTTGCGAAAGCGAAGGCGCTTTTATCCCTGGCCGCCCTCATGTGGCGGAGCGCCGAATCCTCCCAGTCGACAGGAGACGCTGTCGTTTTCCTCTTGGATCTCTTTCTTACACCGAGACCCCACCTCTTCTTTACGCCTAATCATCCGGTGACGTGCGAATCATTCCTCTTTGCGTGCGGGCGAGTTTTCTTAGTTTTTTTTCCTCCTGCTTGCCCGAAGCTGCTTTTTCTCGCCGACACGGCTTGATCTAGCGGCAAAGGATCGGAATCCGTTTTTTCCCGCCGCGAAGATTTTTTTTACTTAAAAGACTTGATCGCCACCGTCGATTTTTCTTTTTGCGATTTCTCTCTTGAAACTCGCCGTGCAAGCTGGCCCAAATGTCCACAGTTTTTTTCCTCACCTTCGCGGCCTCTCTTCATCTTCCTTTTTTGGAAGGCCAAATCTCCCCCCGGCTTTGTCCGTAGCGGGGGTCCGGCTTTGACCCAATCTCTTCTCAGGTAGATATCGGATTTCTCTTCCGTGTTCGTTCCTCCTCGATAGGACGTGAAGAGAAGTTTTTTTCTCTAACAGCGGTCCTCTGCATGCAGGCCACAATCCGAAGTCCTTTCCTCGATCAGCGAAGTCCGTTTCAGCGGCGGTCTAAGAAGGCCCTCTTCGGGCCTAGATTTTTTTCCCCCGCTTGGTGGTTTCACTTATCAACTTGCGAGAAGTTCCCTTACAGTGACTTCTTCCACTCTCTATTTGAGGAGAACTTCGGCCCCCTAGTAGTCGTCTATTCCACGGACCTCGCCCGCGTTAATCTTTTCCAAGAGGCAATCGCCGCCCCTTTCAGTTCTGGGTATGATGCGGACGGGCCTCTCTTCCCTACTAGATTTTCAATTCTTTTGAGGCCCTGGGATGATACGCCCCTTCATCTACGAACATATGGAGCTTTTCCTTCGCTCCCTTCGCCTGGCAGAATGTCTCCCGATCTTCTTAGGTCTTGCCCCCTTCAGTCGTTCCGGTCCTTCTTCATCTTCCCTCTTTTTGAGATTCGAGAAGCATAGCCGTCCGCCCAATGGCCGAGGAGCCCTTTGTGATGCCACCCTCAGAATGCCGGCCTTTTTTCCCTCGCAGCCCACGCTCTTATGGCGGCTCTGTCGAACGGACGGAGGCCACTTAATTTACCCGACGAGGCGAAACTTTCTGTTGGCCCTGAAAAGAGATGCTGCCAAGCCCTTCTCCCCTAGTGTGCGTGAGTCCCAGCCCCTTCTAGTTCAAGACGCTCTATACCCCCATTCCTTTACGATAGTATTATTTTCATCTCCCCCCCTGGACCTGCATAGCTGTTTTCCCCCCTTCCCCCCCGATCCGCAGCAACGCTTCCCCAAGCCCCTTGCCGAGTCTTCTAATAAAGGCGCCCCCCTTACTTTTAGAGCCTTTTCCTGCACATGAGTCTGGAGTCGGTCCCCCTCCTACGAACTCCCGAACGCCGGTACCTGAAGAGCGATTTACCCTCTTCGCCTGAAGAGCGCTTGCGGTCGATTCTCTTCGGCAAAGATCTCCCCACCCTTATCACTTCCTTCGAGTAACGTCCCCCCCCCCCAACGCCCTCATCTTGGGACGCCCCCTTGCCGTTGAAGAGATTTTCCGGGCACCGTTCGTTTTCCCCTATTCGCCGTCCAGATTCCCGAAGATCCCTTATTATAATCCTTTGTTTTTTTGAGATCTGGGTTTGTGAGGGCCGAAGTCATTCCCTCGCAAGACACGCGTGGTCTTGCTCCGAAATCCTAGCGTTTTTTCCACACGCATCCTTTCCGGGGGAAGTTTCTTCAGCCCAATGCTCCTCACTTTTTATCTCTCCTAGTTCAGCGGCGTCCTCCTCTTTCTTACGCGCATCGTTTTTCCCCTTAGTCATTGGAACGTGCCCGTGTTAACTGGGACGCACTCCCTCCTAACGCCAGACCACCTCAGGAGCCGTCTTCGTCCCCGGTTTGCCCGCATCAAGGTATTAGAATTCGCCCACCTCCCCCATTTTTGCGTTTAAGAATATGGTTTTCCCTCGGTTTTCTGAAGACCTGTCGCATAGGTCCCCCATGAAAAGACCCGACCCCCCTTATAGTGAGTTCGAAAGAGGTAGCCCTCATCTCTTCTTACTGTCCTGACGTATGCCGCACCTACGACGACTAAGTCCAGACGATAGTCAGTACTTCCACGTTTCCCGCTTCTTTATGTTTCCCTCGTTTCTCCCTCAGTATACACCAGAAAGATGTGTCGTCTCGCCTGATCGACATGCGTCCTGTATCATGTTTTCTGAGCGCATGTCGGCGATCACGAGTGCTTTTGACGGCAATCGGTCGAGAGATTCAAGCCCTCCATCGGGCTTCTATAAGTATCTAGAGACTCCCTCGAAATTGTCGTCTCCGAGCCGATTGTTAGAGAAATATCTTCCCCGCGATTTTCTCATGAGCTGGGCCTGACGTCCCCGTTTCGCGGTCCCATACTTCTGCCCAGGCGTACTTACTTTCAGATCTCCGTTCGTCTTTCTCTTTTACCCTTTTCCCCTGATCTAGCGCCCCTTTCCCTGTGGATCAAGCTTTCGAAGAGTTTTTTCTTTCTCGCGAGAACTCGACGAGTTTCTTTTTCCCCCTCATTCCACGGACGGTTCGACGCTTTTCTGTGCTTCTTTCCACCCCTTTTATGAACAAACGAACAAGGTCGCTCCCCCAGCGGCCACACCCACACCACCCGTTGCACTAACTTCTTTTTCCTAGACAAACAGACCCCTCTTCCGAATCTTCCGCTTTCGATTCTGAGGACACTTACCTTCTGATGGCAATTGACTTGCGTCTTTTCCTTTCTCTATTCCTCTCATGCTGTTGCTTGCTCCTACCCACCCAGCACTGAGTAATTTCTTCGGAACTCTCCTGAGCGACACTTCAATAGAGAATATGTGTCACTTCCCCCCCTATTGTGCCGGCAAGAGATTGTTTTTCCCCTTCCCCCCTACATTTGTTGGTTCATTTTTCTTTTGAACCAGGAACTGTTTCGTGAAGACGCGTATTTGCGACGGATAAAAAAATGTGGCTTTTTTTTTTCTCCTCTGACTCTCTAGTTTGAGTCCCTTCCTTTTGACCTCCCTTGGTTTCGATAATGTTGTACATAGTTTCGTGAAAGCAATCCCTCCACGAGCCTCTCTTCAGAAGATTTATCCTATATGCCGCCGCTTTTTCCTTGTAGGAGAGCACTTAATCAGCTTAGGCTTTCATCTTTGAGTTAATCGACTGCGACCGAAGCTTATTTCTCCCGCCTCTCTGGACTCTAACGGCCCTCTTTTATGAGAGTTCCTTCAGAGGAATCTGGTAGTTTGCTTTCCCCGACTAGACTTGGAAAGGACTGACGAACTGGCTTTCTTCCTATGGTTATTGGCGCTACGATATTGTTCCCTTTCAGCGCCCCCTCTCCAAAACGACCCTTCGATCGGACGACAAATATAAGGCACTTTTCGGGCCCTTAAATCCATCATCTTCTCGAATCCTGCAGCGCTACCCTGCCCGGTGAGCAGGTGCCTTTCTTTTTAACTTGCTGCGACCAGGAAGCGTTCCTTTTTCTCGCGCGCCCCTCTTTTTCTTTCTTTTAGAGCGTAAATGCAGAGAAGAGAGTCCGCGCAGCTCTTGCATTCGCTGCCCCTCACGAGTTTCTTTTCCTTCGCCTTTCTCGTCTTCCTTTGGAATCGATTCTCCTAAGGATAAATGCGGGCGAGGCGATGTCCCCCCACCGTGGCCCTCCTCTTTTTTTTCTCAGAACGTCTCTTAGAAGGAGTAGGTGAGGTCGTAGGAAGGCACGTGGATTACTTAGGGACCTCTTTTTCCCTCTTCGCGTTCTGCAGCCGGCCCCCTTCTCTGGCTTCGTCTTTTAGACGACAGAGAAGGCCGCCGTGAAGCGCAAGGGTGCTTCTTTTTAAGCGGGTAGATTTTTATGAACTCCCTTTTCCTTCGCGGTTTCTTTTCTTCCGGTTCTTCCCCACGCGCAGTTCCCCCCTCTGCTAGTTTAATTGCCGAAACCCAATCCTCTCTCCCTCTCTCCCCTTAAGCCCTTTTTTTCATCTAGTTTCGTGGGAATTCGACGCTTGCTGACGAAGCGAGGAGAAACCTTTGGCAGCCGTTTTTTGGTGCGATCTTTTTTTTTTTTTTCTCATCTCCCCGAAGCAGTTCCTTTTTTTGGCGATCTTGCTCCCCCCTCTCCAGGGAAGATGAGATCCCTGATCCAGTATCGAGAAGCCGCTATTTTACCTCCTTTTTTTGTTGTTGTTGTCTCTTCCTTTTCGTCAGGGGCTTTCCTGAACGTAGCACCCCTTTTCTTTTTTCGGCGGCGACCGGTTCTTCCCCCCCCCCCAGAGGATGGAGCTCACTCGACAACAAGAACGGCTGCCAGTCGGTTTCGCCGGTCGGCGAGCGAACTTTTCCCCCGACTTCTATAGGATCCCTTCTTCGAGGACTCGAATTTCCCCCTTTCGGCAGATGAACGAAGCCGTGTCCCCTCCCCGCGAGTGGCCTCCCTGTCTCCACAATGGCGAAGCGTTCCGAGCTCTTCCCCCCCCTCTCCCTGCTGTACCCCCCCTTTTTCCGCTCACATTGAACCACTCTGATAGGGCGCATGCTCCGTCGGCTACAAGTAAGACGCTTCCTAGATTTGCTGCTGCAGGCCTTTTGCATCACCGTTTTTTTCTGACATTCCCCTTGACCCTGCTTAAGTGAAGGACGACGCACCTCACGACACTTCCCTCGTGCCGACGTTCGGACATTCCAAGTTTTGCTCTTTCTTTTGAGGTAGATCCGTTCTTCCTTCAACCTCGCGCCAGTCCCCCCCTAACACCATCGGAGAGGACCACCGCGACGCGGCGGCCTTTCCTTCCGCGCTACACGTATCCGCCCGATTCGCTTTGCGCCCGTGGCTCTGCGAAAGATCCAGCCTTCTTTTTTCGCAGCCTTCACCGTAGAACCTTTCTTCACCGGACCCTTTGAAGTACGATCGCCCCCCCCCCCCCCCCTTTCTTCCATGGGATTCCACGGCTCTTTTTACGCGCTTGCTCTCGGCCTTCTATATGTTATCTCAAGATTGCGTTGCTAAGGAAGGGCGCTCCCCTTTTTTTTCCCATGTTCGACTCCTCGCCGAAGCCACATTCTAATCCGGCCCCGAGGCAGAGCCTCTCCTATGTGCGCTGAGGGTTTCCTTCACCCCTGCCATCAAGCCTTTTCCGAATAATGCCAGCGTTTTGCGAGGAGCAGCTCCTTCGGCAGAGGTCTCCTCTTTTCATACTAATTTGTGAACTTCTGTAGATTCCCCCTTTCTTCCCTCCCCTCGCTCCGAGTCTACGCGCCACGCGACTACAAGAAGGAGATCCCCCCCCCCTCGAGGAGCGGGTCGCGCTTCCCACACGCGCGTCCGCTTCCTCCCCAATACTCTTGCAAAAGTGGGTTAGACTGCGTCCCCACAGTTAGAGGCGGCACGACTCTTTCCTTCCTGGTTGCAGTACCCCAAGAGTCCCCATTGCTTTCTAGGATTTTTTAACAATTATAGGGAAAAAGCCTCCGAGTGACTCTCCCCTCTTTATGATTACGACTTCGATACGGACTTTCCCCCTCCTCTTCAGTTGCCAGCAAACAGCCTTTTTCTATAAGAAGGAAAGGATTTAGTCCCTCCGGGGCAATAAACTACTTTCATTTCAGGTATCTGCCCCTCTCCCCTCTCCTAGGCGCTCAGCTTATCTCGTTTCTTTTTTTATAGTGACCCGCAGTGTACTGATGGTAGGTGGTGGACCAACGGCACCAGGCCTTAGGCTACCGGCTCTGGAAGTGGCTGTTTCTTTCTCTTCTTTTTTGCAGGACGCACCCTTCTCGTAATCCAAACTTGATCAAGGAGGAGCCCGTGCTACCGAGCCCTCTTTCCCAAGGAGTCCTTTCCTCTCTCACGCTCTCTTTGGATCGCTTTCGCCCGGCAGCGCCGTATGCAGCCCTTTCCGCTGCGGCCACGCTGGCTTATACGTGGACCCACTCTTATCTACGTTCTAGTCTCTTCCCTCCTATCTTTCTCTTTGGCGTGCGGCTCGATCTTTATTGTCTGGTCTATCCCCGGTAGGACGCCTAATTTACTGGTCGCGTTTGAGCCTTAACCTCTCGTGTCTCCATGCTGGACTTCTTTTGAGAGCAGAAAGTTCTGCTTGACCAATTTTTTTCGACTCCTTTTTCCTCTAAGTCCCATTTCGTCTTCCGGCTGTCTCCACGGCGAGGACCGAGTCCACGGCGAGCATCAAAAGAAAGACGGGCTGGTTTTTCCCTGAACTGAGCGGCCGCTTCTCCCGTGCGAGGCAGTCCCTGTCCTGTCCAAGCTCTATGAGGT
>Ga0179591_1355885_pt1 | contig 12348 bp, 5 predicted proteins | sample CZOMad2_1_08_16f_FD_182891 | JGI IMG/M metagenome (GOLD analysis project Ga0179591, IMG submission 182891) | Vadose zone soil fungal communities from Angelo Coast Range Reserve, California, USA - CZOMad2_1_08_16fungal (PacBio error correction) | ecosystem: Environmental > Terrestrial > Soil >... | reverse complement strand
TTTCTTTTTGGTGAGTTTAAACCGTCCCAAAGAGTTTTGCAGGATTGGATGAGGCCTAGTCGACTCGGTCTGCTGCCGAGTAATCCGTCTCTCTCTGACACCTAAAGGTGCACTGCCCTGTTCCCTCCTCGCCGGGCCCTTTTCTGGAGCTTGGCCTGCGGTTTGATACTTTATCTGTGACGGATTTGTTCTTCCGGCAGCTAGCCCCCACTCTTTCTCGAACTCTTCTTTTTCGTCTCCGGCCCTCCCGCGCTTGCATTCCGTTTGACAGGCTTCCAGCCGTCCTTCTTTTTTAAGGAAGTATTTCTTTGATGACGGCGACCCCGGTTTTTCCCGACGGCGGGCGGCGGCTTTTGATCTCACTCCCTCAAAGCGAGATGTCAATATTTTCCCTTCAATACGTATCCTTTTGCCTCTGTGGCCGCGACCCCCCCTATATTCACTGACGCCACCCTTTTCCTTAAGCTGCCCCCCAAGCAAGAGTTCTCCACTTGTTGGTTTTCCCCTTCCAGATCTTCCATCAAAGGTTCGAGATCTTTCTTCCTTGCGCGCCACCCGGCGCAGAGCAGCTTAGCCTGCCACCATGGCGATTTTTAACTCCCTTCCAGTTCCTAACGCGTGGCCCACCCCTCGTTCCCCCTTTCGCCGGTGTCCCTTTTTCTACATTTGCTTTACGCCCCCGATTTTTTTGCTCGGGCTGCGGAGTCTCCCGGCTTTCTGCACTGGACGCCGGAACGCTTCAACGTGAACGCGCTTTTTTTACTTCCCTAAAACTTGCCCGCTGTAGGCTTTAGTCCTATGGCTGTGATTCTCGTCCAATCATAAATTCACCCCTGGGCAACAGTACCGGGCACCTCTCGCTATATGTTCAATTCGGCAGATTTACCCGACTTCTACTGGGGCTCTAACCGATCTTGTCCCTTGTGGTCGTTCCCGGAGGTTACTTCTCCCTCATTTAGAAGCGGGCGTGTTGCAACCTAATAGGCGGGCCTGAGCACCTTCTCCGAGCACCCGGATAATAATGAACCCCTTGATGTAATCTCTTCTTTTGTATAAAGATCCGCCGTTCCTTACCCGCTGAGCGTCCCTGAAGATGTCGTTTGACCTCCCCTTCGGGCGCAGATGGGTGGAGTACCTCCGCAGCTAGTTTCTTCCCCAGTTGGTCAGTTCGCGCTCCACCTCCTACACTCCTCTGACGACGTTTTTTGCGCCTCGCGGCCAGACTTCCTCCCCTTTTTCTGTAAAGCCTGCCCGCCGAACGCGGGGTCCTCCTGTAAACAGACTTTTTTCTTTTTCTACTCTTCCACTTTTGTCACGTCGTATTCTACTTTTCCTCTCTTTTTTGTTTTTTGATGAGATCTCCCTTCCCTCCGTGACCTTTATCTTAGATCTACTCCATCTACTTTTGTCCCCCCTCGTCGGCGCGTTTGCCAAATGTTTTCCGAGGTTTTCCCCCTTCCTCTGTTTTTCGGCGCGCGGCCCCCTCTCCGTCTCGGATCTTTCTTTTCTCATCCTCTAACAGACCTCTCCAAGTTCTGGCAGTCATACTTTGAGGCGTTTGTGAAGAACCAGCGCTGCGTCGTCCTCTCGTCAACGCGATCGTCTGGACAGATGGCCTGTCCCGCCTTGCTACAGGAGTTTTACCAACTATGTACTGTCCCCATCGTCCCAGCAGATGGGGGGATGAGTGGTTCTAAGTTGGGTAAGTTTTCTAGTCCTTTTTCGTTCTTCTCCGGCGTGTATTCTTTATGTCCACGACTCAGGTCGCCACCCCTTTAGTCTAGAAGACTGACCAATCCTTTCCTACCAGAGTAAAAAGATTTTGTTCCTCCAGTGAGTCTTCTCGTTTTCCTATGCAAAGGACCTTTTTGTTCCCCCGATAAGATTCCTTTGGGCCCTCTGCCCTGATTGCAGATTGCGTACTTGAATTAGTTTCCCCTTAGCCAGGAGGAGTTTCTTCCAGAAGGAAAATCTTTTCCTCCCTGATTCCCTTCGCCGTTAACAGTTTTAAGGGGGTCTTTAGGAGTCTTCCCGTGAACTTTTCCCAATAGAAGACGTTCCCCTAATCCCCAGCACCTACGATCGGTCGTACCCCCTTCCATGCTGCGACCCCGCGCGCTAGCCCTTAGAGGCGGTTCAACTCCTGCTTGGCCCCTGAAGCAACTGATTCACTTCCCCCTTTCCCCTGTGACTCCTGCTTTTGCGCCTCAACGAACCGCCGCTTTTTTATTCCCCTTCCTGCACACTTCAATGGCAGACCTCTTTTGGACAGGCAGCCTCACGAGCCAGTGTTCTTCTTTCTCTTTTTTTTCGACGTCAAGCCTTCCTAATCTCCGGTTTGATTCCTTCTTTTTTTGAAGATGTCGCGTTTTCCCCTTTAATAAGTTTTTGCCGCGCCCCCCTTCCAGTCTCTCAAGTAAACCTTTTTAGGTCTCCTTCAATTCCCTGCCAGTTCAAGCTGTACCCCTCCGTGTGAGGAGAGCGTTCTTCCCTTTTTTCTCCCCCGTTTAAGGAGAGAGTCCCCTTCGAGGGAAACGTTTCCCCCCCTCTCTACGAATTTGCAAGCGTTTTTATCCTATTTCGGTACTTTGTAAAAGCTGCTTTTCCTCGCCTCCTTACGTTGATTTAGCATTTAAAACCCATTCTTTCCCCCAGCTCTCTCCTCCGGTCTTTTCGGTACGCAGATTGCACAGGTCCCGGTAGCCGACTGGACGCATTTTCTTTTCTTTTCTTTCCTCTTTCCTTCCTGCGACGGGCCGCTCCACATCTTGTCCACGCTTGGGGGGTCAGGTTGGCACCATCCCGAAACTTTAACTTTCCCTGAAAACCCTTTTCCTCCGGTTTCTTGACGTTTCTTCATCGTTTCAGCGCTAAGAGATAGTCCCCTTTTCCTTCCCATTTTCCCAGCCGGGTTGGTCTTTCTTTACCGGCCAGCGTTTCCGCGGCGAAATCCCCTGTGCCGATTCCTCTCCTGGAGGTGATAAACAGTCTGGCTCCCGAGGGCGATGACCAGTGAGCTTTGTTTTTATAGCCCCCGCTGAGATTCCATGTCTGGTCTCCTTTGTCACCTCCCCGCATACACTGGTGTCGGCGTTCCTCTCCTTGCGTTTTTTGGCTTAGTAAATTCCCTTTCGCCTTCCCTTCGGCTACGCGCGAGCTGCGGATTCTTTCTTTTCGCCCGGTTCGAACGATAGTTTCATCACCGGCAGATTCTTACTTTTCCCGAGTGGGAGGGCGCCTTTTTCCTTTCCTACTCCCTGCCCGATGACCGTCTCGGCGGATCCCCGGCGCCTCTTTAGGAGGGTTTTGCCGGGATTCCCCGTAGAAGGGATTAGACCTGCTCTTTTTTCCTTCTTTTGTTTTTATCGGCCCCTTCTGGCCGTGTAGGTATCCCTTCGCTTCCCCCCTCGCTTCTAGCTTTATTTTCTGGATGCTTTTTCTTGCCTGGTTTTGCTGCCCTTTTTCATCTCCCCGTTTGACCCCTTCTTAGGCGCTGAACGCGGCTTTTTCGAGATCATTCCGATGGCTTCGGGATTGATGCGATCGAGCCTCTGAGCATTTTTTCCCCTTCAGTGAGCAGATGTTTTCCAGATTCTTTAGGTTTTTTCTTCCCCTCGACCCCTTCGTCGACGTTCTGTGAAGTCGCTGATGCCCTTTTTTCAAGGGCGGACTGACTTCCCCTCAGAGTTTTTCCGAGGAGCCGCTAGGCCTCCTTCCCTTCTCGAGCTTCTCTTAGATTAGGACCAATCGGCGAGCGCTGGGAAGCGTCTTTCTCCAGTGGCGCACTGGGGGAGACGCGGTTTCCCCTTTCTTGTTGCTTCGTCAGAGAGCAGTTTAAGTGGATTTTTCCCCCCCCCTCTCCTTCCGCCCTTTTCGCCGACCTGAGTCGAGGTTACCTAGAGTTTTCTTCCTTGGGTGGGCGGCGCTTGAGAGCCTAGGTGAGTCCGACGGGCTTCTTCTTCTCCTAGCGGTGGAGAAGCTTGACTGTCCTTCCTCTTTCCGCTCTTTTGGACTCGAATAGTCCCCTACTTCCTTTCCGAGGAGCTTTTTCCGAGCGTGGACCAAGGCATCATGCCCCGAATACGTGGTCTAGAGGGTACTTGATCTTCTCTCGTTACTTTGCTTAAGCGTGGGAGTCCCACTTCCTCCGTTTTCTGAAAAGCCTTTTTCCCTCTTTGCTGGTAAAGCGCCCCTCCTTGGAAGCGTCTCTCTGAGATCTTTCTTTTCATATCCTCCTTTTGTGAGATATCTACTTCACTTCCCAGCTGGGCTGGCGAACATTGAACTTGCCTTTCTAGAGGTTCTACTTTTTAGTGAGTGACCCAGCTGAGAGATCCGGTTGCATCTCTTCTCAAGTACGACTTTTAGTGAACCGCAGACGTCTTCGACGTATTCCGTGTGCCCCTGACTGAGATAAGTTAAGACGACCTGATCCCCTCCTCGCTTATTTTTATGTCTACTGGACACCCAAGATTGCTGCCTTCCCCAGAAGCCAGTGACTCTTTCCAAAGAGAGGAGAAACGGAAGGCCGGAGAGCCCCCTTTCCCCCTTGCAGGATATCCCCTGCTCGCCGCCCCAACCAGTTCTCAAATTTTTCCCTCCGAATTTTCTCCTTCGCTGTGACCTATCCCTCCCTCACTCCCCTTCCACTGATATCGTTCCCCAGCAAACACTGTTCCCCTTTTCCGCCCCCTTCGAATACTGGAGAGCCTTCTAACTCTTTATCCTTCCTTCCGACGGTACGATCTTAGTCTCCTTCGACTTTTTTCGGAGCAGGCCGTTTCCGTGAGCCGCGCGCCGTCTCATAGTCTACCAGATCGGTAAGAAGTTGCTCTCTTCTTTCCGTCGGACAGAGAACCCGCTGACGCCCCGTCTACCCGATCTTCTTTCCTGAGCCGGGCTAGTCACGCCTTCCCTCCTTTGATCATAATCGAGACCTCCTCCCTATCATCGTTAGAGGGGATGAGTTTACCCCCCTCCCGGTTTCTCATAGAGGATTTTCGATCATCCTCCCTTACGCGACGTTCAGCTAGAGCCGCGCTTTCCCCTCTCTCCTAGCATTTTTTTCGTCGCCGTAGTCCGCAGCTGCCCCTCGGTGTTACTCGAACCACCCGATGGCCGCTTTCGAAGGTTTGAAGCACTCTGGTCTTTTTTCCCCTGTGCCATGTCCCCCACTCCAGACTTATCCTGTTGCGTGTCCTCCGACGGCCTGGGCTCCTTTCTGCCTCTTCGGACATCTTTTTCCCTCCTCCCAGCTTTTTTTTGCTTTTTCTCGCCTTCGTTGAGGAGCTTTGCGCAACCTGGCGCTTTTTTTCCTCATTCTGCGAGAGCCGCCGCCCTCTTACCTCCTTTTCGGACCGTCACCGATTTTTCGGCTCTTTTTCAGCGCAACCTTTTCTTCCTTTCTCTTTAGATAAGGTCCGATCGCGGGATCTTCGTCTTGCGATCAGCTCGACTGTCGGTCCAGGGTCGACAGGTATCTCTTCCCAGGGTGGATCTAAAGTGTCCTCCAGTACTTTTTAGCGCTACCAGGATTTCCCTCTTATCGTCGTTAGGATGGTGAAGCTCACTTCTTTGAGTCCTCCAAGGAAAGGGTGCGCTCTCGTCTCCAGCTCACCCGATATAAACGTCCCAACCCTACTCCCTTTCGCGAGGTTTATTGATGGTTGTGCACAACACCTCTTGTTACTGAAGGAGGTTTGCTTCTCCCTACGCCCTCCGAAAGGATGCCGGCGCGCCCTGGCCATCCGGCATAGAGGTCCCTTTGTTCTTCTACCCCTAGAGGCGCAGCTTGCGAGCGTTCAGGGCGTTTGTCCTTCGCTCCGTTCGTTAAAGGTCCATCCGTACCACCTCCTCTGCCTTCATCGTGAGCGTTTGCATTTTTTTCCTGGACCTCGCTCTGCGGGCCGCCTCTCTTTGCTTGGGCCCGGATCTCCCTCACAGTCTTGTTCCTCGGGAATGGAATTTTTCTGGATTTCTCCACGTTTTCTGTTCGATCTCCGGCGGTCGGGCTTCTTTGGCACCGCTCCCTAAGCGATTCGCACAACCCTCCCTTACCGTCTGAGTTGACATTCTGTCCCACCAGTTCTAGTTTCATGATACTCCTCTACTTTCGGTCTTTTTTCCCTCCCGCCTTTAGAAAGTCGGGTGGCGTTCTGAGGTTTTTCTTTTTTCTCTTCTTTTTTACGGATCGGTTTGGCGCTGCGAGACCCCTTCGTGTCCAGGTGCACCGGCCTGGCGATCTTCCCAACTCTTCACGTTGGACAAGACCTTTACCCCTTTCCTCCGGTTTCTTTTCGAGCGTCGGGCAAGACACGTCGATTTCGCGCCTGAGGTTTCGCCAGGCTTCTCGCCCCCCCTTCAAGTGAACTGTCCCTCCCTCTTCTCCTCAACCACCCCCCCGTTGAGAGTGATCCAGGTTCCTTTGTCTTAACGTATCGGTACGTGCCCATTCCCCCGACCCCCCAATAATCATTTTTGACCTTTCCTGGGCTTTTTCTATATCTCTTCAAGTCCCGTTCCTCGGTCTCCCCCCCGGACTTTTTTTATGGGGCTTGTCCCCCTCTCTGTCTGAGTGGCTGATTTTTCCCTTTTTATCCCCCCTTTTCCATTTTTTTCGACATGGCGGGAGTGGTGTCCTTCCCGGATTTTCCTATCAACGTCCAAACTTTACTCTTTTCCTGAAACACCGCGGCTTGATTCCCCCTTCCCTTGTCTTTGTAACGTTGCCGGATATCCTCATCCTATCTCCGGACCTTTTCGTTCCCGTCCCCATTACCGGACAACTCTTGTGCTCACGCGCTCGCCGTTCGACGTGAAATTTGTCCTCTGCGCTCATGTCCCGAGAAAATACACCCCTTTCGTCCTCCTTCTTTATCCCTCCAGACTGCCGACACCCCTACTTTCCTTTAGCCAGCCTGAAGGTGCACCCGCGCCCCTTTTTTTTTCTTTCCCATGGTCCAACGATGTCAGAGTTTCTCTTTCCCTCCGGTTTTTCCCTTCGTCAATGCACACTCTCCTCTTTTACTAATCTTTTTTTGAGGATCTGCCATGACTGACGGAAACCTTCGTCGATCCTCTGAGTTGACCTTGTCTTACCTTTCTTTTGTGATGCGTTTGCCAATTGGGGTTCCCACATGAGTGTGCGTTCAGGTATGTCGAGGCGATATCCGTCTTCGTCGATTTTTTTGTTCGTCGAGGAATTGTGATCTCCTCCCTCACTTTTCTGGCCGTCATAAGCCTTTTGCGCGCGTGACGAGCACGCTAGCTTCTTTTTTTCGCCAGAGATCCCTCTTTCCTCTTTTGGTTTTTTTCGGTCAGCGGCTACAGGGTCTCCCAGCCTTCCCGCTTTGTTGAAGATTTAGCATTTTGCTTTCGATTTAGATATTCTATACTTTCCTTTCTCTTTTCCAACGTCCTATGTCGCAGAGGTAGAATCTCTTTCCCGTCCTCCTCCCGTCAACTCATAGTGTGAAGCACCCTTCCCTCCCTTTGTTTTGTTGCGCGCCCTACCGAAGGAAGTAGACCGTGTCCTGCTTGGCCCCTTGGCAGCTTGATCTTGGTCTTCAAGCTTCCGTCCTTACGCGTACCGATGGACCCCTTCCTTTATTCCATGTATCCTAACGTTCACTTGATTGTTTCTCTTCGTACGCCATTCACTTTAATAGAAGTTGATAAGAATTACCTCTCCCCCCCCCGCCGTTCCATACCCTTACATTGGTCGCAGCTGAGAACCTAGTATAGAATCGGGTTAACAGAGTTATCATGCGATATTAGACTTTCTCTTTTGCCCGATTTGAGAGAGAAGTGTCTCCACCCCCTCTGATTTTTATCCTCAACTGGAGAGGACTTGATCTTCTGACTGTTTAGCGTGCCTTTTCCTCCGAATTACTCCCTCTTCCTATTTTTATCTTCCCCTTAGATGTTGGTAGAGGAAACAGGTTGGACCTCCCTCTCCCCGGTATTACGGTCTTCCCCCTTTCGAAGCTAGGAAGTGGATCGCTTGACTCCCTCCCCGAAGCCCTCACTTACTATTCACAGCCCATTCTCCCCGTAATCCACTCTGACTTTGTCCAGATGAGTTGATGTTCCCTCCCCGGGCAGGGCTCCAGGCTCAGTCTGCAGGCCCGCTGGCGCGTGGCGATCCCGGAAACCCCCTCGATTTTTCAAAGACAGGGTTGTTTCTATTTCTTTTCCTGTCTTCCCTGAGGTTTTCTCCCAGAAGACTACTTTAGCCCTGCATGAACGGCTACCGGAAGATGCCGGTACGGGCTCACCAGTTCTTCCCGGCTATTTTATGGCCCTCCTTCCATCGCCTTGCCCATACTATGTCAGGTTTCCGGACGAAGGTCCTATACCCTCCTCTCCCTCTTTTTTTCGTGGCACCCCTCCGAACCCCAACCTCGATGAGCAAACCTGTCGGGACGTTTCAGTTTATCTTGAGCGCGTAGCCGACCTTTCGTTCTATACAGTTATGTTCCGCTCCCCGTGGTGAGCGTACAACGGTCCGACGACTTTTTTTTTACAGAAAGTCTGCTCTTCTTTTAGCAATAAAGGGCACAAGCCCCCCGAGTGATGCCCATTTCCTAACTTTAATTATTGGTGACTGACAATGTGTGCCTATCGATCTTGAAAGATGAGATCCTGCGATCGGGCTATGATCGGAATCACATCCCCTTCCCCTGCGTTGGTAGCGAGGATGTTTCCGGTTTTAGGACAGATTCCCCCAGCAGTAGATAAAAGGAACCTCTAACCCGGCCCTGCGCGTGAGGAGGAGAGATCTATCCCTTCCTACGCCCGTTGTCATCAAGCCCCAAGAGAAAGCATCTCCCTCGACGACCGTGCGCGCCTCCCCAACTTGACGGACGCAACTAGATTCCCGACCGCTCCCTTCTTTGCAGCGGCCGATAGTGTATCGGCTGGTCGGGTTAAGGGTCTTTAGGATTTTCTCTCGAACTGATGATAATTAGTTCTCCTGCGTTTCGAGCGAGCCCCGCCTTGTTCCCTGCGATCCTGCGCCTGCATTCAGAGCGGACGGTGCGTCTCTAGAGTCCGCTTCTTGAGAGATGAACTGCGTCCGGTGGCTCTCCTTACCATGGAGAGTCTGAGCACAAGAGTCGGTGTTTCTCCTCTTCGAGGGACTTCGGGTGTTGGCGATGTAACCTTGCGTTTCTAGGCTTCCCGAGAGTTACTGTTCCTCTAGTTTGTCGCGGCTTTGCTCGTTCTCTTAGGCTTTTCGACTTAGCCTTTATGCATGACTGCTCCAGGCGTTCGGAGCGGTGGAGATAGATCCATGGTCTTTCTCATCGCTTCTCTACGAGATCGACCGTTCTAGCTCGATGCTCGTCCGGCGATAGGAGGAGTTTTTCTCTCGCCATGTGACCCTCTGTTTTGCTGTCCTTCCGACGTTGTACGGTTTGGAGTGATCGAGCGGATGCATGCAGCTTGCCGGCTTTCGCGAACTCCCTCCCGGGTTGGCAGGTCTTGGATTCCTGCAGGTAAGTGACCGTGAAGGCATCTTAGGATTCAGCGCTCGTTTCTCGTCGGACGGCCCTTGCTACTCTTTTCTTGGAGAAATCCTTCGCCCTTCGATCGGCGCTGCTGAAATCTCCCCCCTGCATTCTGAACGAAGTTTTGTTCGAGCGGGGTCCTCCCCGCCGGAGATTCCCAGCTCTAGCGTGGGTTCCCAATCTGTCAGCGGCCCGAACAGGCCTTTCGCATTTACAAGGTCGCCCACAGCTCCTCCCCCTGCTCTCAGGTAGATTCTATTCTTATTTTTGAGAGTCCTCCCGTACCTGGTAGAGCCTTCCACGCTTTGTCTTTTTATTATCCATTCGTCCGCTGTTAGTCGCTGAACGCGTGGTAGGGATGGACCCCGTCTTGAGAGATCGGTCGCGATCGTCCTCCCACCGAGAGTTAAAGGACGCCGTTGTTTTCGTGTCCGTTGGACCAAGCGCGGGATCTTAAGAAGCGCCGATCTCTTGTTCTCCCCCCCACGAGGATCCCGTCGCCGTCTCGCGACAACGAGGAGATAATTGCCAGCCTGCAAAGGTATCAGCTTCAAAGATCCAGCCCAACCCCTGAAGGCGGTCCTCCTACGCCGCGGGAGAGTAAGCAATGGATTTCTTACCCCCCTCCACAGTACCCAACGGCTCTAGTAAGCCAGACGATTTGGTCCCTTGATAGCGAACAAACTGCGCCTCTGTTTTCCGCGACGTTCCCAGCGCGGCCCGGTCCGATCGTATATTCGACTCGCGATCCCTTCTCAGAGGCTGTCCCTGAAGCTTTTAGTCGAAGATACTTTCGCCAAGCCCCCTTTTTCTTGTCGTCAGGTCTCCAAGTTCCCGTTTCCGCGTCCATTCCCGTGTTTCCCCGATTCTAGCTCGCTTTCTTCCAAGATCCGACGGGTGCTCGCGGCAGCCATCCCGAACACTCAGCGGGAGCCCGCTAAACTCGCGAGGTTGCAGTAACAGAGCCGATCGCCGGACTCGCTTCAGCTTCTCGCGATCGGCCGCTCGAGTAGACGTTGAATGCGCCTAGCCCCCTTCCTGTATGGGGCTTCCGCGAACAACGCGCTCAAGAAAGGATAGCAGGTCGAATTCTGGCATCGCCCCCCCCCCCGAAAGCATTCCATCGAGGCCTTTTCCGTTCAGCGGGTTTTTCGCGGTTGTATCTCGAACTTGGGCCGAGCTCCCAGCTCTTTCCTTTTTTCGCCGCTCGTCCTCGAAGGTTCTGAACCACATATTCGTCAGAAGGGAGAATCAGCAGCGTCGAGCGCGCCGAAGGTGAGTTTAGTCATGTCGACCTTCACGACGCACAGTGGGCCTCCATCCCACTTGGTGTAGGTTTTTTTTCTCTTAAGTTGATCTGGGAGCAAGATTAGGATCAGTCGACGGCGTAACAGGGTCGCCTCGGGAATTCTGTCATCAATTTACCTCTTTTTTCGATTTACAGTTTTTTTGAGCGCGGTCTTTCTCTTGTTACGTACGCTTTTGGTGTATAACCCGGCTGGTGAGCGTACAGGAAGCCCGCTCTCTTACGAGCTCAGATCTTTCCACAGTCCCGACAGGGGTTGAAGTGTTCTGATGGGACCCTTCCCCCCCAGAGTGGTCCTCAGGATGCTAGTGCGGGCTCTGGTATTCGTCTTGAGCTAAGCTTCGGCCAGCGGCACCGTCTGTGCACGTGGAACGCCGCGTTCCTCGCAGATTAGGGCGCGTTTCCGCGGCTCGGGTGATGTCCCATAGTGTGAAGTTACCTCTAATGTAATGATGTAACGGCTAAGTGATTCCATAGTAGAGCTGCCCTCTGCCGAATCCTTATCCGGCTCGACGATACATGCTGGTAATCGTGCACGTTCCCGGGAGGTAGGAACGGTGAAACCGGGTACTTGAAAGAGAGTGCGGGTCGGGAGAGGAGTTTTAGGAATAAGGTGACAACACCTTCCCGAACTCTTGCGAAAAGTCACGGCGAGGGAAAGGATAAGAGACCAAAAAAACTCCCCGACATGTACCCCTACGACCCCACTTTTTGATTGGCCCAGACGCCCCGTCGCAATGCCCCTTATCCCCTCTAACTTAGGAGCTGGAGGAGGCCCTCCTCCCCCGGCTTCCGAGCCTTTTTCGCACCGGATCGTTCTTGGCTTTTCAGAACGGCCCCCTTAGTTCTTTTCACAAGCTAACTCCTTCCGGGGCGAAGCTTGCGCGCATGTCGGGCTGTAGCTTTTTGCTGTTCCTTAGGCGGCCTATCGCGTTTTTAATGGAACCGCGATCTTCCCCTCCCCCTTTCCTTTTCTAGTGTTAGACATTTGCTCCTCTCTATATTCCGTAGTTTCGCTGGTTGTGAAGGACTACGTCAGTACCCTTCCATACTCCCCCTTGAGTCCTTCTTCCTCTACGTTGTAGGAGAGGGTGCTCCCCCAACCCCTTTCCCCTGTGGTTCAGTCCCGACGAAGTCCCCCCGGTTATTCTTTCTCTCCGCATTGCCGAAATGAGTTTGTTTGGTCCCTCCAGGATTTTTCCTAGCGACCAACGTCTTCTCCCCCGAAAATCTCCCCTTCCCTCATGCCCCTTGATTCTTGAGGGCGAGGTTTCGATCTGTATTCTTTTTTTTTGACATGCCCTCCGCTCCTTCTTCTCTTTGTTGCTTTTTTCCTGACCAGGCGCAGCATGTTTGTTTCCTTTTATTCGGCCCCCGTCACTTTCTTTTGTTTTGTTGTTTCGCGTCCCCCAGCCGCCGACGGACGAGAGAGACCTTACGTTTTGCCACACCCCATGTTTCGAGACTCCTCCTTGCCCACGCAGTCGCGTTGTTAGACATGTCCAAGACATGTCCGTTATATCCAGGGTGTCC
>Ga0179591_1350859_pt1 | contig 12348 bp, 12 predicted proteins | sample CZOMad2_1_08_16f_FD_182891 | JGI IMG/M metagenome (GOLD analysis project Ga0179591, IMG submission 182891) | Vadose zone soil fungal communities from Angelo Coast Range Reserve, California, USA - CZOMad2_1_08_16fungal (PacBio error correction) | ecosystem: Environmental > Terrestrial > Soil >... | reverse complement strand
TGAGTGATGTTCCAGCAGAGTTGTCCTGAGTAAGGGAGATACCAGGGCTCGACGCCACCTTCTGCGTATCGATGCGCGCTGGTGGACAGTCTCCCCGGGTTTCCTTCTCACTCCCCGACGGGTCAGGGAGTATTGACACTTCTCCTACGATAGTCTTCTGACGCGACGGTCTCCGTAAGCAAGCCGCCGACGCCAGCCTCTTGTATCTCGGAGACGTCATTAGCCACTTGAACTGACGTTTCGCGTCTTTCCCCTGGCGGAGTTCGCCCTGGAGAAAGAAAGAGACCCTTGTCAGCAGGACAACGGTCAGCGTTTTCACTTCGCGGCTGACGCCTTTCCCCCCGCCCGGTGCGCGGAGGCGTCTCGGATGGAGAGGATCTGGCCGCGCATCGTGGCTCTTTGGGATCTCGTCGAGCGTTTAGTCAGTCCGGAGATCTTTCCCTTATCTAGTCAGTTAGATAATTTCGCCCATCACCGGCCCGTGAGCCATGCCAGCCTTGACTCTTGCCCGGGACCCCTTTCCCTCGCCTGATATTCAGCCCCTCCGCGGAACTTCCATCGGTACCGTTGTGCTCCGGCACCTACCGAATAGGGTCGTAGTCGGTAGATTCGCTGTACCCTAAGGCCGCACGACGTACCTAAACTTCTTGTCTCGGCGAGAGTCGGCGTCGACGTACCTCATGCTTCGAAGTGATAGGCCGGCGGCGGGGACTTTATTCCTCTCCTCATGAGGAGTGAGAGAGTCACGTGATCTGACAGGACGATGCCGTTTCCGAATCGTAGGAAAGTTTCCGCTCGCCTTCTCTGGTCGTGATAGGTTTCCGACCGCCGATTTCGCGGCTTTTTTCGAGAAGCGTTTTTACAGTTTTCGCAGGCCGACCCGACGTAGGAGATCGGTTTGCCCCTCGTTCGCTTCCCGTTAGGAAACAGGCGTCGCCTTTTTCCCCCTTCTTAGAAAAGGTAGTTCGCGTCCCAAGCCCTCCGACTTCCCGAGCAGAGGGGTCCGAGTTCGTAACTGCGTTCCCTTTCTTGGCCCTTCCCCCCTGATGCCCAGCCGAAGCTTCTCATCCGCGTACTCTGGCATCTTAGGCTTCGGTCGTTCCGACGATGAAACGTAGAGCCTTGGGCCAGTTGAGGTCGAGCCCTCTGAACTCTTCATCCTCCCGCCAGGGCCGATTTAATACCTGGTTCAGCCTGATCCGGGAGCAGGTTCGTCCTTCTGCGTCGCTTCGTACAGGGACTTACTTTTCCTCGAGAGAGCTCAGTGAAGCCGCTCGAGGCTTCTTGAGTTTTGAAGGCGTCATGTGGACGGCACTATTTGCCCGCTCGTCACGGCTTTGACCCGCCGTTTTCGTAGTGCCCGTTAAACAAGCTCTCCCGGTTTTTTTCCCAGGGACGCACGAGAGGTTCCACCGACCTGAATAGAGCTAAGGCCATCCCCTTGCAGTGGATTGACTACACGGCGGCGAACGGAGCGGCGTGGTCTTATATTTGTTCGTTCGGCCGTGACTTTAGATATATCTCTCCTCGAAGGTGGTCGGAGTAGGCTCCGACATCGATGGCAGACGTCGTTTGAACTCCCTCGACGAGTTGTTGATGCACCGGGCCGAGTCCCCTCTTGGAGGTATTCTCAGACTGCTTTTTCCAGTCTCGCGCGCCCAGTCCTCACCACTGTCAGAAGATCTTCCTGTCCTTTTCTCGCATTGATTAGTTTCCTTAGTGCTGGTGAGGCACTTACGGCGTCTCCCCCCACTTTCTTCCCTCCTTTGGGGAGACCGAAAGCCTTCGCGATGGCGAGCATTGGCGTGGCGAGGTAGAGAGCTGCTCCGGCCAAGGATTGCGGCCCGGCAGTGTTGGCCTTTTTGTCCCTAGCAAGTCTCTCCGGAAGAGACGTGTCCGGTCTTTCTCGGACGTAGTAAAACCGTGTAATTAAAGGTGCACGGAGGCGTAAACGAAGCGGGCAGCTGTCGGCGGAGCGTCTGCCGGCGCGGAGTTGCTGCGCTTTTCCGACTTCTTTCTCCGGATAAGGTCTGGATTGGTTCTCCCTCACCCTCGTAATATTCCTATCTTATTTACTAATAAGTTGTTTGGTGGAGCTGAGATTGCGGACAGACTGTGCGTCTAGTCGGGACAAATCAAGCCTAGAAGACGGATGCCGACGTCGCCCCGAATTTCCTTTTCAGAGCTGTGGGCTCCCTAAGGGAGAAGCAAACGACGCGCCGTAGTATCCCTCCCGCCTTGTGTCACCTCTACAGCTGAAGGGACCGTCTGTTCTCCGCCTTCTTCTTCTAAGTGGGAGTCTTCTCCTCTTGGCACTGTCCGCTTTTTTTATCACCTCAATGCAGCCGCAATAGGGCAGTCAAGGTCTCTATCCTCGCACGTCAGACATGCTCGCCCCCCCTTTGCCGCCCTCTGGACATGTTCCTCTCGAGTGTGAGACGAATCCCAGCTCGTCCCCACTCGTCCGGCGCCCTTTTTCGTCTGGGACCGATCTTGGCCGTACTCAGATGAAGAGTGGTCTCAGCTGCGTGCCTAGAGAACGCGGCAAAGCCTCTGCCGCGGTGCTCTCCCGACCTCGGCGCACGCTACGTCTGCCGACTGTTTTTGTCCTCGCCGGACACCGTTCCAGATCGAGATCATCGCCCTCAACTGACGTGGACGCCTAATCCACAGAGCTCGCGTTTCTTCGTGCCTTCCCCTCCCCACGTATAAGGGCTTATCCTTCTAGTGAGAGTGAAGAAGACTCGCTGTGTGCGCGCTGCGGTAGCCACGTTCTCCGACTTATCCCCCCATTGGTAGACGGTACGTGCAGGCCGGACTCTGTCGCAACAGAGCCGTCCACTGACGAACCCCTTCACCCCGAAGCTGCTCGAAAGATAGACCGGCTGCCCTTCGATGCACCCACGTCGGGAGATATCGCTCTGGGGGTCGTATCCTCACGTCCGATACGCCTCCCTCTTCCTGCATCCGGTGCTCTCCCGGTCTCGGAACACGCGAAGCCTCGTTCCTTCTATCAGTTCGCGCACCCTCTCTTCACCCCCCCCTTCTCCTCCTTAGCCGGCTACCCGTCGTTTTTCCCCCCCTTTACGCCGATCCTGATAGTCCACGCTGTCGCCTCTGACTGAAGTCGATGCGGTGGTACAAGGAGCTAGGAAAAGTGTTTTCAGTCCCAGTCAGGGACGCATTCGTTCACTTTGACCTCGTCCCCCCCTTGCTTTCCTTCTTAAGGCGGAGTAGCAGAATGTCGCAGTCGGAGGACCTCCGCGTCTTGCTTGAATTGGTGCGAAACGAGTGAAGCGATCGAATCCGCCGTGGTTTATAATGACGATTTTTTTTTTTGCTATCAGCCAGTACGACCCTCCTCGCGGTACGACAGACCGAAGTCCCTCTGTCGGCTGCGAACACCTGTCCATCCCTTTATACGTTTCCCAGTCGTCTCCGTTTGAGACCCTCGGCGAAGCGACTGGAATCCGCTTCTTTGCGCTCACCCTTCTCGCCTCCGGTCGGTCGCCCTTCGAGAGTTAGTATTCCTTCGCCTTAGGTATATCGGCGTCGACTTCGTTTGTCTCCTCACTTTCATGGCCTCCTAACTTTCCATCATCCGACGATTTAGGATGCGGACGGTTGCGCGCAGTCCTCTTTACTCTTTTCCCTCCTTTCCGGAACGGCCTCCTTTATGTTCGCGGGCACACGTCACCGAGCCGGCCGATATGCGGCCCCCCGCCTTGGAAGGCTGGTTGCAGTCGATCGCGACGAATATTGCAGATCGCCTTTGGACTGGCCCTAAGACTCGGCCTAAGAGAGATAGCTCGCCAGGCGCAGTTCCTCCTCTTGACATATCGAACTCTTTTCGTCCGTGCCGACGGTGAAGTGTTCCTCCTCCCTTCTTTTTATCCCTTTGCAGTCGGATTCGTCCCTTTTCTCTTTCGGTCCCTTCTTTCCCCTGAGACAGCGCCCCCCCCTGAGCGAAGACAGGGCAGTCCCTTGGACGAAGAAGACCGTCTGACTGCCGCGCGTCTGCAGCGTTTGGTCGGTGCGTTCTCTTTTGAGACCTTTCTGTCTCCCCTTCCTTGAGCCCCCCCCGACTCGTTAAGTCGCTGAATCGTTCTTTTCCCCCCGCGTCTGACGCTCTCCGACCGACGCGAGTCTTCCCCCTCAGGAAGCTCGATGCCGCGGTAGAGCCCTTTTGGCCGCTCGCGGTTGTCCAGTCTCGCCTTAAGGACCCCCCCCTTTTCCTGGCGAGAAATGCCTGTCTCTGCGGATGGGCTGGAGCCTCCCCCGATCGCGAAGACCGGGCGCAAGTGCCTTCTCGTTCAAGACGCACCTACCTCACGATCGCCTATGGGCTCTTCCTCTCTCTCCCCCCCCTCTCCTTTCGGACCTCAAGTTGCCACGACCCCTCTAGTTCTTCTTTGTCGGAGGCAGCGGAGGCGCTTCTACGAGGTTTTTTTTCCTCCTCCGTTTGTTTTGTTCTGCCCTTCAGCTTTTTCTTTCTCCTGCCCGAATCCCCCAAAGCCGGGAGCCTGTCCACTTTTTCGGTGGCGGCCTCAACCCGCTGTTATCCTTAGCCCTACCTCCTTCGAAACTCGTACTCTTTTTTCGTTTTTCCTCTAGGACGGCCTGTCGTTCTCCCTTCGGCGTTTGTTAGTTCTTTTCAACCTAGCTGCGCGACAGTGAAGGTCGTCGTGCCCAGTGACGAAGTCAGAGGTTGTAATTCCCCCCCCCCAGAAGACGAGCCGAAGCCTTTCTCTCTCCGTCGATGCCGAGAGCGGTTGAAGTGTCCATCGCTTTTTTTTTCTCCTCCTTAACGATGTGATTTTTGAACTTCCTATTCGCGCGAGACCTCACCGACGGTTAGCCGCCGAGCAGCCCCGGACGCCCTCGCGCTTGCTGGGCGATCATCTCTTTTTCTGGTTCATTTTTTCCTACTCTTCATTCCTTCTATTGGCTTCGAGTGTGGCCCTGAGAAGTTTTTACCTCTACCCTGTCGCGCAGGACCCCTGTCAGGGCAAACGGATGATCCTATTGCCGTCGGACTTCGCTGAGTAGTTGAGATCTTCCGCGTTGTGTGCCCCTTACCACATTGGCGCCTTTTCCTTTTCGTCTTGAAGCAGCTTCTCCCACCAGGAGATCTTGGGTTAGTCTGGCTACTTACTGTACCCCTAAATTCCCCCCTCCCTCTAAGGATTGCGAGTCTCCCGTCTAGTGCTTGACAGAGAATCAGTCGCGATGACGGCACGTCTGCCCCGGGGTCACCCCTCTTCCCCATCCGTTTCACTGACGTTTTCCCCGACTCCCCCTTCCGCCTGAGAACAGGGATGGGAGTCTGGTCCGACGTTTCCCGAGTTTACATAAGGACGGGACTTCACAGTAAACGGGTCGTAACGGTCACTCTTCACGATTTTCGAAGGAGTAGCGAACGTTACTTAATTGTACGAGAGTCCACCTTCGGGAGACCCCATGTCGACCCCAGCGATTGAGCTGCCACTTTGCCCTCCGATACGTTGACTATCTGCCCCCTCCTTACTTTAGCGGGTTCCTCAGTGACTCCTTTATTTGTTCGGTCATTTCCAGAGTCCCTTTCTCTGTTAGACAGTTATGATTGAGACACCCAGAGGCAGTCTCTTCCTCCCCTGTAGCAGCCCGTTTACTGATTCCAGGGCGTGGTTTCGCTACGAGACCCTAGTCCTTATCGAGGAATGCATAAGATGGACTTAGAAAGTTATGAAGTCCGTAAATTTTCCCTCTTATGTACTCCGGGGGGTTTTTTTTTTTGTGGTTTATCTTACCTCCACCCTTCCTTGACTTGAGACGCGTCTTTTCCCAAAGACTTCGAGATAATCGAGCCCCTACCCACGCCTCGTTCCCCTCCCGTACCTATTTTGGTTCACATCCTTCCGGGTCCACGTATTAGCGACCGGACTTCGTTCTCCTACGGGAGGTTCTTCTCTAAAGAGTCGAGCGATTTTATTTTTCTCGTTCCAGTGAACCCGGTTTCCATGTAGCTGACGGGAGCTTTTCCCCGTAGAGAATCCTTTCTCTTTTTCCGTTTTCCTTTGTATCTGCGCTGCAATCCCGCGACGTGTCCCTTTATCCTCCAACGTACGAATCTTTTTCTGCGTTCGGATCGTTCTTGTGTAGTCATGTGGCGCTAACTTTCTTGTTTTGCACCCTGCCCCGGGACACCTGTTATTTAATTTTAATTCAACTTTGCGCCTCCTGATCAAGTCACTAGCGAGAAGCGCGGCTGTTCCCACTCCTCCTCTCCGCTGCTTAGTCCCCTGATTTTCGGCGGCGGCTTCTTCCCTCCACGGAGGAATTTTCAGAGATGGATTACCTGGTCGTCTTTGCATCTCCCCCCTTTTCTTTGACCCCTGAGAGTTCTAGTTTTTCGCACTTGGTAGTTTTTTTTCGTTGCGCGACCTATGGCAGCCGAAATCTTCTTCCGTCGGTATGATTTCCTCCCCTGGTCGACTTAACCAACATTTTCTTATGTTGGCTCCCCCCCCCTTTTCGCTCCGCCTGTTTTTTCGAAGATCTGCCGTGAAGTTCGGAAGGCCCCTCCTTCACGTCGATTCGTGTCCTGGTTTCGTCCTTTTCTTCCTTGTTGTAGGTCGCGTTTTTTTTTCAGGTTTTACTCCCCCTCCTCTTTCGCCTCAATGTAGAAGCATTTCAGGTCGAGGATATTTGATTCCGGTTGCGGTTTACGTAGTTTCCTTTCAATCCCCGTCCCTGCTACTTGTAAGTATTTTAGTCCTTTCCGGCCCGATCCTGATCTTCCCCCCTCTTTTTTAAATTATGCGGAACATACCACGCGCGGAAGGTTGCTCCTTGAGCCCGTCTCTTTCTTTAGTTGTGCCCGCGTCCCCCGACTCTGGACCTCCCCTCCGTTTGCGCCTTTTGTTTCTTTTCTTTGATTGGCATTTTCTCTGCCACGTTTATTTGACCTTTCTATTCTTTCAACAATCCTCGTTTTTTTGAGAGTTTAGAACGGCGGGTTGGCGGGGAACCTGAATTTCTGCCTTACGTCGCTGTGGACTTGCTCTCCTTTTCTCCGAGTTCGTTCTAGGCATCCAATAAGAACTCGTACGTTTTTTTCTTTCCTCCTGTTCTGTCCACTCAGAAGTGCACCCCTTGACACGGGTCTGCCTCGAATTTTTCCCCGCGCAGTGCTTTTCTTCCCAGCGGCCTGTGGTCCACCCTGCCCCCCTCCTCATTAAGCCTTTTTTTTTGTCCGTCAAGCTCCCCCGCCCCCCTGTACAAGTAACACAATGTTTTGATTTCTGAGTGAGTTTTTTTGAGTAATAGAGGGTCTACGACTCCCCCTCCTCATCTCCTTTTTTCAGGGAACCTTTTCTGACGCCTCCCCCCCCTGAGGCCTCCCACGGCAGTTCGAAGCGTGGGGAGAAGTTTTCTACGCTCCTTTTCTCGTAGTTTCTTTCTAACTTCCCTTTCTATCCATTGGACTCCCCCTTGTGAGTCCCCTGAAAGGCGCGGTTATTCGTGAAGTAGTACCATATTTTTTTCAGTCCCGCCTTTTCATCTTAGGCCTCTTTTCCTCTCATCTGACCTTTTCCCCTGTCCTTTTCTTTACTCGAAATGTTGACTCCTTCTCTCCTTTAGCCAAGACTTTTTTAGTTCCGCCTCCCCCCCGTTTAGGAAGACATTTCGTTCTTTCCCATTTTTTTTTTGGACTCCGCCCTTCCCTTTAGTGTCTGAGGTGGAGAACAATGTTCTAAGCGTTCTTCCCCCAGGACGTAGGGCACCTTTCATTTCGTCTGTTTACGTTCGATCTGCTTTTTTTTCCACAGGTCCCTCCCCAGCTCACCGGTATTAGAAATGAAGTCCCTACGATAGCGCCCCTTCCTGCAATTACGTAACTGCTGCGTCTTTGATGCTACCATCCCTTTCCCGACAGGAGACCAAGTGCTACGGTTTCCTTTTAGATCACTTTTGCCTCCTCTTCCATTTTCTTCCCTTCCACCGATTTCCTCTATTGGGAGCCCCGAGTTCAGTTTTTACCAAGCTGCCCCCCTCTCGTTCTTCCCCCTTAATTATTTCCGATCCTCTGCCCCTTCGTAAACGTATAGAGTCTGACGAAGTACTGTAGTTCGATGGCCCCTTCTTCCCTTCACTCCCCCTCTCCCATGGTTTTTCCGTAACCTCGCCCCTTCGTTCTTACCCCTAGCAGGAGCTTTAGAGCATTTTTTTCACCTGGTCTAATTCCAGTGGCCCCCTCCCGCGTTTCAAGCTGACGCCCTTCCTTATTGTTTCCTACCGCTTTCCCCCTCTCGAAGATAGAGTAGTCGGCTTTAACTCTTAATTCTTTCGCCACCTTTTCTTCCTCCTTTCCCTTTAAGAGGCTTCGCTTGAAATAATTCCCGTTCCCCCGAACCGAAGGCGTACGTTTCGTGTAACTCCCCGCACTAAAGTTTTGTTTTTGCAAAGTCTATTCTTTCATTCTAGGGAAGAATATTTCGACTGAACCCCGCTGCATCTTAACCACTTTCTCCTGAAGTCCTTTAGGAGCCCCGAGTCCTCTCGACTCCTAGTCGATTCCACGTTTTTTTTTTCCTCTTCCCTTCCCTTTCCTTTCCTTGACCACTAGAACCATCTACGACTTTTTTTCCCTCTCCCGGCGTAAGGAGAACCCATTGTTTTGTCCCCCCCCCAGCGTTACGATCTGATTCCATTGCCCTTTGTCAGAGAAAGACATTTTTTGAGCGGTTCCCAGCCCTTCCCCCTTGCCGGCCGCTATCCACATGCGGTTTTTTTGTCGTAGTTACTTACTCCCGCCGCTCTCCGCATCCCGGGATGGGCTTTCTGAAAGAGATGATCTCCCAAGATCGCCCTGGCGTATTTCATAGGCCCTACGATTGCTGCCCTTCCTTTGTCGTGACTTCGCCTCTTCCTTTTTCTTTTTTCCTGATTTTTACTTTCTTTCCGTTCTTTCCTTCATTCCCTCCGCACTCCCCGACTGGCTTTTCTGCAGCGCAACTTTCCGGCCGCGTTTTTTTTCCTTCCGATGACCTTGTTGCCCAGCTCCTTTCTCTTTGTGCTGCCCCGTCTTTGTTTCGTTTTTTTTTTTTTTTTTTTTTGACGTAGCGTCTCAATTTAGAGTCGCATCGTGATCCCAGGCCCCAATCCCCCTCTCGACCGATTACTGAACTCACCCCGTGGTTACCTCCCCCGTCCGTCGGCATCGAGCCCCCCCCTGCTTTTCTATTTCGGGCCTCTTTTTTTTTCTTCGCGCTGAAGCCACCATGCCGGCTTCACTTTTCTGACCCTACATGCGCGTAGTTCCTCTCGTCTTTAGCCGCCCTCCTCTCGTACGCCGCCTTCCCCCTTCCCTCCTGTGCTCCTTTATATCTGTAGCCCCTCCTCACGCTTTCCGAGAGGGGACGTTCTTTTTTTGGAAAATTTTCTTTTTGTTCTTCTTCAACTTGGACTCGGCGTTTTTTCTTTCCCCTCGTTCATCTTCGGCGGTTGGGTAAGGACATCTAAGTTTTTTTTTGTTGTTTTTTTAGGAGATCCGCAGGTCCCAAGAAGAGATGATCCTTAATTTCATTTTCCCTGATTCGTTTCCCCTGATAGGCCCCCCGCTCTTTTCTCCTGTTCTAGTCCCCGTAAAACTTAGAGTTCTTCTTTCGATCGTAACGTTTTTCCCTTTAGTCCGAGATTGAGCCGTCTTGGCCCCCCAGATTTGTGCGCGGCTTTGGTCGGAATGTGATTGGTCCTAGGTTGTATCCTTCCCCCCCTCTCCGGGCATGACTTTTTTTGCTCCTTTGACTCTGGCAGCTAGCTTAGCGAGATCCCCCTTTTCCCTGGAGCGCAGCCTCCCTTTTTGACGTGCCCTGACCGCGTTAAGCGATTTCTTTGAATCTTCCGATTTTTGCGCGTCTCTTTTAGTGAGAAGCCAGTTCTCAGATCTCGCAGCCGTTCCCTCCCCTCGATCAGTTTTTCTCTCTTCTTTGACCGTTCCCGGCCATTCACCCTTGTGAGGCTTTTCAAACACCACCTGGACCGTAATTCGGTCCTTTTTTTTTTTTCGTCTTTTCGAATCTGACCTGTCAGGCATCGGTTCCTTTAGCTCTTTTCTTTATCCCCGTCTTCATTGCGTTATTTAAGAGGATTTTGACATCCTCCCTCTATTTTTCTCTATAGTTCTTTCTTCGGCCTTTTTTCCAATTCCGGAGCTTTTAGGTTTATTCTCTCGAACGTATCCTCGACGCAACTTCTCCTCTTTACCGTTTTGACGGGTGACCTTCCTGTTTGCTTCGTGAGACCCTGCCAGGCAAGGGGGATCACTTTGGGAATGGGTGTTTTTGCCCTACTAGGTCTACTGCGCCCCTCCTTCCTGATCGTCTCGATCGTACCTTTTTAGAGGTCCAATAATTAGTGTGTCGCGTTATCCCGTCCACGTGGTCGCGGTCCCGTGACCGAGCGTTTAAGTGTAAATAGATGCCAGTGAAGTGGACGCTGCGCGGAGGGTTTGAGAGAATTCATCTGAAGTCTCTTTTCCGTTCAGCAGCGTTTTTGTGTAGACCACTTCCGGTCCCTCGCCACGTAGGGTACAGTTTTGCCGCATCGTTTGTGGTTCCCTTTTGGACCCGCAGGACGCTCCACGGTCCTGGCCTGAGCAGGCCGTTACTCGAGTCCAGTAAGCCCTTTGCCGACTTAGACAGGAGTTCCACCATTGGAGTACCCCCCGAGGACAAAAGGAAGTAGCGCACACACGCAGCACCGCCGGACCTGCGAAGGTACTGCGAGCCGCCGAAGCCGTCTCAGCCGACTCAGGTCGAGCTTGACGAAAGGGTTTTGAGCTCAAGTGTGCTCCTTGCGAGCATAAAGACTTCGTCACCCTAAGATCAGGCTCGGCGTTTCGACGTACTCAGTAGCAGGACGGAACCTCGCGGTGAGAGAGGAGTCGAACGAGCCCTTACTGCTCGTTCCGAGAACGGGGGACGCAGATCTTCAGGTGGCTGGGGGACTCTAAGTTCCAATCTGTTATCGCTTGTCGTAGATTTGGCATCAACTGACGTCCTATAGAGGGAACCTGACTCGTGTAAGTTGCAACTTCTTTTTTGTTCCGTTTCTTTATGGTCTCCTTTTTAGGACCGACGTGTGAGCGGTTTCCCTGTGCCTTCTCTTCCTCTTCTTTTGTTTTTTTTTTTGTCAGGCCGTTAACGTTTCCCTTCACCCTTCACAAATTGAAGTTGAAGCACAGCCACGTGGTCTCCCGCAGTCCTCACGCGGCGGCTGTAACTGACGAATAGCCTGTTGGTCGACACCGGCTAGCTGTCTTTCGGCGTCAAAAGGAGGGAACCGAGCGCGTGTATTCATGGAGTATTAACTTCGCGGGCAGATTTAGACTGTGGTACCTTTTTTGTGGCGCGACCAAGACTTTCCGAGTAGGAGAACTTTGCCCCGCTCTCGGTTGGTCTTGATCCCCCCCCCTCCGCTCATCGGGGACGGTTCATCCTTTCACACTTGTTTTGCACTGACAGCTCCCCTCGTCTAAGATATGAAGCTTTTTCGTAGCGCTCTTACGGAATAGTCTTTTTCTTTTGTTTTCCTTTGATAGGGATTAGTACCCTCTTTTCACGGAGCATCTCCTTTTTCGGCTCCCCCTTTAGCATGTTCCGTTTTATTTTTCCGATAGAGAGCTTTTTTGAAGGATTGAGTTCCTTCCACTCTAGTAGGTGATTTTAAGCACGTCTTAGTGAATTTCTTTTCGGATTTCTTTTTATGGCCCATCCTTCTCGGCCCCCCTCTGTCAACGGTGATTTGAAAGGAGGGGGATCGTTCTAGGCGACGGCTCTCCCTTTTTTTTCGACGGAGTTTAGAGATTTCCTCTTAGAACCAAGTAATTCTCGGACGTCAGGATCGTCTCTTTTCTCTTTTTCTTATTCAGATACGTCAACCTTTTTTTTTTTTGCATCTCTTCTTTTTTCGTTTTGTTTTTCTAGATGGAAGAACCCCCCGTGAGTTTTATTCTGGCCCATGTCCATTTAATTCCCGTCTCAAAGGAATTTGACACTTACTTTTCGACTAGGTTCGTCGATGCCCCACTCCCAACCATCCCTCCCTTTACGCCGCTTTCCTTCCTCTCAGTCTTATCAAGAAGTGCATGACATGCCCTTCTCTTGTTTCCTGAAGTTTCTTTCCTAGGACCGTGGAACTTTGAAGCCGGCAGAGTTCGCTTACGGAGATGGTAAACTCCTCCCCGTCCTTCCCCCAGTCAGGGAGTAGTCACTTTCCTTCTCCCTTTCACACGTCACCTCCATGCTCGACAGACACTCTTTTGGAGTGCTGATTAGCTAGTCTCCGAGGCGACTACCAAGCCGA
>Ga0179591_1255296_pt1 | contig 12348 bp, 15 predicted proteins | sample CZOMad2_1_08_16f_FD_182891 | JGI IMG/M metagenome (GOLD analysis project Ga0179591, IMG submission 182891) | Vadose zone soil fungal communities from Angelo Coast Range Reserve, California, USA - CZOMad2_1_08_16fungal (PacBio error correction) | ecosystem: Environmental > Terrestrial > Soil >... | reverse complement strand
TTTGTTTTGAAGCCATTTTATTTCTAGCTTCTTTCCATCATGGTCCCCTTTTCCCCCATTTCCGCAACGGTTACCCGGAGCCGTTCTCTACCCCTTTACTCTCGTCTACCCCCTGAAATTCTTTTCCTTGATCCCCCCTCTCACCACCAGATGTCCGCGATCCTTCATCTATAAATCCACCCTCTGCTGAGCACTCGACGTTCTGACGTTTGCTTACTTAATGCATCCCACCACCACCTCCTCCCTGCAAACAGTGATGCCAACCCGGTCATGTTTTTTTGTCATTACTCAGCAGCTTATGATCCCCGACTGTGGTAACTTCGGTTTCACCCGGGCAATTTCCCCCCGAAGCTCTCATTTGGCTGAATCTTCCTCCCTTTGCTCTACAACTCAACCTTCGTTTACAGTCCCCCCAAGCAATCGTTTTGACCCCCCCTCCCAATTTTTGCGAGGCTTCGTCTTAAATCCTCAGTTTGTGCCTTGGCCCCTTGCCCCCAACCAATCAAAGCTGCCCATTCAAAAAGCGGCCCGCACCGTTCACGAACCGCCCATGATTTTCCGGTCCTTTTTCTAAAACCTTCGACAAAGGTTGCTTTTTCCGATCCCTCTATGAAGTTTCCCCATTGTTAACGCATACTTCCTCGAGCGCCATTCAGGTTCCCCCCCCCTTGACAAACTTTTTGCCATTCCTTTTTCGATCGAAATTAAACTGGTCTTTGCTCCCCTCCCGTCTCCCAAGGGTGTGCAGCTGCCCTTTTCTCCCACGGTTTCAGGTATTAGCCGGGGCACCTCTTCATATTTTTCGCTTGCGGTAAATTCTGAACAGATAGGAACGTGATTTTTTTTATGTCATATACCTGCCGCAGTATACTGCTTTTCCCCTTGCTACCTGAGACCCCCTTTTGGTTGTTCAATATAACGACTTGCCCCGCAACCTTTCTTTTTTTCCCAAACCATTGCTTTTTAGTGTACTCACCCATTTTTTGACATTTGGCATTCCTTTTCCATGCCGGTTTTTTCTTCCCACCACCCTGACTTGGCATATTGAAGCGAACACGATTTCGAGATATCAATGAATACCCTTTTCCCCCATTTCCCATCCCCCCCCGTCCTCAACCTTCCTCCCAGGACCTTTCTTCATTAGAGTGAAATGGGTTGTTCGCTCGAGTTCCTATTTTTATGGCACGAACCCTTTTTTATGCCCTTTCGTTTTTTCCTCCTCTTCCAGGTCAACCTCAATCCCCAATACGTTACTGTCTGTTTAGCAGATTTACTTTCTGAGCCGTAGAAGAAGGTACCACACCTCAAAAATTTCTTTGCACCCCGTTACTTGCCTCCTTCTCCCAACGCGGTCCGGGCCCTGGTCCTTCGTCCCCGTTCATTTTTTCTTGGCTCTGCGTTCGTTTTTTTACCCTGTTTCACAAAAACTTCCCTTTCTAGCGCGAAAGCATAATTCTTTCATGCCTGGCTCACTATCCCTCCTTCTTGCTTTTTTTCAAAACCCGCGGCCCTGAAACCCCCGCTTTTTTGTGCATTTTAACAAATGTCCCCCTTGCACATGTACGAACCGCTGCCTGTTGTTTTTCCCTTTGGTCCTATCTTTGGGGGGAATGGTCCCCCTTATGACGACCAACCCCAACGAGTAGTCCTCCGTGGGTATAAGCCATTGAATTTCGCTCATGCCTCTATTACCTTTCGATCTTTTTAAGACTTTCCCCTCCCACCTTTTCGGCAGATCGTTGGCCCTCCTTTTCCGCCAGCGTCCCCTTCGTGAATGGCCTCATCCCTGGATTTTTAACCTTTCTTTTTTTTTTTTCCCCCTCGTCATCACATGCATCTTCGAAACCCTGGGGCAACCCGCCTTTTTTTGTTGGCTCCCCTTACGGTAGATTCAAGGGAATCGACCCAAAAACGCTTTCCCAAAAATGTGTCTCTTCGGTATCTCGAGGTTCTTTCCCATATTGCCTGAACTTTTTTTTTTTCTTTCCCTTCACCTTTTCATGAAGGCTGATAAGTTTCCTTGGAAGAAGGTGTGCCCCCAAGCCTTCCCTTCCCTTTTCTTTGCGCCTAAAAGGATCTTCTTCCGCGTTGCCGATTGACTGGTCTCTGTTGAGGTTGTTTATTTGAACTTTTTTTCCCCGCACAAACTTCTTAGTCGCTATGCTCCGTTCCCCCCGTGCCGGATTTTTTTCGCTTGTGATGTAAAACGTCCCTTTTTTTTTTGATTTCATCGCACCGCAGGTCCCCGCGGCCCCTTTGAAAGGTTCCCAAACACCTTTACCCGATTCTCTTCCTACGCTTTCTTCGCTTAATTCACCATTGACGCCCTGCCCGGTTTCGTGGCAGTTGGTGGCCTCCCCTTCCGAGTAAGCCCCACGTCCGAACTTAGCTTGCTTTTTTGTTCTTCTCTCTTTCCTATGCCCGCGTTCATCCCCCCGCTGTATTTGATACTCCCTTTTTTTTCAAAAAGTTCTCCGGTTTCTTAGACCTGAGAATTCCGTGTTTCAGAATCTTTTTCAAAGGAACTGTTTCGGTTACTGTTCCCCGTTTTCTCGTTCGCCTGTTGCTTCGAAGGAATGGTTCCAAACAATTCCTTTCCCCGTTGTTGTGTTTTCATCTGGCCTGTTGTTGTAAGAACCTTTCCGTCTCCCCCGGGAGTCTTCCATAGGCCAACCCGGTCCCCCTTCCCACTCCCCCCGGCTCCCCCTTTTGAGACCACCTAGTTTGCGTTGACCCAGTCCCGATCGGCCCTGAACGATGCCTTTTTTTCCTCTTTCTACCACAATCGTCTTAAGCTTTTGTTTTTCGCCTTTCCCTCCTCCATCCCAGCAGAGGGCTGAGTCACATCGCACCGTGCTCGTTGCTACTTCGGGGACGTAGACACCCCACACTAATTTTTTTAAAGTCGGCAACCCCTGCCCGGGGTCGTCCAAGTTTTGGTTTTTTAATCCCTAGTAGCTTCTGACACCCTTCTGTGTCACTTCGGTTTGGTTACCCTCACCATTCTCCCCGTTGACACACCCACGTCTATGAATGGTCACGTAAGAGGCACCCCCGCTTTTTCCTTACCCCCCAAATTCCACCTTCGGTTCCATCACAGTCTTCACCACCCAATTTATGCTCTTCGCTACTCCTCCTGTGTGGCTTGGCACCTTTCCCCATCCCACCCCACCACATGCGGCCCATCTACCCTCCTTTCTGTGCAATCATGTTCGCGCCCCAAGCCAAGTCCCGTTCTTTGTACTTCAAAGGGTTCCCTTCTTCCTCTTTCCTACCTTTAGGTAGCACAGATTAGCTGAGGACTTTCTCTCTCCTGTACATCTTATTTTTTCTCAGGCTATGTTTTGTGTATTTTTTGTGTCAGAAATCTACTCTTTCTTCGTCTGCATATCGTCTCAGAGACCCCTACACCCCACACATGACACCTTTCCAGCCCCGCTCTTTCCTGACAGTTTTAGATTGACACACAACTCCAGTGTACCTGATGTCAGCACTCTTTCAACCATCTCATGATTCTTTTAGTTGAGTGTATATATTGGGAAGTTTGCTTCCTTCGATAGGTGCCCTGTTTTGTTTTCTTTTGTACCCTTTTCTTTTTTTATTTTTTTTTTTCCCAATACCCCACTCCTACGTCCCCCCATGTGTTTTTACTTCCATGTCCCCTGTTATTTTTGACAAGGGGCGAACACCCTCCCTTTTTAGAGGTCTCCACCTTTGTCACGATAGACCTTTTCTGATATCATATATCCAGATGACTTTTTTTCCATCCTACAGAGAAGGACCCCATTCGTCGCCCCTTTCTGGGTAAAGAACTCTTCCGCACCAAAAATCCCTTGAAAAGTGAGCTTCTACACCACAACCCGGGTTTCGTTCCAAAAATTGTTTACCTTTGTTTGTTTTTGCATTGTCCACGAAACCTTTTTCAGTTTTTTTTCCTGTCACCTTTTTTTTTAAAACCCCCCCCGAATTAGTTCTCCCCATCTGGTAAGCACCCCACGTAGAACGTTTCTTTTTATTCCCGCCTTTGCCTTTTACAATGTTCCACACGTGGCCCACCGCCCCACCCGTACTTCCCCCCATCTGACGCCCCTCCATCTTCCTAGGCCTCGTCCCTCGTGCTTTGCAGTTCCAGTTCTCTCCAGTTTAATGGTAGGAACCTTTCAAGATTTCCTTTGAAGCTTCTCTTCTTTTAAGGTCAAATCCATCTTCTTAGTTTGGGTTTTGCTATCTATTTGAACTGCCTGCTTCCTGTCCTCAGTTCCCTCACCAAACATATGTCGTGCCATCTGTTTGCCCATCACTTCGCATGCTTGAGACCAATCCCTCGGGTCCGGGCCCTGATCAATCGGCCTGCAAGGGGTCGTTCGCTTGTTGCATGCAATTTGGGCCTGACATTTGCGTGTGGCAAACTTAACCTGAAATTCTTTTATTCCCCCCCAAGCCTAATTCTTCATTTAATTCTGGGTCGAGACTTATAACAGGAGGTACTTGTACAAACCCCTTCCCTGCGTAACAAGCGCGGTTCATTTTAAAAACTTTACAAGGCCCCCCCTTTTTTTTGCCATCCCCCCCGACCGTTTCCGTTGTTTTCCCAAGCCCCGGAGGCCGTTTATGTCTTTTAGTGCCCCGGCGGTAGGAATGGCCCAAAATTATGTTTGGATCCTCTTTGGATTAGTCCTGATATGTATATCTTCACTTGGCTCCGGTCCCCCCTACAACTAAAGGTAGTTTTTCATATCGGTTTCCCGAACTGAATCCTTCCGACTATTTCTTTGCACTGGCTCACTGGCTGTTGGACAGGTTCCTCACCTCTTAAGTCCTGACTTCCCCCCCTTTTTGTGAATTTTCATTCCTTGCTCTCTCGCCCGGACTTGCCCAACATAGCTGTCCACCCCCCTTTCATTTTCGTCTCGAGGAAAGTCCTGTTTCTCTTTGGCATTTTCCCCCCCTCAATTCCCCAGGTATTTCCTGGACCTCGGCTTATCGTTCCGCCCTTTTGGCGCTTCACTACCCTAAAAGCATTGGTCCTTGCTGCTCACGGTACTTTGCCCGCTCTGTCCTGGCGTTTCTTTTTTTTGCCCGGTCCACTCCCCCTTCTGTGAGAGTACTGGGATTTTTTTTTCCACGATTGCTTTGTCTTTAAAACTCATTTTTGTCTTAAGTGGGTTGCCGCTGCGGACCCATTTAATCTCCGTTCCCCGTTTTTGACCTGATTACACCGACCGAAGTCGTCTCACAAGCTTTACTCTCGTTTCTTCCCAACCACATTTGCGCCTCCGGTGTGGCTCTTGCTCTTCTTGATTTTGTTCCTTCCCGTCAGAAGTACAGTATCAACGTAAGCACCCGGTTTCTCTGATCAGATGTATGAGATGATTTCTCTCGTCTTCACCGTTTGCTTATTTTAGACTATGGCCCACCACCTTCCTTTTTTTTTTTATACCTGAGTACCTTTTCTTTTTCCTCTCTGTGACCTTTGAACCCCCCCGGCGGATCCTATTAAGTCTCCCGGTGTCTCGGAATCCTGAATTTCCCTCAACCCACACTTTCTCTTTTTTTCTTTTTTGTTGCTGATTCTGAAGACCCCCCTTTTCCGGCTTCCCCTTAGCTCCTTGGACCCCCCGGCCACAGAACTTTTTCGGCGAAGCGTAGCCCCACTCCAATTTGTTTCCGAACCTGTATGTAACTTTTTTCCTTGCTCAATACTACCACCCGCTGTTTCAGAGGTCTCAATCTCTCCATCACCCCGCGAGTTCTCCAGCTCGTTTCATTTAAGTGCCCCACCCCATCACGGTAACAGGAGTTCCAACCCTTTCCTTTTTCCTTTTTTTTCTACTAACTTTTGATACCGACGGTCACTTACGGTGTGTTTTCCCCCTTTCAAGACCTTCCGTCTATCATTTGAACCTGGTCCAACTGAGGGTCCTTCCCCTTTTCTAGTCCCCAATTCATGTTTTGAACACATCCCCATTCTTCTCCGTGGCTCCCCTCCCCCTCCAGGTGTGAGTTTCCCTGCACCAACACACTCACCTTGTTTCCAATTCAACCCCAACGCGTTCTTGCCCCCCATGCCTCAAAACCCGGTCATTGTGTCGCGTACACCTCTCCCCCACCTTGTGTCCCTCATTTCCTTAACTCCCCCTGGTTGCCTGACTTCCCCACTATTCTCCTTGGATTGACGGCACCGGCAACTTTTTTTGGCCAGCCTATGTTGGTTGCCATTCTTTCCTTATCTTCAATTTCTCTCCAACTAGTTCAACAAGGTGGCTTAGTTAATAGATTTCTCCCCGGTTTTCCCCTCCCTCTTATCCATTTCCCTGATGTTGATCGCTGGGTCCCCCTTCACCGACTCTTCCGTAACGTTCTTGGAAATGTCGTCTCGACCCTAATGAATATCAGCTTGTCGTGATCCAACCTACCCTTCTCCCCCTTTCTTTTGGTGGTCTTATACCCCCGGCCCTTGCCTTCAGACCCCATGTTCAGCTTTGAGTACCCAAAGCGCTTTCGTTCCCCAATTTGCCTTTGTTTGAAATGCCCCCCACCGTTTTTTCCCATGTCTTTGTTTTACACCCAAATCAATATTGCTGCTCCCCCCTCGATTTTCAGCTCCGCATTTAATTTTTTCCCTTTTTTCCAACCCCTCCTCCACTCCCCCTGTACAAATTCTTGACTAAATAGACTTTCTTTTTTCCCCCCCCCTCCACTTCTTCTCGTTTCCCCGCGCTGACCCCTTTCTTTTTTTCGGTAATGGCCTTTATAATGGTGGAACTGCACGTAATGATTTTTGACCTTGGTCCTTCTGCAGGTCACCTTTCCCCAATCCCTTCTTCCTTTCCCTCTCTTTTTGTTGTTTTGAGAGATCTTCTTTGAACCCTGCCGGGCCTTCCCCTTTTCCCCCCCCCCCCCACTGAGTTTTAGTCAACTTTTCCCTTAACGGAGCCAATTATCTGAGGACCCGGCCCCCGTGTTTTTTTTCCCTTTTTATTCTCAGTTTCTGGTCCGTCGCTTTTCCTTTTGGCTTTTCCTCTCTTTATGTTGAATGTTTTAAACCTTTATCTCAATCCCCCCCTCCCTGTACAATTCTGTGCCTCTGGTTATCCTCTTTCCCCAAATAGAAGAGTACGTGTTTTTTTCCCCCAGTTTTGCTGTCCCCCAGAAGAGTTCCATTCACACATGTCCCCAAGTACCCTTCTGCCCAATTTGTTGGACTCCCGGGCCGCCCTTCTTTGCTTCTTTACCTTGGACAGGTATGAAGTCACAACCCTCCTCAGGGGTATTCCTATTTCTTTGCATGGCTTCATTGACTCTATTACTCGGATCAGATAAGTCCTTGCCAATCACGTTTTCGGCAAACTTTTTCCTAACTTTTCCGTCCCCCGTCCTCTAATCGTCGCCCTGGCGCATCTGCTTTGTGCCCCCCCGGTGGCTCCCGACTTCCCAAAGGCATCTGAATTTTGTCCCATCTTTGCTCCCTTGACGGCCCGATCTCCCTTAAGTCCAACCTTTAGCTGGGCCAACAACCCTTGTGCCATGTCGCTTCGAGTTTTTCCCTTCGTGAGCATTCTCATTATGGAAATTCCCCCTGTCTTCTCTAATAGTCCAGCCCTGTGTCGCCTTTGGTACGTTCGTCCCTTTACCAATCATTGTTTTTTCTCCGCTCCCCTCACGTTGATTTCGCCCCCGAGTTGTAGATTGACATCTTGTGTGGAATTGCCCTTTTCAAAGACCCCCCCCCTTTACCTCTTTGTCTCCAGAACCTTGGATCCACCCCGATGCCTTTTGGTATCCTCCCAGTTTGGTTCCCGTCGCCCCGTTTCGGCCAACTTATAGACCGTCGGTTTTTCTTTCCCTTGGTCCCAACCGTTATGTACCCTAAGTCTTACCCTTTATCTCGTATTAAAAAAGGAGCAGCCCTGTGGCCTGGAGTTTTGTCTTCGGTTTTTTCCCCCTCCCAGTTCCCGACTTTCATCACTTCATCATGTAGATTTTGCTTAAGTATCTGGTGGAGTCTTGCCTTTTTCAGCAGTTCCAAAGATTGTTCGATTATGTAACGGAACAAAAGTTACTTCCGTCAGACCCTCCCCGTGTCTGTTTCTACTCTTTACCGGGAACCGGTGCTTTGACTTGAACCTTTTTTCCCATTTTCAGGTGGATAGTTCCAGAAGTATTTCCAAACCCCCCCCAATCTCTTTTCCCTACTCTTGTGTCGTTGGGTTTCTATCTTGTTGAACCAACAATTGTTCCGAGCACCGGTAGAGTTCCCCCTCGGACAACTTGGTGGCACCCCAACAAGAAAGTTTTCCCGGGCGCCAGTTGCGTCACAGACACTGGGACTTTTATTTGAGCGACCCCGAGCATTGTCCTTTGTGCCCCCGCCGAACCTAACTTTTGACCGCGGAGAAAGGAACACCCTGGGCCCCACCAACGCAGACGATGACGACAAGAGATGTAAGGCTCTCCTCTAACGGGGACCAGTTTACGAGGGAATGAGGAAAAAAAGCATACTAGACATACGAGTTGACAAAAAAGGTAAGCTGCACGGAACCCCGGGGGAACTGTGGTTTTTTGTGTCTTACTCTCCGCCAGTTTATTATTTGCTTTCGGGTACCGGTTGTTTTCGGTGCCCGAACCTTTTTCCCACTTTTCTATTTTGTCTTTTTGAAAAGAGGTGCGGTCATTACAATCCCCACTCGCCCGACCCCAGCAACTTTTGAACCCCCCCTTTCTTTCGTTTCGCGACTACCAGGTGTGCTTGGCCCCCCTTTCCCATTAACCCCCCGCGTGCCCCAAATTCACCCTCCCGTTTGTCTTAGCCCCCCACATTTTTTATTGCAAGCCAATGCTTTATTTCTTAAACCCTTAGCAACTTTGGCGTTATCAACTTCTGGGACTTTCAAGAATGGCAAGATTTAACGCGATTCCCTCCTCTTTGGCCCCCTTCCCTTTTTCCCTTTGGTCCATTCCGTCGATTCTTTTCTCAATTTCCGCAAATTCTTGACCATGGGGTATTGCCTGACCTTACGCGTTGTTCCCCCCGGTTCCAAGATGTCGCCAGGTCAACTCTCTCCTCTGATGTTTTGGTCACAGTCGGCCCCCCGCTCTCCGTCCCCCTGTTGGCCATGTCTACACCTCTCGATCTCCCGTAATAATATACCTGATGGCCATTCCCTCTGCCTGACCCACGAGTCTACTTTTGTTTCAGTTGCCATGAAATGGGGCCATGGCTGGACACACACCCCTTTAGCTTTCGTCCAAACTTGACTTTTTTCCCCTTTGGACTTGAACCCGGCGCTTTTTCCCCACATTTCCCGGTTCCACCACTCTTCGTTTATAGAACCACGTCTTATGAGAATGATGCTTCCTATCCTTCCTTTTTAACATTTCAACCAAGCGTCAATCCCCCCCTGACCCCCCGGAGGCAACCTCTCCGATGCCCTTTCCCTTCGTGTAAAGCGCCAGTGGTCCCCCCGCGTATTTTTATTGTCCTTCTTCTACTTTTAGTACGTGCGAAATGTTTTTTTTTCGCCGCTTTTTTTCCTTTAAAATTCCCTATCTCTCTCATACTTCCCGTTGTTTTTTTCTAGCTTGATTTTTACATTCCCTCCCGGTAGTTTCAGGTCCCCTTAAACACCCTAGTTTCGTTTTTTTCCCATTCCCCTCAACCCTTCATGTATAACCTGAATGATGTCCGCCCCCCTATTTTCTGGTTTCCCTTGCTCGTCCCGTCGTCAAATTTTATGGTTTATTTTCCGTCCGGTGTTTCTGCATGGCTTTTTGAAAATGTTTCCCCCCTTCCATGCCGGTCTATTCGCCATCTTCCCCTTTTTCTTTGCGCGTCCCCCCTGCCCGCCTTCTTTTTTTTTTTAAAAACAGGTTTAATGTTCCCCCCCCATCCTCGGTGGCATTGCCCACTCCCCCATGTTACACAACTTTTGGGAACCCACCGCCCTTTTGTTTGCCTCCCGGTCCGAGCCCCATTGCGGTTTTTCACATTTTTTTGACATTCCCCCAACACCATCTGTTTCTCCTTCCGTTTCCATTTCCTTGGAATCCTTGATATATCTACGCGGATAGCTTACGACCTTCCCATAACGTTGATATCGGTGGCCCCCTCACTGTCTCCCGAAATATCACCTTTTTACCTGTGCTCTCCTGGTCCCCCGTGTCTCACCCTCTACTCCTTTCATTCTGAAATTAACTAGACTTTGGAGGCATTGGCCTCTCGCCCTTAATTGAACCACCATCATCTTTGGACTCACAATTGTGAATGCTGTCGACGACGTTCCAGATCCTCTGGCATTCTTTTGACCCCGTAGGTTTTCTTTTCTTCCCCCGTGCTTTTCGTCCAGCCCTTTGGCGAACTGTGTACGCAGCCCCACTCCCATTGTTAAAAATCACTTTGCTTGTGCGGCTCCTGTTGTTCCCAGTGTTCCCTTGTTCAGCTTTCGTTTTTGGGAGTGACGTTGCCCAATCTGGATTTTTTTTCTGCGCCCGGCGCATAACTTTTCTTTCCGTATTTTGCTTTTGTTCCAATTTTTCTGGTTTTCTTTTTTTTCCCCAGACGGTGGTGCACTCCCCCTGGTCCCACATTATCTATTTTGACGTTCCCAAACCTACCCCCGACTTCGTTACTCATAAGCTGTAATGTACAAAACCACAGAACTGGTTTTTTGGATCAGTTTTTTTTTCTGTAGGTGGTGTCCCTTATCTCCTTACTTTTACGAACCAAAGTCAAGCCTTTTTCTTTGTCACTCCTAGGTTCGCTGTTATCTCCCCTTTTTCGTGTTCCCGTCGTAATCCTCGTTTTGTGTCTTGCTGATTTTTTTCAAACAACTGTTCCTCTGTTTTATCCTGATCACTTCCCTGCTCTCGACTCGGTCGCGGAACAGGTGATTATTTTTTTTTTTTTTTTGTTCCTATGTCAGCTCGTGGCTCGTCATCCGGCCTTTTTTTCTCCCCCCCCCTCTCTTTACCTCCCCTCGTGTGGTTTTCTCCCCCAGTCACCATCTGATGAATTCGACAGAACCCCTCCGTATCGAGCCACCGGCGCCCTTCCATAGGACCAACCAGGTTCCCTCCGTTTCTTTGCGCCGGTCTCACCCAATACTTCTTTTTTCCTACACTGATACCCCTTTGGGCTAAATATACAACCCCCCCTTTTCTTCGCTACTGACTTTTTAAACTCCAACGCTCGCTTCAGCAATAGAACGGGGCTTTGCCGTGGTCCCTTTTGGAATGAAGTCCACAACCCCTCCCTAAATCGGCTGGACCCCCGTCTCCCCCCCGTTGTTTTTTTTCCCTGTTTTTGACTACTTTCACCTGTACTCTCTTTATCGCACTCGGTCCCCCCTGGTTGTTTTTGTTTTTCCCCGACAACCTCTTCTATAATTTTTCCCCGCAGGCCCCCTTCGGTTCGCCATTTTCAATCCCGCCCCGTTTCCCCGCACCCCAACCTCACCTCGTGAACCCTTCCCCAATATTCCTTCGTTCCTTTACTCCTCCTGGTGGATTTGGCAACTCCCCATTTTTACCCCCCAACTATCCAACTCCTCCCACTCTGGTCTCCCCCATCCCCCCCACCCCCCCTGGATAGAAAAGGCCCCAGCTTTTTACTTTTTTCACACCGAAACCTTTCTTACGATTCTCTTCATCCCCTTTGTGTTTCCAGAATTCAAATCTAGCATCTTCTTTTCCTTTCTGACTCCCTCAGTACTGGAAAGCTATTTTGGTCCCATTTCAGTTAGTCTCCTTTTTCTTTCCAGTTCGTAACTCTCTTCCCCCCCCCCAAGTGGGGGCAGTCAGGGAATAAGCTTTTTCCCGCCACCGGTTTTTTTTCCCCTCCCATCTGTAGCCCTGTCCACTATGATATTTTGTGGAGGCCTTTCGGGCAAAGATCATGTCTTAACCGTGATTGGCACTTTCGTACCTTTTCGATAACGTAAGATATATAATTTCAGTCCCCAATCCTGCTGATCCCACTGAGTCTACATCCTTGTGTACGCATTTCCGACCGCCACCTAACTTGCAGTGCGCCCACCGTTTTTTACCCCCAACTTGTGTCTGTGGGGACCTTTTGCCCCCCATTAAGGCCTCCCCCTTTCCGGGTGGTTACAACCACAAACGACGGCTATTTTGAGTGCACCCCGATTCATTTTGCGGCCTTCTCTCTTATCTACCGCATTGAATTTTTAACTTTTCCCTCCCCAATTTTCTCCAAACCCCCTGCCCTTGTGCCCCCCCACATCGAATAACGCGTTCCTCGTGTCACTCGCGTGACTTTCTGGGCAGGAAGCGCCTTCTCCTTTTTCTCCCCACATGGCACCTAAAACTTTTTGATTGACCGCGGATTTG